>Ga0326726_10000433_pt1 | contig 39577 bp, 30 predicted proteins | sample MHFenrmetagenome_2_FD_207603 | JGI IMG/M metagenome (GOLD analysis project Ga0326726, IMG submission 207603) | Lab enriched peat soil microbial communities from Michigan Hollow, Ithaca, NY, United States - MHF15MN | ecosystem: Environmental > Terrestrial > Soil > Wetlands > Peat | place: USA... | reverse complement strand
GCACCTCGTGCACGTCTTCGAAAAGCTCGGCGTCGAGAATCGCACGTCGGCCGTGCGCGTCGGCCTCGACCGCGGAATCATCGAGGCGACCGACAAGTAGGGAGCCCGCGGCGTCCCGCGCGCCATGACAAATCCGGCACACTTTCGGCACCGATTCGCCACCTCGGGGCCGCCACCGTCGCGTAGAATGTCTCGAGGTCCGCGCGCCGGCTGACCGCGCGACGCCTCCGACATTCCGTCCAACGCTCGCTTGCCGGGTGCGACGGACCACTTTCATCGCGGGAGCATCGATGCGTGGAAGGACCGCCCTGCTCGCCACCGTTTCGCTGGCCGTCGCCCCCCAACTCGGGATCGCGCAACACATCGCCGGTTCCCATCCGGACAAGAAGATCCCGCTGCCGGTTCAGCTCGACGCGTCGAAGGCATTTCAGTCGACGTTCGCGCGCGTGGGCGACGATCTGTACATCGCGGGGCAGCCGACGCGCGAGGCATTGCACCAGCTGCGCGAGCGCGGCGTGACGACCGTCGTCAACCTGCGCAGTCCGGAGGAAATGGCGGGCGTCGGCTTCGACGAGGCGGCTGAAGCCGCGTCGCTCGGCATGAAATACGTCTATCTCCCGGTGCGCGGGAACTCCGAGTTTCCGTACTCACCGGCGACGGTCGACCAGTTCAGCCGCGCGCTCAAGGAAGCGAATGGCGGCGTCCTCCTGCATTGCACGGTGGCGTGGCGGGCCAGTCATCTGTGGACGGCTTACCTGATTCGGGAACGAGGCATGTCGGTCGACAGCGCGTTGAGCCAGGGCCGGGCGATCAACTTGATGGACGAGCACCACATGGGCTCCGGGCGCCAGCCCGTGGAGGATTTCCTTGGCCGCGACCTCGAGCCGCTCCACCGCTTCCGCACGCCCTAGGGAACATCTGAAACGCGAGTGATTTGAGAAAGAAGAGCCGGGCCATCGCGATGGTACGCGTTCTGGCGATTGGCACCTAAGAGACTGCTGGTCGATTGAAGCAGATGGGCCGGATTCTGACGGATGAACCACCTCTCAATCCTCTGGCCCGGCGGATCCAGAGAATTCCGTTCCGCGCAATCCGCGTATTCCGCGTAATCCGCGTTCCAACCTCGTCGTGGCGTCCGGCCCGCACCGCCTCCCCGAGCCCGCGGGCTCCCCGGCCTGGGTTGGATGGGCAGTGTGAGCTCTAGGCCCCCTCGGCCTGAGTTCAATGCCTTAGGAAACGCGGATCGCGCGGATTTCGCGGATCACGCGGACGCTCTCTTTTTGGTCGTGGGGCGAAAGTCAAAAACAGCATCATCGCAATCCGAAGGTGGTCTCAACCGGTCGATGCAACACGTGCGGGAGGTGACGTCACCGATGGCGGTACCTCCGTCGCGTGGATGCATTCTGGTGATTCGGCGCCTCTAGCGGAGCGTCAAGGCTCCGCGATCAGCCTGGTCACGATCGGGGAGCTCCGCGCCCGCCTCCGCGAGCGCCCTCGATCTTCTTGAAGCAGGCGGAGAGCTTGGCTTTGTCCGCGTCATTGGTCAGGAGCGCGAGCAGGTCGGCGTCGCGCTGCTTCATCAATGCATCGACCTGCCGCTGCCGGTCGGCCGCGTCGCGCGCGATGTTGGCTTGATCGTCGATGAACTTCGTGACGATGTCGACCGCCTTCGCCTGCTGCGCATCGGTCAGTGCAATCTCGTCGAACATCTGGTCGACGACGGTGCGCGCGATGTCCTTCGACGGCGTGCCGGCCGGGACCTCGAAGGGCTGACCACACTTCTGCGCGCCGGCGACGCGAGTCGCGCCGCACACCAATACGGATAGAAGCGCCGAGGTGAACATTCTTCGCATGGTCGCGACCTCGCAGGACGTTGAGTTCAGGCTATGATTGTTCGTGCGAGATGGCAAGCAGAGCCGTCGCGGCAAGCCCGTCTACCGTCAGCGATACGCCGCCGCTTGAATCCCGTACAACTCGGCGTACGGTCCGCCGCGCGCGACCAACGCCTCGTGCGAGCCGACCTGGGCCACCTGCGCGCGATCGAGCACGACGATAAGATCGGCCATGCGGACCGTCGAAAACCGATGTGATACGAGAATCGTGATGCGCCCGTCGCTCGTGCGCGCGGCCGCCGCGTAGCGCTCGAAGAGCGCGTGCTCGGTCTCGGAGTCGAGCGCCGCCGTCGGCTCGTCGAGCACCAGCACGAGCGGTCCTTCTCGCATGTAGCCGCGGGCCAGCGCGATCTTCTGCCACTGGCCGAAGCTCACCTCGGCGCCGCCGGGCCACGTCGACCCGAGCTGTGTATCGAGCCCGGCCTCGAGCCCGTCGACGACGTCGTCCGCCCCGGCGCGTTGGACTGCCGCGGCGACCGCGGGCTCGTCGTCGAGACGCGGCACGTCGCCCACACCCACGCTGTGGCGGGCGCGGAGCTCGAACTTGAAGAAATCCTGAAAGGCGCCGGCGAGACGTGTGCGCCACGCGTCCGCGGGAATGCGCGCCAGGTCGGTGTCGTCGATCAGGATCCGGCCCGACGTCGGCTCGTACATCTTGGCGAGCAGCTTGACGAGCGTGCTCTTGCCCGCGCCGTTCTCGCCGACGATCGCCACGACGGCGCCAGCGGGGAGATCGAGGTTGACGTCGTCGAGGACCAGCGCCTCCGTTCCGGGATACGCGAACGAGACGTGGTCGAAGCGGATCCCCCGCGTGAGACGACCGGGCACCGGCAGATCGGCGCCGGCCGCGAACGACGCGGCGTAGTCCTCGAGCCAGGCGAGGCGCCGCGCTCCGTAGGCCCAGAAGCCGCGCAGGAATCCGAGCTCGCCGACCGTGGCGCCGATGTACGCCGAGAGCCGCGCGCCCGCAGCGAGCACGAGGAGCACCGATCCGGCCGTCGCATGCAATCCGGCGGACACGAACGCGATCGATCCGACGTACGCGAGGCCGAACACGGCCCACGCCGCGGTGTGCCACAGCATGGAGACCCAGCGGACCGCGGCGATCGGCCGGTGTCCCGATTGCCAGGCGGTGCGGCGGTCGCGGATCAACTGCTCGCCGATGCCGGTGACGCGCACCTCCTTGCCGGGTGCCGCGGTCGTCGCCGTGGTGAAGAGATGCCGCGCGAGCCGGTTGAAGGGAGCCGAACGCTGCATCGCCGCCTGCTCCGCGGTGGGACGCGAGGTGGCGGCGAACACCGCGGGCGCCGCGGCCAGCGCCAGGAGCGCGAGCGCGGGGTGGATCGACACGAGCAGCGCCATCGTGACGGCGAGGCGGAGCATCCATCCGCCCATCGAGAACACCGCCATGTACATGTGATCGAGCACGAACACCTGGTCGCGCAGCATGGCGAGCCGGTCGAGGTACTCGGGTCGCTCCTGATGTGCCACGGTCGGGATGCTCGCCTGGAGCCGAGCGACGTGGGCCTCGAGCGCGATCGTCACCCGGTCGCGGAACCGGCGCTGGATGCGCGCGCTGATCGTGCGGAGGAACCAGGTCGCCGCGGCGGACACGCCGAGGGCGACGGCGGCGACTCGAACGCGCGCCGCGTCGTGCGACGTCACGCCGTCGGCCATCACCTTGAACCAGAGTGCAAGCAGCGCGTCGGGCAGCGCGGCCAGGAGCGCGAGGACGAACGACGACGACATCAGTCCCGGCTCGAAGCGATACCCGAGCCGGCAGAGGCGCCACATCGACGGCAACGTCGCCGGAAGGTCCTGCGCGCCGCCGGGCTTACGTGAGGACGTCATGCGTCACGCCCTCCTCGTCGGTGACCTCGCCGAACCGCTGCGCCTGGAGTTCGAACATCGTTCGATACCGGCCGTTCTTGGCCATCAGCTCGTCGTGGGTGCCGAGCTCGATGACCTTGCCGTGCTCGAGGACGCAGATCCGGTCGGCCAGGCGCACGGTGGAGAAGCGGTGGGAGATGAGAATCGTCGTGCAGTGTCTCGTCGCGGCAAGGATGCGCTCGAAGATCTCGGCCTCACCGCGCACGTCCAGTTGCGCCGTCGGCTCATCGAGGAGGACGACGCTCGCGCCCATCATCACGGCGCAGAGAGCGCGCGCGAGCGCCACGCGCTGCCACTGGCCGCCCGAGAGGTCGGTGCCGCCCTCGTAGGCGCGGGAGAGAACGGTGTCCAGGCTGGCGAGCGTTCCGGCGCCGGCCGCGGTCAGCGCGCGACGGATCACGTCGTCCGGCGCGCCCGCAGGGGCGACGTTGTCTCTCAAGGGAAGCTCGAACCGTATGAAATCTTGAAAGACCGTAGACAGCCGGCCGCGCCAGTCGGCCAGGTCGAGCTCGCGGAGGTCGACGCCGTCGACATCGATGACGCCCGCCTGCGGGTCGTAGAGACGGCAGAGGAGCTTGGCGAGCGTCGTCTTGCCGGCGCCGTTCTGTCCGACGATGGCGAGTGACGAGCCGGCGGGAATGGTAAGATCGAAGCCGTCCAGCACGAAGGTGGGATCTCCCGCCGCGCCGGCGGCGCGCGGGTAGGCGAAGCGCACACCGCGAAACCGGATCTCGCGGGCGGGGAGTCCGCGGGCCGAGCGAGTCCCCGGCGGGAGTGCGCCGACCGGTGACATCGATCGCTTGAGGCGAAGGACCGCGGCGACGGGAGCGGCTGCGCCATCGAGCGCCCAACTGAAGCCGCCGAACGCGATCAGCGACACGCCGATGGCGCATTGCGCGTAGGCGACGAGTTCGCCCATCGAGAGTCGTCCCGCGGCGATGGCGCTCGCGAGCGCAAGGAAGACGACGATGTTTGCCGCGACCACGAGGACCACGCTCCAGATGACGGGCCGCTCGCGCAGGCGCGTCGCTTCGTACTGGAGCTTGTGCAGTGTCGTGCGGTGAGCGACGAAGCGGTCGATCACCCAGCCCGACAGCCCGAACAGACGCAGCTCCTTACTCGCCGGCGGGTCGACGGCGAGCCGGTAGGCGTACTCGGCATGGCGCTGCGCGGCGCGGACCTCGGGCGTGTTGCGGTCGCGCCAGACGGCGCTTTCGCGGAGCAGCCAGTGCGTCGCCAGCCACGCGCCAGCGAGCACCAGCGGCGCCCACCAGGCGAATGCGGCGAGGATGATCGCCGACGCGATGCCGCCGATCATCTCGGACATCCCGCTGGCAATGAAGTCCATCGAGATGCTGAGCGGCGGTCCAGTCATGCCGAGATCGAAGTCGCGCGCGGCGATCAAGTCGCTGGCCAGCCCGGGGTCCTCGAGGTGTGCGATGCCGGGCGGCCGCGTGCAGGTCTCGGTGAGTCGGTCGTAGAGCCATGCCGCGGTGCGATCGCCGAGATTGGCGCCGACGGCGGTGTGAATCGGCGGCAGCACCTGGAGGAGGACGAAGGCCACGCCGGTGACGGCGAGCGGGGTGCCGAGCGCCTCGCCGCGTTGGACGGCCGCGACGAGCACACCCATGGCGATGGCGAACAGCGCTGGGAGAACGCCGCGCAGGATGAGCGCCAACCACCAGACGGCCGCCAGGGGGGCGTCCGCCCTCGGCAGCACGCTGAAGAACTGCCACTCCTTACGCTGTGTGATCATTGGAGGGCAACGATGGCAACCGGCGCTCCGGTGCTCGGCGACTTGGGGCCGCGCCGTCTTCGGCGGAGCCTAAAGTACTGCGGCTCGCGATTTCGTGCGCGGCCACCGGGACGAACCGCGACGGTGGGTGGCCGAAGATTCCGAGGCGGCCTCCCGGTCCGGGTCCCGGACGGCCGCGGGCGAGTCGGCCGTCCCGCTTCGCCGACCTCGATGGCCATCAGACTCTGCCATACGAGATCATGAACATCGATTTCGACTTCTCGAAAGGGTCGCTCCCAGTGCGGCGGACCCTCTCAGTGTCAACGTCGCTGTATACAGCAAACGAATGGGCGCGCAACATGCGACACCTGCGTGGACGTGTTGGGAATCTTTGGCTGTTGCCTTCGGTCTTGCGCCGGAGGTACTATTAAAGAATCATAAGAAACCCGGCGGCCGCGTCATGCCGTTCGATCGTCTCCCGACGAGCCGGGTCGTCAAGAGATCCTCACATCGCCATGCCGCTTTCGACATCCGACGTCCTGGACGCCTACCGCGCCGACTTGAGCAACGCCGGGAAGTCGCAGTTCTCGGACCGCGACGCGATCTGGCTCGCCTTCGGGACACTCCTGCAACGGGCGGTCAGCCTGTCGAGTGACGACCGCGCGGCGTACCTGCAATCGGCGAGCGCCGCGGTGGTTGACCTGTCCGTCCCTGGCCAAACGGCCGCGGCGCTGGCCGAACTGGCGCGTGACGGCTCGTCGTCCGGCGCGCTGTGCACGGTGGTGACGGCGCTGGCCACGGAGGCCGAAGATGCCGGGGCGTTCGCGCTCGCCACGGCGATGCTCGACTTCGCGAGGATTCTCGTCGGGTTGAGCGAGTTCCGCCTCCAGGGTCGGCTCCTTGCCCTCCAGGCGAGAATCCTCCGCAAGATCGGCGAGACGGAGCTGGCGCAGGAGCTGTACGAGCAAGTCCAAGAGATCGGGGCAACCCACGGGGATTCCGAGCTCATCGCCCGGGCTCACCTCGGAAAGGCGGTACTCGCCCGCATTCGCGGCAACTATCCTGAGGCACGCCAGGAGTTCATGGCGGTGCTCGACGTGAGCGGGTCGTCCGACGCCATCCAGGAGCTCCGGGTCCATGGGCACCATGGTCTGCTGATGGTGTCGGCCATCGCGGGGGACTTCGATTCTGCACTCAAACACGGTGCGGCGGCTGTGGCCGGAGCGCCCACCGAGCAGCAACGTACGGAGATCCTGCAGAACCTCGCGTGCGTCTGCTACGACGTGGGTCAATTCCGGTCCGCGCTCCACGGCCAGCTGCAGGCGCTCGCCGCCGCCCGCGCCGACCGGGTGCGCCTCGCGGCTTTCGGCGGCGCGGCAGTAGCCGCCGCGCGACTGGGCGACGCTCGGATGGTCGACGAGTTGGTCGAGGCGGCGACCCCGCTCCTGGCCCTGCGGGGTCCCGAGTTCGAGCTCGCGGACATGGCAAGGGAATTCGCCGAGGCGTACGCGTATTTAGGGAACGTGGAGCGCTGGCGGCGGTATCGGGATGAGGCGCTGGGACGGGCGGAGCGCGGGAAATTCTTCGAGATTGTCCATCGATTGGAATCGGCTCGGGCGCCGAAACGGGCGCCGGAGCGACCGGCGGTCGCCCTGACCGGAGACGCGCTCGCCGTGGCGGCGCGCCTCGCGTCAGGGGACTCGCGGGAGTTGTTAGCGGCGGCTGTCAGCAGTGGCCATTAGGATTTGTATAGCCGCTGTGCGCCGTCGAATCGCAGGGCGGGGGATCATCGTGGAGGGCCCGCGGCTGCATGCCGCGTGGGGACGTTGGCGCCGTCGGTGACGAAGCGGTGCAGGCGGCGATGACCGAGGTCAGGAGAACGAAGGTGAGGAGGCGTGCGCGCGACATGAGCGGCTCCGAGTACGGGGGAGCGCCATGCGTACCGCCGACAGCCGAGCTCGGCGCACACGCCACGGGGAAGGGTGATACAACTGTTGTGATTTGCGAGGAAACGCGTGCCGAACGAAACGGTCGCTACTCTCCTGCATGCCGCGGACGCTCGCGCTTGCGTCGCCGCGGGGGCGCGCCCGTCGTTCACCGTTCGCGATCACGACTCGGTTGACGAGCTCCTCGAGACGCTCCGCACGCTCGACGTAGCGCTGGTCGTCATCGACGCCACCGACCGGCAGTTGCGCTCAATGGCCTCGCCGATCGCCGCGATTCGGCACAATTTCCCGACCGTCCCCGTTCTGGTGTATTGTTCGGTCCCGGCGGGACACTCGTCGGTCGTCGTCGACGTGGTTCGGGCGGGCGCCACGGGGCTCGTGTTCCGCGGGATCGACGACGCGCGATACGCAATGCGCGCGGCGATCGGGGCGGCCCGCCGCGGTTCAGTGGCCCAGCGGATTCACGCCGAGGTTGCGCTCCATCTGCCCGAGGTCGCGCATCCCCTGCTGCAATACGCGATCACACGTGCGGCGGACGACCCGTCGGTGGCGGACGCGGCCGCGAGTCTCGGGGTCGACCGCAAGACGCTTCGCAACTGGCTCCGGCGCGCAGGAGGGCTGCGGCCTCGGGAGTTCATCCATTGGATTCGGCTCGCCCTCGTGGTCGGGATGCTCGAGGACCCGGGGCGAAGCGCCGAGCAGGCTGCGCTCGAGGCCGGATTCCCGTCGGGCACAGCGTTCAGGAACATGCTGCACCGGTACACCGGCCTCACCTGTTCGCAGATTAGAAACGGCGGCGGCCTGGCGTGCGTGCTCGGCAGGCTGTTGTCGTCGCTCTCCGCGGAAACAGAGGAGGCGGTGCGGAGGCCGATGCCCGTGCCGGACGGAGAGATGCACGGGGCTGCGGAGCACGCCGGAGTGTAAACAGGCGGGGCCTCAGCGACGCCTCGCGGCGGGGATTAGACCGTTCTTCATGAGAGCGATTTCCCCACGGCGTATCGGCGTCCCCCACGGTGGTGTGGCGGAATGCCGGTTCAATCGGCATTCTCATGGCATGTCGTCCGATCCCCCTCTTCGGGTCGTGCGCCCCGCGACGCCCCGTCCCCAGCACGCACGCACCGACGCTCAAGAGAACGAGTCGGATGATCCGCGGCCGCGCCGACTGGCGCGCGCACATCCGGTGCTCGTCTGCGGACACTCGCTCGTCGACAACACGTGGCTCGTCGGCAAGCTCGAGGCGCACTCCTATCGCGTCATTTGCCATCGATCGCTGAAGGAGGCGCCGGCGGTGCTGGAACGCGATCCCGGAGTGATCGCGCTGCTCGAGGCGACGGTGCCGCGCCAGGCCGAAGCGCTCGAGATTGTTCGACGCCTCGACCATCGTTGCCGCCGGCGCGTGCTCGTGATCGTCTGGCGTCCGGCGCGCCGCGTGGTGCGTCAGTTCATCGAGGCCGGCGCCGGCGACTTCCTCACGCTGCCGGCCCCCGCGTCGGAGGTCTTGCTGCGCGTGGAGCTTCGCGCGCGCGAGGCCCGTCTGTCGGTCTTCGCCGAGCGGTCCGACCGACTCGCGGTGTTGCCTGAGGTGAACCACTTGAATGGCGCGATCGGGCCGGAGTCGAGCGGCGTTCGTCTGAGCGATCGTGAGTTCCTGCTCTACGACATTCTCGCCCAGCGCTTCGGCGCCGTGGTGCCGCGCGCCGAGATTCTCAGTCGCATCTGGGGCCGCGGTTCGGGCGACGAGCCGTCGTCGAACATCGTGGACGTCTACGTTCGATACCTGCGGGTCAAGCTCGCCAAGGTGGCGCCCTCGCTGGTGATCACCACCGTTCGGCACGTGGGGTATATCCTCGAGCGCCGCGGCGAGTAGAATAGATCGTCCCCGAGCGAGGGCTCGACTCCCATGCCGTTGTTGCGCAAGTGGTTTGGTCCGAGCAAGGACGAGATCTGGCGCCTCCTGAGCGCCGAGATCGGTGGAAACTTCGTCGAGGGCGGCTTCGCCCACGGCGCCCAGGTGCGCGCCACCCACGGCGAGTGGACGGTGACGCTCGACAGCTACGTCGTCTCGACCGGGCACGCCGCCGCCGTCTACACTCGCATCCGCGCGCCCTTCGTCAATCCGGGCGGGTTTCGGTTCACGATCTACCGGCGCGGGTTGTTCAGCGACATCGCCAAGCTGCTCGGCATGCAAGACCTCGAGATCGGCGACCCCGACTTCGATCGCGACTTCATCATCAAGAGCAACGACGCGGCTCGGGTGCGCCAGTTGCTCTCGAGCGGCAGGGTGCGCGAGTTGATCACGGCGCAACCGCAGATCTATTTCACGGTCAAGGACGACGAGGGTTGGTTCGGCGCGTCGTTCCCCGAGGGCGTCGACGAGCTGTACTTCCTCGCCAGCGGCACGATCACGGATCTCGCGAGGCTCAAGGCGCTCTACGAGCTGTTCGGCGAAACGCTCACGCAGCTGTGCAGCATCGGCTTGGCGTACTGCGGCGATCCGAAGGTCGCCCTGTAGCCGCTCAGCGGTCCACGGCGCCGCGCTCGAGGAACGCGGTGAATTCGGCGGCGTCGCGGGTCATGCCGAGAAACGTCGCGCGAGGACGTCCGTTTGGCGCGAGCGCCGCGTAGAGCGGAAGCGCCACGGTGCCGAACATCTGCTGCTCGAGCCGCTGCTGCGACATGTACGGCTCGCCGAGTCCGTCGGTGTACAGCCGCACGCGGACGAAGCGGTCGAGGGCATGCTTCACGTCGCCGCGCGGGAACATGTTGGCTTCCATCCAGCGGCAATTCGTGCACGTGTAGCCGGTGAAGTCGATGAGCACCGGGCGTCCCTGGCGCGCGGCGGACGCGATCGCCGCGCGATAGTCGTTGAGCATCCACGGCAGCTCTCCGCCACTGGACCCGGCGTCCACGCCGGACGACGACAGCGGCGGGAGGAACGCGTCGAGCTCTCCCAGTCGCTTCCCGAACAGGCCGGGCACCAGCACACCGGCAAGCGCCAGTGCGACGGCGGCGCCGGCGATTCGAAATCGGCTCGGCGCGGCCGTCGGAGCATCGGCGGGACGGAGGCGCCGAAGCAAGACCACGACGAGTGCGACCAGGATCGCGATCCAGACCACGAGCACGACGCGTCGCGTGAACACGCCCCAGCCGAGCACGAGGTCGGCGTTCGAGACGAACTTGATCGCGGCCGCCAACTCGATCGCGCCGACAATGGTCTCCAGCGCGGGCATCCAATCGCCCGCCTTGGGCCGGCGCCGGAGCAGGCCGGGGACGAGCGCGATCAGAAAGAACGGCGCCGCGAAGACGGCGGAGAACACGACCATCCCCGCGAGCGGCCACCGCCAGTTCCCCTGCGCGGACATGACGAGCAGCGTGCCGACGAAGGGCGCCGTGCAGGTGAACGCAGTGAGCGTGAAGATCACGCCCATCAGCACCGTGCCGGCCGAATCGCCGCCCAGCCGCACGTTGGCGACGCGCGCGACGAGCGCCGACGGCAGCGCGATTCTCGTGACACCGAGCAGCGACAGCGCGAACGCCACGAAGAGCCCGGCGATCGCCAGGTTGACGATCGGGCTGGCGGAGAAGCGCGCGAGTCCCGACGCGCCGAAGAGCGCCGCCGTGAGTACGCCCAGTCCCGTGAAGCTGGCGACGATGCCGAGCGCGTAGAGGGCGGCGCGCGAGACTCCGCGGCCGCGCTCGTCGGCGACGGACAAGAACGACGTCACCGTGATCGGGATCATCGGGAAGACACAGGGCGTGAGCAGCGCCAACGCGCCCATCGACGCGGCGAGAATCAGGAACGCGCCGACGCCGGTCGAGCCGCCGAACGAAGCGATGCTCGCGGGCTGCGGGCCGCTGCCCAGGGCCGAGTCCGTGGCCGGCGGGAGCGCCGGCACCAGCGCCGCCCCGGCCGGTTCTGCCGCCGCTCCGTCGATCGCGATCGCGACGGCGAGTGTGTCGGTTCGCGGCGGCAGGCAGTAGCGATCGGTGCAAGTCTGATAGCGGACGCCGATCCGTGGCGGCGCGGCGTTCGCCTCCAGACTTCCGGGGGCGACCAGCCGGAGCCCGATCGTCACAGAATCATCATAGACCTCGGTGACCATCCCGAAGTTGCGGTCGGGAATCTGCTGCGGCGCGGGCGCGCGCAGCGGGCCGGCGAGCGTCCACGGCTGGCCGTCGAGCAGCGCGATCGTGGTGGGAACGGGGCCGCCCGGTCCCTGCGTCGTGGAGTAGAGGTGAAAGAACTCGTCGATGGTCGCGTGGAGCAAGACGCGCGTCGTGTCGCCCGGCCTGACCGACCGACGCGCGGCACGCGCCGACCAGTGGATGGGGTGATCGCTCTGCGCTTGCACGACCCGCGACGCCGCCCCGACGACGATCATCGCGGCGAGCGCCACACGTGCGACCACCGGCGTCCTCGGCATCAGGTGGACAATAGCGCTCGCGCTCCGGCGCGCTATGGTTGGCTCGCGACGCCGGTGCGCATGGCCTCCAGCCGCCACGTCCACTCCTCGACCAGCGCGCCTGTGTTGCCGATCGCGCTGAACTGCACCTTGCCGTCGCGATCGATGAACCAGGTCGTCGGGAAGGCGTGGATCTGCGCGATCTTGCCGACATAGCCGTCGTCGAACAGCGTCGGGATCGTGAGCTTCCGCTTGGCCATCCAGTCGCGCAGCTCGTCGAGGTCCTTGTCGTTCGAGATCGTGAGAATGGTGACCGAGTTGTCGCCGCGATACCGATCGTAGAACTGCTGCAGTTCGGGCATCTCTGCCACACACGGCCCGCACCACGTGCCCCAGAAGTTGACGACGAGATACCGGCTGCGGACGCTGTCGCTGTTGATGATCTTGCCGCTGAGATCCGCGAGCTTGAAGCGCGGAGCCTCCTTGGCGTCGCTCAGGCGGGCGTTGAGGATCTTGGCCTTTCGCGTCGCGCGCTCTTTCTCCTCGAGACCGGCGATGTACTTCTCCCAGCCGTCGATCGAGCCGTGCCGCTTCTCGTACAGCCGCTGCAACTCCTGGCGGTTCGGGTTCACGCCGCGAACGCGAATCGTCATGCCCTGCGCGTAGAGCAGCTCGGCCTCCTCGTCCTTGCCCTGGGCGGCCTTCACCCGGCCGAGATCGAAGTAGACCAGCACGTTCTTCTTCGTGAGATCGAGGGCGTGGGTGAGCTCGCGATCGGCGTCGGCGTACTTGCCCTGGGCGTAGAACACGACGCCGAGGTCGTCGTAGAGCGACGCGTTCGAGCCGTCGAGCGCGTCGGCCTTGTCGCCGAGGGACGTGAAGCGATAGCCGGGGAAGTCGTCGAGGTATGCCGCCGTGTGCTTCAACCCCTCGCGCGACAGCGCGGCGGCGTGGTCGAGATCGATCTTGCGCTTGGCCAACGCGCGCGCGGCCTCGCCGTACCGGAACGACGGCGCGCCGCCGGACACTCCGGCGAGCAATCGGTCGACGACCACGCGGAGCTTGTCAGCCGGATAGGTGCTGTCCTCGCGCACCTCGAAGAACAGGCTCGACACCGCCTGATCGCGCGTCGCGGGATTGGCCGTCCACGGCTTCTCGATGAATGCCCAGAGCGCGTCGAGATAGCGCTGCCGCACGACGGCGCTGTCGGATTTCGGCCCCGGCCGCGCGCTGTCACGCGCGACGCTCAGCGATTCGCGCCACTGGCTCGCGCGACTCAGCATCACTTCCTCGGCCTGCGGCGAGTGCGGAGCCTTGGCCAGGATTCGGTCCTCGAGGCCCGCCGCCGCGGGCTCACGCCCATTCGGCGACCGCATCGATTGCACGACGACCGCCAGGGCCCAGGGCGCGCTGTCGGTGAGCGCGAGAAACTCGGCGCGATCGGCGTGGAGGGTCGCCTGCCGTTCGGCCGCGGCCGGACCTCGCTGGCCCGACAACTGAATCCAATACAACGATCGCGCGAATGGCGCTCGCGGAGAGAGCGAGACGGCCAGCTTGGTCAGCCGAAGCGACTCGGCGTCGTCCGTGCTGCGGAGGCGAGCGCCCAGATCGTACGCCGCCTGGAAATTCGTCGGATCCGCCGCGCGAGCGGCGTCGAACGCGCGGAGCGCCGCGTTGCGTTTGGCGGTGTCGGGTCCTTGGTTGGCCGACGTCAGGCTGAGCGTGGGATAGGCGGAGGAGAGCAGCGCGTCCGCGCGCAGCACCTGGAGCTCCACCGGGTTGCCGAAGCGAGGGCTGACCGAATCGACGAAGGCGATGACGTCGGCCGAATTGCCAAGGTATGGACCCGTGAGGTAGAGCGAGTGCGCGACGAGCCACACGAGGTCGGGGTCGCGCGGGGCCAGGGACAGCGCGCGGCGCGCGAGCCGCGTCGCCTCGGCGCTGGCGAACTTGGACGGCGCCGGCGAATACGTTCGTGCGAAGGACCGAGCGGCGAGCGCCCACGGATCGCGCGACAGTGTGTCCGTCTTTGCTGTCATCGAGTCCGCGGCGGTACTCAGGCGAGCCCCTCCGAGGTTCGCGACGTACCACGTGCGGACCTTCGAGTCGCGCGGGAAGCGACGGACGAGAGAATCGCCGAGCGTCGCGCCGTCGTAATAGTCGTTGGCGAAGTACAGTTGCCGAAGGACGCGCGCGGCTTCCGCGGCGGACGGGATCTTCGATGCGGACGGGAGCGGCGGAACGGACTTGGTGTCGGTTTGCGCGTAGCCGGCGGCGGCGAAGAGCGCGAGAGCGGCGATGGCTCGAAGGAACGTGCGCGCCTGCATGTGACCCCCTGAGCAAGGGTGAACGGCGATTACAATCTGTGTAATCGACAGTCGGCGCGCCAATTACACCGGCGACCGGCCTCGGCGATTGGCACCGGCGTCAGACGGGGCGGGGAAACAGCCAGGCCGCTCCGCGGACGCCGCTCGAATCGCCATGCCGGTTTCGCACGACCCGCGTATGGACCGAATCAGAGAAGACGAATCGGGGCAGGAGCCCCGCGACCGACTCGGCGAGGTCAGGGAGATTCGACATGCCGCCGCCGAGTACGATGACGTCCGGATCGAGCACGTTGATGACCGACGCGAGGGAGCGGGCGAGACGATCGTGGTAGCGCGCGAGTGCGGCAATCGCGGCTGGCGCGCCGCCGGCGGCCGCCGTCACGATATCCGCGCTTCGCAGCGGCGCGCCCACAGCGTCGGCGTAGTCGCGCTCGAGCCCGGGGCCGGAGACGAACGTCTCCACGCAACCGTGCTTTCCACAGTAGCACGGCGGACCGGGGAATTCGCTGGGCGTCATCCAGGGCAGCGGATTGTGACCCCACTCGCCGGCGACGAGGTTGGGTCCCTCGAGCGCCCGCCCGTGCACGACGATCCCGCCGCCCACGCCGGTGCCGAGGATCACGCCGAAGACCACACCGGCGCCGGCGCCAGCGCCGTCGGCGGCTTCAGAGATTGCGAAACAGTTGGCGTCATTCGCCAGGCGGACCGATCGGCCGAGGAGGGCCTCGAGGTCGCGTCCGAGCGGCTTGCCGATGAGCCAGACGGAATTCGCATTCTTCACGAGCCCGGTGGACGGCGTCACCGCGCCAGGAATTCCAACACCGACGGGAGCCCCGGCCGCTCCGGCGCTGGCTTCGACGCGATTCACCAGGGTGGCGATGGCGCGCACGGTTTCGCCATACGCGCGCGGCGTGGCGACGCGCTCACGGGCGCGAATCGTTCCGTCGGCCGCAAGGGCAATGGCCTCGATCTTCGTGCCGCCGAGATCCACTCCGATCCGAATTCCGCCGCTGGGTGATGGCGTCGACGTCATGAGCCGTGGGGCGTGTGAGAGTCAGGGTGTCGCGGCGGAGGCGGTCAGGCTCGAAATTACGACGAGGATCGCGGCGAACAACTCCAACTGCAGATCCCTCGCTTCGCTCGGGATGACAAACCGGATGTCGTAAGCGTAGCGCGCGCGTCGTTCGTCCAATCACGGTGCACACGAGGCAGACAATGATCGACCGAGGTCGGCGCAGGATCGCGCCCATCGTTGGCATGGTGTTCGCAGCCGCGGCGTCCGGCGCGGCCTCGCCCGCGCCACCGAGCGACCCGTTCGTCGTCTCGGTCGTCGCGACTGGTCTCAATACACCGTGGGACCTCGCGTGGGGACCGGACGGCTTCATCTGGTTCTCCGAACGTGGCGGACGGATCTCGCGGCTCGATCCCGCGAGCGGCAAGCGGTCGACGGCGGGGACGATCGACGTGAATCAAATCGGCGAAGGTGGATTGATGGGCATCGCCTTCCATCCCGACTTCGCGAGCTCGCCATTCGTCTACGCGATGCACACGCGGGGCGGATTCCTGCGGATGCACAACCGCCTCGTCCGCATGCGCTGGAACGGCAGGACGCTCGGCCCGCCGGAGACGCTGCTCGACGACTTTCCCGGCGCGGGCATTCACAATGGATCGCGGATCGCCGTCGGACCGGATCGCATGCTCTACGTCACGATGGGGGACGCCGGCAACGGCGACAACGCGCAGGACCTCCACTCGCTCGGCGGAAAGATCCTGCGGTTGACGCTCGACGGTCGTCCCGCGCCGGGCAATCCGTTCGACAACGCGGTGTGGTCGTACGGCCACCGGAATCCGCAAGGCCTCGTGTTTCATCCGGCGACCGGCGTGTTGTACGAGACCGAGCACGGGCCGAGCGGCAACGACGAGGTGAACATCATTCGCCGCGGCGGCAACTATGGATGGCCGGTGGTGCACGGCTTCTGCGACGACGACATCGGGCCCGAGCGGGAGTTCTGTCGCGCGCACGGCGTTGTCGAGCCGCTCGTCGCATGGACGCCGACGATCGCGATCACCGGCGCGGATTTCTATCTGTCGGATCGCATTCCGGGATGGCGAGGCAGTCTGCTCGCGACATCGCTCAAGGCCCAGACGCTGTTTCGGTTCACTCTGTCGCCCGATGGCATGCGCATCGCCGCGAAGGAGCCGCTGCTCGCGGCGCGTTACGGCCGGCTGCGTGACGTGCTCGTGGCGCCGAACGGAGACGTCTATCTGGCGACGAGCAATCGCGACGGCCGCGGGTCGCCGGAGCGCGACGACGATCGCATCATTCGCCTCTCGCCGCGCTCACAGTGACATTTTGTTCGCCGCGTTGAGCGCGGCCACCTTGTAGCACTCGGCGAGCGTCGGGTAGTTGAACACGGTCGTCAGGAAATAGTCGAGCCCCGCGCCGAGTCCGAGCACCGCCTGGCCGATGTGGAGGAGCTCCGTGGCGCCCGTGCCGATGATGTGGACGCCGAGCAGCCGGCGATCCTCGCGATGGAACAGCATCTTGAAGAAGCCGCTGTCGTCGCCGAGGATCTGTCCGCGCGCGATCTCGCGGTAGCGCGCGACGCCGACCTCGTACGGCACCTTCGCCTTCGTCAGCTCGTGCTCCGGCGCCCCGACCATGGAGATCTCCGGCACGGCGTAGATCCCGATCGGAAAGTGCGGCGACATCGGCGGCGCCGCGACGCCGAGGGCGTAGCACGCCGCCAACCGTCCCTGCTCGCTGGAGGTCGCGGCGAGGCTGGGATAGCCAATGACGTCGCCCGCGGCGAAGATGTGCGGCGCGGATGTCCTGAACTGGGCGTCGACGGCGATGCGGCCGCGATCGTCGGCTTTGATTCCCGCATTCTCGAGCCCCAGCGTGTCCGTCGCCCCCGAGCGGCCGACGGAGAAGAGGGCCATGTCCGCGACGATGCGCTTGCCCGACTCGAGCTCCAGAACGGCGCGTCGCGGCGGCCCGTCGCTGACGTCGAGCTTCCGAACGGCCTCGCCGAAGCGAAACGAGACATTCCGCCGCCGCATCTGATGAATCAGCTCGTCCACGATCTCGGCATCGATGAACTCGAGCGGGCGTTCCCGCTTGTCGACGACGGTCACGTCCACGCCGAGCGCCGCGAACATCGAGGCGTACTCGATGCCGATCACGCCGGCGCCGATCACGGCGAGCGACCGCGGGAGGCGTTTGAGGCTCCCGATCTCGTCGCTGGTGATGACGGCTTCGCCGTCCGTCTCGACGCCGGCGGGAGGGAGCGCGCGCGTCCCGCTGGCGATCAGCACGTTCGCGGCGGTGATCTCGCGCCATCCGTCGAACGCCCCGACGCGCAGCCGGTGGGCGTCGATGAACGACGCGTCGCCGCAGAGGACGTCGACGCCGTTCCGCGTCAGCTGGTTCGCGATCACAGTTCCCTCGCGCGCCACGACCTCGTCGACGCGGGCGAGGAGTTGCTGCGCGGTCGGACGTATCGTCGGTCGTCCGGGTATGCTCGCTGCTTCGGCCGACGTCAGCGACAGCACTGCCTCTCGAAAGGTCTTGCTCGGAATCGTGCCCGTGGCCACACAGATGCCGCCGAGGGTCGTCCGGCGCTCGACGATCGCGACGCGCCGCCCGAGCTTCGCGGCCTGTACGGCTCCGCGCTGACCCGCGGGGCCGCTGCCGATGCAAACGAGGTCGTAGTCGTACAGATCGCTCACGTCGTCACACTCCCTGTGGCTCAGCCGGATGATACGCGTCCGTCAGCGAGACGACCATATGGCGAATCTGCAATCAGGACGACAGCTTCGCCGCGGCGAACGGGTCACCCGTCGCCTCCGTGGCGCGCGCGAGGAATCCGGTGACGTTGGCCACGGCGAACGAGACGCCGGAGAGATTGCGCTCCCGCGGCACGTTCGGGATGGGCCTGGGATAGGGCGCCGCGTTGTACAGCGGAAGCTCGTGCCCGGATGGGGCGGTGTCGATCGCGTCGCGATCGAGCTCCAGGTCGGCCATGACGCCGACGACGCCGGCGAGACTGCCCGGCAGCCATGTCGTACCGTTCCACTCGCGTGCCGAGACGACGACCGCGCCGCGCTCGGCGGCGTAGGCGACGGCGGGAGCGAGCTTCTCGGCGTGTGCCGGGTTCGTCGTCCCGAGACTGAGGTTGATCAGTTGTGCACCTTCGTCCGCGGCCCATTGGATCGCCCGCACGAGGACGTCGACGCTCGTCGCGAGCTGTCGATCGAAGATCCGCGCGGCGATGAGGTCGACGCCGGGGCTCTTCTCGCGAATCGCCGCGGCGACGGCGGTGCCGTGTCCGACGCGATCCACGAAGTCGGCGACGTTGGTGTCAGCGACAAACGACTTGCCGCCGCGTACGCCACCGACGTGCGGGTGATCGGCGAACACGCCGCTGTCGAGCAGCGCGACGGTGACGCCGCGGCCAGTGCGGCCGGCAAAGGGAGCGTCGGCGAGCGTGAATCGCACGACGCTAGTGCGTCTGCTGTAGCGCGCCCGCCGAGAAGAGACTGGCGAACGACTGGCCGAGCCCGAGCAGCGTCGCCGCCGTGCCCTCTTCCACGATCCGGCCTTGTTCGAGCACGAGCACGCGATCGGCACGTCGCGCGAGCTCGAGCCGGTGCGTGATGATGATCGTGGTGCGCCCGGCCATCACGGCCTCGTATCCGGCGGCGACTTGTGCTTCGGTGGCGGGGTCGAGCGCGCCCGTGGCTTCGTCGAGGATGAGGACGGCCGGATCGGCGAGAAGCGCACGCGCGAGCGACAGCCGCTGCCGCTCGCCCGCGGACAGCGCGCGCCCGCGCTCACCGGCGCTCGTGTGAAGACCGAGCGGAAGGCGGGCGAGCAGCGAGCTCAATCCCGCGGCATCGGCCGCGGCGCGAACCGCCGTCTCGCTCGCGTCGGGCCGCGCGTACCGGATGTTCTCGGCGATCGTCGCGTTGAACACGAACGGATCCTGGTCCACCACGAGCATGTGCCGCCGCACGTCGGCGAGTCGCGCCGCGCGAAGGTCGATGCCGTCCAGCAGCACTCGGCCGGCCTGCGGGTCGAGCTGCCGCACGAGCAGGTCGGCGATCGTCGACTTTCCCTCGCCGCTGCGTCCGACGAGGGCGACGCGCTCGCCGGGTGCGATGTCGAGCGAGACGCCGTCGAGCACGGGGCCGCCGCGTCCGAAGGCGTACGTCACGTGGTCGAGCGTAACCCTGCCGCGCACCGCCGGCAGCGCGATCGCGTTGGGCGCTTCGACCACGTCCGCCGGCGCGTCGAGGATCTCGCTCACGCGCTTGAGCGAGACGCGCGCCGACGCGAGGCTCGCGTAGAGTCCCATCAGCGCCTGGATCGGCCACACCAGACGCATCTGGTAGGCGACGAAGGCCACCAGTGTGCCCATGGTGATGGTGTGATCGATCACGCGCATCCCGCCGACGAAAAAGACCAGGCCGCTCCCCGCCGAGAGCAGCAGTCCCGGCACGCCGCCCGAGAGATAGGTCAATCGGCGCATCGACATCAGCGCGGCGATGAACGCGTCGTTGTTGGCGCGGAAGCGGGACGCTTCGCGCTCCTGGGCGTTGAACGCGACGATCACCTTCATGCCGAGCAGCGCTTCGATGAGATAGCTGCCGACGTCGGCGCTCCGGTCGCGAACGCCGGCGACCGCGGTTTCCATGCGTGCGCGATATCGCACCAGGGCCCAGAGTGCGAGCGGCATGACCGCGAGGCCGACGAGGAATAGCACGCGATCGAGACGGATCAGGATCACCACGCTGCCGACGAGGAAGATCACGTTGCCGAGCCACGCGAGCGCGATCTCCGCGGCGACGCGCTGGATCTCGCCGATGTCGGCGTTGATCCGCGTCGCGATCTGCCCCACCGGCAATTCGGCGTAGAAGCGCGGCGACAGGCGCTGCAACTGGCGGAAGACGCCGAGGCGCATCTCGAACAGGATGTCGGCCGACGTCCGCGTGTAGACCAGGCCGCTCACGACGTTGAGCACGAAGCTCCCCAGCGTGAGGGCGGTGAACTGAAGGATGATGCTCGCGAGCGCGGCGCTGTCTCGTCCCACGAGCGCGCGGTCGATCAGCAGACGCGCGAGATAGGGGATGTAGAGCGCGGCCAGCGTGCTGACGAGCGACAGCCCGAGCACGAGCGCGAGGCGCCGCCAATGCGGCGCGACGTATCCGAGCGCGCGTCGAAGATCCCTGTCCAGCACCGGCAAACGCTATCTCGTGGCGGTCGCGCGGGGGACGATGATCACGTTGGTCATGTCCGCCCCGAGGTTGATCGTGCCGAGGTGCGTGAAGTTCGCGGTCGAATAGCGATCGATGGTGCTCCCCGCCGTCGTGATGTACAGCTGGCTGCCGTTCGAGCTCACGACGAGCCCCATGCGCGGACGCCCGGGGAATTCCGTCTTGCCCAGGACGCGCCGCGACTCGAGGTCGAACGTCCAGAACTGGTAGTTCCCGATCTCGTTGTGGATGCCGTAGGCACGCTTGCGGTCCGGCGAGAGCCGGAAGCTCACGGCCTGGCTGGGGCCCAAGGAATAGAAGTCGAGCTGGCGGTTCGCGAGATCCATCCGCGCCACGCCCATCTGCGTTCGGTGGTTCACCGGATCGTTCGTGCGAAACAACCCGGTGTAGAAGCCCGGATCCTCGTAGACGTCGTACGGCAATCCAAAGTTGATCCGGCCGAGCCCTTCCTCGAACAACGTCCGCGAGATGTCCCAGCGGTCGACTTCCTTGAGCGTGTTGGTGTCGTAGATCAACACGTCGTCCTGCGTGAAGAAGTACATCAAGTCGCCCTTGGGGGCGAAGATGATCTGCGCGAACTCCCGCTCTTCGCCGCGCGGCCACGCGATGGTGTCAGTGACCATGCGCTTCTCGAGGTCGTAGCGCAGCAGCGTCGGGCGGCTGACTTCGTAGCGGTCGCGGTGCTTCGTGTACGTCTTCACCAGGATGACCGCGAAGCGCTCCTTCGGGTCGAGGCTGAAGCCGTTCATGCGCACCTTCACGCTGTCGTGCGACAACGTGAACATGCCGAGCGATTGCTTCGTGGAGAGGTCGATGATCTCGACTTTCTCGTTGCCGGGGTCGGTGACGTAGAGGTGCTTCTTGTCGAACGACAGCGAGATCTCCGGGATGCCGACGGACGAACGGAGCGTGTCGCGCACGCGCATCGTCGCTTCGTCGAGCACGAGGATGTTGCGTGCGTAGGTGCCGACGTAGATGGTGCCGTCGCCGCCCGACGGCACGGGGTCGGCCGACGCCATGCGGGCCGACTGGGCTCCGGCCGGGGCGGACGCGAGGGCGGCGAGCGCGGCCGCCACGCGGATCGTGCGTCTCATGGGAAGATGAGATCGATCTTCCGCCAGTCCTTCTGCGCGGAGGCGCACGACGCGGTCCAATCGGGCGCGTAGTTGTAGAGATCGGGCACGTGCGCCGGCCAGAAGCAGGTGAGATGGCAGTCGAACAAGTCGCGCTCGACTGGCTGGCAGAGGCCCGCCGTACCGCCGCTGCTGTCGACCTCCCATCCCGGCGAGAAGACGAACGAGCAGCCGAGCGGAATGTGCGGGCCCGTTTGCGGCGGGCCGCCCTGCTGCAGCGCGACGACGTCGTTCTCGAGTGTCGACTCGATTCGGCGCGCTTTCTGGTTGATCGGCGTCAGGTGTCGCATGATCGTCCTTGTATTGTCATCCCACGCTGCGCTCGGGATGACTGGCTAGTCGAACTGTGCCAAATATTCAGGTCTCTTTTCCGCCAACTGGCCGTACACTTCCAGGCAGGTGTTCGTCCACGCCCGGATCCACTCACAGTAGTGCAGGTTCGGCTCGACCGTCGAGCCATACCGGGTATGCGCTTCGTGGTAGCAGCCGCCCGCACACAACGGTCGCGCCCAGCACGTCGCGCAATCCGTCTTGTTCGCGATGTGGTGCTTCGTCAGGAAGTCGTCCTGGCGCGAGTGATCGATGCCGCTGAACACGCTGCCGAGCTTGTGCTCGTCGGACCCCGCGAACCGATGGCAGAGCGCGACGTCTCCATCCGTGGCGACGCCCATGAGGCCGAGCCCCGCGCCGCATGGATAGGCTTTGCTCATGCCCTTGTGAATCTCCTCGAGCGTGTCGCGCACGTTCGAGAATCCGTGGCGGCGCCCGGCGAGCGTCGACTCCAGATACTCGCCGGCCAGCGTCTGGAATCCGGCGAGCAGTTGCTTGAATCCCTCGTCTTCGATCGCGTACTCGCGCTGCCACGACGTGGTGACCGGCGCGAAGCCGACTTCCCAGAAGCCGAGCTCCTCGTACAGGTGGCGATAGATCGACGCGACGTCGAGGTTCTGGCCGGTCAGCGTGACCCGCGCTCCGACCGGCCGGCGGCGGTGACGCCGCAAGAGCTCCTTGACGTTCGGAACGACGAGATCGTAGCTCCCCATCCCATTCGAGAAGACGCGGAACTTGTCCTGCTGCTCGCGCGCGCCGTCGATCGACACGGTGACGCCGACGTCGTTCTCGACGATCCAGTCGATGATCTCCTCGCGGAGGAGCGTGGCGTTCGTCGTCAGGCTGGCGTTCACCTGCTTGCCCAGCGGCTCCGCGCGGTCGCGCGCGTACGCGAGCGCCGACTTCAACATCTTGAAGTTGAGCAGCGTCTCGCCGCCGAAGAACGTGAGGTTCACCGTCGGTGAGTCGCCGGCTTCACTGAACATGAAGTCGACGCTCTGGCGCGCCGTCTCCTCGTTCATGAAGCGCGGCTTGGTCGTGCTCTCGACGATGCGATCCTCGCCATACTCGTAGCAGTAGCCGCACGACAGATTGCACTTGCTCGTGACGTTGAGGACGAGCGTCTGGAGCGGAATCCGCCGCTTGGGCTTCTCAGCGACCGGCTTGGGCGGCGGCGCGACGATCGGATGGATCGCGCGCATCCCGAGCAGCTCGTCGATGGATGACTGTACCGTATCCGGGCTCCAGCGAGCGCCGAGCGACTCCGCCAGCTCGGTCGCCGAGCGATCGCCGTCGGCGAGCGTCTCGAGCACCGCCTCGGAGACGTCGTCGAGCCGGACGACGGCGGCGGACGGCACGAGATAGAGAAAGCGCGCGTCGCCGCCCTGGAAGCTGTGGAACTCGCCCCGCCGGAGCTGCATCATGGATGCATCATGGTTGCGTCTTCCACTGCGCGAACTTCACGTAGAGCGGCACGGTGACGATGAGCTGCGCGCGTGCCCGCAGCGGCCGCGCCGATTTGTCGGGCGGCTGATACGTCGCCACGACCCACACGTCGCCGACGTTGTTGCGATTCGCGCTGCGCTTTGGATTCGGCCCGTCGAGATTCGGCGTGAAGAGTCCCGTCTGATCGACCGCGCCGACGAACTTCACGTCGTCGTCGTCGTAGGTGACGCCGTACTCCTCGAGCGACCAGTTCGCGCTCACGCGGCCAATCTCGAGATCGTCGTCGGTGTCGGGCTTGCCGTCCGGTCCGTTGTAGTACGCGATCGCGTCGAACTGCTGGAGCTGTTTCGGGAACACGACGCCGCCGACGCGCGCCAAGCCGGCGAGCGGCGTCACCTTGATGCGGCTGACCTGGTTGTAGACCACCGCGCCGTCGCGGAGCGCGCTGCCGGCGGCGTACAGGTCGCGCTTGCCCACCGCGGCGCCGGAGTCGACGTCCACGCGCACCGTGATCGAGTCCGGCGTGGCGCGCACCACGCGCTCGACCGAAACGCCCGGTCCGAAGTCGACCGCCGTCGCGGCGATCGTCCGCGGCAGATTCGCGCCAAAGATCGTGACGTCCTGCCCGCGCGTGCCGACGCGCACCGCATGCGGCGCGACGCCGAGCAGCACCGGGTTCGCCCCGAGCTTCTTGAGCGAGACGTCCATGCCGAGCTCGTCGTAGCCACCGTTGAACCAGCGTCCCGACATCTCCTCCCAGCCGGGCTCGACGAACATCACCTCGCGCAGTCCGACGCTGTCGGTCGTCTTGAGCGCCGGATCGGTGGAGCGGCCGCGCCATTGAAAGCCGGTATACACGATCGATTTTCCGGTGCGCTGCACGACTCTGCCGCCGTCCGCATAGCGATAGGTCGCCTGCGTGACGAACTCGCCATCGCTCGCGCCGCGCGTCACGGTCATGCGCCCGTAGAACGCGCCGCGCCCCGGCTCGTTCCCGCTCAACGACCACGTGCCCTCGAGATGCGGCGGCCGCATCGTCGCCGACCACGCCGTCCACTCCGGCGTGCGGAGCGGGAACGCGCGCGACAGATGATTGATCGCGATGTCCATGGGATGTGGAACGGGACCGCTGTCGTTGCTGGCCGGCCCGCCGCGACGGAACGCCTGGAAGTCCGCGTCGGGAAAGAGCGAGCGATGCGTCGCGACGAGGAGGTCCCACTCGCCGCGCGTGCGTCGCTGCGTGATTACGCGACCCATCGAATGGCAGGCGCGGCACGTCGTTTCGGTGCGCGGGTCGGCCGTGTATCGATACTCGATCATCCGCCGCTCGACCTCGAACCGTCCGGGCCGCAGCTCGGCTGGCGCGAGGCCTTGATTGTCGCTCAGATAGCGAACGATCGCGCGCGCCGACGCGGGGTCGAGCTTGACGTTGTTGAGCGCGACCATGCGACGCACCGTCATCTCCCAGCCTTCGGGCGTCTTGCGTTCGTACGAGATGCGCTGGAGCATCCCCGACGTGTCGCGCGTGTGGCAGCTCTGGCAATTCGTGCGCGTTGCGGCATCGCGAATGACGAAGCCGGTCGTCGTGTCCGCCGCACCGCCGCCCGTGCCCTGCGCGGCGCCACGACCACCGCGTCCGCCTCCGCCTCCACGTTGGGCGTGCGCCACGCCTCCCCAGGAGAGCAGTCCAACGACGAGCCAAACGCGCGATGGAGACACCAGCAGTCGACGCCGCATGACTTGTGGATTCTTTCGGTGGAAAATGAGATCCGGGTGCTCTACGGGATACGGCGCCGCACCTACCCTGTCAAGCGGACTGTGATCACACCGAAGTGAGCATGCCGAAGCCGATGAGCGCCGAGAGCGCACCGAGGAAGTCGGGCAGCGGTGCCGGCGGGGCGGCTCTGTTGTATGCCTCGTACAGATCGGGGACCTGATCGAATTGCGGGGCGAGACGCGCCAGCGTCACGAGATCGACGTTCCGGCAGTACCGAACGCTGCTCGGCGCGGCGGGTGCCGCGAGATGCTCGTCGAGCACGACGCGATGTCCGCGGACGATCGCCCGCCGGACGACCTCGAGCGAATCGCCCGGTCGCAGACGAATCGCTGGACGCCGCTTGAGCTCCTCGAACGCCGACTGCACGCGGACGTCCGCTCGCAATGCCGCTACGTCCCATTCGTCACTCGGAGCAACCGCTTCGGCCTCGGATCGCGCCGACCAGAACCGCGTTTCGTGCGCACCAGCCGCCTCGCGCGACAGCGCCGCGGATCCGCGCCGCAGGTGATCGTACATCGCTCGTTCTCGTGCCGTGAACAGCTCGACGGCGGCACCCGTCACCGGGGCGTCGGTCAGCGCGGTGTGCACGACGATCGCCGCCAGCCATGCCGACGCAAGCGCCTTCTTGACGCCGAACGACGAGAGCGGATCGACGAACGACGCCGCGTCGCCGACCAGCAGAAGCCCCTCGTCTGACACGCGCGTGGCGGAATACGGCGTGGCGTCACAGGCCCACGGCGGCCCCACGCGGGCGGCGCCTTCCACGAGCCCGCGAAGCGCCGACGTCCGCGCGAGCTGCGTCAGGTACGCCGCCTCGAGCTCCGCTCGGCCAGGCACTTCGGTCACGCTCGGATCGAGCATCACCGTCACGTAGCGACGCTGCGCCGACACCGGAACCGACCACGCCCAGCCGTTCGCATAGCTCTCGACGAGCGTGTGGGTGTCTTCCTCGAGCGGCCACGCGTCCGCCCGGTTCCACACACCGACGACGGCGATCGTCCGCGCGGCCGATTCCGTGTGTCGCCACCCGCGACGCGCCATGACGCCTGCGCGTCCACTACAGTCGAGGACCCATCGAGCGCGCACGGTGTCGTGGCCCGCTGGACGATCGAAGCGCACGCGCCACAGATCGCCCTCGCGTTCTGCGTCGCGGACGGACGCCTCGCGATCGATCGCGGCCCCGGCGGCCTGCGCTCCGTCGAGCAGCAGCTCGTCGAAGCGGTCGCGCCCAACTTGATACCCGAGCGACGAGACATCGAACATCTCGACACGCCGCTCGCGGTCGGCCCACTGCACCGTGTTCCCGGTCGCGCGAATGAAGCCCGCGCGGTCGATGGCCGCGCGAACGCCGATCTCGTCGAACAGTTTGGTGCAGCTCGGAGGAAGCGATTCGGCGAGCGCCGCCTGGCGCGCGGGTCGCGCGAGCGCCGTCACCGAATGGCCCCATGACGCCAGGAGACGCGCGGCCGCCGATCCCGCCGGACCACCACCGATCACCGCGACGTCGGCGAGCAACGGCACACGGCCTCTCGGTCGGAAACGAGTGATGCGCGGACGGGCCGCCGCCCGCGTGAAGGTGCTAATCTACTGTCGGCCGCCGCCCGTCGAGACTCGCGTCGCATCGAAATGAAACGCTTCCTCACTCCGGAATTATATGCGCTCGTCGCGGCGTCGGCGCTGAGCCACTTCTGGCGGCTGTTCACGCCGAACGTCGTCGTGTTCGACGAGATGTACTTCAAGCACTTCGCCGGGCACTATCTCGACCGCACCTTCTATTTCGACGTGCATCCCCCGCTGGCGAACCTGGTTTTTGCCGCGGTCGCACGTCTCGCCGGCGTGCCGGCGGCGACGCTCCTCGGCGACGCGCCGGTGCCTGTCCTGCGGGTCGTGTCCGCGATCTGCGGCACCCTGCTCGTCCCGCTGGGCTATGTGATCCTCCGGCAGCTCGGGGCCGCGCGGCGGGTCGCGACGCTCGGCGGACTGGCCTTGCTCTTCGAGAACGCCCTGCTGGTCGACACGCGTCTCACGTTCGTCGAGCCGCAGATCATCGCCGCCGGCCTGGGCGCGCTGTCGGTTGCGCTGGCCGCGCGCGCGGCGGCGGGGGCGCGCCGGTGGATGCTCGTGGCCGTGAGCGGTGTCTTTGCCGGCATGGCGTTTTCGGCGAAGTGGACCGGCGCATCCGCGCTCGGGATCATCCTCGCGATCTGGGCGTTCGACGCCTGGCGGGCGCGGCGTCTCGCGAAGAGAGCGATCGGTGAGGCCGGGGTTTTGGTGGCGGTGCCCGCCGCGGTCTACGTCGCCACGTTCGCGATTCACTTCGCGCTGGTGAACCACATGGGCGTCGGCCAGGCGTACATGTCGGGAAGGTTTCATCGGACGCTGATCGGCGATCCGTTGTTCGACTCCACGGTGCACATGTCGTTGCTGACGAAGATCGTCGACGCGCACGACGCGATGCGCCGCGGCAACCGATTTCTCGAGTACGTCACACATCCCGCGGCTTCGCCATGGTACACCTGGCCGATCATGAAGCACCCGATCGCCCTGTGGGAGAACGACCAGGTCGAGCCGGGGCACAAGCAGATCATCGTGCTCCTCGGGAACCCGGTCGTGTGGTGGGGAGCCCTGATCGGTGTGGTGGGCGCCGCGGTCTGGTTGCTGCGGCGCGCCGAGCTGGCGTCGCCGCAGCGCTTCGGCCTATGCGTCCTCGTCGGGGCGTTCGCCCTCAACTTCGTGCCGTTCATCTTCATCACGAGGTTGATGTACCTGTACCACTACCTGTTCGCGCTCGTGTTCGGCGTGCTGGCCGCCGCGTACTGGTGGGGGATAGTCGCCCGATGGAACGATGACGAAACGCCGCTCTTCCATTTCGCGTCGCGTCGCTCGGCGACGCTGTATTGGGCGCTCGTGGCCCTCATCGTCGTCTCGTTCGCCTACTTCTCCCCGCTCTCGTACGGATGGCCGATCAGCCAGCGCGCGTTCGACAACCGGTTCTGGGTGCTCAATCCGCGACTCTGAGCGCATCGGCCGGCGGCCTCCGCCCGTTACGTTTCGAGCATGACGGATCTGGATCATGGATCGGGCGAGGCAGCCGCCAAGGAACAGCTGCTGCGGGAGTGGCTCGTCGAATGTGGCGCCATCGCCATCGGGTACAGCGGCGGGGTCGACTCGGCCTACCTCGCCGCTGTTGCGGTGGACGCGCTCGGGGGTGACCGGGTTCTCGCCGTGATCGGGCGAAGCGCCTCGTATCCCGAGAGCCAGTGGGCGACCGCGCGAGAAGTCGCGGCGTCGATCGGCTTGCCGCTTCTGGAAATCGACACCGACGAGCTGAACGATCCGCGCTACGCGGCCAACCCGTCCAATCGGTGCTACTTCTGCAAGACCGAGCTCTGGGCGCGCGTCATTCCGGCCGCTCGCGAGCGTGGAATTGCGGTTGTCGCCGACGGCACGAACGCCGACGACCTCCACGGCCACCGTCCGGGCGCGCTCGCGGCGCGAGAGCAAGGCGTGGTGTCCCCGCTGGCGATGTTCCAGTTCTCTAAAGCGGTAATCCGGGAGCGATCGCGGGCGATTGGTCTTCCGACGTGGGAGCAGCCGTCGTCCCCCTGTCTGTCGTCGCGCATTCCATATGGAACGCCCGTCACGGTCGGGCGCCTCCGGCGCGTCGAGACCGCCGAGGCCGCGCTGCGCGGCTTGGGCGTGACCGGCGACCTTCGGGTTCGGCATTTCGGCTCGCGCGCGCGGGTGGAGCTGGGCCCGGCCGAGCTTCGTCGCTGGTCGGTGGGTGAAGAGCGCGCCGCGCTCGAGGCCGCGATTCGGGGCGCGGGCTACGACGAGGTCGAGGTCGATCCGAAGGGGTTCCGCTCGGGCGCGCTCAACAGCATGACGAACGGGGCGCTCGCGCCGGCCGACGCCGTGCGGGAGGCTGGTCCGTCGATCGAAGCGACCGGTGCGGCTTTTTCTGGCGATTAACCTTCCCGCGGACACGAGGCGGGAGATCGCCGACGCCACGGCGCCGCTCCGCGACTCCGCGCCGGAGCTCGGCTGGGTCCGCGAGCCGCTGTTGCATTTGACGCTCAAGTTCCTCGGTGAGCAGCCGGCGGAGCGGCTGGAGGAGATCCAGGGCGCCGTGGCCGGCGTCGCCGGGAGGCATCGCGAGCTCGTGATGGCGCTGGGGGGCATTGGCGCCTTTCCGAACTTTCGTCGGGCACGCGTCGTATGGATGGGAGTGGCGCAGGAACCGCGGCTCGAGCTGCTCCACCACGACGTCGAGGTGGCATGCGACGCGCTCGGAGTCGAGATGGATGGCCGGCCGTTTCGCCCGCATCTCACGCTGGCGCGCGTGAGGTCGAATCCATCCGAGGAGCGGATGCGTTTGCTCGCTCGAGCCGCGAAGAAGACGACCTACACCGCCGATGTCGTCATTCGATCGATCGACGTGATGCAGAGTGAGCTCACCGCCGGCGGATCGCAGTACACCACGCTGCTCTCAGCGGCCCTTCGGAGTGGATAACCCATGGGATGTCTCGCGCGACTCGGTTGTCTGATTCTGCTCGTGGTGCTCGGCGTCTGCGCGTGGTTCACGCGCGGCCTGTGGATTCCCGCGCGGCTTCGGCCGCCGCCGCCGATCGTGAATACGTGGCAGCCGGTGACCGACGCCGGCGCGGCGCGCACCCAGGACGCGCTGGAGAAGCTCAGCCAGGCGCGCGGGCCCGTGTACCAGACCCTGTCGGCGGGCGACGTCGCGTCGCTGGCGTTCAGCGAGGCGTCGAGGCGGGTTGGCGGTTCCGTCGACAGCGTGGCCGCCCGGGTCGAGGGCGACCGGATGTCGATGCGCGCGCGCGTTGCGACGTCAGGCATCAAAGACAAGCTCGGTCCGCTCGCCGGCGTCCTCCGCGATCGCGAGACGGTGCAGCTCACCGGCACCTTCCACATGCTGCGGCCGGGCGTGGGAGAGTTCGAGGTGGAGCGCGCCACGGTCGGAGAGGTGATCCTCCCGCGGGGCATGATTCCGCGGCTCGTTCGTGAAGTCGGCGGCCGGACGCGGCCTGAGGGTTTGGCCGACAACGCGCTCCCGTTGCCAGTGCCCGCCTATGTGAGTGACATTCGGATCGCGAACGGAAAGGTCACCTTGTACAAGAACGTCAAGTAATCATGGCGCGTCGCATCCTGATCATCGACGACGAGCAGGGCATTCGCGCGGCGCTCGGGCAGCTGCTCGAGTTCGAGGGATACGAGGTGCGCGCCGTCGCGAACGCGGTGGACGGCATCACCGAATACGCGCGCCAGCGGCCCGACCTCGTCTTCCTCGACGTGAAGATGGCCGGGATCGACGGCGTCGAAGCGCTCAAGAAGATCAAGGAGTCCGACCCGAGCGCGATCGTCGTCATGATCAGCGGGCACGCCACCATCCAGACGGCCGTGGAGGCGACCCAGCTCGGCGCGTACGACATCCTCGAGAAGCCGCTCGACACCGACCGCATTCTCGTCACGCTCCGGAACGCGCTCCAGCACCTGGACCTTCACGCCGAGAACGCGCGGCTCAGGGAGACGATCCAGTCGCGTTACGAAATTGTGGGACGGTCCTACGGAATTCGGGCCGTCATCGACAAGATCGATCGCGTGGGCAAGACGCCGGCGCGGGTCCTCATCACCGGCGAGAATGGCACCGGGAAGGAGCTCGTCGCGCGCGCGCTGCACGCGCAGTCGACCCGGGCCGACGGGCCGTTCGTGGAGGTGAACTGTGCCGCCATCCCGAGCGAGCTGATCGAGAGCGAGCTGTTCGGGCACATGAAGGGCTCGTTCACCGGCGCCGTGGCCGATCGCGCGGGAAAGTTCGAGCAGGCGGACGGAGGCACGCTCTTCCTGGACGAGGTCGGCGACATGAGTCTGGCCGCGCAGGCGAAAGTCCTGCGCGTGCTCCAGGACGGCGTGGTGACGCGCATCGGCGGGTCGAAGACGAACGCCGTCGACGTTCGCGTGCTGGCCGCGACGAACAAGACCCTCGAGACGGAGATCGCCGAGGGGCGGTTTCGGGAGGATCTGTTCTACCGGCTCAACGTCGTCCCCATTCACGTGCCGCCGCTTCGTGAGCGACGCGAAGACATTCCGCTCCTCGTCGCGCACTTCGTGGCCCTGCTCACGAGCAAGGAGGGGATGGCGGCCCGCGCCGTGGCGCCCGACGCGGTCGAGCGGCTCGCCCGCCTCGACTGGCCGGGCAACGTTCGCGAGCTGCGAAACACGATTGAGCGTCTGCTCATCCTCGCGTCCGGCCCGCGCATCACCGGCGACGACGTCGAGCGCCTGGTCGGCAAGCGCGACCCGGAACAGGCCGGGCTCGGCTCGCTGCTCGAGTGCAAGACGTTCGAGGAATTCAAGCATGCCGCCGAGCGCGCGTTCCTGCTGGCGAAGCTGCGCGCGTTCGACTGGAACGTGTCGGAAACGGCGCGGGCGCTGGATATGCCTCGCTCGAACCTCTATAAGAAGATCGAGCGCTACGGATTGACCCGGGAGACGGCGAGCTGATGCCCGACCGCGATTGGGACAAGGAACTGGCCAAAGTCGACAAGCAGCTTGCTTCGCTGTCGGACGAGGCGCTGTTGGTGCCCGCGGGAAGCGGGAAGAAGGAAGCGGGAAGCGGGGCGGTGAAGGGAAAGGCCGCGGCCGTCTCGGCCGACACTGGCGACATCGGCGGCAAGACGCCATGGGGGATGTACGCTCGCCTCACGCTTTCCGTCGCGCTCGGCGTTGGAATGGTGCTGTGGCCATACGAGTCGCGGTGCGGGTTTGGCCTGGCCGGCTACCTTGCGTCAGTGGTCGTCGTGGTCACGAGCGGCATCTGGAGCTCGATCTGGACCTGGCGCCATCGAGCGAGTCGCTCGCATACCCTGTCGCTGCTCATCGTGCTGTGGGGGCTGATCCTCGGAGCCATCGAAGTGTTGCCGCGAATCGGCTACGCGAAACCCGATGCCCGTCACCCGGCGGGCTGGGTGTGCACCCCCACGCCGGCCCCGCCGGTCAAGCCGACCAAATGATCACCACTCGAATCTGACGACATGAAAACGTTCAAGAATTTCATCGGCGGCGACTGGGTGCCGCCGATCGGCGGTGAATATTTCGACAACACGAATCCGGCGGACGTCTCCGATGTGATCGGCCGCTTTCCGCTGTCCGGGTCGGCCGACGTCGAGCGCGCGGTGGAATCGGCGCGGCGCGGCTTCGAGGTGTGGCGTGCGACCCCGGCGCCGGCGCGCGGCGACGTGCTCCGGCGCATCGGCGACATCATGGCCACGCGGAAGGACGACATCGCCGACCTCATGACGCGCGAGATGGGCAAGCCGCTCACCGAGACGCGCGGCGACGTGCAAGAGGGAATCGACACCGCCTACTACGCGGCGAGCGAGGGACGCCGCCTGTTCGGCCACACCGTGCCGAGCGAGATGCGGAACAAGTGGGCGATGAGCTTCCGCCGGCCCATCGGCGTGGCCGGGATCATCACGCCATTCAACTTTCCGATGGCGATTCCCACCTGGAAGATGTTTCCGGCGTTACTCTGCGGGAACGCCTGCATCTTCAAGCCCGCCGAAGACGTGCCCCACACGGGGCACGTTCTGATAGAGATCATGCTCGAGGCCGGGCTGCCCCCCGAGGTCATCCAGCTCGTGCACGGGCTGGGGGAAGCGGTGGGCGCGGCCATCGTGAACCATCCGCTCATTCCGCTCATCTCATTTACAGGCTCCACGGAGACAGGGCGGATCGTGGGCGAGGTGTGCGGGCGAATGCACAAGCGACTCTCGCTGGAGATGGGGGGCAAGAACGCGATGCTCGTGTTCGACGACGCCAATCTCGACCTCGCCCTCGACGGCGTGTTGTGGGGCGCGTTCGGAACGACCGGACAGCGCTGCACGGCCACCAGCCGCCTCGTCCTGCAGGACGGCGTTCACGACGAGTTTCTGACGCGTATCGTCGACCGGTCGCGGTCGCTCAAGCTCGGCGACGGGCGGAAAGACGGCACGGACGTGGGCCCGCTCATCAATGGAGCGTCGGTGGCCAAGGTCGAGCGGTACATCGATATCGGTCAGGAGGAGGGCGCCGATTTGTTGACAGGCGGCAAACGTCCGACTGGAAAAGGCGTCGACAGAGGCTATTTCTTCGAACCCACCATCTTCGCGCGCGTTAGGGCCGGGATGCGCCTCGAGCAGGAAGAGATCTTCGGTCCTGTCCTTTCGGTCATCCGATTTCGCTCGACGGATGAGGCGTTCGCCATCAACAACGACGTGAAATACGGGCTCTCATCATCCGTCTACACCCGCGATGTCAACGTCGCCATGCGGGCGATGAATGAGCTCGACAACGGCATCACCTACATCAACGCGCCGACGATCGGGGCCGAGGCACATCTCCCCTTCGGCGGCGTAAAACAGACAGGCAACGGCCATCGCGAGGGCGGCTGGGAGGTCTACGAGTTCTATTCGGAGACCAAGGTGGGATACCTGGACTTCTCCGGATCGCTCCAGCGAGCCCAGATCGACAATTACTTGGGAACGCCCGACTGATCGCAGTTTTTCCGGCCGCGCCGAGCTGGACCGTCTAGCACATCGGCGGGCTGGGCGTTATGTCAACGCTCGGGAAGTCGTCTTAGCTGTAACGAAACATGCCAATCAACGAATCCGGTTCGGCTCCATCAGGTGATACAGGCGAAGGCGCGGGCGCGGCGCCGCGCTCGATCACGCCCGCGAAGCGCCAGGACGCGCTCCGCGAGTTGAACCGGGGACGGTCGGGGCTCGACTTCCTGATCGAGTGGGGAAAGATCCTCCTCGTGTCCGTCGTGCTCTTTGGATTGATCCGCACATTTCTCGTCGAAGCGTTCAAGATCCCGAGCGGGAGCATGGAGGGCACGCTGCAGGTGGGCGACTTCCTGCTCGTGAACAAGCTCGTCTACGGGGCGGAAGTGCCGTTCACGCACAAGCGTCTGCCCCGTCTCCGCGAGCCGCAGCGCGGCGACGTGATCGTCTTCGAGTACCCCGAGGATCCGACGAAGAACTTCGTCAAACGGCTGATCGGTGTGCCCGGCGACACCGTGGAGATGCGCGACGCCATCCTCATTCGGAACGGCAAGAGCGTGTCGGAGAAGTACGTCGAGCACACGGAACCGGACATGGACCCGGCGCCCGAGGACTTTCGCTGGCAGCGCGACTTCGTGCTGCGAACGGGCGCCACGGCCAACGGATATCATCCGTCTCGAAACAACTGGGGGCCATTGGTCGTCCCAAGAGGGAACTACTTCGTCCTGGGCGACAATCGGGACAACTCGCTCGACAGCCGATACTGGGGGTTTGTCCCCGACTCGCTAGTCAAAGGCCGCCCGTTCGTGATCTATTACAGCTATTCGCCGGATAGCTCGGACGGTAGCTTTGCCTGGCTCACGCACATCCGGTGGACGAGATTGGGTGAGCGCATTCGATAGGTAGATCAATCAGGAGCCGTTGGTACCGTATGGCCGCTACCGGCAACAAGAAGTCGTCGTACGAAGAAGGCTCACTCGATCAGTACCTCCGTGATATCAGCGCGTATCCGCTGATCTCGCGCGACGAAGAAGTCCGGCTTGCCCAGCAGATTCGCAAGGGCGATCAGGACTGTCTCGACAAGCTCGTGCGGTCGAACCTGCGCTTCGTCGTCTCCGTCGCGAAGAAGTATCAGAACCAGGGCGTCTCGCTCTCCGATCTGATCAACGAGGGCAACCTCGGTCTCATTCGCGCCGCGCACAAATTCGACGAGACCAAGGGCATCAAGTTCATCTCGTACGCGGTGTGGTGGATCCGCCAGGCGATTCTCCAGGCCTTGGCCGAGCAGTCGCGCATCGTGCGCGTGCCGCTGAATCGCGCCGGGACCCTCCACCGGATCGGCAAGCGCGCGAACGCGCTCCTTCAGGAGCTCGGCCGCGACGCGACCCACGCCGAGATCGCGCACGGCATGGACATCACGGAGGAAGAGGTCGCCAAGACGATGGCGATTTCGCAGACGCACCTCTCCCTCGACGCGCCGCTCACCCCCGGCGAAGACAACAAGCTCCTCGACTACCTCCCCGACACGCTCAACCCGACGCCCGACGAGCAGACCTTCGAGAAGGCGCTCACCGAGTCGATCGAGGAAGCGCTGTCGCACTTGAAGGAGCGCGAGTCGAAGATCCTGCGTCTCTACTTTGGCTTGGACGGCAGCGAGCCGATGACCCTCGAGGAAATCGGCGCCCTGCTCGGGATCACGCGCGAGCGCGTCCGTCAGATCAAGGAAAAGGCGCTGTCGCGGTTGCGCCACGTGTCGCGAGCACGGGCACTCGAGTCGTATCTCGGGTAGGCTCCACGGGCGCGGCTGGCGTTTCCTTTCATCGCGACTGCTGATAACGGCGCTAGGTGCCATACGGCGCCAAGTACCACACGGCGCCAAGTGCCATACTGCGCCGAGTGCCATACGGCGCGACGTGCCGTACGGCGCAAGAGCGACGGACGACGGGAGACCCATTGCAGCGTGACGCCGCTTCCCCGCGCCCTTGCGCCGTTTAGCACCTCGCGGCGTTCGGCACCTGGCGCCGTTCGGCACCTCGCGGCGTTCGGCACCTAGCGCTGTATGGCACCTGGCGCTGTTTCGCAATTCCCACGCGTTGACGAGCCCGACCAAGTCCACCGCCACGGCGGTGATCCGCGACGCTATTAGCTTCACGCGTATGACTGCCCGCAAAGCCTAGCACATGGCGAACGATGGATTCCGGGGCCTCGGGCTCTCGGATGCCCTGCTCGAGTCGCTCGCGTCCTTAGGCTACGAGGAGCCCACGCCGATCCAACGCGAGGCCATCCCTCCACTCCTCGAGGGACGCGACTTGCTGGGTCAAGCGGCCACCGGAACGGGAAAGACGGCGGCCTTCACGCTGCCGTTGCTCGAGCGCATCCACGACGAAGCGCGCCGTGGCGACGGGACCAGGCGCGCGCGAGCGCTCATCCTGGTTCCGACGCGCGAGCTCGCGATGCAAGTCGCCGAGGCGGTGCACAAGTACGGGCACGCGTTCGGCACCGCCGTCGTCCCGGTGTACGGTGGCCAGGCCATTCAGCAACAGCTTCGTGCCTTGAAGCGCGGGGTCGACGTCGTCGTCGCGACGCCGGGGCGCGCGATCGATCATATCCAGCGCGGCTCGCTCGACCTGTCCGACGTCCAATGCGTCGTGCTCGACGAAGCCGACGAGATGCTCGACATGGGATTCGCCGATGACCTGGAGGCGATTCTCGGCGCGCTGCCGGCGGAGCGTCAAACCGCACTCTTCTCGGCGACGATCGCGCCGCGCGTCGCCGAGATCGCCAAGCGGTACCTGAAGGCCCCGGTGCGCGTCGCGATCCGCAATGAGCGCGTGGACACCGCGGGTGTGCCGCGCGTCCGGCAGACGGCGTACGTCGTCTCGCGACAGCAAAAGCTCGCCGCGCTCAGCCGCGTGCTCGACATGGAAGATCCCGAGGCCGCCATCGTGTTCTGTCGCACGCGGGGCGAAGTCGATCAGCTCGCCGAATCGCTCACGGCACACGGGTATCGCGCCGCGGCGCTGCACGGCGGTCTCTCCCAGGACGAACGCGACCGGGTCATGCGGCGATTCCGCGCCGGAGACGGCAGCCTCGACCTGCTCGTCGCGACGGATGTCGCGGCGCGCGGCCTCGACATCGGCAGCGTGTCGCACGTCGTGAACTTCGATGTGCCGTCGTCGCCGGATGCGTACGTGCATCGCATCGGCCGCACCGGCCGGGCGGGGCGCGCGGGCGTTGCCATCACCTTCGCCGAGCCGCGCGAGGCGCGGTTTCTCCGGAACATCGAGCAGCTCACGAAGCAGCAGATCAAGACGGAGGCCCTTCCGACGATCGTCGATCTGCACGCGCGGAAGTTGGAGCTGACGCGCGCCGCCCTCGAGGAGCTGCTCGGCGCCGGCGGGCTGGACGACTATCGCATCGTGGTCGAGACGCTCGCGTCGGAGCACGACGTGATCGACGTCGCGACCGCAGCCGTGAAGCTGGCGCACGAAGCGCGCGGTCGCGGCTCGCCGGCGGAGCGCAGCGCGGCCGCGGAGCCCATCAAAGATCTCCAAACGATCGACAAGGCGCCGCCCCGTGCGAAGCGCGCGGTCAAAGCCGAGCACCGTGAGCGAGAGGAGGCGCCGCCCAAACGAGAATTCCGTCCGCTTGGCGCGAGGCCGCGAAAAGGCGCCCGGTCCGATGAGGCCGGCCCGTCCGAGCGTCTGCCTCGTGGTCGCGCGGCTCGTGGCAAACGCGACACCACGCGCCTGTTCCTTGGGCTGGGTCGAAGCAGCGGCATCCGTCCGCAGGACATCGTTGGCGCGATCGCGAATGAGGCGGGCATCGACGCGCGGGGAATCGGCACGATCGACATCGCGGAAGAGTTCTCGCTCGTTGACGTCCCCCGGGACGAGGCGCACGCGATCATCGCCGCGTTGCGAGGCACCACGCTGCGCGGCAAGAAGAATGTCGCCGTGAGACTGGATCGTGGCTGAGCAGTGCGGGGAGCCCTACCTGGTTTGAGCCCACAGCGACCCGCCTGGCATTTTGGCCGGCTCTTCGACAATATCGAGGAGCCTTTCTTTTTTTGAGAACTCACATGGCAACACGCACGCTCCTGTTCGGCATTGCGGTCTTGGTTTGGGCGTGCGGCGGCGGCACGGACGCCGGCGGCACGGGCGTGAAAACCGCGACCGTTGCGCGAGTGGACGTGACCCCCACCAGTCAGTCCATCGTCGTCGGCGCTACGATCACGCTGACGGCCTCGGCTCGAGACGCCCAGGGCGCGACGATCAGCGGGCGGACCGCGGCGTGGACGTCGTCGCAACCGTCGGTTGCCACGGTCTCGCCGGCGGGAGTCGTCAGCGGCGTCGCGCCGGGAACCGCGGTCGTCTCGGCGTCCATCGACGGCGTGACGGGAAGTGCCACGATCGCAGTGCTGACGTCGCCGGTAGCCACGGTGCAGATCACTGGGGTCTCCATAACGCCGCTCGTCACGGGACAGACGGTCCAACTCGTGGTCGTGCTCAAGGACGCCTCGGGCAACGTGCTGACCGGACGATCCGTCACGTGGAGCACCAGCAACGCAGCGGTCGCGTCGGTCTCGAGCTCGGGGCTCGTCACCGGCGTGACCACCGGAACGGCGACGATCACGGCGACGAGCGAAGCGCGCGTCGGATCGGTGCCCGTCACCGTCGTTGGCCCCAACGGTACATCCGTCTCCGTGACGCCGGCGCCAATGCTGGTCGCGATCGGCGGTACCGCCACGCTGACCGTGGTCGCGCGCGATCAAACCGGCGCCACGATTCCGGGTCAGGCGTTCACGTTCCGGTCGTCCGATGAGACCATCGCAACGGTCACCGCCACGGGCGTGGTGAACGGTATTCGCGCCGGCGTGGTCACGCTCACGGCGACCGCGCAGGGCGTCTCGGGATCGACGGTGGGCACAGTCGTCGCTCCGACGGTGCTCACGGGCACGGTTCTCACCGCCGACGGCGGCCCGCCGGCGGGCCTCCGGTTCTCCGCTCAAACCGGGACCGGCGCGGGCGTGCAGTCGTTCTCGGCGACGATCAGCGCCGCGGGCGCGTTCAGCCTGAGCGCACCCCTCGGTCCCCTGCCGTCGGATTCGGTCGACCTCATCGTCGACGTCGTAACTGGAGCGCGAACGTATCGGCCCGTCGCGGCGCGCGTCCTTCCGTCGCGCGCGGCCGCGGTATCGGCTCGGCCACTGCTCATTCCGCGCGTCTCGAGCTTCACGTCCACGACGTACGGGGCGACCTCGGCCACGGTGAGCCTGCAGCAGGCATTCACCCGCGTCTGTACCGACGACACGAACGCCAACTGCAACAGCTTCTTTCCACAGGTCTGGAAGTCCATCGTACCGCTGTGGGCGGAGGGAGATCTCCCGGTGCCCCTGGCGTTCAACTATACGGCGACCACGAGCGCGATCACGTCTGCCGACTCCATCGCGCTCTGGAGCGTGATCCACCAGATGGAGGCGGACGTTGGACGGACGCTGTTCCGGCCCGCGACGTTCAAGGACCTGACTCCCCCGGACGCCAACGGATTCTCGCAGAAGGCCGTGCTGGTCTGGGTGGACAACACCCTGACCGGGTTTTCCGGCTACACCAATTGGATTTGGGACGGCTCGCAGAACATGCTGGCCGCCAAGACGCGCGTGACCAACGTCACACTCCTTGGCAACCGGAGCCTGATGACGCACGAGCTGCTGCATGCGCTCGGCTTCCATCACACGTGCGCCTGGCCCACGGTGATGGGCGGCTACGGATGCTCGTCGGCGAGCGGCGCGACGAAGGCGGACGTTGCCGCGTTCCACCTGGGGTACGCGGCGCGGCGGACCATCCTCGCCAGCG
>Ga0326726_10000432_pt1 | contig 39633 bp, 29 predicted proteins | sample MHFenrmetagenome_2_FD_207603 | JGI IMG/M metagenome (GOLD analysis project Ga0326726, IMG submission 207603) | Lab enriched peat soil microbial communities from Michigan Hollow, Ithaca, NY, United States - MHF15MN | ecosystem: Environmental > Terrestrial > Soil > Wetlands > Peat | place: USA... | reverse complement strand
TCAACATCAGTGTCCCGGTTCGCGTCTTCGACGGGTCGAAGTTCGTCGATTCGCTCGGGCTCGGGGATTTTGAGGTCACCGAGGACGGCCGCCCTCAGCCGATTGAGGCCGTCTACCTCGTTCGCGGCGGCCAGATCCAGAGACAGGAGGGGTCGCCCGGAGCGCCGGGACCGGAGACACACCGGAATTTCATTCTGCTCTTCCAGCTCTCCGAATACATGCCCGAGATCGACAAGGCCGTGGATATGTTCTTCGAGAGCGTCTGCCGGCCCGGGGATAGAGTCGACATCGTCACCCCGCAGAGGACGCTGCGGCTGAAGAGCCAGATCGATACTCTCGAGAGGGTCCGCAGGGCCCAAGCCGAGGTGAAGTCCAAGCTTCGAAACGATGTCCTCGTCCTCAGCGGGGCCTATCGGTCCGTCACCGAGGACATGCTCAGGGACCTCGGCGCCGGTGATCCGGAGGTCGCCGAAGTCGATCTCAACGGCTACCGCACAGACCTGGAGAAGCTCGAGGCCCTGCGTTGGGTCGATCCCAAGAAGATGGTGGCCTTTGCTGCGGACCTCAAAGCCCGCCAAGGTTCCAAGCACGTTTTCCTGTTTTATCAAAAGGAGAGGGTCCCGCAATTCGACAACCGGAGGCTGATCGAGGCCCTGAACAGCTCCGATTCCGAGATGGCGCTGAAGGCCATGGAGCTCATGGCGGCCTACAGCCACGACTCCGAGATCGATCGGGAAGCGATCCAGCGGGCCTTCGCGGACGCCTCGGCGGACGTCCATTTCCTCTATGTCACGCGGAACCGGCGGGACCCCCAGCTCGATGTCGAAAATCGCAACGTTCTCGACGGGATCCGGATGGCCGAATCGTCGGCCGCGATCTATAGGGTCTTCAACGAGATCGCTGCGTCAACGGGCGGAACGTCGGCGGCCTCGGCCAACCCCGCGGCGCTCCTGCGGAAGGCGGCCGAGGCATCGGAGCAGTATTACCTGCTCTATTACCAGCCGCGGGAGTTCCAAGCCGACGGCAAATTCCACAAGATCGAGGTCACGGTCAAGCGGAGCGGGCTTCGCATCAGCCATAGGGAGGGTTATTTCGCGGTGGATGCGGCCGCCCCGGTCGAGAAGCCGGCGAGCGCGCCCTCGGAAGCGATCACGCCGCAGGTCGAGGATATCGACCTGGAGGCCCCCGCCCCGGCCGAGGGCGGGCCGGTCCCCGAAGACATCCTGAAGGCGGCGGCCGGCTATTGCAGTACGCTCTCTGAAGCGTCGCTCGATTTCGTTTGCCGGGAGGAAGTCCGGGAGCGGCTCTCCGATTGGCTGGCCAGGAGCCGCCCGGCCCAGACAATCCAATCCGTCATCGCGAGCTCGCGGATCGCCGAGGACAGGATCCGGAACTGGGTTTACGATTATCAGCTCGTCCGTAAAGAAGGATGGGCGGCGGAAACGCGGGCCCTTCTCGAGGAGGACGGGAAGCCCCGGCACGAGGAGCACGCGGCCCTGCAGACGAGCCGGTTCTGGCACAAGTTCGTCGTCCTGGGGCCAGTCGGGCTGTTCAGCGCCGAAGCCCAGCAGGCTCACGACTACTTGGTCGTCGAGGAAACGGAGATGGAAGGGGAACCGGTCCTGGTCGTCGATGTCCGGCCGAAAGGCCTGGAAGCGTCTTCGCTCTACGGCAAGGCCTGGCTCCGGCAGCGCGACGGCGCCGTTCTGAAGGTCGAGTGGGAGCCGGTCTCGATGGACAACTATGCGGGGATCGAGGAAGCCGCCAAGGCCCTGCGGGCCAAGCCCCGGATCCGATTCACCTCCGAGTACGCTTATGAGAAGAACGGCCTGCGCTTCCCCAGCTCCTATGAAGTCGTCGAGGCTTACCGGACGTCGAAAGGAACAGCTCCGGCATCCCAGACGTCTGTCGCCTATAAAGATTATAAATTCTTTGAGGTCAAGGTCCGGACCGAAATCAAACGCGGCGGTTAGGGATCCAGTTCGGATGGAGTTATCGAGTGTCCTTATGCCTCAAAATCGTCCCTTTTAAGGGACAAAATCGGGAGTGTTTTTCCCTATTATCAGGCGGGGGCCATGGCATACTTCCTGCATAATGCGAATAGGGATGGGAGAAGTCTAGTCGCGGGACTATAATCTTTTCGAGGTCAAGGTCCGGGTCGAAATCAGGCATCGCGGATAAGGGCCCTGCGGGTCCTGCCGTGGGAGGAGGGGGTCATGCAGTCAATCGCAAATGGGACGCGGAAGGCGGCGGTAAGGGTCATCGTCGGCGTTGCCGCGTTGGGTCTGGTCGTGTTCTGCTGGCCGGGCAGCGGGCCGAGGGCCGCCGGTCAGCCCGGCAGCCAGATCCGCGAGGAGGTCACCGTCGCGCTCAAGCTCCTCCAGGCCTATGTCACGACCAAGGACGGCAAGCCGGTGACCGACCTGACGGCGGCCGACTTCGAGGTTACCGACAACGGCAAGATCATGCCCGTGACCCACTTCGAGAACCACATTGTGGGCGGGGACAATATCGCCCCAGGCGCCCCGTTGGAGGGGCCGCGCCTCAACCGCAAGTTCTTCTTTTTCTTCGACTTCGCCTTCACCGATCCACGCAGCGCCCGGAAGGCCCGGGAAGCCGCGCTCCATTTCATGGACACCGCCGTCAGGCCCGGCGACGAGATCGGCGTCCTGTCCTATTCCCCCATGCGCGGCTTGACGATCCACGAGTACCTGTCGACGGACCACGCCGAGGTCCGGAACATCGTCGAGGCCTTCGGCCTGCGGACGGTCGCCGGCCGGGCCGAGACCCTGACCAGCTTCCTCTACGCCGACGAGCTGCGCTGGATGCAGGAGAGCGGAACGGCGCTGGACCCCAAGGCGGCCCGGGAGGCCGCCTTCGAGAACTTCTTCTCGGAGCAGGCCCGGGCCCAGACGGGGGGCGTCGTCGAAGAAGGGCGCCGCCAGGGCTACACCGACCAGGCCCGGCAGTTCGCTCAGACCTTCGCCAACCTGGCCCGGGCCATGCGCTATGTCCCCGGCTGGAAGAACCTGATTCTCTTCTCGTCGGGCATCAGCCGGGCCCTCATCTATGGGAGCCGTCGCAGCGTGACCGTCCCGAACATGGACGCGAGCAACCCCGACCAGATGATGGCCGAGCTCAACGCCTACGACAACGCCCAATCCAACACGGGCGTCCGGACCGAGTTCTCCGACGCGCTGAAGGAGCTCAAGAACGCCAACAGCCCGATCTACGCCATCGACTGTACGCCGACAGCCGGGGAGATGGACATCAACAACCCGGCCGGTACGTCGATCGGCAACCGGGAGATCACGGGCAAGGATTCGCTCGTCCAGCTGGCCGACGAAAGCGGCGGCAAGTATTTCAGCAACACGATCGATTACAAGAACGCCCTGGCCGCGGTCCAGGACATCACCAGCGCGTTCTACGTCCTCGGCTACAGCGTCCCGGCCGCATGGGACGGCGCCTTCCACAAGATCAAGGTCAAGGTCGTCCGGCCGGGCTGCAAGGTCGTCAGCCAGAACGGCTACTACAACCCCAAGCCGTTCCAGGAGTACAGCCGGTTCGAGCGGCTCCTCCAGATGACGGACTTGGCCCTCAGCGACAATCCCTTGACCCAGCTTCCGGCGGACGTGCCCATGGGTGTCCTGCCGGTCGTCGTCGGCGGCTGGCCCAATCTCGTCGCCTACGCCGAGATTCCCAAGGACAGGGCGGCGGCGATCATCGGTAAGAAGTCCGAGGCCTATCTCCTGATCTACGACGAAGATCAGGGGAAATCCGCCGTCAAGAGCTTCCTCCTGAAACCGCCCCAGGACGGGCCCAAGGACTCCCTGGCCGTCTTCGCCGTGCCCGCGAAGCCTGGCCGTTACTCCTGCCGGATCATCGTCCAGAACACGGAGACGGGCATCGCCGCCCGCGGGTCGGCGTCCACCAGCTTCGCCAATCCGGTAGCTGCCTCCGTCTGGCTCGACCCGCCGCTCTTGCTCAAGGCTGCGACCGGGTGGGCCGACATCGGCGCATCACCCGAAACCACGTTGTCCGGCTTGTTCGGCTACGATCCGCAGAAGTACGCCCCGATCACGGGGACCCTTCCGCCGGGCCCGCAGAGGGTCCTGGCCGCTATCCGTCTGTCGCTGGGCGTACCGGAGATGCAGCTCGACTTTACGGCGACGGACGCGCAGGGAACGGACAAGATCGAAATCCCGGTCACGCTGATCGAAACGCACCAGGTGAAATCGTTGAGGACCTGTGTTATCGAGCTCACCTTCGGCGGCCTCAAGCCGGGACCGCATACGCTCACGATCGCGGCCCGCGACACGTCCGGGGCCGAGGCGAACCAGACGACGGCGACGTTCACGGTCAAGTAGGGTCGCGGAGCAGGCGGCCGCCGGGCCGCCGACGGTCAGTCTTCGGAGAGGCCGGCGAGCTTGTCCTGGACGCGGTGAAGCTCGTCCTGGGCTTCCTTGAACAGCTTGGCTTTGAAGGCCAAGGTATCGAGGGCCTTGGTCTCGTTCATCGTGCTCCTGAGGCGGTCGATGCGGACGAGGATCTCGGCCTCGCGGCGGCGCAGCGTGGCGATCTCTTCTTCGGTCAGCGGTATCTTCTCGTCCATAGGCACTTCTCGTGCGACCATTGTAGACCGAACCCCGCCGCGGGACAAGAACGCTTCTATTTTGTCAGCCGGATCGCCTGCATCTCGAACGGTTTGAGATGCACCGGGATCGAGACGGCCGGGATGAGCGCGCCTGTGATCCGGAGGTCGGCCGGCTCGCCGGCGATCTCACGGAGCCGGGCCACGGGGGTCCCGTCCGCGTCGAGCCACAGAGCCTGGATGATCACGTTCGGCCGGTCGACGGTGAGGAACGATTCCTGGAAGGACCTGAGCGGACCCTTGTTCCCGGCCGGAAGCCAGGCCGCGACGAGCGGTGTATGGACCTCCCAGCCGAAGCGGGTCGCCGAAACCCGGTCGGAAGCCAGTCCCGCACCGGCGGCCGTGCCGGCGGGCGGCGCGCTCGTCAGGCTGTAGCGGAACTCGACCAGCCCTTCCTGGCTGGCCTTGAAGTTCGTCATCCAATAGTTGTTCATGGCGTAGGAGAAGACCCAGGCGTTGGCCGGAACGAACTTCGTCTGCCACTTCCCCGTGTTGATGTCGCCGAACTGGACGAGCGGCGCCTCGACCGGCGACCAGACGACCCGCGCGTCCTTGCCGGAGAACTCGACCCAATGCTGGGCCGTCTGCCAATCGAGTGTTGTCCCCGGCAGCTGCTCCGTGCCGGGGGCCATGTCCGCGCCGGCGATCTCGAACCGCACGCCCGGCGCGGACGCGGCGGGGCCAACGGCGAACGGGAAGGCGAAATAGACGGCCTCGGGGTCGAAGGTCTCCTCCTTGTTCAGGACGTTGACCAGGTCGATGCGCTTGATATCGTTATAGAGGACGACGCGCTGCTCGAGGGCCGAGCACATCTTTGGCGCGCTCCTGATGACCAGGCTCGACACGACGGGACCGCTCTCCCCCGCTTCGACCTTCGACGTCGCCGCGGCGAAGCGGTGGAAGACCGCCCGCTTGGTCATGTCGTCGACGGCTTTCCGCCCGCCTTCCGGCTGCTCGTAGATGTAGGTATTGAGCGGCCAGGGGCAGGTCCGGTCGACGAGCTCCCGCCCGAGTTCCTTGTCGAAAAGGCTGGCGATGCCGCCCGTCTTGGGATCGATCGTGACCCGATAGAACCTGTTCTCGATCGTTCTTTGACGGCCGCCCGCTTCCAGCTTGGTGGACGGGCCGGTCGCCGCGGCCGGGCCGCCGATCTCGACGGCGAAGACGGCATAGCCCATGGCCGGGAGGTCCTTGGCGAGAACGAGCAGGGCGTCGTCGCCCCGAAGCTGGAACATGGCGTCATTCCCCGTCCGGCGGTCGATGACGCGAAGCTTGCCCTTGGCCTCGCGCAAAGGGCCGGCCGGAAGGGTCAAACGGACAACGTCGGTCCTCGGCCAAGAGAGCGGATTGAAGACGGCGAATTCGTTGGCGCTGCCCGCGTCGATGAGCTTGGCCAGCTCTTCGGTCCCCCGCCGCAGAAGCGTCCGCGACGTCTCCCGCGCCTCGTAGGCAAAGCTGCTCTTGGCCGCCCACTGGCCGCGGGCCAGCTCCGACCAGGGCGCGTCGATCGAGTTCCAGGCGCCCCAGGTATGCTCGTCGTAGAGCATCGACGACGCGTGGCCGGCCCGGATCTCGCCGGCCGGAAAGACGAACGTCCGGGACGGGTCGAGCTTGGCCGCGAGCGCCGAGACCTTCTCCGCCGTGAGGATCTCGTTGTGGGCGATGCGGTTGAGCCCCGTCTCGAAGGCCGTCGAGCCGACGCCGTCGGTCCAGTAGTCCGGCCAGCCGAGCCTGTAGACCGGAAGGGCCGGGCCGTACCTTTTCTCCATCTGCTCGAAGAACTCGTGCAGCGTGGCCAGCCTCAGCTTCGGCGAGACAAAACGCTCGTTCCAATCCTTGACCCGGTCGGAAAGCTGCCGGCCGGGCGGGCAATTGTCGGTCGTCCAGGCCCCGACGTTGAAGGCGATGATATCCTGGGGATAGTCGCCGCGAGCCTCGAGCTTGGCCAGGTACTCGCCCACCTTGGGAGCGCTGATGTCGACCGCCTCGTGCAGGGCCAGCTCGTAGTTGCCGAAGAGATAGTGCTCGCCGTTCCAGTGGAGGATCCGGCTGCCGTCGGGCGACTCCCACCAAAAGGCGTTGGGCCGGCGCAGCGGGGCGCGGGAGCGGGTCTCGTTGATGCCGCTGGCGAAGTAGCGCACGCCGGCCTGCCGGAAGACCTGGGGCAGGGACCAGGCGAAGCCGTTGACGTCATCGTTCATCGCCGAGCGGAGCTCGAAGCCATAGCGCCGGGCGATCTCCCGGGCCGCGTCAACGGATCTCATGATCTCCTCGTGGGCGAAACAATCGGAGACCTGAAGATAAATGGCGGACAGCTCGACCCGGCCGGCCTTGATCAGGTCGACGAGGGCCTTGACCTCGGCCGCGGACCGCGTCTTGATGAAGTTCTCCAGGGCCCAAGTGACCTCGATATTCCAGCGGAACTTGGCGTCGTCGGGATAGGAGTCCGTTTCGCGGCAATACTTGATGACGGAGTCGAGGTATTCGACGTGGTTGCGGGTGACGCGCGACTGGAGCTCGGTGTAGCCGATGTCGGTGTGGGAATGGTGGAAGAGATAGACGCTCCAATGACGGGCGGGAGCCAGTGTGATCTCGCGGCTGAGCGAAACGGGCCCGCCGGCCGAGGCCCAGCGGACCTCGAACCGGGCCTGGACCGGCTTCGCGGGCTCGGGCAGGCGGATGTCGAAGCCGTTCTTGCCTGGGACGAGGCGGAAGACGGCCGGGTCCAGGACTTGAGCCTTGCCGTCGACAAAAGTCTTGACGGCGGCCTCGGCCCCGAGGTCGCCGGGCAGGTCCACGGTCAGGCGAACGATCCTCTTTGCCGACGTCCCGTCGCGAGCGACGAGGGCGGTCGGCAGGACATCGAATGCGGCTTTTCCTACCGTAGTCTGGGCGAAGGCGGGAACGAGGCCCGACAGGAGCAAGGCGCCGACGAGCGCTCGCCCGATAGCGGTTTTCGTCCCCAAAGAGACAACGTTTCCTCTGATCATGGTCGCCCTCCTGGCGCGGCTGGCCGGCTCGGCGTCCGCCGGGTCCGTGGGGCTAATCTAACACGCCCGGGGAGGGCCGGTAAAGGGAAGCGGGAGCCGCGGTTTGACCGTCCGCGGCCGATATGCCATCATATTCGATCGAGGCCCTATGATCGCTCCCGGCAAGATGACGAAAGCCGTCCTGGCGCTGTTCCTGACCGCCTCGTTATCCGCCGCCGCCTGCGCGGCTCCGTCGGCGGCCGCGACCGGGAGCCGGCCCGCCGAGCCCCAGAGAAAGGCCAAGTCGTCGGACGAGAAAAATCCCCAGTATCAGTACGAGAAGGGCGTCATCGCGCTCCGCTACGGCCTGACCGACGAGGCCGTGCGCTACGGCAAGCTGGCGGTCTCGCTCGACCCGGGGCATTTCAACGGCTGGAACCTGCTCGGTTCGGCCTATTTCACCCAGGGCGAGTTCGCCCTGGCCGCGGAGGCCTACGAGAAGGCGGCTGCGATCAAACCGGCGGCCGCCGACGTCCAGAGAGGCCTGGGTCTGGCTTACGCCGAGCTCAAAGAAACGGAAAAGGCCGAGGCGGCCTTGAAAAGGGCCTACGCGATCGACGGCGCCTACGAAACCGCCTTCCATCTCGGCAAGCTCTGCTATAACGCCGGCCGGTTCGAGGAGGCCCTGGACTACGCCCTCAAGACCATCCAGAAGAACGGCAAGAACGCCGGGGCCTACAATCTGAAGGGGGTCTCCCTGAACCAGCTCCACCGCTACGCCGAAGCCGCGGGGAGCTTCCAGGCCGGTCTCGTCCTTGCGCCGGGCGACATCAACCTCCAGGTCAACCTGGGCATCGCTCTGCTCAACGGCGGGGAGCCGTCCAAGGCCAGGGCCGTCTTCGAGGCGGTCCTGCCCAAGATCGAGCAGGACGTGCTGCGAAAGCAGGTCGAGGAATACATCAAGGCCATCAAGGACGCCGGGAAGTAGCGGCGGCAAAGCGCCGCTCGAGCCCGCGCAGGAAAGCCAGCCCCCGTTCGACGAAGGCGCGTCCGTCCGGGCAGAGGTCCTGGAAGATGCCGCGCTCGAAGCCGAAATCCCCAAGACCCGTGTTGTAGCCCTCGAAGCCGATCGTGCCATCGAAGCCGATCTCGGCCAGCGTTCGGAAGACCGTTTCCCAGGGGACGAGCCCGCCCCCGGGGACGCCGCGGTCGTTCTCGCAGGCGTGGACGAGGGCCAGGCGGGAGCCGATCGCGCGCAGGCCGGCGGCGTAATCGCGGACCTCGGTGACGGCGTGGTAGGTGTCGAATGTCGCCTTGAGACCGGGATGGTCGGCCAGGGCGATAAGCCGCATGAGCTGGGCCGGGGTGTTGATGAGGTGGGTCCTGAAGCGGCTCATGGGCTCGACGATGATCGTGATGCCGCGCGGGGCGGCGTATTCGGCCAGGGCGTGAAGGCTTTCGGCGGCCCGGGGCAACTCGTCGGCGGGAGGGCGGCGGCGCTTGACCACCCCGGGATGGCCGTAGAGGCAGCCGGCATAACACCAGGCGCCGAGCTCGGCCGTGAGATCGACCTGGCGCTTGTGCCAGGCGAGGCCGCGGACCCGGTCCCCGGGATCGTCCGACGAGACGTCGGCGTCGAGCGGCCAGAGCCCGCCGGGGCCGACGACGAGGTCGAGGCCGAGCGAGGCCGCCCGCCGGGCGGTCAGGCGCGGGTCGAAAACGACATCGTCGCCGACCGAGAGCTCGAACATATCGAGGCCGATCTCACGGGCCAGGTCGAGGAAGCGGACATCGGCGTCCGACCATCTGCGGGTGAAGAGATAGCAGTGGGCGCCGTATTTCACGGGAGAAAGATACTCCAGCGGGGAGGGCCGTTCAAGCGCGGCGCGCATCGTGCTATGATAGACATATGAACTGGGTCATCGTCCACAGATCCAACGGAATCACGGAGGCGGAAATCCTCAAGAACATGCTCGAGTCCTTCGGCATCCCGGCACGGGTGAGCGCCGAAGCCTACGGCAAGGTTCTCGGGCTGACCGTCGACGGGCTGGGCGTCGCGTCCCTTCTCGTCCCCGCGAACCGGGCTGCGGAAGCCCAGGACATCCTGGCCGAGCATTTTACCGCCGAGGCCTGAGGGGGCCGCATTCGTGAGCCGGAGCGAGGGGATTCCATCCCCGAAAGGTTGGAGTCTGTTCGAAACGTTCCGGGGGGCTGCACGTCTTATGGTGTGGAGACTGACGAAGACGTGACATCATTCGACGAGCTCTACGGCATGCACCGGAACGACATCTTCAGATTTGCTTGCGCCCTGACCGGGGATGCCCGGGACGCCGAGGACCTCTTTCAAGAGACCTGGCTCAGAGCGATCAAGGCCGGTCCGGCGGGGTGCGGACCGGAGGGAAGCGACCCTAAGGCTTGGCTGTTCACAATCGCGGCCAACGCCCATAAGGACCTGCTCCGAAAGAAGCGGGTCCGGCGGCTCTTCCTCCTGGAGAGGACATGGTCCTTGGGCGCCCGAAAGGCCGACGCCGACCTGGGCTGGGACATCCCGGGACCTGCCTACGGGGATGGAGCGATCCGGTCGGACGTCACGCTGTGCCTCCGCCGGGCCTTGGCCCGCCTCCCCGGTCGCGAGCGGCGGGTCTTCGTCCTCAAGGACATCGAAGGGTTCAAGCACGAGGAGATCGGCCGCATGCTCGGTATCCCCGAAGTGACCGTCCGGACGCTCCTTCACCGGGCGGTCGGGAAGTTGAGGAAGGAACTGGCCGAGTTCGGGCCAGCGAAGGAACCGGGCCAGGTTTTCGAGGAGGGACGGCCATGACGACCACCCTGAGCTGCCGGGATGTCGAGCGCCTGATCATCGCAAGCGAGGATCGGGAACTCTCGATGGGAAAGCGGCATCTCCTCGAGGACCATCTCCGCGGCTGCGGACGATGCAAGGACTTCGCGGCCGATCGGACCATCATCCGCGAAGAGATCGCGGCCGTCCGTTGGCCGACGCTTCCGGACACACTTGACCGGAGAACACGGCGGATGCTCCTGGAGAGCGGGCCGGCCCCCCGGCCAGCGGCCGTGCCAGCATGGGTCCTGGTCGCGATGGCCGTGATCGCAATCGGGACGGCCCTCTGGCTGGCCGTCTCTCTAGCTGACGTCACGCCCGACATGACTCTGGCCGACCTGCCCGTGGCAGGGCTGGCGGCCATTTTCATCATCATACAGAACGCGCTCATGCTCCTTTTCGCGCCGATCGTTCTGCGGACGTTCCGGGCGCGGCGGGGCGCATCCGAGAGCACTTGAGTTACAGGAGGTCCCTATGACAACCACGAACAACGGCAAGACGATCGCCCTCGTGATCATCATCGTTGTCTTGGCGCTTTTCGCCTTCAGGTCCGTGTTCTTCCTGCTGCCGTTCGGCGTTCTGCCCGGCATCCACCGCACGGCCGGACTGCTAGGCCCCTCGATCAGCGGCTGGTTCCACGGATTCGGGCCGATCGGGAGGATGGCCCTCTTCCTCCTCCCGGCGGCGTTCATCGTCCTTTGCGGTGCCGTCCTGATCTGGGTCTACCGGGACGCCGAGAAGAGGGGCATGAGCGGCATCCTGTGGCTGCTTCTTGTTCTGATCGGCAACGTCATCGGACTGCTCATCTACGCCATCGTCCGCTCTGAAACGCCGGTCCGGCAGCCGGCGCAGGCCGGCGCGGCAGGGGCGCCTTGTTGCCCACCCGCGACTTGCGCCGGATGCGGGAAACCTCTCGCGTCGGGCTACGTTTTCTGCCCGTACTGCGGGAAGAGCCTGAAGGCGGCCTGCCAGGTCTGCGGCAAGCCCGTTGATGAAAACTGGAAAGCCTGCCCGGCCTGCGGGGCGAACCTCGACCCCGGCGCCATCCACCAGGCCTAGAGCTTGAAGATCTCTTTTCTCAGCGAGGCCTTGGCGATGCGGGATTCGACGGGGTTGACGCCGATGCCGGGCCCGTCGGGGACGCGGATCGTGCCCGGGCCGCTCAGCTCGATGAAGGGCTCGATGAGGTCCTCCCGATAGTAGCGCCGGCTGGCGCTGAGGTCGTTCGGCAGCTTGAAATCCGGCAAGGTCGCGATGTGGAGGTTGTGGGCCCGGCCGATGCCGCACTCGAGCATTCCGCCGCACCAGACCGGCACATCGTGCGACAGACAATAGTCATGGATCCGGCGCGTCTCGACGACGCCGCCGACCCGGCCGACCTTGATGTTGATGATCCGGCAGCTGCCCATCTCCAGGGCCGCCCGGGCCGTATCGAACGACTCGACGCTCTCGTCGAGGCACAGCGGCGTCGTCATCTCCCGCTGCAGCTTGGCGTGGTCCCAGAGATCGCAAGGCGCGAAGGGCTGTTCGACCATCAGCAGGTTGAACGCGTCGAGGGCCTTGAGCGTCGCTTTGTCTTCAAGCCTATAGGCGCCGTTGGCGTCGACTTGCAGCAGGATGCCGGGGAACCTCTCGCGGACCGCCGCGCAGGCCGCGACGTCCCAGCCCGGCTTGATCTTGATCTTGATCCTCTTGTAGCCCTCGTCGAGGTAGCGCCCGACGCGGTCGACGAGCTCGGGGAGGGAATCCTCGATGCCGCAGCTCACCCCGGCCTCGATCTCCGTGCGCACTCCGCCATAGAGTCTGTGGAGCGGGACGCCCGCCTTCTTGGCCTTGAGGTCCCAGAGGGCCAGCTCGATGCCGGCCTTGGCCATCCGGTTGCCCCGGAAGACGGCGGCCTCGCGGGCATAATCCTCGGGCTCGACCAGGCCCTTGCGCATGACGAGCGGGATGAGGAACTCCTTCATGATCTGCCAGGCCGTCTCCGCGGTCTCCCCGCTGTAAAGAGGCGCCTCCTCGGCGACACACTCCCCCCAGCCGCAGACGCCGCCCTCATAGACCTTGATCAGGCTGAAGGTCCGGTCGTAGGAGCGGCTGAAGCTCGTTTCGAAGAAGTGCACATAGGGCAGCTTGACGAGGTCGATCTCGATTCTCTCGATGGCCATGGACGGTCCTCCCGGATCGCGATTCCCGCTTAACATATTCCAGGCGGCGCTCAAGTTCAAGGACGCCGACGGTCTTTCCGTCATCGCGAGAAAGAAATTTTCGAGAGGGGCTTGACACGTGTGGAATTCATGCTATTATACAGACTGGTTTGTATCACCAACCTTAAAGGAGAATCAAGATGGTCGATATCAAAAAGATCGAGAAGCGCGCAGTCCAGAGCTTCTACGACGACGGCCTGGTCGAGATCGCCGTCGGACTGATCTTCGTCCTTCTCAGCGCCTATTTCCTCAGCCAGACGATCGTCCCGAGAGGATCGTCGATCAACGCGATCCTCATGGGTCTGTTCATGATCGTCCTCGTCTCCTCCAATTTTCTTGGCGGCCGTTTTGTCCGGTTCTTCAAGCGGCGCATCACCTACCCGCGGACGGGCTATGTTGAATTCAAGAAGAAGGAGCCGAGCCCGAGGCGCCGGGCCGCGGCCGCCATCGCCGCCGGCATCATCGGCGCCTCTCTCGCGGCGCTTTATGGCCTATCGTCATCGGTCAGAACGCTCATCCCCGCATCTTACGGGGTCCTGATCGGGATCGCGGTCTTCGTCATCGCCAATCGGATCCGCCTCGTTCGGTTCATGGTCCTTTCCGCAGTTTCCACCATGATCGGCGTCGGCATCGCTGTCGCGGGGTTCGATGAGATCAAGGGCGCCTTCCTGTACTACCTCCTCTTCGGCCTCGCGGTCATCGCCTCCGGACTGGCCACGCTGATCATTTACCTCAGGCGGCATCCCCGCCCCGCCGCGGGCGGCTTGGAGGGCCCCGATGCCCACTGACGTTCACGGCTGGGCCGATCTCGACCGGGTGATCCACGAACCGGCCCGTCTGGCGCTGACGGCCATCCTCTCGGTCGTCGAGAGCGCCGACTTCCTCTACCTCCAGCGCGAGACGGGTCTGACCAAGGGCAATCTCTCTTCCCACCTGGCCAAGCTCGAGGAAGCCGGTTACGTGACCATCGAAAAGACCTACCGCGGGCGCGTCCCCCTGACTCTCGTCCGCCTGACCGGCGCCGGCGCCGCGGCCTACAAGGCCTACCGGGCCAGATTCAAGAAGTTCCTGGCGAAGTCCTAGGGAAACTTCTGGGTATGGATCCGGAAGTCCCGAGCTTCGAGGAGCAGTCCTGTCCTTGGGAGGAACGTCAGCCGAGCTTGATGCCCTTGCGGTGGGCCCGCCATTCGTAGACGCCGATCGTCCGCCGGGCCATGGCCTCGGCCGAGAATTTTTCGAGGACCGCTTCCCGGCCCTTTGCGGCCAGCCGGGCGGCCAGGTTCCGGTCGAAGTGGACCTTGAGGATGGCGTCGGCCAGGGCCTTGGCGTTTCGCGGCGGGACGAGGAGACCGCTCTCCCGATGGATGATGAGATCCCTGGCCGCCCCGACGTCCACGGCGGCGACGGGCAGGCCGCTGGCCATGGCCTCGACGAGGTGGCCCCCGAGCCCGTCGAGGTGAGAGAAGACGACGAACATGTTCAGGGAGGACAGGATGCGCGGCGCCTGCCCGCGGTGGCCGAGGTAATAGCGCACGCCGTCCATGGCCGGGAGATCCCGCCCTTCCTCCGCTTCGAGCCGGAGCGAGCCCTCGCCGACGACGACGATCTTGACCTTGGGCGCCTGCCCGCTGACGAGGGCCGCCGCCTCGAGGAAGGCCTGCTGGCCGCGGTCGTCCTCGAGCGGCAGGACGGCCCCGACGAGGAAGTCCTCGGACCCCAGCCCGAGCTCCCGGCGGACGGCGTCATCGGGAGCGAGGGACGTGAATCGCGTGAAGTCGACGCCCGGGGGGATGACTTCAACGGCCGTCGCGGGGACTCCGCCGCGGATCAGGATCGATTTGACGGCCTCCGTTCCGGCGATGACCGCGTCGATCGAAGGGAACGGCAACCGGCCTTCGAGCGGCGAGGAGTCCGCGGGCCGGGACAGGATCCGGATGGGGATCTGGGCCACGGCGGCTGCGGCCAGGCCGAGCGCGGCGCCGAACGTCTCGTGGACGTGGACCAGCTTGCAGCCGCGGCTGCGCATCTCGCTGACCAGGGTCTTGCGGACGAGCCAGGCCATCCGGCCGTGCATCCGCACGGGCAGGGTCGGCAGACCCTCGTCACTGGCCTTGCGGAGGATCTCGCTCGACGGTTCGACGACGAGATGGGCGGCGATGCCCTTCTTGCGGAGTTCGCGGGCGACGTATAGGATCGGGCCCTGGCTGTCCCGCCAGTCCCGGCCCGCGTCGATGAGAAAAACGCTCACCGGGTCATAATAGCATAGCTTACTTAATATAGTCACCCATGGAGACGTTGCGGAGCTCGAGGGTCGTGCCGGTCACCTTGGCGATGTTCGCCACCGCGACATTGTAGTCGACGAGGGACCTCATCTCGGCCGACCGGGCGCTGGCCAGGAGGTCCTGATAGGTCAGGACGAAATAGTTCGTCGACATGCCCACGGAGAGCTTCTTCATCTCGGCCTCGAGCTGCTTTTCGGCCAGTTCGCGGGCGATCCGGTAGGCGTCGACGCTCTTGGCCGCCGTCTCGAGCGAGCGGACCGCGTCGCTGACCTCGAGGAAGACCTGCTGTTCCTGGGTCTTGAGCCGGGCCTGGGCCTGTTCGAGGCCGAGCCTGGCGTAGGCATAGCCGGCCTTGCCGATGACATCGCCGAAGGGGATGGTCAGCGTGACGCCGGCCGTCCAGTTGTTGTAGAGGAACTTGAACGCGTCCCTGAAGGCCGCCCCGGCGCTGCCGGGGTCCCCGGGCACGGGAGGCAGAAAGGGATTGTCAGGGTCGTAGATGAACTGCTGGCCGGAGAGGCCGGGGCTCATCTTGACCAACTGGAGGTCGAGCTGGGGCAGGCGCTGGTTCTTGGCGATACGAAAATCGACTTGCTTGGTCGCGATCGTCGTCTTGGCCGTTTCGAGGTCGGGACGGTGGGCCATGGCCTGGGCATAGGCCTCATCGAGGGTGATGGCGTAGGGCTTGAACTCGGGCTTGTCGGCCGGCAGGATGATCTGACCCGCGGCCGAGGGATCGACACCCAGGTTGAGGAGGGTCCGGAGCAGGTCCTGGCTGCGCTTGACCAGGGCTTCGGACTGGAGGATGTCGGCTTCGCGGCGGGCCACGGTGGCCTCGGCGTTGAGGACCTCGATCGGCGCCTTGGTGCCGACCTCGACCTCCCTCTTGGTCTTGGCCAGGAGGTCGCGTCCGCTTTCGAGCGCCTGCCGCTGCGTCTTGAGGTTTTCGATGCTGTAGACGAGGTTCCAGTAGCCTTGCTCGACCGAGTAGATCGTGTTGATGAGGACATCCTTGAACTGGCTGCGCGACGACTCGAAGTTGTTCTGGGCGACGATGATCTCCCGCCGGCTGACCGTCCAGCCGAAATTCTTGAGCAGGGGCTGGGTCAGGACGAAGTTCAGACGGCCCGTGTAGGAGGGGTTGAAGCTCTGGAAGAGCTGGTTGCTCTTCGAGTAGTCATAGCTCAGGGAGGCCTGCAACGTGCCTCCGAAGGGGATCTTCTGGGCGATCGACGCGGACGAGCTCGTCGAATTGTTGATGTATGTTTCGTTCGCCTGGAAAGGCCCGGTGGAGGCCTGCTCGTAGCGGTTGCCGCTCAGGTCGAGCTGGAGGGTCGGGGTATACATCTGCTTGGCTCGGGAGACCGAGGCCGAAGCCAGGCCGGGGTTGATGACCTCGGCGGCCACATTGAGGTTGTTTTTGAGGGCCCGGACGATCGAATCCTCGAGGGTCAGGGTGAGCTCCTTGGTCTCCTGGGCGAAGACGGGGCCGCAGAGCAAAAGAAGGGCCAAGAGCGCTCCGGAAATGCGTCGCTGGGTCATGACATCCTCCGATCTGTAAAATCCTGCCGTCTATTATAGTACGCTTTCAAAGAAATTTCGTTCCGGAGATAACCTTGACACGCCCAAAAGCGTATATTTCTAAGACACGGGGAGAATTTTATCCCCGGGGTCGTTTTCAGCGCGGCATTTGAGCTATGATAGACCGGTTCATGGAGGCTTGTCGATGAAACTTCTCAGGCTCCTCAGCATCCCCGCGGCGGTCCTGCTGCTCTTCAGCTTCGCGGCCGCGCAAACCCAGGAATCCCAGAATATGAAGCTCCTGCGCCTCAAGAGCGCCCAGCTCTCGCTCGAGCTCAAGAAGGCTGATTTCGACCGCTACCTCAAGCTCAAGGAGGACGGCCTGACCTCCGAGGCCGATTTCGCCCAGCGGCAGACGGCCTACCTCCAGGCCCAGGTCGACTACCAGCAGGCCCTGATCAGCTTCATGGGCAGCGAGGCCCGCATCTCGGTCGCCAGCGCCGTCAAGTTCCAGGACCGGAGCGGCAAGAAGTTCGTCCGCGTGAGCTTGCGCTATGCGTCCAAGGAGCTCAAGGAGCTGGCCAACCTCAAGATCAATGCGGAGGACCTGTTTCCCCTCGACTTCATGAAGGAGCTCAAGGACGTCTACGTCTCGCTCCTCTCGGAGGGCAAGGTCATCTCCGACCCTTACGAGAAGACGGTCGCCACGCTCCCGATCGAGAGCGAGCGCGAGGTCACCTTCCAGCTCCTCAAGGATGTGGAGAACCTCGACGTCAGCGTCTCTTACTCGGGCAAGACCGAGACGACTTCCGTCTATCTCCAGAAGGGCGTCAGCGCCAACATGGTCACCGTCAACTCGGCCCAGTTCTCCCAGGAGGCCGACCTCGAGAGCACGGCGACCTACGACCTGTCGCTCGAGAAGTTCAGCGGCGAGGCCAACATCTTCAAGCTCGAGGCGGTCAACCTGCCGACCCAGATCACCTATGAGTTCAGCGATCCGACGACGAGCGCCCGCCTGTCGCAGATCAAGTTCAGCGAAGGGATCACCAGCCTCAAGCTCCAGCTAAAGCTCTTCCTGCCCAAGAACCCGGATGAGCGGGTCATCCTCGACAAGCCCCTCGAGTTCTTCGTCCTGGCCCTCGACAACGACCAGACGGAGAAGCTGCGCGGGCTCGAAGCGGCCGCCGGAGGCACGGGCGGGATTGGCGCCGACGTGATCGAAACGCTCAACGCCGGCTTCGTCAAGCTCGAGCTCATCCCCCGCGGCGTGCCCAAGGTCGAGGTCCAGGCGGTCAACCTCTATCACGAGATCAAGGTGGGCGACACGATCAGCATGGACGTGACCATCCGCAACACCGGCACGCGCAAGCTCAACAACGTCCGCGTCTTCTGCGACCTGCCGCTCAACTGGCGCGTCGAGATCGTGCCCGATCTGATCGCGACGCTCGAGCAGAACAAGGACGAGGTGGTCAAGATCAAGTTTCTGCCGCCGGACGGGGTCTCGGTCGGCGACTACGAGCCGAAGATCCGGACCGACGCCCTGGCGGACAACCGGCGGGTCGAGTCGGAGGACAAGATCGTCCGCATCCACATCTCGTCGAAGGCCAACGTCCTCGGCATCGGCGCCCTGGTGCTGCTCCTCGTGGGCCTCCTCGTCGGCATCGTCGTCTTCGGCATCAAGCTGACCCGGAGATAATAATTCGGTCACACACAACTAAATACACTTCATTGGGGTATATATCGCTGAAAGCCCGAGCGATTTGCCGGGTTGGGGTTTCGTGGCAGCACCTCCGGCAGAGAATTAAGTGTATTTAGTTGTGTGTCACTGAATTGAGAGGGACGATGTTCGGCACGATCTTCCGGAAGGAACTCCTCGACCAGATCCTCAGCCCCAAGTTCCTCATCGTCTCCCTGCTCTGCCTGGTCCTCATCCCGGCCAGCCTGGCCCTCAACTACGCCAGCTACCGGAGCGCCTACCAGGAATTCGACAGCTCGCAGAGGGAAGCCAAGGCCACGACGACCGTGTTCCGCGAGCCGAGCGTCCTGAGCACATTCGGGGTCGGCCTCGAAAGCGTTCTGCCCAAGACCGTCACCTTCACGAAATACCAGGTGGACGCCAAGGGGACACAGGCCCAGAACGAGGTCCTCAGCAACATCAACGGGAAGCTCGATTTCGTCGTCATCACGAGCTTTCTCCTGGGGCTCTTCGCCGTCCTCTACGCCGGTTCGCTCGTCAGCGGGGAGAAGGAATCCGGGACGCTCAAGCTCGTCCTCTCGAACCCGGCCCAGCGAAGCGCGGTCATCACGGCCAAGTTCCTGGGCGGGTTCAGCGTCCTTCTCATCCCCTTCGGGGTCAGCACCCTCCTCGGCGTCCTGATCCTGCTCCTCGAGGGGTTCCCGCTCTTCGCGGCCGGGAACCTGGGCCGGCTCATCGCGTTGGCTGGTCTCTCCGTCCTCTATCTGTCGGCGTTGTTCGCCCTGGGCCTGCTCATCTCGACCCGGACTCACAGGACGAGCCTTGCCCTCCTGGCCAGCTTTTTCGTCTGGATCTTCCTGACATTCGTCATCCCGAAGACGAGCGAGCCGATCGCCGGGCTCATTCGCCACGTCCCAAGCGAAGAGGTCATGAAGGCCAGCCGGACCCAAGTCCGGAACCAGATCGAGAAGGAGAAAGGCAAGGCCCTGGCCCCGCTCATGACCAAGTATCTCGGCGACCAGGGCCAGGGCAAATGGGACTGGGATGCCTACTCAAAAGCCCGCGGGCCCGTGGCCAAGGTCTACGAAGATCAGCTGGCCGAGACCCTGCAGAAGTTCGACGCCGATTTCGAGCGGCAGAAGGCCGCCCGCCGGGCCCTCAGCCTCAATATCGCCCGCTTGTCGCCGGCGTCGTCCTACACCCAGTCGGCCCTCGCCTTCTGCCACACCGGCGTCCCGGACCTCGAGAACTTCTCCCGGAGCCTCCAGGCCCACTTTCTTCTGCTGACCCAGGCCCTGTTCCAATACCAATTCACCGATACGTTCGAATCCGCGGACGGAAGCTCGCGGCGGCAGATGGGCGGGGACACGCGCCAGGGCGGGAAGATCGATTACCCGGCCTTCCGGTACCGGTTCCCGTCCTTCGCCGAGACCCTGAAAGAAACGGCTCCGGACATTGTCCTGCTCGCCCTTTTCAATTTGATCTTCTTTGCCGCGGCCTATTTTTCTTTCACGCGCTATGACGCACGATAGACCGAGAGGAGACACCATGGACAAACAGCAATCCATCCTGAAGGCCGACGGACTGTCGAAGCGATACGAGGACGGCGTCCTCGCCCTCGACCGCCTGAACCTGGAGGTCCCGTCGGGGGAGATCTATTGCCTGCTCGGCGCCAACGGCGCGGGCAAGACGACGACGATCAACCTCTTCCTGGGCTTCATCCCGCCAACCGCCGGGACCTGTCTCATCAACGGCATCGACGTCACCAAGGACCCGCTCGAAGCCAAGAAGTACGTCTCTTTCGTCTCCGAGAACGTCATGCTCTACGGCAATTTCACGGCCCGCCAGAACCTCGATTTCTTCGCCCGGCTCGGCGGCAAGACCGCCCTGACGAAGGCCGACTATTATCAGGCCATGCGCCGGGTCTCCCTCCAGGAGAAGGCCTTCGACCAGCGGGTCAAGAACTTCTCCAAGGGCATGCGCCAGAAGCTCGGCATCGCCATCGCCATCGTCAAGGACGCGCCCGCGGTGCTCCTCGACGAGCCGACCTCGGGCCTCGACCCCAAGGCGGCGGCCGAGTTCCTCGAGATCATGACGGAACTTCGTTCTGAGGGCAAGGCGGTGCTCATGTCGACCCACGACATCTTTCGGGCCAAGGAGATCGGCGACCGCGTCGGCATCATGCGAGAAGGGCGCCTGGTCATGGAAAAGACCCGGGGCGAGCTCCGGAACGAGGACCTGAATCGCCTCTACATCGACTACATGGAATCCGCTGTCCACCCGGCCTCCGCCTGAGGGCCGGGACGACCGCCCGGGAGACCGACGCCATGTGGAAGACGATCGTTAAGAAAGAGCTGCTGGAGACGATCTTCAGCTATCGTTTCCCCCTGTTTGCCGTCATCTGCCTTCTGCTCGTGCCCCTGGGCATGGCCGTCAACCAGGCCGCCTATGCCAAGCGCGTTCGCGACTATAGCGACCAGGTCCGGCTGGCCGACGAGGCGGCCGCGGCCATCAAGATCCAGGACATCATGGCCGGGACGGTGGCCATCCGCGGCTTCCGCAGGCCCGCACCCCTCTCGGTCTTCACCCAGGGATTTGAAAGCACCCTGCCCCGCTATTACGAATTCACCCAGGACGGCTTCAAGCCGGGCGAATCGGCAAGCGACGATGAATCGATCCTTTCGGTCCAGGGCAAGGTCGATTTCGTCTTCCTCGTCCAGATGGTCATCAGCCTGATCGCCATGCTCTTCGCCTCGGACATGATCTCGGGCGAAAAAGAGTCCGGAACCCTGAGGGCCATGCTCGCCAACAGCCTGCCCCGCGACACCCTCCTCGCCGGGAAGATCGGAGGGGGCTTTACCGCGCTTTGGGTGCCATTCATTCTCGCCTTCCTATTGGGAGCGGTCGTCCTCATGCTCGGCGCCTTCCCGCTGGTCGGCGGCGACACAGCGGCCCGCGTCCTGATCGTCTTCCTGGCGACGTCCCTCTTCATGCTGACCTACTTTACGATCGGCATCGCGGTCTCGACGAGCACAGCCAAGGCCCGGACTTCCCTCGTTGCCATCCTCATCATCTGGGCGGTCTTCCAGCTCATCGTCCCCAAGCTCGGCGACATGGTCGCTCGGCTCGTCCATCCGGTCCGGACAGAAACGGAGGTGTCGCTTCAGAAATCGCTCCTTGTCCGCTCGCTCGACATGGAGCAAGCCAAGGATCTCGGCCACCAGTGGGACCTCATTTTCGCGTCGCTGTCTCAGGAGGCACGGGATAACCAGGACTCGCCGGAAAATAAGAAGTGGGGGCCGATCCGGGACGATATCCAGCAGCGGACCCGCGAGAAGAAAAGCCAGCAACTCGCAGCCATCGACGAGACCTACACGCAGGAAAAACGCCGGCAGCTCAACCTGGCCGTCAACCTGTCGCTCGTCTCCCCAAGCGCCGCCTTCGCCCGGTTTATTGCCGACGTCTGCGGCACGGGCGAACTCGAACGCGGGAAATATCTCGAGGCGGTCCGGGCCCACCAGAGAGCCCTCGACAACGAGCTTTTCAGCAAGGTTAAGCGGACGCTCATGATCCACGAGGGGGGCCAGATGTCTATGGGATTCTCGGCCCAGCCCGTGGATGCCTCGAAGCTGCCGAGATTTGCGATCACCCCGGCGACCGTCGCCGAGACGCTCAAGGCGAACGTGCGCAGCCTTGTCTCGCTCCTCGTCTGGCTCATTGCCCCGTTCGCCTTCGCCTATGCCAAATTCGTCAGGTACGACGTGCGCTAATGCTAAATCGGGGACACAATACCATTTTCCGAATTTCGGAAAATTCGGAAAATGGTATTGTGTCCCCAAATTAGGGGGCCGGCCATGATCAGAACGATCGCCCGCAAAGAGATCCTGGCCAATCTCCTCAGCTACAAGTTCTACGTCGTCATCCTGCTCGCCGCGGTCCTCATCGGCACGAGCCTATTCATCGCCGCCCGGGACTATCAAGACCGGCTGTCAGACTACAGCCTCATCCGGCCGAAGCCGGGCGAGCCGATCGCCGTCAACCCGCCGAACCCCCTGGCCATTTTCGCCAAGGGCCTCGACGAGTCCATGGCCCGCTCCTTCGAGGTCAGCCCGATCGGCATCACCGTCCGGGCCGGGCAGAAATCGGCCAACGCCGTCTTCGCCTTCTTCCCCACTCCCGATTTCCTTTATGTCGTCCGGGTCGTCCTGTCGCTCGTCGCCCTGCTCTTCGGCTTCGACCAGATCAGCCGCGAGAAGGAGGGCGGGACGCTGCGGCTGATGCTGGCCAACCCGGCCTCGCGCGGGTCGGTCCTGCTCGGCAAGTGGCTGGGGAATTTCGCCAGCCTGGCCGTCCCCTTCCTGCTCGTATCGGCGCTCGGGATCGCGGTCCTGTCCCTCGACCCGGCCATCCGGTTCTCGGCTGATCAATCCCTCCGGCTGGCCCTCATCGTGGCCCTGACGCTCGTCTACATCGCCTTTTTCCTGAGCCTGGGCATTCTCGTCTCCGCGCTGACCCGGCGGGCCTCGAGCTCGCTCGTCATCCTGCTCTTTGTCTGGGCCCTGCTCGTCTTCGTCCTGCCGAACCTGGGCACGCTCGCGGCGCGCCAGCTCGTCGACGTCCCCTCAGTCCGGGCGCTCAGCGAAAAGCGCCAGCAGGTTTGGACGCGTGAGATCCTGCTCCGCATCCGCGGCGAGGGGGACTGGGCCTCGCACGTCAAGACCATCAGCGCCGAGAACGACGCCCTCGAGGCCGACTACCGGGTCAAGTTCGACCGGCTGGTCGCCCTGTCGAAGAACATCAACCGGATCTCCCCGGTGGCCAGCTTCGTCTACGCTGCGACGGAGATCGCCGGCACGGGCATCGGCGAGGAGGGCGCCTTCAAACAGGAAGTCGTCCGCTACAAGAACGGGCTCATCGACCGGACCCTCGCCTCGCCCGACGCAAGAGTCGCGGACTATCCCGCTTTTCGCTACGCTTACAGGCCGCTCGACCGTGTTCTGGCCAGCGGGGCGCTTTTCGACGTTGCCTGGCTCACCGCCTGCGGCATCCTGTTCTTCGCCTTGAGCTATCTCGCGTTCATCCGATACGACGTCCGCTGAGGAGGCCCGGAGGGATCATGTTCAGAGCCATCGTCAGGAAAGAGATCCTGGGGAACATCCTGTCCTTTCGCTTCGTCGTGACGCTCGCGCTCCTCCTCGTCGTCGTGCCCGTTACGACGTTCGTCCTGACCAGCGATTATCTGAAGAAAGTCCGCGACGCCTCGCAGCGCGGGGTCGAGACCGAGACGTACCTCCGCAGCTACGCCCATTTCAATCGCATCGGGAACATCCTGCAGGCCGCCATGCCGCCGCTGGCCTCGGAAACGCTCGTCCGGGGGTTGTCGGCCGACGTCAACTTGTCGGAATTCGACGACGATCCCCTGCCGGTCATGTTCCCCCTCGTCGATCTCGTCTTCGTCGTCACCATCCTGATGAGCCTCGTCGCCCTGATCTTCGCCTACGACGCCGTGAGCGGCGAAAAGGAGGACGGGACGCTGAAGCTGATGCTGGCCAACGGCGTGGCCAGGCCCCAGGTGATCCTGGCCAAGATCGCGGGGGGCGGCGTGACACTGCTCGTGCCGTTCGTCATGTCGCTCATCGTCGGGCTGCTGGTCATCCTCGTCCATCCGGGCGTCGGCTGGGGCGCCGCGAATTGGGGCGCGCTGGGACTGATCGCCGTCGGGACCGTCCTCTATATCATGCTCTTTTACGCCTTGGGCGTTTTCATATCGGCGCGGCACCAGGCGAGCTCGGCTTCGATCATGACTTCGCTCCTCGTCTGGGTCGTTCTCGTCCTGGTCGTGCCGAGCCTGAGCCCGTATATTGCGTCGTTCCTGTCGCCGACGCCGTCGCGGATCCAGGTCGAGCGGGAGGCCAACCGGCTTGGCGACACCGATAGGGACGATCTCGGGAATAAGCTCGAGGCGGAGCGGCTGCGCGGCGTCCTGGCCAAGTATCCGATCCTTTCGGAGAAGCTGTCCGAGGGCGACAGGAAGCGGCTCGTGGAACGGGATCCGGCCGCGCGGGAAGCGTTTGAGGCGCGCCGCAAGGCCGTCCAGGGGGCCTGGGACGAGGCCAACCGGATCCAAAGCGAAAAGATCACAACCCTGACCAATGCGGCCGCCCAAAAAGAAAGGGCCCAAACGTCGCTCGCCAGGACGATCTCGATGATCTCGCCGCTGGCCGTTTTTACATATCTGGCGACCGATCTCAGCTCCACCGGCATCGAGAACGCCGCCTATTTTGAGCGGCTGCGCGCGGTATGGGACCACGCCTTCGGGGATTATGAGCGAAAGAAGATCGCCAAGCTCCAGGCCAAGGACCCGGCGACCAATTGGTGGGACACGGCTGTCGATATGAGCGACCGGCCCCGCTTCGAATTCCGTGAAGAGCGGTTGGGAGCGCGGGTCCAGGCGGCCCTGCCAGGATTCGTCCTGCTCCTCGGCTACGGCCTCGTCTTTTTCGTCCTGGCCTACGTCTCGTTCCTCAGGTACGACGTCCGCTAGATTTAAATCGGGGACACAATACCTATTCCCCTATTAGGCCGTTAAACGCCCCTATGCTGTTTTGCCGGAAATTCGGGGACATGACCCTTTTCTCCGGAAAAAGGATCGTGTCCCCGAATTCCCTCCTGAGAGGAATTGGGGAATAGGTATTGTGTCCCCGAATTAACGGGCGAAGGCGTCGAGGTCGAGGTCCGTTGTGAGGCCGGGCGTGAGGGCAAATCTCTTGAGGGCGACGGCGCCGACCATGGCCGCGTTGTCCGTGCACAGCTTCGGCGAGGGCACATAAGCGTCGAGGCCGGCCCGACGGGCGAATTCCTGGAAGCGCGTCCGTAGGCGAGTATTCCGGGCGACGCCACCGCACAGGACAAGCGATTTCGGTTGGACCTGGTCCGCCGCCGCCTGCATGTGGTCGATGAGTGTCCGGGCGACGATCTCTTCGAAGCTGGCCAGGAAATCGGCCAATCGCGGGTTTTCGGCCATGATGCCGTTCTCCCGGATCAGCTTGAGGGCCCCGGTCTTGAGCCCGCTGAAGCTGAAGTCGAGGCTGCGGTCTTTGGTCCGCGGCACCGCGAAGGGGAACGCCTTGGCGTCTCCGCCCTTACCGAGCTTCTCGATGACCGGGCCTCCGGGATAGCCGAGGCCGAGGAATTTCGCGATCTTGTCCAGGGCCTCCCCGGCCGCATCATCGCGAGTTTTGCCCAGGAGCTTGTACGAGAGCGGCTCTTCTATCAGGTAGAGGGCCGTATGGCCGCCGGAGACGAGCAGCCCCAGCACGGGATAGGCGATGGCCGGGTCCTCGAGAAAGCAGGCTTCGAGGTGGGCGTGGAGATGGTCGATGCCGATGAGCGGCTTCTTGTGGAAATAGGCCAGTCCCTTGGCGAACGACAGGCCGACGAGGAGCGATCCGATGAGCCCGGGGCCCTGGGTCACCGCGTAGAGATCGATCTCGTCGAGTCTGACGCCGGCCCTGGCGATCGCCTCGCCGACCGTCGGCGCGATCGTCTTGATGTGCTGACGCGATGCGAGCTCGGGGACGACCCCGCCGTACGGCGCGTGGACCTCGTCCTGGGACAAGACGATGTTGCTGAGGATATGGGGAGCGGGATCCGGGGGACACGCACCAGAGGGACATGTCCCCGCTTTCGTCGCCATATCAGGGGCGCGCAGGACGGCCGCGGACGTCTCGTCGCACGACGTTTCGATGGCCAGGACAAGCACGATGGAAGGCCTTTCGACGCCAGTTTACCAGAAAAGGCCCCGTTCCGTCAGGGACAATGCGGACCTGTTTGAGGTCAGCGTTCCCCCGGGTCAGCCAGAGCTCTTCCGGGAGTGCTAAATTTTTCGCACATCCCGCAACGTCCCGAGCGGCCGGGGAGTAATTATCTCCAGGGCTTGGGAATTTTTTGACTCTCAGGATGTCCTTATATCATGAGAGGACCCCCCGGGAAAGTGCCTGGAAGTTGATAATTTCGGACAACGAACGTAGAATCCCGTAAAGTCCCCGTGCCCCGGCCGGGGAGCGGTCTTCTCTGGAAGAACGAGGAGGTGGTTGATGCGCATTCCCAAAGCTGTCCTCGGCGGGTTCGTCGTCGTCCTCGCCGCCGCCGGGATCTATTTCTTCGCCCTCGGCAAGAACCCCGCCAAGCCCGCGGCCGGAACGGAGGCCGCCGCCGCGCAGTCTTCTCCAGCCTCGTCCGCCCAAGCCCCGGATCAGAAAATCGAAGCCGCGCCGCTTCCGGTCAAGGTCTCCAAGGCGTTCGTCGGCGACCTGGTCATGACCCTGAAGTCCCCGGGCGAGGCGTATACCGAGAAGCGCATCGCCATGAAGTCCGAAGTCGGCGGGGTCGTCAAGAACCTGTACGCCGCCGAAGGCCGCCACGTGCGCGAGGGCGACCTCCTGGTCGAGCTCGACGATCGCGAGTACCGTCTCAACCTGGAAAGGCTCGACGCCCAGCGCCTGCGCTACCTGTCCGAGCTCTTCCTCGAGAGGGAGTTCTCGTTGACCGACCAGGAGACTCCCCAAGCCGTCGTGGATAAGCTCGCCAAGGCCCAATCCGATTACGACCGCATCTCCGAGGGCTTCAAAAGCGGAGTCGCCTCCCAGGCCGACCTCGAAAAGGCCCAGGCCGCCCTGGAGCTGGCCCTGATCGAATCCGGCCGCAAGAAGGACGAGGTCCAGGCCGCGACCAAGGGCCTGACCCAGGCCGAGGTCGACGTCAAGATCGCCCGCCTCAACCTCGAGAAGACCCGCATCCGCGCGCCTTTTGCCGGCATCATCACCGACGTCAAGCTCTCGCCCAAAGAGAGGATCGACCCGGGCCGCGATCTCTTCACGCTCGTCGACATCAGCCGCATCAAGGTCAAGGCCAAGGTCCTCGAGAGCGAGGTCGGCAAGGTCGTCGCCGGCCGCGAGGTCGACCTCCGCTTCAGCGCCTTCCCCGGGCGCACCTTCAAGGGGCGCATCGAGGCCGTAAGCCCGGTCATCAACGCCGAGGACAAGACCTGCGGCGTCTATGTCACGATGGACAACCCGTCCGAGGAGATCAAGCCGGGCATGCACGCCGAGGTCGAGTTCCCGACCGAGATCTTCACCGGCCGGCTCCTCGTCCCCCAGCAGGCCATCCTTGTCCGCGGCGGCCGCAAGCTCGTCTTCGCCGTCGAGGGCGACGTGGCCAAGTGGCGCTACATCGAGGTCGGTCTGGAGAACGAGAAGTTCGCCGAGGTCCTGCCGGGCAAGGAGCCGGGCTGGGGCGTCTCGGCTGGCGATAACGTCATCGTCGAGGGCCACATCACCCTGGCCCACGACACCAAGGTCACTATCGTCCAGTAGCCGCTGGACCAGGAGGCTGCCGTGAAATCTCCTATTCGGCTCATCGCCCTGGCCATCGTCCCGTCCCTCGTCGTTATCGCGATCATCCCCCTCTTTCTGACGGCGGTTCCCGCCCCACAGAAGATCGAGACCGTCGACGGCGTTCGCATCGTCCACAACCAAAAGGGCGGGGTCTGGGGGGAGGCCCCCAAGATCGCCCTGGAGCTCGTCCGCAAGATCGGCGACGTCGACACGGAGGACGAGCACCTCGCCTTCAACTTCCCCAACGACGTCGCCGTCGACAAGGACGGCGCCATCTACGTCCTCGATGCCGGCAACGCCCGCATCCAGAAGTTCGGCCCGGACGGCGCATACCTGGCCACGATCGGCCGCAAAGGCCAGGGCCCGGGCGAGTTCATCATGCCGGACTCGATCGGATTCGACAAGGACGGCAACCTCGTCGTCGCCGACATGGCCCAATCCCGCGTCCACATCATCATCGGCGGGGGCAAGGACGTCCGGTCCGTGGTCATCAAAGAGGGGCTGATCAGCGGCGTTAGGCCCCTGCCATCGGGGGACTTCGCGGCCAAGGGCTCGATCTATGCGTTCCCCAGGCCCGGTCAGCCGGCCCAGACGGCGGACGAGATGCGCCTGTTCAGGAGGATCGCCCCGGACGGCCGCGGCGTCAGCTCATTCGGCCTGCTGACCGACCTCGGCGAGATGATCACGACCGCGATGGGCAATGCGACGGAGTTTGCCGTCGGCGAGAACGGAGCCCTTCTCGTCAGTTTCAACGCGATGAACAGAGTCGAGAAGTACGGGCCAGACGGCAAGCTCGTCTGGCGGGCCGACCGGCCGTTGAACTACAGCACCGAGGTCAAGAAGAAGGGCAAGGTCGACCGCTCGGGCGGAGGCATCTCCATGTCGGCCCCGGAGATGAACTCCAGCTCGGTGGGGATCGCGGTGGACGACCGCGGCCGCGCCTGGGTCGTGACCTACAATCGCCAGCTCAAGGAGGGCGAGAAGGTCCAGACTTCGATGACGAGCGTCGGCGGACCCGCTGGCGTGGCCAACGTCTCCGTCAAGACCGAGGGCAACACCGACGTCCGGACGACCAACGCTTTCAAGCTGGAGATCTTCGCCCCGGACGGCGTTCTGCTTGGCGAAATCCCCCTGACCCATTTCGCCGACGTCATCCGCATCGCCGGAGACCGCCTCTTCCTCATCGACCGAGAACGCGGCGTCACGGTCTACGAGTACAAGATCGTGGAAAGGTGAACATGAGGCTCAACGATGTGAAATGGCTGCTGAGATAAGGGAGGGAGCCATGTCATGCGACGGCCATCGGATGTCCTGGATAATCGCCGGGGCGCTGCTCCTCTTATTCGCGGCCGCCGGCCGGGCCCAGAGCGTCATCGAGAACCCGGCCAAACCTAAGGCAGCGAACGCCGGGCGGGTCCTGAAGCTCACCGAGGTGTGGCGCATCCGCGACGGAAGCGGGGAGTTCTATTTCAAGTACCCGAACCAACTCCAGATCACGGACGACGGCACGGTCTTCGTGGCCGACGAGAAGGAATTGCTCCGCTTCTCGCCGGACGGCCGGTTCGTCAGGAACATCTTCAAACAAGGCCAGGGGCCAGGCGAGATCGGCGAGTACTTTAGCTATTTCGTCCGCGGCCTAGACCTCTTCATCCAAGACATGAACTCGATGCGTTTCTGGCGTGCCGACTCTAATGGGCTTTTTCAGGAGGCGATCAATCTCGCGAATAGGGATTATCGGGGTCTCGTGGGAGTCTTGCCCGACGGCTTTCTGTTCTTAAAGACCGTCTGGCCCCCGCCGAACGAGCGGACGGGGAAGCTCATGGAGATCCCTCATATCGTCACTTTTGTCGCCAGGGACGGCTCGGAAAAAAGGGATATCGCCACGTTCAGACCCAAAGACTTTCTGGCTCCCCAGGCAGCGACGTCCATGACCGCGAAGATCACGGCGCTGAGCCCCGACGGGAAGGTCTTGTATGCCTTCTACGGCCGGGACTACCTTATTGAAGTCGTAAACCTGACCACGGGCGCGGTCGCTAAAAGGTTTTCCCGGGCCTATCCGAAAGTGCCTCATGCCGAGAAAGAATGGGAAGCCGACTTCCGCAAGAAATACGGCTCTCCCAAGCTCGAGTATGAAATCGATGTCTCGAACCTCTACCCCGTCGGCGACCGCCTCTGGGTTGAGACATCGACGGTCAACGAGCTCAAGGGCCGCCTTATCGATGTTTTCGACAGCGACGGCCGGTTCGTCGACAGTTTTTACCTCGGGGCGGGTCGGGCCCTGATGGCAGTCCGGGAGGACGCTATTTTCTGTCAGGAGAAGAGCGGGGACGAAACGATCGCGATCGTGAAATACAGGATCGAAAAATAGGGAAAGAGAATGAAGAGCGCGATCCCTCTAAACGGGCCTGGATGGTCGCTCAGCCCGGCCGTCGTTCTGCTTTTTCTGATCGGATCGTTCGTTCCCCCTGCCGCTGTCTTCGGCCAAATCATCGAGAACCCGGCCAAGCCGAAGGCGGCGAACGCCGGGCGGGTGGTCGCGCCCCAAGAGGTCCTGACTATCTCGGACGAGGGGACGAGCGATTACTATTTCAAGTGGCCTCGCGGGCTGAGGACCGCGCCGGGGGGCTCGCTCCTCCTGACCGATGAGGACCAGGTCCTGGAGTTCGATGCGAACGGCAAGTTCGTGCGCAACTTTTACAAAAAGGGCCAAGGGCCGGGGGAGATGCCGTACCTGGGGACCGGCGTTTCGACGAAGAAGAACATCGTCGTTTACTCCGGATACCCCAGTAAGCTCGTTTATTTCAGCCCGTCCGGGCTATATGAGAAGGAGATCGCCGTCCGGGCGGAAGGGCGAACCAGCTTGAGCTTGATCGGCTATCAGGCGGGGCGGTTTTATTTCGAGGCCGGGGAGTTCCCAAGGACGACGGGCGATCCGGACTTCGTGGACAATCCCCGGACGATCGTCACCGTGAGCGAGCCCGACAGCACGATCCACCCTCTGTCCACATTCGTGACCCGGGCTTGGGTCGGCACCTCCCCCGGCGGAGGAGGCGGGGTGTTCGACATCACCAACCTCATTGCCGTCCCGTTCCAGAAGAAATTCCTAGCCTTGATCCATACGGAGGACTATCTCATCAAGATCTACGATCCTGAGGCCGACAAGGTCGTCAAGGAGTTCCGCCGGACCTATGCCCGAGTCAAAGGAGAGCCGCTGACCGAGACCGAAAAGAAGGGCGGCGTCATCCTGAACGGGCAGCACTACACCCGCCCCGAGCGAAAGTTCGAGAACGACGTCAAGAACCTTCTCGTCCGGGGCGGCGAGATCTGGGCCGTGACATCGACGAAGGACCAGGCCAAGGGCCTCCTTATCGACGTCTTCGACGGCGAAGGCGTCTACAGGGATTGTTTCTGGCTGAAGCTGCCAGAGCCGGCCTTGGGCAGCGTGCAATCGCCGGGTCAATCCGTCCTCGACGGCGAGTCCCTCTGGGTGGCCGAGGGGGTACTCGGTGAAACGTATTCAATCAAGAAATACCGTATCGCGATCTAACAGGACGATGCCAGTAGTACGCGCTTGGGAGGAAGGCATGAATCGGAACCAGGAGCGGACGTCATGAAGCTCGCCCGCATGGCCGTCGACCGGCCGGTGACGATGTACATGTTCTATGTCGCCGTCATCCTCCTCGGCGCCGTCTCGCTCCGGGAGCTGTCCGTCGACCTCCTGCCCGACATCAGCTATCCGCGCCTGTCGGTCATCACTAACTACCCCGGCGTCGCGCCCGAAGAGGTCGAGACGCTCATCACGGCGCCGCTCGAGTCGGCCGTCAGCCGCGTCCCGGGCCTGCGCCGCGTCGAATCGGTGTCGAAGGAAGGCGTTTCGCTCCTGACCCTCGAGTTCGACTGGGGCACGGACATGGACTTCACTATGCTCCACACCCGGGAACAGCTCGACAACGCCAAGGACCGCTTCCCCGAGGACGCGGAAAGCCCGACGATCATCCCGCTCGACCCGCAGAGCCGGCCGATCATGACCCTGGCCCTGAGCGGCGACCGGACGCTCCTCGAGCTCAAAGAGCTCTCCGAGGAGCTCATCAAGCCGCGCCTCGAGCAGATCGAGGGCGTCGGCTCGGCCGAGATCACCGGCGGCGTCGAGCGCGAGATCCAGGTCGAGGCCGACCCGCAGAAGCTCGCCCTTTACGGGCTGACCATCGAGTCCGTCGCCGCCCGCGTCGACGCCTTCAACCGCAACCTCCAGGGCGGGACCATCCGCAAGGGCACGTTCAAGTACGCCCTGCGCGTCGTCGGCGAATTCGAGTCGCTCGACGAGATCGGCGAGATCGGACTCCTCGTCACCAAGGAAGGCGGTGTCGTCCGTCTCCGCGATGTGGCCACCGTCCACGACTCGATCAAGGAACGCCAGGGCATGACCCGCCTCGACGGCGCCGAAAGCATCGGCCTCCTCGTCCGCAAGGAGTCCGGGGCCAACACGGTCAAGGTGACCAAGCTCGTCCGCGAGACGATCGGCCAGATCCGGGCCGAGAACCCGGGCATCTCCCTGAGCGTCGTCAGCGAGCAGGCCAAGACGATCGAGGACGCCATCGGCGCGGTCAAGGACGAGCTCATCCAGGGCGCGATCCTGGCCTTTCTGACCCTGCTCATCTTCCTCCAGGAATGGAAGACGCCTCTCATTATCGGGACGGTCATCCCCGTCTCGGTCATCGGCGCGTTCAGCCTGCTCTTCTTCGGCAACATCACCCTCAACATCATGTCGCTCGGCGGCCTGGCCTTGGCGGTGGGCATGCTCGACGACTGCGCCGTCGTCGTCTCGGAGAACATCTTCCGCCACCGCAGCCTCGGGAAGGGGCTGAAAGAAGCGGCCTACATCGGAACGAAGGAGGTCGGGCCGGCCGTCATCTCCACGGCCCTGACGACCATCGTCGTCTTCTTGCCTGTCATCTATGTCCATGGCGTCGCCGGGCAGCTGTTCAAGGACACCGCCCTGACCGTCACGTTCGCCCTGCTGGCCTCGCTCCTCGTCTCCCTGACCCTCATCGCCACGCTCGAGTCGCGCGAGTTCGATTTCGGCATCGGCAAGGAGGGACGATGGCGGTGGAGATGGGGGCTCCGCAAGGTGTGGAACCCGCGGAAGGCCGGAGGCGCGGAGACCGGGGCGGTCCCGGCCGCGGCCGACGGCGGCGGCGAGCCCGCCGCGTCGAAGAAGCGGCTCCCCGGCGTCCTCGGCGTGCCGGTGCGGGCTGTCCGCGTTCTCCTTTACGCCCTGTTCAAGGGCGTCGGATTCGTCCTGAATTTCCTCACGAGCTTCTTCGTCCAGCTTTTCGCCTTCGTCGGCCACTACCTCGCCCTCCCCTTCCGACCGCTTCTCAAGATCGCGTTCGCGGCCTTCAACGCCGTCTACGGACGGTTCATCGACGGCTACCAGCGCTTCCTCCGCTGGAGCTTGGATCACAAGGGCAGGGTCATGGCCTGGACGCTCGCCTTCTTCGCCGTCGTCTTCGCCCTGGGCGGGCTCATCCGCCGCGAGCTCATGCCGCCGATGGAAACGACGACGTTGGAGCTCGACCTGAAGATGCCCGTCGACTTCTCGTTCGAGCAGACGACCGAGATGGCCGTCATGCTCGAGGCCCACCTCCGCGCCCAGGCGCCGGTCAAGACCGTCCTCTCCCAGGTCGGCATCGTCAGCGGCATGGAGAGCGCCGATCCCAATATTTCGGTCAATTCGGCCCGGCTCTACGTCGAGGTCCGGAAACCCAAGCAGCTCGAGGGCGTCCTCGACGCGGCCCGCTCACGCCTGGCCGAATTCCCCGACATCGCTTACACCGTCGTCCGCGAGCAGTCGACGATCGGCCAGTTCCTGGCCCTCACCGGGGCAGAGATCGGGCTCCAGGTCAAGGGCAAGGACCTCGACCGCCTCAAGGAGATCGCCGCCGATCTCACGGCCCGCCTGGCGAGCATCCCCGGCATCGCCGACGTCGCGACGAACATCGGCGAGGGCAAGCCCGAGTTCAAGGTCACCGTGGACAAGGAAGCCCTCAGGAAGTATCCCGGCCTCTCGCCCTCGACGATCGGCAATTTCCTCGTCAGCGCCGTCCGGGGCCGGGTGGCCACCCAGTTCCGGGAAATGGAGAAGAAGTACGACATCCTCGTCCGCCTCGAGGACGCCTCCCGCGAGAACATCGAGGCTCTCCTCGGCGAGACGCTCCCTTTCGAGGGCCGGGCCGTGCCCCTCCGCGATCTCGTGTCCTACCAGATCGTCCGCGGCCCCCGCGAGATCCGCCGGGAGAACCAGCAGCGCGAGGTCCTGGTGACCGCCAACCTCAAGGGCCGCAAGCTCAGCCAAGTGACGCCGGCCATCGATCGGGCCGTCTCCGGCCTGCGGCTGCCGACGGACTACCGGGTCACCTGGAGCGGCGAGCGCGATGAGATGGGACGGTCCTTCCGCTCGCTCATCTTGGCCCTGCTCCTGGCGGCGCTCCTGACCTATATGATCATGGCCGCCCAATTCGAATCGCTCATCCATCCCTTCATCGTCATGTTCACCCTGCCCATGGGCGCGGCCGGGGCCATCGTCGCCATGCTCCTCACGGGCCAGACCTACAACGTCATCTCCATCATTGGCATGGTCGTCCTCGTCGGCATCGTCGTCGACAACGCCACGGTCAAGATCGACTACACGAACCAGCTCCGGCGCGGCGGCATGCCGCTCCGGGAGGCCGTCGAAGAAGGGAGCCACGTCCGGCTGCGGCCCATCCTCATGGGCACGGGCAGCACCCTCATCGGCCTCATCCCCATGGCCCTGGCCCTCGAGCGAGGCGGCGAGCTCATGCAGCCCCTGGCCATCGTCGTCATCGGCGGCCTGACCTTCTCGACCTTCATGACCCTCATCCTCATCCCCGTCATCTACGAGTGGGCGGAGCGCCGCAAGGGATGAAAGCCCTCATCGACCGCCCCGTGGCCACGGCCATGGTCTTCCTGTGCCTCCTCGCCACCGGCGTCTACTCGTTCCTGAACACGCCGATCGAGCTGGCGCCTAAGGAAAGCTTCCCTATGGCCGACATCGTCACCAGCTGGTACGGCGTGCCGCCCGAGGTCATCCAAACCCAGGTGACGGCGCCGCTCGAGGAGGCCTGCGCGACGGTCAAGGGCATCACCAAGATGACCTCGTCGTCCGAGATCGGCCTGTCCCGGATCACCCTGGAGTTCGATCCCAAGACGGACATGGAGTTCGCCACCCTCGCCCTACGCGAGGAATTGACGAAGGCCCGCCCGCTCCTGCCGCCCCGGGTCCGGCCCTTCGTCCAGCCCTACGTGCCCGAGGACTTCAGGGTCCGGCCTTTCCTCGAATACACCGTCTCGGGCCGATACGGCCTCCAGGAGCTCCAGGAGCTGGTCAAGGAGAAGCTCGAGATCGGCCTGGGTTCGGTTCGGGGCGTCTCGGGCGTCGAGGTCGCCGGCGGCTCGGAGCCGGAGATCCGGGTGACGCTCGACGAGGACAGGATCAAGGCGCTTGGCCTCCATCCCTACACGGTCAACGCGGCCATCGGGGCCCGGCTCGGGACCTATCCGACGGGCCGGGTGAAGCGCGGCAACCAGGAGTTCCTGTTCAAGTTCGCCGACCGCATCGACAGCCTCGACGAGCTGCGGGAGACGATCGTCGCCCACTCCGGCGAGAACCCCATCCTGGTCCAGGACGTGGCCAAGGTCGAGGTGACCTACGCCGATATCCGCCAGATCCACCGCATCAACGGCCAGCCCACGGTCAGCCTGACCGTGTCCAAGGAGCGAGGGGCGAACACGCTCCGGGTCGCCGCCGAGGTCAAGCGCAAGCTCGAGGCGATCAAGCGGGAGCTCCCGCCCGACCTCGTCTTCAAGGGCGTCGACGACGAGAGCGACGAGATCCGCAAGAACCTCAACGACCTCGCCCTCCTCGCCGGCCTGATCACGGTCATCGTCTTCGTCATGATCTTCGTCGTTCTCCGGAGGTTCACCCCGTCCCTGCTCATCCTGTCCTCGATCGCTTTCTCCATCGTCATCACCTTCAATCTCATCTACGCCTTCAAGATCTCCCTCAACATGCTGACCCTCGGGGCCCTGGCCCTGGGATTCGGCATGTTCGTCGACAACTCCATCGTCGTCTTCGAGAACACCCTCCGCCTGCGGGAGGGCGGGATGGAACCCCGCGAAGCGGCCATCCAAGGCCCCAAAGAGGTTTTTATCGCCGTCCTGGCCTCGACCCTGACCACGATGGCGGTCTTCTTCAGCTTCCCCTTCTTCCAGGGCAAGCTCAAGATCTACTATCTGCCGCTGGCCATCGTCATCGCCTCGGCCATCGCCGCGTCGCTCCTCGTCTCCTTCACGCTCGTCCCGGCCCTCAGTCCGCGCCTTCTCAGGAAAAGAAAAAGCGTCGCGGAAGGAGAAAGGAGAAGCCCGCGGTTCGAGAAGGCGCTCGGCATCCTCATCCGGCATCCCGTCGAGGTCCTGCTCGTCGTCGCCGCGCTCCTTTTCGGAGCTTACAAATGGTTCCGGGCCGAAGTGACGATCGGCCGCTGGTATCCTTGGTACTCGAAGGAGTACCTCTATGTCCGCGTCGGCATGCCTCCGGGCACCGATATCGCCCGGACCGACGAAACGATCCGCGCCTTTGAGGACAAGGTCACGGCCCAGGGCTACGAGAAGGAGATGAACGTCCGCATTGTCCCGGAGAACGCCCAGGCCATCATCGGCTTCCCGCCGGAGATCGAGAAGTCCTACCGGCCTTATGCCTTGAAGGAGGAGCTCATCCAGCTGGCGACCCAGTTCGCCGGCATCGACGTCAGCGTCTCTGGCTTCGACCCCCAATATTACGCGTCGAGCATGGGCGCGGGCACCTATTACAGCTCGCGGATCAAATTTTTCGGATATAATCTCAAGAAACTCAAAGAGATAACGGGAGATCTCGAGAAGACGCTCCGGCGCAATCCGCGCATCAAGGAGGTCCGGACGGTCTCCAGCCGCTACGGCTGGTGGCGCGGGGACACCGTCGAGGACATCCTCAAGATCGACAAGGCGGCCCTCAAGAGCTACGACGTCGACCCGGCCTATCTCTACTTCAGCCTCCAGACGATGATCCAGGGGACCTTCGGCCAGCCGGCCCGGATCCGGACGGAAGGCAAGGACGTCATCGTTACGGTCAAGTATCCGGACGCATCGACCCTGGACATGCGCGGCCTCAGCGAGGCCCTCATCATGACGCGGGGAGGCGAGTATCTCCGGCTCGGCGAGATCGCCGCCTTCGTCGAGTCGCCCATCCCCGGCTCGATCGACCGCGAGAACCAGCAGTTCCAGCAGACGATCATGTGGGAGTTCCGCGGCCCGTCCAAAGCCGAGGAGCGCTACCGCAAGGCCGTCTTCGCCTCGCTCCATCTGGCGCCGGGATTCTCGGCGACGCTCGACGAACAGTGGTTCGTGACCGAAGAAGAGCAGAAGCAGATCAATTTCGCCATCGCCGTCGCTCTGGTCATCATCTTCATGATCCTGGCCGCGCTCTACGAGTCTTTCATCCTCCCCTTCTTCATCATGCTGGCCGTGCCGCTCTCGCTCATCGGCGTCTTCGTCGCCTTCGTCGTGGCCAAGGCGCCCTTCGATCCGACGGCCTACATCGGCGTGATCCTGCTCTCCGGCATCGTCGTCAACAACGCTATCCTGCTCGTCGACCACATCGGCCTGCGCCGGCGGCAGGGATCGCCGCTCCTGGAGGCGGTCGTCCGCGGCACAAAGGACCGGGTCCGGCCGATCATGATGACGACGGCGACGACGGTCTTCGGCATGCTGCCCCTCCTCCTCATCAGCGCGGAGACGAACAAACGTCAGATCTGGTCGTCGCTGGCCCTGTGCACGGTGGGCGGTTTGACGACTTCGACGCTGTTCATGCTTGTCGTCATCCCCGTTCTTTACTATCACGGCGACGGGCTCAGGGCCTGGGGCGCGGAAAAGGCCCGCGAGGCGAGGGATCTATTCAAGAAAGATCGGGCCTAACGCGCCCCTGTAAGAGCTCTTTTCAGATATTTCCCAGAAGCGCCGCTCCGAGTCGCTCCGCGGCCTTTCTGGTGGTCGCTCCCAAGAGTCCGCTCCCTGATGGTCCGTGACAGCGCTTGCATTCGAGCGGCAGGTCCTTGTGGAAGGTGAACTTGAAGAAATCATGGTCGAGGAGCATCTCCTGGGCGATCTGGGCCCGGGCCTGGAAGATGAAATCCGCCAGATCGGCATCGATCGAAGCCGCGGCTTCGGGATGCATCCGCCCGACCTCGGCCCCCATCCAATAGACGATGATCTCCGGGACCTTGGTGACGGCGTTGTCCGTGATCAGAGCCTTCGGCTCGCTCAGGTCCTCGGCGACGGCGATGAACTCGACCGAAAGGGCAGGACATGCCGCCGCGTCCGCGGTCAGGCCGACGGCGGCCGCGAGCTTGAGGTCGGCCGGACGTGAAGCACAGAGGAACATCCGGACGTTGACGGGATCGACCAGGGCCGCAAGAGAGGCCAGGGCGGCGGGAGAAGGAGTGAACGCAGCGACGGAGCTGTCGGCGGCCGTGGCCATCTCGACGACCCGGTCTTTCGAGATGTAGCCGACCGGCGCCGGGTCTTGTCCATCGCCGCTACTCAGGCCCGCTGCCGCGAAGGCCAGGGCCAGGACAAAAACGGCGCCGCTCGCCGGCCCTCTCGCTCGTCCCATTTTCACCGGCCGCCGAGGTTCTTCTCGTAAGGCGGGCGATGGACGCCGCGCTCGGTCACGATGGCCGTGATATAGGCGGCGGGCGTGACGTCGAAGGCCGGGTTGCGCACCTCCACGTAGGGCACGGTGATGAGACGTCCCCCGACCTCGCGGACCTCATCGGGATTCCGCTCCTCGATGGGGATCCCTCCCCCGTCCGGGAGCGTGAGGTCGATCGTGCTCATGGGGGCCGCGACGAAGAAGGGGACGCCGTTCTCCTTGGCCAGGACGGCCAGCGAATAGGTCCCGATCTTGTTGGCCGTGTCGCCGTTGCGGGCGATCCGGTCGGCCCCGACGACGACGGCCTGGATCTCGCCCCGACGCATGAACCAGCCGGCCATGCCGTCGGTGATGAGGACGACGGGGATGCCGTCCCGGTCGAGCTCCCAGACGGTCAGGCGCGCGCCCTGGAGGAAGGGCCGCGTCTCGTCGGCGAAGACCTTGATGGACTTGCCGGCCGCGACCGCCGCCCGGATGATGCCGAGGGCCGTGCCGTATTCGGCAGTGGCCAGCGCCCCGGCGTTGCAGTGCGTCAGCACGGTCCAGCCGTCGCTGAGCAGGGCCTGGCCGTGCTGTCCGATGGCCCGGTTGGTCTCGGCGTCCTCGCATTCGATAGCCCTGGCTTCGTCGAGCAGGGCCGCGCGCATCACGCGCAGTCCCTCGGACCGCGTCCGCTCGTAGACCGCCCTCATCCTCTCCAGGGCCCAGAAGAGGTTCCGGGCCGTCGGCCGCGTTCGCTCGAGGCGCTTGTAGACTTTCTCGAAATCGCGGTCGAGCGAGCGCCCCGTCTCCGCGGTTAGGGCCAGGGTCCCCAGGACGAGGCCGTACGCGGCGGCGATGCCGATGGCCGGGGCGCCGCGGACGACCATCTTCTCGATGGCCTGGGCGACCTGGATATAAGTGCGGCAACGGACGTAGATCTCTTGCCCGGGGAGCTTGCGCTGATCGATCATGATGACGGAACGGCCTCGCCAGGCGATCGTCGGCAGCATCGGTCACTCCTTCTTCCAGGCCGGCGTCCGGTCGTTCCGCCAGCCCCATTTCGCCGCCCAGCGCGCCTGGGCCGCCCTCAAGGCGTCCCGTTCGGCCGGGGGCAGCGAATCCTGCAACCGGACATAACAATACACGAGCTGGTTGTCATTGTCTCGCCCGATCTTCGCCGACGGCAGGCCGAGCTCGCGGGCCATGACCGCCTCCTCGTAGGCCCGGCGCAGGTCGCTGAGATGGCCGTCGACCTGGGCGTGGAGATAGTGGTAGAGGCCGCAGGCGAAGTCTCTGTCGAGGAGCCGGTCCAGGGTCTTGGCGAGCGCG
>Ga0326726_10000431_pt1 | contig 39666 bp, 37 predicted proteins | sample MHFenrmetagenome_2_FD_207603 | JGI IMG/M metagenome (GOLD analysis project Ga0326726, IMG submission 207603) | Lab enriched peat soil microbial communities from Michigan Hollow, Ithaca, NY, United States - MHF15MN | ecosystem: Environmental > Terrestrial > Soil > Wetlands > Peat | place: USA... | reverse complement strand
ATGAACTACTTCAAAGAACCTGAGTACAGCCACGGCCAGCAGACTAAAACCGGCATTCTTCTGGTTAACCTCGGGACCCCGGAGGCACCGACAGCACAGGCCTTGCGGCGCTATCTGAAGGAGTTTCTGTCCGACCCGCGCGTGGTGGAAATTCCGCGTGCGGTGTGGTCGCTGATCCTCAACGGCATCATTCTCAATACCCGGCCGAAAAAATCGGCCGCGAAATACGCCGCGATCTGGACCACAGACGGTTCGCCGCTCAAGGTTCACACCGTAAAGCAGACCAAGCTGCTGAAAGGCTGGCTGGGCGAAAAAGTCGCCACGCCGTTCATGGTCGAATACGCGATGCGCTACGGCAATCCGTCCATCCCCGACACGCTGGCACGGATGAAGGCTGCCGGCTGCGACCGCATCCTGATCCTGCCCGCCTACCCTCAATACGCCGCCTCCAGCACCGCCACCGCATTCGACGTCGCTTTTGACTGGCTGCAGAAAACGCGTAACCAGCCGGCGCTGCGCACGCTCAAGCACTACCATGACCACCCCGCCTACATCCATGCACTGGCCGCCAACATCCGCGATTACTGGCAGATGCACGGCCGTCCCGATGTCTTGCTGATGAGCTTTCACGGTGTGCCGCGCTACACGCTGGACAAGGGCGACCCCTATCACTGCGAATGCCAGAAAACCGGACGCCTGATGGCCGAAGCACTCGGACTCGAACCGAAGAAATTCCGCCTGACATTCCAGTCGCGCTTCGGCCGTGCCGAATGGCTCAAGCCCTACACCGACAAGACGCTGACCGAACTCGGCCGTGCCGGCACGGGCCGCGTCGACGTGGTCGCACCGGGTTTCACGGCCGACTGCCTGGAAACGCTGGAAGAACTTGCGATGGAAGGCCGCGCCAGTTTCCTCGCAGCGGGCGGCAAGGAATTTCACTACATTCCCGCCCTCAACGAACACCCGCGCTGGATCGACGCGCTTGGGCAGATTGCACTGGAAAACCTGGGCGGCTGGGTCAGCGACAATTGGGACCGCGACGCCGACGATCAGGCCCGGCAGTCCAGCAAGAACCGCGCGCTTTCGATGGGTGCGCGCATCTAAAACACCCGTTCAGCACGCGGTACCACAATGAAAAACGGGGCCGCAGCCCCGTTGTTATTCGATGATGCCAACTGTAATCCGACCGCGCTACACCTTCTTCACAAACTCGGACTTCAGTTGCATGGCACCGATGCCATCGACCTTGCAGTCAATATCGTGATCGCCTTCGACGAGACGGATGTTCTTGACCTTGGTGCCCACCTTGACGACCGATGACGAGCCTTTCACCTTCAGGTCCTTGATCACCGTCACCGTGTCGCCGTCCTGCAGCACGTTGCCGTTGGAATCGCGCACCACCCGTGCGTCATCCGCACCCGCTGGCGCATCCTTTGCCCATTCATGTGCGCATTCCGGACACACGACCATAGTGCCGTCTTCGTAAGCGTATTCCGAACCGCACCGGGGGCATTTAGGCAAACCACTCATGCTGCCCCCGTTGCACGGTTTCGTTGCTGTCTTTCACATCCATCCAGTTTTCCTTCTTCTGCTCAATTAAAACGCACGTAAACGGTGGTCATTTTTTGTGTAAGTACGTGCTTCCATGGGCCTGCGTCTCCGAAAGTGCATGTCATGCGAGGGATGAATTGGACTTTATTTCTTAAGCATGCGTTGGTGGATGAACACATCATCCATACCCCAAATGCGCGCATAGAAAACATATCCCTTAGCGATCAATAATTCTCTAATAGCGTTGCCACCCATAATTCCAGATGAATTATTTTCTATGACAAACAGCATGATTTCTGTTGTTGAGAAGTCTATTCCCTGAAGCGCATTAAATTCATACCCTTCGATATCCAAACTCACAATACCAATGTTATTAATGTTTCTTTCTGAAAGAATGGAATCGATCGTTCTTACATCTACCGTTATTTTTTTTCTAACGAGGTGCTCGGATTTATTTGAAGCACCGACCACTGATGAAAACATGTCCGCATCATCCTCACACCCTTCTGCCACCTGAAAGTCTACCGTGCCGGCTCCATCTCCAACCGCGGTACACACGAAGTCACTACTAGGACGTGTGTTTGCCCACTCCCCGCGGTGGGAATTCAGTGCATCTATGGCAACCACCCTGAATCCAAGATATTTTTCAAAGAAATAGGAATTGTTATGCTTGATTGGGTGATTGCATCCGATATCAATAAATATTTTTGGAAACCAATCTTGACAAAGCAAATTGAAAAAACTTGTGCACAAAAAGGAGTCCTGACCCGCCTGAGAATAAAAACCAGGCCATCGATCAATTCGCCTTGGACAAAAAAAACGGAGATACCTTGGACCACCGATAACTTTAACTTGCGGATAGCGCGCCAAAAAACAAAACAAGCGTTTCAGTAAGACCACTTTAGTTAACACAATTAATCCGCAATAAAAGCAGGGTCAGACTGAGAGCTTTCCCCTATTGTTACTATTGTTTGCGTTGCGAATTGTCCCGCTCCCCAATGGCCATTGAATTGATTGCCATTTCACGAGGATTTATCCGCATCCATTGCTTCATTCCAGATGTCGTAAGGGCCTTTTGGCCGTGGCACAAGCGTCAGCAACAAGGACAAATCGGAATAAACGTCTGCTGGAAATCCTTTGCGACCGCCCCGGCTGTCCATCAACAAGTCATGCAGATGCGCATAACAGGTGGGCGATCCCCAGAAAGCCACAATTTCCGGCACCAGGCGAGGAAATTGTTCTTCAAGCGCACTCAGATCAGTCATGGCTTTCTTCCTTTACATTAACGTAATTGTCACGCAACGACACTGGACGATAAAAGTGGGGGGAATACAATACTTCCGCTTATCCCCGCTCGTACATCACAAAATCAAACTTCAGCGCATCGCCCTTTTCGCCTGTGCGCGATTCGCGCGCGACTTCCCTGAACGCGCTGCGGTCGTAGTCGGGGAACCAGGCGTCGCCCACCGCTTCGATGTCCACTTCAGTCAAATACAAACGATCGGCAAGCGGGATGGCCTGGGCGTAGAGGTCGGCGCCGCCGATGAAGAACACTTCGTCGGCGTCCGAACACAGTGCGATTGCTGCGGAAATGGAGTCGGCAACCAGGCAGCCGTCCTTGCAATACCCGGGGTTGCGGGTGATGACGATGTTGGTGCGCCCCGGAAGCGGGCGGCCGAGCGACTCGAAGGTCTTGCGGCCCATGAGGATGGGGTGGTTGAGCGTGAGCGCCTTGAAGTGGGCGAGGTCTTCCGGCAGCCGCCACGGCAGGCGGTTCTCGATGCCGATGACGCGGTTCTTGGCGAGCGCGGCGATGACGCTCACGCGCGGTTTTTTTTGGATTGTCATCTCGGGCCTTTCCACAATGCCCTCACGCCTTTCCCCTTACCCCTCACGAATTTCATACCGCCACCGGCGCCTTGATCGCCGGGTGCGGATCGTAGCCGCTCAGCGTGAAATCCTCGAAGCGGAACGCGAATATTTCCTTCACCTCGGGATTCAGCGTCATGGTCGGCAGCGGGCGCGGCTCGCGGCTCAACTGCTCGCGCGTCTGCTCGATGTGGTTCAGATACAGGTGGGCGTCGCCCAGGGTGTGGACGAAGTCGCCCGGCTTGAGTCCGGTGACCTGCGCCATCATCAGCGTGAGCAGCGCGTAGGAAGCGATGTTGAACGGCACGCCGAGGAAGATGTCGGCGCTGCGCTGATACAGCTGGCAGCTCAGCTTGCCGTCAGCGACGTAGAACTGGAAGAAGGCGTGGCACGGCGCCAGTGCCATCTTGTCAAGGTCGGCCACGTTCCATGCCGAGACGATGATGCGGCGCGAATCGGGGTTGGTCTTCAGCGTCTTCACCACTTCGCTGATCTGGTCGATGGTGCCGCCGTCGGGCTTCGGCCAGTTGCGCCACTGGTGGCCGTACACCGGACCGAGATTGCCGTTTTCGTCCGCCCATTCGTCCCAGATCGAGACGCCGTTTTCCTTCAGGTATTTGATGTTGGTGTCGCCCTGCAAAAACCACAGCAGTTCATGGAGGATGGAACGCAGGTGGCATTTCTTGGTGGTGACGAGCGGAAAACCTTCGGCGAGGTTGTAGCGCATCTGCCAGCCGAATACGGACAGGGTGCCGGTTCCGGTGCGGTCGTCTTTTTGGGTGCCATGCTCGAGCACGTGGCGCATCAGATCGAGGTAGGGTTTCATGGTGAGGAAGGAGCGGCCTGAATGGGCTCATTATCGTTTAATGCGAGTTCGCTGAGAACGCCGTCGAAGAATCCCGCGAATCGAGTGGTGGGCGCCTGGCCATAGATATCCCAGAACGCGATTTCAAAGTCGGCATTGTCCTGCACGGCGAGCGCCAGGGTGCGGAAGCGCGCTTCGTCCTGCGCCTTGAGCCAGCCGACCAGCAGCATGGATTCACGGTAGAACTCGTAGATATTGAGATTGAACGCGCCCGCGCGGTGGCGCTTGTCGGGTACGTCGCGCGCGCTGAGATCGACGCGGCGCCCGGCACGGATTGCGTCGAATGCCTGGGCGTCGGTTGCGTACTCGGCGCCGCCCCCTTCGGCCGTGAGCGAGGCCCAGCCCTCGTGAAACCAGACCGGCAGGGTGCTGTGATAGTGGCCGATGCGCTGGCCCAGATGCAGATGCGCCAGTTCGTGCGTCAACAGAGAAGGCAGCCGCTGGCGCTCCTTGCCATCCAGATTGGGCGAGAGAATCAGGCGATTGTCCGGGACGACGGCCGCGGAAAGCCGGGGCGTCAGCACATAACGCTTGAAGCAGGCGTCGCTGCCACACACATACACTCGCGGCGTGCTGGCGAATGCAAGGTAATGCGCCGCCTCGACCTGCGCGATGGCTGCGGGCAGCGCTTCTGCCACGCGCTCGCCATAGGCTTCGTAACCCGGCTCGACCCAGATGCGCGGATCGCTCGCCAGCGGGGCGAAGCTGTCGATCGGCTTCAAAGCGCGCGGATCGCTCACGGTGAGGGCGCAGCCCGACAGCAGCAGCAACGCGGTGATCAGCGCCCAGCGCTTCATGCCACGTCCAGGATCTGCCAGCGGCCGTCGATCAACCCTTCGAGTGGCGGGTACTGCTTCTTGTACGCCATCTTGCGGCTCTCGGCGATCCAGTAGCCGAGGTAGAGATACGGCAGGTCCAGCCGTTGCGCCAGCTCGATCAGCCACAGCACGCCGTAGACGCCGAGGCTGTCGTGCTCGCGCGCAGGATCGAAGAAGGTATAGACGGCCGACAGCCCATCGTCGATCTGGTCGATCACCGCAATCATCACCAGGGTACCGCCATCACGGAATTCGACCATGACGCTGTCGACGTTGGACGACAGCAGGAACTGCGTGTACTGGTCGGGACCGTCGCGGTCCATGCCGCCCCCTGCGTGGCGGCTGCCGAGGTAGGCGCGATACAGTTCGTATTGCGCTTCCTTGAAGTCCAATGGCAGAAAACGCGCGGACAGATGGCGGTTGCGTTTCAGGCAGCGGCGCTGGGTGCGGTTGGGCACGAAACCGGCCACGTCGACCCGCACCGGGACGCAGGCATGGCATTGCTCGCAATGCGGGCGATAGGTGAACTGGCCGCTGCGACGAAATCCGGCGCGAATCAGCGCACTGTAGGCATGCTTGTCGATCAGGTGGGTGGGCGTGGCGACCTGCGAACGCGCGCGCTGGCCCGGCAGGTAGCTGCAGTCATAATGCGCGGTCAGGTAAAACTGGATGCGCTGGAACGGCGGTTCAGTCGGGTGCATCGAAATGCCATGGGCCTGAAAGATGCGGCAAGTTTACCAACTCCGCCAGCCGCGCTGTGAACACCGCGCGTGGCATCGTCCGCGCGCCGAGGCTGGCGAGGTGGGGGGTTTCCATCTGGCAGTCGATCAGCCCGAAATTCCATTGCTGCAACTGCCGGGCAAGATGCACCAGTGCGACCTTGGAGGCGTCGGGCATGCGGCTGAACATCGACTCACCGTAGAACATGCGGCCGATCGCCACCCCATACAAACCGCCGACCAGCACGCCGTCGTGCCAGATTTCCACCGAATGTGCGTAGTCCGCATCGAACAATCGGGTGTAGGCCGCCACCATCGCCGGGGAAATCCAGGTGCCCAGGGCGTCATCACGCGGCGCAGCGCAGGCTTGCATCACTTCTGAAAATGCAGTGTCGACGCGCAACTCGAAGCCACCGTTGCGGACGCGTCTGGCGAGCGAGCGGGTGACTCGAATCGCCTGCGGCTCCAGCACCATGCGCGGGTCGGGGCTCCACCACAGGATAGGTTCACCAGGATTGAACCAGGGGAAGATGCCATGGCGATAGGCGTCCAGCAGGCGTTCCGCCGACAGATCGCCACCCATCGCCAGCAGGCCGTTGGGCTCGCGCAGCGCGGATTCGACCGGGGGAAAGGATGTGGCGCTGGGGAGACGTTCGCTCATACCGCCATGGTAGCGGAATCGAATTCTGTTGCATCCGCGAGGGTTGCAATATTATGATATGCTTATCTTTAATACTGTTATGCACACTCCGGCTCCCCGAAGGCCGCCAACCAAGCATTCCCGGCCCGGACCTGGATCAGGGATGCGCAGGCAAGTGAGGGGGAAAGCCCACACACTCCTATAATGGGCGGCTTGCTGGTGTAGACGTCGAAGAAATCTCTTGGGCGGCGAAACCGGGTGGACATCGCAGTAACGAAGAATGGCTAACCCAACCTGGACGTCAAAAAAATCTGGAATGACACCGCTGCCACAAGCTGCGGGATCAAAGTCACCCAATCCGACCCCTACCCGGTGGCCTGGATTTTCGGTAACGGGGTTTTCTGACAACAGGTTGTGCCTGACGCCAGCGGCCCCCCGTCTCTCCCGGTTATGCCGCTGATACGCGTCCTTGTTTGGGGCGGTCCATGAGTGACTCTCCTGGGCTCGTGGACGCCCCGTCTTTTTCGGGCTGCTTTCATTGCGGTCTGCCGGTGCCGGACGGCGCCCACTACCCCATCCAGCTCGAAGGCGAAACGAAACAGGCCTGCTGCCGTGGCTGCCAGGCGGTGGCGCAGACCATCATCGACAGCGGCCAGGGCGCGTATTACACCCATCGCACTGCGCTGCCCGCCACCCCGCGCGAGGCCGATGCCGAACTCGCGCAACTGGGGCTGTACGACCTGCCGGAAATCCAGGAAAGCTTCGTCAGAGTTGAAGCAGAGAACATCCGCGAGGCCGCGCTGATCCTTGAGAACATCGTCTGCGCCGCATGCATCTGGCTCAACGAGCGCCATATCGCGGGCCTGCCCGGGGTGCTTTCGGTGGAGATCAACTACGCTACCCGCCGTGCGCGGGTGCGCTGGGACAACAGCCGCATCCAGTTGTCGGCAATCCTCAAGGCCGTGTCTGACATCGGCTACATCGCCCACCCGTTCGACCCCGGCCGCTCCGACGACGTCTTCAAGCGCGAGCGCAATACCGCGATCAAGCGTCTCGCCATCGCCGGCCTCGGCATGATGCAGGTGATGATGTACGCGCTGCCCGCCTACACCGCCACCGACATGACCGACGAAATCCGGCTGCTGATGCGCTGGGCGAGCCTGATCCTCACCATTCCGGTGGTGGGATATTCGGCCTGGCCCTTCTTCATCGGTGCCTGGCGCGACCTGAAGAGACGCAACCTCGGCATGGATGTGCCGGTGGCGCTGGGCGTGGGCACCGCTTTCGTCGCCAGCGTCTACAGCACGTTCTCCGGGCATGGCGAGGTGTATTTCGACTCGGTCACCATGTTCATCTTTCTGCTCTTGACCGGCCGCTTCCTCGAGATGAACGCGCGCCGCCGCGCGGGTGCCGCAGTGGAAGAACTGGTCAAGCTGATCCCGGCCGCCACCACACGGCTGCCGCAGTGGCCAGCACGCGATGAGGAACAGGTGCCGGTGGCGCGGCTGGCGTTGGGCGATCATGTCCTGGTGCGGCCCGGAGAAACCCTGCCCGCCGACGGCGTGGTGGTCGCAGGCGAGAGTTCGGTGAACGAGGCCATGCTGACCGGCGAATCGCTTCCGGTATCCAAGGCCGTGCATTCACGCGTGGTCGGCGGCAGCCTCAATCAGGCGAGCCCGCTGGTGGTGCGGGTGGACAGGCTCGGTGCCGACACGCGACTGGCGTCCATCGTGCGCCTGCTCGACCGCGCGCAGAGCGAAAAGCCGCGCATCGGCCGGTTGGCGGACCGCGCCGCCGCCTGGTTCGTCGGCCTGCTGCTGCTGATCACCGTGGCGGTCGGCCTCGCCTGGTACCTCATCGATCCGTCGAAAGCACTGTGGATCGTGGTGTCGGTCCTCGTTGTCACCTGCCCCTGCGCGCTCGGGCTGGCAACCCCCGCTGCGCTGACCACCGCCACCGGCCGGCTCACCCGACTGGGCCTCCTGACCACGCGCGGTCACGCCCTGGAAACGCTGGCGCGCACCACCGACCTGGTGTTCGACAAGACCGGCACGCTCACCCACGGCCGCCTGAGCCTGCGCCGCGTGGTGCCGCTGGCCGGACGCAGTGCGGAAGAAGTGAGCGCACTGGCTGCCGCGCTCGAAGCGGGCTCCGAGCACCCGATCGCCCGCGTATTGCGCCAAGCAGCAACCTCCCCCCTCAGCGCAAGTCAGATACGCAACACCCCGGGCGGCGGTGTCGAGGGCACCATAGACGGTCGCGAATATCGTCTGGGTTCGCCGCGCTTTGCCGCGCAGATCGAGTCGCCGCCCGCGCCGCCGGAACCAAGCGGTGGCGAGAGCTGGGTCGCGCTGGCCGACCAGTCGGGACTGCTTGCCTGGTTTGCCTTGGCCGATACGCTGCGGCCCGACGCCGCGACGTCGCTTGTCGCGCTGCAGCAGCAGGGTCTCAACCTGCACCTGGTATCCGGCGACGCTGAAGCAACGGTGAGGCGGATCGCGCAGCAGCTCGGCATCGGCGAATGGCGTGCCGGTGCGCTGCCGGAAGACAAGCTCGCCTACGTCAAGGCGCTGCAGGCGCAAGGCCGCATCGTTGCCATGGTGGGCGACGGCATCAACGATGCGCCTGTGCTGGCTGGAGCGCAGGTCTCCATCGCCATGGGTGAAGGAGCCGATGTCGCGCAGGCGGCCGCCGACATGGTAATGCTCGGCGGCCGCCTCGCCACCCTCGCCGACGGCGTCGCCCTCGCCCGCAAGACCCAGCAGATCATCCGCCAGAACCTGGGCTGGGCACTCGGCTACAACCTGATCGCCATCCCCGCCGCCGCGCTGGGTCATGTCACGCCGTGGATCGCCGGCATCGGCATGTCGGCCAGTTCGCTGCTGGTGGTGCTTAACGCGCTGCGCCTGTCCGATTTCAAACAGCCGGTCAGGGGTGAGGCGTCAGGTTTGAAGAACGCGACCCTAACGCCTTATCCCTGACCCCTCTCGCTCCCCCCCATGGACATACTCATTCTTCTGATCCCGCTTAGCCTCGTCCTTGTCGGCGTCATTGCCTGGGTCATGCTGTGGGCGGCCAGAAGCGGGCAGTTCGATGACCTCGAAGGGCCGGCGCACAGCATCATCATGGATGACGACAAGCCACCCAAGCCCGACGACGCGCCCAAGCCCTAAAGGACTCCGACTTTCTAAGGGCTAAAGCCCTTGAAAGCTCGTATGTCATAGTTGCATCGATCGCCTATGCTGCGAGCTGTCCATCACTGCAGGTACAGCATGAGTCTGCCCATCCTCTGGTATTTCGCCGACCCGATGTGTTCGTGGTGCTGGGGCTTTTCTCCGGTGATCGAAACGCTGCGCGATGAATATCGCGATCGCACGAAAATCGCGCTGGTGCTGGGCGGGCTGCGGCCGGGCGAAACGGTACCGATGACGGCTGCGGGACGCGAAGACATTTTGCATCACTGGCATCAGGTGCATGAGCGCACCGGACAGCCCTTCCGTTTCGAACATGCGCTGCCGGAAGGTTTCGTGTACGACACCGAACCCGCCAGCCGCGCGGTGGTGACGCTGGGCGGGATCGATCCGGCGCTGATCTTCCCCCTGTTCAAGGCCATTCAGACCGCGTTTTATGCCGAGGGGCGCGACGTCACGCAGCTTGGCGTGCTGGCCGGCCTGGCAAGCGCGCTCGGCGTGAATGACGCAAGGTTTCTGCAGGCGTTCGAAAGCGACGCGGCCCGCGCCAGAACCCAGGCGCATTTCCGCCAGGCACGCCAGGCTGGCGTGCGCGGCTTTCCCACCCTGATCCTGCAGCAAGGCGAGCAGCTCGATCCTCTCGTCCATGGCTGCCAGCCGCTGGATGCGGTTCACGTGGCACTGGATCGCCTGCTCACGGCGTAAAATGCCGCAACTTTTGAACGCCCGGAGCACACCATGTCACGCATCGCCACCCTGCCACACCTTGTGGTCTTTCTGCTCAGCCTGACACTCGGCATGGCCGGTTGCGGCGCCAGCGAGCCCGGCAAGCAGACCGTTTCCACGACCCCGGCCGCTGGTCAGCCGGCCAACCCGCGCGTGCTGATCGAAACCAGCAAGGGCATCATCACGGTGGAAGTTTTCCCTGGCCAGGCGCCGCAGTCGGCGGGGAATTTTCTCAACTATGTGAAAACCGGGTTTTACGACGGCCTGGTGTTTCATCGCGTGATCCCCGGCTTCATGATCCAGGGCGGCGGCATGACGCCGGACATGGAAGAAAAGCCCAAAAACGCGCCGATCCAGAACGAAGCCGACAACGGCCTGAAAAACCTGCGCGGCACGCTGGCGATGGCGCGCACCGGCGAGCCGCACTCGGCGAGTTCGCAGTTCTTCATCAACGTGGCAGACAACGCCTTCCTCAACCATCGCGGCAAGAGCTTCGAGGGCTGGGGCTATGCCGTATTCGGCCAGGTGGTCGACGGCATGAACGTGGTCGATGCGATCGCCGCCGTGCCGCGCGGCAATCGCGGCCCGCAAGGCGATGTCCCGATCGAGCCGGTGGTGATGAAGCGCGTCAACCTGCTCCCGCAGCCCTCAGACCCCAGCACCGTTCGGCCTGAGCCTGTCGAAGGCCTAAAGCAGTAACCACACTCTGACTCCCGCGACCAAACTGCTGCTGCTCGGGCTGGCCGCCCCCTTGGCCATGACGCTCGGTCTGATGGCCGGCGCGCTGCCCGACGACCGCGAACTGGCCATGCAGATACTGACCGAGTTGCGCGGACCGCGCGTGGCGGCGGCTTTCGCCTGCGGGGGTCTGCTGGCACTGGCGGGTGCGCTGATGCAGACGCTGTTCCGCAACCCGCTGGCTGAACCCTATCTGCTCGGCGTTTCCGGGGGCGCCGGCCTGCTCGCCTTGCTCGGCATGGCGGCCGGGGTGGCGTGGCCGTGGATATCGGTGCTCGCGTTCGCCGGCAGCTTGCTGGCGCTGGTGCTAGCCGCCGCGCTTGGTGGCCGCCTGCTGGCGCGCGACCACACGCCGCTGCTGCTCGCAGGCGTGATGCTGGCGGCAGGCTTTGGCGCACTGATCGCATTGGTATTGAGCGTCACCCCGGCCGAGCGCCTGCCGGGCATGCTGTTTTTCCTGATGGGCGATCTGGCGTGGACCGGCCAGCCTGCGTTGTTGTGGGCGGCACTGCTGCTGGCAGTCGCCGCCGCGTCTGGCCTGGCAGGCCGGCTCGACGTGCTGCAACTTTCCCCCTTGAAAGCCGCCTCGCTCGGCGTGGCCGTCGCGCCCACGCGCTGGATGCTGTTCACCCTGGCGGGTGCCTGTACCGCGCTGGTGGTGGCGCAGGCCGGCAGCATCGGCTTCGTCGGCCTGATGGTGCCGCACGCCCTGCGAAAAATGGGCTTCGCCGGCCACCGCCTCCTGCTGCCGGCTTGCGCACTCGCCGGTGGCAGCCTGCTGGTGCTGGCCGATGCGCTGGCACGTACCGTGATCGAACCGCGCGAACTGCCGGTGGGCGTGCTCACCGCCTTGCTGGGGGTGCCGATGATGCTGTGGTTATTACGGAGGCCGTGAATGCGGCAAAGGCTGGAACCGGCCAGCAGCGGAGGTTCATAACGATAGCGGCGACCGTCTCTTCAATCAGCCGAAGCTGAAGGCTGGAGTGTCTTGTAAACCAGGGGCAATTCATCAGGCCCGTTCCGTCATATGGTTCGAAGATTTTCTGATGTTTCTGATCGAGCCTGGCGAGCCTATCAGGAATCTTTATTTACCATTCTTTACAGGTGCTCTAGGGTTAGGGTCTCTCCGTAATTTAAGGAGTTTTAGAAGGAGTGGGCTATGGACATCAACGACGTAGTGATACATGTGAACGAGACTCTGGATACGCAAGCACGACACGATCTGGAAGATCAAATGCGCGACATTGACGGAGTCATCGCACCGAGATTCAATGACCGTTGGCCACACCTGATGATTGTGGCGTACGACCCCGATCACACTCGCACGAAGGAGTTGCTTAATGTGGTACAGCGCCAAGGCTATCACGCTCAACATTGCGGGGCATGAATGTTGGATATCCCAGTCGCTCGTGCCAACGAACGGGGGTTGCGGCTCCCGTTTTTCATTTTTGAATGGCGACGAGTGAGCGTTTGAGGGCATTGCATCGCACCATCCAAGGAGGTGCATGATGAAACTTACGTTTATATATTCTGTGGGGGCAATGGCCGTAGGCCTGTTGTCCTTTGCCAACCTCAGCAACGGAGTGGAACTGGATCCTGACAAGGCCCTGCATGACTGGCAGGTGCGGCGGCTGATGGAGCCCTCGCCGCGGGAACTTGAGAAAGAGCGCAAGGGCAACGTGTATATCTACGACGCTCTGACCGGACGGGAAGTCGATACCGCGCTGGATACCCAGTTCTTACGCATCCAGCACATGATGTTCGTGGGAACGGTAAAAACTGATACGAGCGGCGAACCGTTGCAAAACGCCGATTCCGGCAAGTTCATCCAGGAATCGGGGGGTTGCGGCAATTAAGGAGAAAATCATGGCCCAACAGTTGGAAAGAAAATCTCTGAATTCCCCAGATGATCTTCGTCCGTTCAAGGATGGTAAAGGCAGGGCGGAGATCGTGACGGTGGGCGGTCTTACACTGGGACGCGGCACTTTCGAGCCCGGTTGGCGCTGGAGTGAGCACGTAAAGCCCATTGCAGGAACCCATTCTTGTCAGGCGGCGCACACGGGCTACGTCTTGGAAGGGCGCATGGCTGTGAAGATGGACGATGGAGCCGAAATGGAATTCGGCCCAGGCGATGCGTTCTACATGCCGTCTGGGCACGATGCCTGGATAGTCGGAGACAAGCCCTGCGTGCTGATTGATGTCACCGGATTTGGAAAATACGCCAAGCCTACCTAGGCAACCTTGAATCGCCACGGTTTTTTGGACACTTACAACTGTCCGTTTTGAACAAAAGACCGGACATATCGTGCTATCTGTCCGACAGGCCGAAACGGGTCGAGAGCGGCTGTACCCCGGATTAACCTGCTTGCCAGCTCGGGAAATACGCTGCCCTACAGCACCATGATCACTCCAGCCGCCGTGCTGCTATGCTCGGATTCATTACTGGCCGCCTTCGTTTCATGGAATCCATTGCTCCCAGACTGACCGCGTTTCAGCTAACGCTGCATACCGGCACCCGCACGTTGGTCGACGCGCTCGACCTTACGCTCGAACCCGGTGAAGTGTTCGGCATCCTCGGCGCCAACGGTGCTGGCAAGTCGACGCTGCTGACGGTGCTGGCGGGGCTTGCCTCCCCTACGCAGGGTCAGGTCACGCTCGACGGCAACGCGCTCGACACGCTGCCGCCGCTCACCCGCGCGCAGTCTATCGGCCTGCTGCCGCAGGGCGATGAAGGCGGATTCTTCGGTAGCGTGACCGATTTCGTCGCACTTGGGCGCTACCCCTTCGACGCAGTTGAGGACGGGCCCTGCGGCCACGCATTGGGCGATCTGGCGCCGCAACTTGCAACCTGGGAACTCACCGAACTTGCCCGCCGTCCGCTCAACACGCTGTCCGGCGGCGAACGCCAGCGCGCGCGGCTGGCACAGCTGGCGGTGCAGGCACCGCGCATCGCCCTGCTCGATGAGCCGCTGACGCACCTCGACCCTGCACACCAAGCCAGACTGCTGGCCTGGGCACGCAACGAAGCCGACGCTGGACATAGCGTGGTGCTGACATTGCACGACCCCAACTGGGCGGCCTGCCACTGCGACCGCCTGCTGTTTCTGCATGGCAACGGGTGCTGGCAGCTGGGAACGCCTGCCGAACTTCTCACCCCGGCGTCGCTCGAGGCCCTGTACGGTCCCGGCACGGCGGCGCTATGGCAGAAGAGAGACCAGGCCCAGCCTGTATAATCGCGATTTGCTTAGCACTCCTCCGCCCGCGCGCACCTCATGATTCGTCGCATCATCAGCAAAGTATTTGGCCGTAAATCACGCGGCGCCTCCGGCGCGCAGATCCTGCCGCTGGCCACGCACGGCATCCGCCGCGCCCAGCTCGACGACTGCGCGCTGAAAACCTGCGAAACCCTTGCGCAGGCCGGTTTCAAAGGCTATCTCGTAGGCGGCGCAGTACGCGACCTGCTGCTCGGCAAGACGCCCAAGGACTTTGACGTGGCGACCGACGCCACGCCGGAAGAAGTGCGGCGGCTGTTCCGCCGCTCGCGCATCATCGGCCGGCGTTTCCAGATCGTGCACGTGATGTGCGGGCGCGTGACCATCGAGGTCACCACCTTCCGCTCCAACGGCCAGAAGGAAGCGGAAGAAGAAGACGAACGCCCGACCGACGAACACGGCCGCCTGCTGTCCGACAACGTATTCGGCAACATGGCAGACGATGCCGCGCGCCGCGATTTCACCATCAACGCGTTGTACTACGACCCCGCGCGCGAGGAAGTGCACGACTACTTCGGCGGCGTGGCCGACTGCAAGAAGCGCGTGCTGCGCATGATCGGCGACCCTGAAACACGCTATCGCGAAGACCCGGTGCGCATGCTGCGCGCCGCGCGGTTTGCCGCCAAGCTCGACTTCCACATCGACCCTGACACCCGCAAGCCGGTCGCCACGCTGGCGCCGCTCTTGGCCAACATTCCGCGCGCGCGCATCTTCGACGAAGCGCTGAAGCTGCTGATGTCCGGCCACGCCCTGCGCGGCGTGCACCAGCTGCGTGCTGAAGGCCTGCACCACGGCATGTTGCCGCTGCTGGACACCATTCTGGACGACACCACCGGCGAGCGCTTCATCACCGCCGCACTGAAAACTACCGATGCGCGCATCGCACAGGACAAGCCGGCCTCGCCGGCGTTTCTGTTCGGCACGCTGTTGTGGCCACAGGTGCTGCAGCGTTGGCACGCGCTCGAAGCGGCCGGTGAAAAGCCACAGCCCGCATTGTTTCTGGCCATGGATGAGGTGCTCGACGCGCAGCGCGGCCAGCTCGCCATTCCGCGCCGCTACGACGGCATGATGAAGGAAATCTGGGCGCTGCAGCCGCGCTTCGAGCAGCGCGGCGGGCAACGCCCGTATCGCCTGCTGGAGCATCCGCGCTTCCGCGCCGCCTACGACTTTTTGCTGCTGCGCGCCGAATCCGGTGAAGTGGACAACGAACTCGGCGACTGGTGGACGCGCTTCCAGGAAGTCGATGAAGACGAACGCGCCGCCATGCTGCTGGCCGACACCGCGCCCAAGCCGCGCCGCAAGCGCAAGCGCAGGAAACCGGGCGAGTCCGCCGGCGAGACGCTGACTGAATGAATGTGATCGCCACTATCGGGCTGGGCGCCAATCTCAACGACCCGGCGGCGCAGGTGGAATACGCGCTGGCCGAACTCGACCGCCTGCCCGGCACCCGGCTGCTGGCCCGATCCAGCCTCTATGCCTCGGCGCCGGTGGGCTACGTCGACCAGCCTGATTTCATCAACGCCGTGGCGCAGGTGGAAACCTGCCTCGCGCCGCGTGCACTGCTGATCGCGTTGCTGGACATCGAACACCGCCACGGCCGCGAGCGCAGTTTTCGCAACGCACCACGCACGCTCGATCTCGATCTGCTGCTGTATGGCGACGCGCATTTCCACGAAGACGGCCTGTCGTTGCCGCACCCGCGGATGACCGAGCGCGGCTTCGTATTGCTGCCGCTGCTGGAAATCGCACCCGACACCGTGATCCCCGACCGTGGCCTGGCTACCGACTGGCTCGCCGCCTGCACCGACCAGTGTGTGGTCGCTCTCCCCCCTCCTGCCGCCGTCGTCAACGCATGATTCTCTCCCGCTATCGCTACGTCGTCGTCGAAGGCCCGATCGGAGCCGGCAAGACCAGTCTCGCCTACAAGCTGGCCGAACATCTGGATGCCGACACCCTGCTGGAAAATGCCAGCGACAACCCCTTTCTGCCGCGCTTCTATCAGGAGCCCAAGCGCTACGCGCTGCCGACACAGCTGCATTTCCTGTTCGAACGCTCGCGCCAGCTGCGTGATCTGGCTCAGGGCGACCTGTTTCGGGCCGCCACTGTGTCCGACTTTATGATCGACAAGGACATGCTGTTTGCGCGGCTGAATCTGGATGACGATGAATTCGAGCTGTATCAAAAAGTGTATGCCGACCTCGCCCCACAGGCACCGACGCCCGACCTGGTGATTTACCTGCAGGCGCCGGTCGGCGCCCTGCAGGAACGCGTCAATCGCCGCGGCGTCGAGTTCGAGCGCAGCATGGACCAGGGTTATCTGCAGCGCCTGGCCAACAGCTACAGCAAGTTTTTTCATCGCTATGAAGCCGCGCCCCTGCTCATCGTCAACACCAGCAACCTCAACTTTGCCGACAATGAAGCCGACTTCGAACTGCTGCTGGAACGCATGAGCAAGATGCGCGGCCCACGCGAGTTTTTCAGCCGGGCAGCGTAAGGATGGCGAACACGCTATCGACCCTGAAAACGATGCGCGAACGCGGCGAGAAAATTGCCGTGCTCACCTGCTATGACGCGAGCTTCGCGCGCGTGCTCGACGCCGCCGGGGTGGACGTGCTGCTGGTTGGAGACTCGCTCGGCATGGTGATCCAGGGCCACGCCTCGACCCTGCCGGTGAAGCTCGCCGAAATGAGCTACCACACACGCTGCGTCGCAGCCGGATGCGAACACGCCTTCCTCGTCGCCGATCTGCCGTTCGGCAGCTACCAGCCCTCGCCCGAGCGTGCATTTGCCGCTGCCGCACGGCTGATGGCAGCGGGTGCCCATATGGTCAAGCTGGAAGGCGGCGCGGTGATGGTCGACACGGTGGCCTTCCTCACCCGGCGCGGCATTCCGGTGTGCGCGCATCTGGGTCTGCTGCCGCAGTCGGTGAACCAGCTCGGCGGCTACAGGGTGCAGGGGCGTGAAGATGCCGCTGCCGCGCAGCTGATCGCCGATGCGCGTGCGCTGGAAGCGGCGGGTGCCGGCCTGATCGTCCTGGAGATGGTGCCCGCAGCTCTGGCCAAGGCTGTAACCGGTACGCTTACGATTCCCACCATCGGCATTGGCGCCGGCGCCGACTGCTCCGGCCAGGTGCTGGTACTGTACGACATGCTGGGCCTGGTTCCGCGCGCACCGAAATTCTCGAAGAACTTTCTGGCCGGCAGCGCTGGTATCGAGGCGGCCACGCGCGCCTATATTGCGGCCGTCAAGGATGGTTCTTTTCCTGCCGCCGAACACGCATTCTGATGCACGTCCTGCACACCGTTGCCGAACTGCGCGCCGCGCTCGCCGGGCGAACCGGCACCGCGTTCGTACCGACCATGGGCAACTTGCACGCCGGCCATGTGTCGCTGGTCGAACTGGCGCGCCGGCACGGCAGCCCGGTCGTCGCCAGCATTTTCGTCAACCCGCTGCAGTTCGGTGCCGGCGAGGATTTCGAGCGCTACCCGCGCACGCTGGAATCGGACTGCGAGAAGCTCGCCGCCGCCGGCTGCGAGTTCGTGTTCGCGCCCAACGTCGCCGCGCTGTACCCGGTGCCGCAAACGTTCACCGTGCAGCCGCCCGCTGGCCTGGCGAACGAGCTGTGTGGCGCCTTTCGCCCTGGCCATTTCAGCGGCGTGGCGACGGTGGTGCTAAAACTCTTCAATCTGGTGCAGCCGCGCGTGGCTGTGTTCGGCAAGAAGGATTTCCAGCAGTTGCTGGTTATCCGCGAACTGGTACGGCAGTTCAACCTGCCGATCGAAATCGTGGCGGGCGCTACCCTACGCGAATCCGACGGGCTGGCGATGAGTTCGCGCAACACCTATCTCGGCGTGTCCGAACGCATCCAGGCGGCCTTGTTGCAGGGCGAACTCGCTGCAATCGTCGCCGCCATCCAGGAGGGTGAACGGGATTTCGAGGCCTTATGCTTCACCGCCAGCCGCCACCTGAAAATGGCAGGCTGGCGCGTCGATTATGTCGCGCTGCGCGATGCCGCGACCCTGCAGGCGCCCACCCCAGACAGCACAAGGCTGGTGGTGCTCGGCGCGGCCTGGCTGGGTTCGACGCGGCTGATCGACAACATTGATTTTGGCTAACCACATCCAGTCTTGGGCAATTCGCCCTGAAGTTTTATTCGTGCCCTTTGGGTACTTGTGCCCTCTGGGTATAATGTCTGTCCATTTTTTGTGAGGGCACCGTCATGCAAAGAACGATGCTCAAGTCCAAGCTTCACCGGGCAACCGTCACGCATTCCGAGCTGCATTACGAAGGCTCGTGCGCCATCGACGAAACCCTGCTGGAAGCGGCCAACATCCACGAATACGAGCAGATCCAGATCTACAACGTCACCAATGGCGAGCGTTTCACCACGTATGCCATCCGTGCGGCGCGCGGCTCGGGCATCATTTCGGTGAACGGCGCGGCCGCGCACAAGGCGAACCCGGGGGATCTCGTCATCATCGCCACCTACGCGGTCTACAACGAACTGGAGCTGGCACGCTATGCACCCGAGCTGGTCTATGTCGGTGAAGGCAACTGCATCCTGGACACGCGCCACGCAATTCCGGTGCAGGCGGCATAAGCCTGTTGCTGCCCAATAAAAAAGGCCGGTCACCCGGCCTTTTTTATTGGTGCGCATCCCGCAGGATGCGCATGTCACCTGCCCTTATTTCTTGGCGCCGGTGACTTCGATGTCGACCCGGCGATTGGGCGCGAGGCAGGCCTTGAGCGCATCCTTGGCCAGTTTCATGTCACATTCGACGACCGGCTTGGTATCGCCCATGCCAGCTGTGGCAACAGTCTTGGCTTTTACGCCTTTGGATTTGAGATAAGCCGCCACCGACTTGGCGCGTGCCAGCGACAATTTCTGGTTGGCAACGGGTTTGCCCATCTTGTCAGCGTGGCCGATCACCTTGATTGAATCAATAGCGCCAAAAACCTTGATCTTGTCGGCCAGGGTGTCAAGTGCAGCACGACCTTCGGGCGTCAGGTCCTTGGTCGACGATTTGCCGGTCTTGAACAGCGTATCGCCACCGAGAGTCAGCGTGGAGGCCACACCGGCCTGGATCGCAAAAGCTGCGGGAGCGGCAGCGGCAACAGGAGCGGCCGCGCGAGCCGGGGCAGCAACAGCAGCAGCCGTCGGAGGCCAAGCAGCGGTCACACCGCTGGCGTTGGGGGCGCCGCCGATGGGAAAGCCCGCCGGAAAGGAAGGCAGGCTGGGCAAGCCAGCCGGCAAGCTGGGCAAGCCGGGAATAATGTTCAATATGTTGCCGTAGGAACTGGGATCCAGCAGATTGATTGGCAATGTGAGCGGAGCGGGGGGCTGCAGGGCAACCACCGGCTGTGCCGGGAACATGAACTTGCCCCACGTAGAGTTGGAACCGCCAACCAGCTGCGGGTTAACCAGGCCACCCATCATGCTGCCGTAAAGCTGCGGGTTCATGGGGGCGAACATCAACGACATGCCGCGCGGATCCATCGGCATCATCATGAATCTCAGATAGAGGTTGGGATCCAGCATTTTCATGCTGGTCGCCATCAACCGACGATCCATCGGCAGCGTCACCCAGCCCATCATCTTGGAAGGGTTGGTCATATCGGTGATTAGCTTGGTGTACCACATCGGGTCAAGCATTGCGCCGGCCCAACGCGCATAAATCGTGGGGTCCACCATGAATTGCGCATAATTGCTGGCTGCAGCCGGCTGCATCATGGAGGTCATCATGCGCAGCCAGTTGCCTGGCTCAAGCATGCCGTCGCCCAAGGCAGCCACCATGGAAGGATCGGTCATCGCATTCATCCAGTACACAAATACGGCGGGATCCTTGAAGGCCTGGGAGTTTTTGGTGAAATCAGACATGCGCGCCACCCACTGGTCGGCGTTTCTGTTGGCCGGAGCGACTTCAGCTTCCGGAGCCAAACCATACGTGCCCTGCATCACAGGTTGAGGGGTGGGCTGCTGGGCGAACAGCGGTGCACTAACCAGAACAGCAGCAACGGCCACAGTGAGTTGTTTGATTTGCATGGAATACTCCAAAAGGTAAAGGAACGGAATCAGGTAATTGCGCGACTGGATCTAATGTACGGAAATGAATTAAAGGTACTTACCCATGCACTCGGCAATCGCAAAACATTAGGGTTTAATTATATGGCAAATCCCTATTTACTCATCCAGTTCCGACTTGTTCTGAGGCCAAATATGGGTTTTTTTCCAACAGAACGTTGCTAATTAGATACATGTTTGTCTGATAAACCCTGGATTTTCAAGCTGGCGTGCCTAGTTTCCAGATGTCACGGTTGTACTCAAGCATGGTGCGGTCGGTCGAAAAGAATCCGCTCGATGCCGTGTTGAGAATGCTCATGCGCGTCCAACCCGCTTCATCCTGCCAGGCTTGCGCCACCTGTTTCTGCGCATCCACGTAGCTGCGAAAATCCGCAAGCGTCATCCAGGGATCATGCGGGCTCATGATCGCGCCCAGAATCATGTCGAATATCCCCGGTTCGCATGGATTGAAGTGGCCGGACGCCAGAAGGTCGATGACCTCGCGCAGTTCCGGGTCATGCTCGATAAACGATAGCGGCTGGTATTGCGGGCGCAGGGCCTCGACTTCCTCGGCGCGCAGGCCGAACAGGAAAAAGCTGTCTTCCCCGACCGCTTCAAGGATTTCGATGTTTGCACCGTCGTAGGTGCCGATGGTGATCGCGCCGTTCATCATGAATTTCATGTTGCCGGTTCCGGAGGCTTCCTTGCCGGCGGTCGATATCTGCTCCGACAGGTCGGTCGCCGGTGCAATGATTTCCATGCTGGAAACCCGGTAGTTCGGGATGAAAGCAACCTTCAGGCGGCCATTGACAGCGGGATCGTTATTGACCACTTCGGCCACGCTGTTGATGAGTTTGATGATGCGCTTGGCCATCACGTAGCCGGGCGCGGCCTTGCCGCCGATCAGCACGCAGCGATCTGACCAGCCATCCAGACGACCATGTTTGACGCGGTTGTAGAGATGAACCACGTGCAGCACGTTGAGCAGTTGCCGCTTGTATTCGTGGATGCGTTTCACCTGCACATCGAACAGTGCATCCGGATTGAAATCCACACCGCACTCGGCTTTCACCAGCGCTGCCAGCCGTTCCTTGTTGGCACGCTTGACCGCGCGCCACTTGCCGTGAAACGCCTTGTTCTTCAATTCCGCCAGGGGCTTGAGCTTTTCGAGTTGCGCCAGATCGGCCACCCAGCCTTCGCCGATCTGGCTGCTGATCAGCGCACTCATGCCGGGGTTGGCGTGCGCCACCCAGCGGCGCGGCGTGACGCCATTGGTCTTGTTGTTGAATTTGTCCGGCCACAGGTCGACGAAGTCACGGAACAGCCCTTCCTTCAGCAGCCGCGAATGCAGCGCCGCAACGCCGTTGACGGAGAAACTGCCGACGATGGCCAGCCATGCCATGCGCACCTGGCGCACCCCGCCTTCCTCGATGATCGACATGCGGCGCTGACGGTCGATATCGCCAGGCCATTTCATCGAGACCTCGCGCAGGAAATGGGCGTTGATTTCGTAAATGATTTCCAGCAGCCGCGGCAGCAGGCGCTCGAACAGCGCCACCGGCCAGCGTTCCAGCGCTTCGGGCAGCAGCGTGTGATTGGTGTAGGCCATGCACTGCGAGGTGATCTTCCAGGCCTGCTCCCACTTCAGCCTGTTCTCGTCCACCAGCAATCGCATCAATTCGGCCACCGCAATGGTGGGGTGCGTGTCGTTCATCTGGAAAACATTGTGTTCGGCAAATTTCGTCAGGTCGCTATTGCCGGCCGAACGCCACTGCCGCATCGCATCCTGCAGGCTGGCCGATGCCAGGAAATATTGCTGGCGCAGCCGCAGTTCCTTGCCGTTTTCGCTGCTGTCGTTGGGATAGAGCACCATGGAAATATGCTCGGCGTGGTTCTTCGCCTGCACCGCCTCGGTGTAGCTGCCGGAATTGAATTCATCCAGATTGAACTCGTCGGTGGCTGCGGCCTTCCATAGCCGCAACGTGTTCACCGCATGGTTGCGATAGCCTGAAATCGGCATGTCGAAGGGGATGGCCAGCACATCGCTGGTATCGACCCAGCGCACGTGTTCGATGCCATCCTTGTCGCGGAAGTGCTCGGTGCGCCCGCCGAACGGCACGCGGCGGGTGTACTCCGACCGCTCCACTTCCCACGGGTTGCCGTCGCGCAGCCAGTGGTCGGTATCTTCCTTCTGATAGCCGTTTTCGATGCGCTGTCGGAACATGCCGTACTCGTAGTGCAGGCCATAGCCCATCACCGGCAGGTTCAGCGTGGCGCAACTGTCCATGAAACACGCCGCCAGCCGACCGAGGCCCCCGTTGCCCAGACCGGCATCGTTTTCCTCCTCGGCCACCGTTTCGAGACTCTGGCCGAAACGCTGCAAGGCCTCTCGCGACGACTCGTCCAACCCCAGGTTAAGCACATGGTTGGACAGGGAACGGCCAATCAGGAATTCCAGCGACAGGTAATACCCGCGCCGCTTGCCCGGCTGGTCACGGGCGGCGTACGAATTCATCCAGTCCGACATGATGCGGTCGCGCAGCGTCCAGGCCAGCGACTGATAGGTGTAGACCGCCGGGCAGCCCTGCAATCGTCCCAGGTGATAGAACTGGTAACGTTCGAAGTCCTGGCTGACGGCCTCGACGCTACCCGACAGGGGTTCCAGGGGGAAAGGGGCGGTGCAGGGGGGGATGAGTGATTTCCTGGCTGGCATGGCAGTTCCCGCTCGAATTAAATGACGTAAAGAGAAAGATAGTGTCCGGCGCTCTTAGCCCAGTCGAAGGACTGGCGCATGCCGGTCTGCTGCATCCGCTGCCACACGTCAGGCTGGCGATACAGGTCGAGCGCTCGACGAATCGCGGCCAAAAAGGCGTTGAGATCGGGAGTATCGAACACGAAACCGTTGGCACTGGCGTCGGACAGAGTAGCCTCGCTCGCGTCGACCACGGTGTCGGCCAGCCCACCGGTCTTGAAGACGACAGGCGGCGTACCATAGTGCAGACTGTACATCTGGTTCAATCCGCACGGTTCGAAGCGCGACGGCATCAGGAACAGGTCCGCGCCGGCCTCGATCTGGTGCGCCAGCGGCTCGTCATACCCGATCTCGACGAACACCCGCTGCGGATGCTGCTTGGCCAGCCGGGTGAATTTCTGCTCGTAAGACGCCTGACCACTGCCCAGCATGACAAAACGCACATCGGTTTCGGCAAGCAGTACCGACATCGCGGCCAGCACCCAGTCGACGCCCTTCTGCTCGACCAGCCGTCCCACCAAGCCCAGCAGAGGTGCCTGCAGCGCAGCCTCATCCACCACCGGCAGGAAACGTTCGAGCAAGGCCTGCTTGTTGCGCCGCTTGCCTGGAAGGATGCGGCCAGCAGAAAAATGGGCGGGCAGATGCGGATCGGTATTCGGATTCCAGGTCTTGGTGTCGATGCCATTGAGGATTCCATGCAGCTTGTACTGCCTGGATAACAGCAGGCCATCGAGCCCATAGCCGAATCCAGGCGTGCAAATCTCGGCTGCATAGGTGGGGCTGACCGTGGTAACCGAGTCGGCATACACGATGCCTGCCTTCAGCATGGAAAACCCACTGTGAAATTCCACGCCCTCGGGCGACCACCAGTCGCCGGGCAACTGCAGGCGGACAAAGTCAGCGTGCGAGAAGTGCCCGCCATAGGCCAGGTTGTGAATGGTGAACACGGTTTTCGGGCGCACCGGCTGGTCAGCCAGAAAAGCCGCCACAAGGCCTGTCTGCCAGTCGTGTGTGTGCACCACCGCCGGTTTCCAGCCCAGTTCCAGCACATCCTGCGCCAGCAGCGCAGCCACCCGTGCGAATACGGTGAAACGCTCGGCATTGTCCGGCCAGTCCTGGCCGCTGGCGCTGACATAGGGGTTGCCTGCGCGGTCGAACAGCGTCGGGCAGTCGACCACCCACAGGGGGAAGGCAAAGTCGGGATGGTGCGTTTCCAGGATACGCGCGCTGACGATACCCTCGGCACCGCGCACGTCGCACCAGCCGAGAATGCGCACCTGTTCGAGCTGGCGCAACAAGGCGCGATAACCGGGCAGCACCAGGCGAATATCGACGCCACGGTCGTGAAGGGCGTGCGGCAGGCTGTAGAGCACATCGCCCAGCCCGCCGGTCTTCACCAGCGGAAAGGCTTCGCTCGCCACGAACAGAACTTTCATTGCTCCGCGCTTCATTATTTTGTTATCCGTTGTTCCTGCTTGAGCGTATCAACTGCAAGGTTTGAGGAAAACCGCTCCCAGTGGGGGCAGCGTCACTTCGACGGAGTGATCGAAACCCATCCACGGCAAATTCTGCGGCTGCAACGGGCGGCCATTGCCGAGATTGCTGCCGCCGTAGTACATCGAGTCGGTATTCAGCACTTCGCACCACGCCACGCCCGACGGCACACCGATGCGATACCGATGGCGCGGCACCGGCGTGAAATTGAACAACGCCACCAGTTGTGCGGACGCGTCCTGCCCCTGGCGCACGAAGCTCAGCACCGACTGGTCGGCATCGTGGCAGTCGATCCAGCGAAAACCACGTGGGTCGAAATCGAATTCGTGCAGCGCCGGCTCATAGCGATAGAGGCGGTTGAGATCGCGCAACAGTGCGCGAATGCTGTCGTGAGCCGGAAATTCGAGCAGCGCCCAGTCGAGTGGGACAGCCTCGTTCCACTCGTTCCACTGGCCGAATTCGCCGCCCATGAACAGCAGCTTCTTGCCCGGATGTGCATAGTGCCAGGCGTAGAACAGGCGCAGGTTGGCGAAACGCTGCCAGACGTCGCCCGGCATCTTGTCGAGCATGCTTTTCTTCATGTGCACCACTTCGTCGTGCGACAGCGGCAACACGAAGTTTTCGGTCCACGCATACATCTGGCTGAACGTGAGCTGGTTGTGCTGAAACTTGCGGTAGACCGGCTCCTTTTCGATGTAGTCGAGACTGTCGTTCATCCAGCCCATATTCCATTTCATCGAAAAACCCAGGCCACCGAGTTCGACCGGTCGTGACACGGCCGGCCACGCGGTCGATTCCTCTGCGATTGTCAGCACACCCGGAAAGCGGCCATGCACCTCGATGTTCATTTCACGCAGAAAATGAATCGCCTCGATGTTCTCGCGCCCGCCGTACTGGTTCGGCAGCCATTCGCCATGCTTGCGCGAATAGTCGAGGTAGAGCATCGAGGCGACGGCATCGACGCGCAGGCCGTCGATATGAAACTCGTCCAGCCAGTACAGCGCATTGGCAACCAGGAAATTCCGCACCTCGTTGCGACCGAAATCGAAAATCAGCGTGCCCCAGTCCTGGTGCTCGCCACGGCGCGGGTCGGCGTGTTCGTACACCGGCTCGCCGGTGAAGCGCGCCAGGGCGAATTCATCCTTGGGAAAGTGCGCCGGCACCCAGTCGAGCAGCACGCCGATATTCGCCTGGTGGCAGGCATCGACGAAGGCGCGGAAGTCATCCGGCGAGCCGAAGCGCGCGGTCGGGGCGTAATAGCCCGACACCTGATAGCCCCACGAGGCGTCGAGCGGATGCTCGGCCACCGGCATCAGTTCGATGTGGGTATAGCCGAGATCCAGCACATAGGGAATCAGCTCGGCCGCAAGTTCACCCCAGCTGTAGAAGCTGGCATCGGCGTGCCGACGCCAGGAACCGGGATGCAACTCGTAAATGCTGATGGGTCGATGCTGCCAGTCGAAGTGTGCACGCGCGTCCATCCAGCCGCTGTCTTCCCAGGCATAGAGGGTGTCGTCGGGGACGCGGCTGGTGGTCTCGGGACGCATGAACATCTGGCGCGCATAGGGATCGGTCTTGCGCACCAACTGGCCATGTCTGCCGAGAATTTCATATTTGTAGGCGTGGCCGGCATCCAGACCTGGGATGAACAACTCCCAGATACCCGATGTGCCGCGGCTGCGCATCGGATAACGGCGGCCATCCCACTCGTTGAAATCACCGACCACGCTGACACGCTGCACCGCCGGGGCCCATACGGCAAACAGGCACCCCGCCACGCCGTCGATGGTCTTCAGGCGCGCACCCAGCACCTTCCAGGCCTCGAGATGCCGCCCTTCGCCGAGCAGATAGAGATCCATTTCGCCCAGTTGCGGACCGAAGCTGTAGGGGCATTGCATGGTGTGCCATTCGCCCGCGCGTTTGTCCTGCCAGCGCAGCAGCGGGTGCGGCTCCACTGCAGTGTCGGGCGGCAGCATCCGCTCGAAGCAGTCGGTGCCGGGGATGCGCGTCATCGGCCCGCCCGCCGCTTCCACAGCTTCGGCGGCCGGCAGGAAGGTACGGATCAACATGCCGCCGTCAGGCTGGGGATGCAGGCCCAGCACTTCGAATGGATCATGGTGCGTACCGTCCTGCACGCGCATGATCGACGCGCTGATTGCGGTCACGCTGGTGTCAAGTGGTGCTTGCCTGGGGGAATGAATGTCCGGCGCCTTCATGGGTAGGCCTGAATCTCGCATCGATGGGCTTTCTGTAATTGTTGGAGCAAACGGGGAGCCAGATCGGAGGGCAGATCATCCCATTCGAATCGCCAGGTCCAGTTGCCCTGGTCCGTGCCTGGCGTGTTCATGCGCGCCTCACTCCCCAGACGCAGCACGTCCTGCATCGACAGCACCGCCAAGGCGGCACGACTTTCCAGCACGGTGTCGATCATGGCATCCGGCACTGCATCGGGATCACTGACACCCAGCTGACGCATCACCTGCTGGCGAGCATGTTCTGGCAGCGTACTCCACCATCCCAGCGTGGTGTCGTTGTCATGCGTGCCGGTGTAATACACGGTATCAGGATGCACGTTTTCCGGCTTGTGCGGGTTGTCGGCGTGGTCGTCAAATGCAAATTGCAATACGCCCATGCCCGGCAATCCAAACTGGTGCCGCAGCGCGGTGACATCGGGGGTGATGATGCCGAGATCTTCGGCCACCAGAGGCAAATCGCCCATATCCTCCACGATCGCTCGCAACAGCGCTGCGCCGGGTGCCTCGACCCAAACTCCGTGAATGGCGGTGAGTTCCCCGGCAGGAATCGTCCAGGCCGCCGCCAGCCCGCGGAAATGATCGATACGCACCAGATCAAACCACTCGAAGTGTGCAAGCAAGCGGGCTCGCCACCAGGCAAAGCCGTCGGCCTGCATCGCGATCCAGTTGTAGTGCGGGTTGCCCCAGCGCTGCCCCGTCTCGGAAAAATAATCGGGTGGCACGCCTGCCACCGCCGTCGGATGCCCGCTGGCATCCAGCAAAAACAGGTCGCGCTGCGCCCACACATCGGCGCTGTCGTGGGCGACGAATATCGGCATGTCACCAAACAGCTTGATCCCGCGCGCCGCCGCCGCCGCACGAATGCCCTGCCAGTGCACTGCCGCGCAATACTGTTCGACCATCACCGCATTCAGCGCATCAGCGTGGCTGACATCGAACTCGGCCAGGGTTTGCGGATCACGGTCGCGCAGCGCGTGTGGCCAGTCGGTCCAGGAGGTGCCGCCGCGCTCTTCCTTGATGACCATGAACCGTGCGTAGTCTTCGAGCCAATGGCGCTGCCTGATGCGCCAGTCGGCAAAGCTGCGCAAATCGGCCCGCGCATAGGGAAACAGGATGGGGTTGACGGCAAATGCAGAAGCGCATTGATAAGGCGACAGCCCCACCAGTGGCAGGCCCAGCGGCAGCATCTGCCACACGCCGAATCCTGCTGCCTGCAGGAAATCCAGCCAGCGATCGACATCGGCCAGCGTGCCGGACGGCAGCGAAGTCGGGTGCAGCAGCAGACCGGCGTGATGGGTGTCGAAATTCATCAGGCGTTCCTGCGCATGGTGCCGGCGTTTTCCGCCCAGCCGCCTCCGCTCGACAGCGGCACATCGAGCAGCGCAGGCGGCGCCACACCGAGCATGCGATAGAGTTCGCGCAACTGGGTCCGATAAAGCTGCTCGAAGTCGCTGACGCTGCCCGCCGGGTTGTAGTCTCCGAACCACCAGAACCAGTCGGAACCTTCGCACACGGCGAGCTGGCGGGTGGCCAGCGCCAGCTGATCGGCGCTCAACTTTCCGGCCGCCACCACGCTGTCATAGGCCTCTTTGACCGCAACGAGATAATCCCAGCCGCGATTCTTGTCATTCGACCCGATCCAGGTCGAAAAGCTGCCATAGACCCAACTTCCTGCTGCCAGCCGCTTGATCGGCCTGGAGGGTGTACGTTCGACCTGCTCGGCAAAGGTGCTGACCGTGAGCGAAGGGTGGCTGGACAGCGAGGCATAGAGCGCATCCAGAAAATGGTGGCCATTGTCCGGGTAATACTCCCAGGCGTTTTCGCCATCGAGAATGACCGAGACCACGTGGCGGTCCGCATCCTTGCCGAAGAAGCCGGCAATATTTTTCAGGTGCTGGACGAAATCGGCCACCGCATCGTCGGCGTGCCAGTCACTGTATTTGAAGCCGATCAGGTCAGACAGGCCGTCATCACGGAAAAATACGCGGGTAGAAAAGCCCTCGACTTGCGCGGGCGAGAACAGCGCGCGCTTGGCTTGCGTTTCGTCCTCCATGCAGCCCGACTTGACGCAGCTGCTGCGCCACACGCCTTCGCCCGAGGCGGTCCAGGCCATGCCCATTTCATCGAGCTGGGCCAGCGCATCCTCGCTGACCCCGCCTTCTGACAGCCATACCCCCTTTGGCTTCATGCCGAAGTATCGCTGGAACACCTCGACCCCATGCCGAAGATGCCAGCGTGCACGCTCCGCCCCGCCCGGATACGACTCAGCTTCAGGCACGGGAACATCAGGCAATGCGTCACGCAGATTGGCGAAGTCATTCAGCAGCGGCACGATGGGATGGCCATAGGGCGTCATCGACAGCTCGATCTGGCCGCGCTCGGCGAGCGCGCGATAACGTGGAATCAGGCCTGCCATGCACTTCTGCATCAGGTGCAGCAGTTCGTGGCGGTCGGCGGCGGAAAAATCCCGCTCCTGCGCCATCAGCCGCTGTGCCAGTGGTAGTTGCCTGAGCGAGTGCCCCAGCCATGCAAGGTGATACCAGGTCAGCAAGTCAAGAAAGTACTGTTCGGAGAGGTAGCCCAGATGACATTGCAGTCCGGTGTTGTCCTCGGTGACCACATCGTTGGCGCCGACCATGTGCAGCAGCCGCTGGAACGCGGGATAGGGATGAATCATGCGCGCGGCATTGCAGCGCTGGCAATCCTGAATGATGCGCAGGCGGCTGGAGACATCCGACGGGATACGCTCCACCCCGGACAGCAGATTCAGCATGTGGTCCTGGGTGGGTTTGCCATGCTTCAGCAAGGTGTCAAGCTGCTGGGCATAATCATCCAGCTGCTCCAGCAGCACCGGCGCAAAGTTCACCACCGCGCGCATCGCCGGGTACCGCTCCAGATGCGCGGCCATGTCGCTGTAATCCTTGATGCCGTGCAGATACACCCAGGGCAGGTGATACGCGCCCTTGAGGCCTTCACGGTAATACGGCTGGTGCATGTGCCAGCACAGCACCACATTGAGTGATTTAGCCGTCATAGTCGTTGTGTAACCTCGCATACAGGTTCTGCCCGAGCATGGCCGGGGTCACCAGCACGATGCCTTCGCGGGTGACATGAAAACGCTTGGCATCCTCGGCCGGGTCTTCGCCGATGACCGTGCCGTCGGGAATGACGCAGCCCTTGTCGATGATGGCACGGTTGATGCGGCAACGGCTTCCGATGCTGACCTTGGGCAGGATCACGCTGTCCTTGATCAGGCTGTAGCTTTCCACCGTGGTGGCGAAGAACAGAACCGAACGCTTGACCCGCGCACCCGACAGGATGCAGCCGCCGGCGATCAGCGAATCGATCGCCTCGCCGCGCCGGCCCTCGTCGTCAAAAATGAACTTGGCGGGGGGGTATTGCGGCTGGTAGGTCCAGATCGGCCAGTCGCGGTTGTACAGGTTGAGCTCGGGTTCCACCGAGCACAGTTCCATATTGGTCTGCCAGTAGGAGTACAACGTGCCGACGTCTCGCCAGTAGGCGGGCAGGCCTTCCTTGTTGCGGAACGGAAAGGCCATCGCGCGTGACTCGGCGATGTTGGCCGGAATGATGTCCTTGCCGAAGTCGTGCGAGGAATGCTTCAGGTCGGCGTCCTCGATCAGCGTCTTGTATAGAAAATCCTTGGAGAAGATGTAAATCCCCATCGACACCAGCGCGGTATCCGGCTTGCCGGGGATGCAATCTGGATGTTTCGGCTTTTCGGTGAAACGGGTGATGCGCATGTTCTCGTCTACCGACATCACGCCGAACGAACTGGCCTCGGATACCGGCACCTCGATGCTGCCGACGGTGAAATCGGCGCCTGTCTGCACGTGGTGCAGCAGCATTTCCGAGTAGTCCATGGTGTAGACATGATCGCCGCCGAGCACCAGCACATACTCCGGATGGTGGCGCTGCATGATGTCGATGTTCTGGAACAGCGCGTCGGCGGTGCCCTGGTACCACTCCTTTTTATGCGTACGCTGCTGTGCCGGGAGGATTTCCACGAACTCGCCGATCTCGGCGCGCATGAAGCCCCACGCGCGTTGCAAATGACGGATCAGCGAATGCGACTTGTATTGCGTGAGCACACCGATGCGGCGGATGCCCGAATTGACGCAGTTCGACAGCGGAAAATCGATAATGCGGTACTTGCCGCCGATCGGCACCGCGGGCTTGGCGCGCCACGCGGTCAGGTCCTTCAGCCGCGAGCCTTCACCGCCGGCAAGCACCAGCGCCAGCGTCTTGCGCGTCAGGTCGGTCACCATCTTGGGCTCGGTGTAATAGCGGTAGAGCCGCGCCTGTTCGTCCTTGGAAATTGTCATGTCCCACTCCTGATAGCTGTTGCTGTATTTGAGTTTATTGCAGCTGAATTTTGGTGCTGCGGTAAAGCCTGGTGTGGCCGGGTTAACGCATGTGCAATCGCGCCCTGCACACCCAGCCGCTTGCAGGTAATCAGAAAAATCGGCGTGCGCTCGACCACGCTGCGCATCCGCCCCTTGTCGGCGGCCGCCGCCATGAAACGCGGCGACTGCATCCGCTCCAGCATATGCATCGCCACCCCGCCTGCGATGTACAAGCCGCCGCACGGCTGATACAGCAACGCGACATTGCCCACCCACGCGCCATACAGATCGGTAAACAGATCGAGTGCAGACTCGGCAGTGGCATCCCCCGAGGCGGCGAGCGCAGCGAGAGCTGCGCCGTCCATCATTTCTTCCGGCAACGGGCGATTGTGCTCGACGCAGCAGAAGCGATACAGATCATCGATTGCCAGGCCCGAAACTACACGCTCCCACGATACATGACCATATTTTGCACGCAGCCGTTCGAACAGGCGCGCCTGCATGGCATTGGCCGGTGCAAAGTCGATGTGTCCACCCTCTGTAGCAAAGCTCTGATAGCGGCCACTGGCGTCGGCCAGCATGAATGCCAGGCCGAGCCCGGTGCCCGCTCCGGTGATCGCTCGCACGCCGCCAGCTTGGGAGGATCGCGGATTGAGCGCGACGACATCGACGGGCGTCAGCGTCGCCACGCCGGCGGCAGCGGCCTGGAAATCATTGATGAAACGCACCGCGGAAAGTTCCAGTGCTGCCTGTAGTTGCTCGGCATCGAGCGTCCACTTGAGGTTGGTCAGGCTCACCCGCTGTGCATGCAGCGGACCCGGCAAGGCCAGAATCATCCGATCCGGCAGCAAAGTCGTCTTCGCTTCGGCCATGAACCGGCGCAGCAAGGCTTCGGCCGATGCGAAATCTGCGCTGGCATACACCTTCTCGAAGCGCAGCACCTGCGCGCCATCGGGTGCGACGGCGACCCATGCCAGCCAGCTTTTGGTTCCACCGATATCGCCCGCGATCAATTCCATATTCAGACTAGTGATCCGCGCGTGAGAGGCTCGTGCGGCGATAGGCGTTGATCAGCGCATTGGTCGATGCGTCATGGCTGTCCACCGGCGCATCGGCATGGAGTTCGGGCAGGATGCGGCTGGCCAGTTGCTTGCCCAGTTCAACGCCCCACTGGTCGAAAGAGTTCAGATTCCAGATCACGCCCTGCACAAAAATCTTGTGTTCGTATAAGGCAATCAGCATACCCAGCGCGTGCGGCGTGAGCCGCTGCAACAGGATCGCATTGCTCGGGTGGTTGCCTGCGAAGACCTTGTGCTGGACGAACTGGCTGGTTTGCGCCTGGGTCTCCTCATGGCTGCGGCCGCGCATCAATGCCTCGGTCTGCGCCAGGAAATTGGCGATGAGAATATCGTGGTGCGTCTGGAGCTCGGTAGGCGATTCGAGCGACACGATGAAGTCGGCCGGGATCATCCTGGTGCCCTGGTGCAGCAGCTGATAGAACGCGTGCTGGCCATTGATACCGGTGGCGCCCCAGATGATGGGTCCGGTCGAGTAATCCACCCACTTGCCGTCGCGGTCCACCGATTTGCCGTTGCTCTCCATGTCGGCCTGTTGCAGGTACGCGGGCAGGCTGCGCAGGTAGTGGTCATACGGCAGAATCGCGTGCGACTCGGCGCCGAAGAAATTGTTGTACCAGACACCCAGCAGCGCGAGGATGACCGGCATGTTGGCAGCCAGTGGCGCCTGACGGAAATGCATGTCCATTTCATGCGCGCCCGCCAGCAGTTCGATAAAACGCTCCTTCCCCACCGCCAGCACGATAGCCAGACCGATCGCCGACCACAACGAATAGCGTCCGCCTACCCAGTCCCAGAACTCGAACATGTTGGCCGGGTCGATGCCGAAGGCCGTCACCGCCTCGCGGTTGGTGGAGACCGCCACGAAATGTTTCGCGACATGCTGCGCAGACGGCGACTTTTCCAGAAACCAGGTGCGCGCATGGTGCGCATTGGTCATCGTCTCCTGCGTCGTGAAGGTCTTGGAGGCCACGATGAACAGCGTCGTTTCCGGATTCAGCGTTTCCAGCGTTTCCTTCGCGTGTGCGCCGTCGATGTTGGAAATGAAATGCAGCCCGAGATGGGGATGGCGATACGGCTTCAAGGCCTGAACCACCATCTGCGGCCCGAGATCGGAGCCGCCGATGCCGATATTCACCACATCGCTGATGCGCTCGCCGGAATATCCGCGCCACTGCCCGTTGCGCACCTGCTCGGCGAACGCGCCCATCCGCTCGACGACCGCATTCACCTTGGGCATCACGTCCTCGCCGTCGACCATCACCGGATGGTTGCTGCGGTTGCGCAGCGCCACATGAAGCACCGCGCGGTCTTCCGTATGGTTGATCCTGTCGCCCCTGAACATCCGCTCGCGCCAGCCTGCCACATCGGCCTCTTCGGCCAGTCGCACCAGCAGATTCAGGGTCTCATCGGTAATGCGGTTCTTCGAATAATCCAGCAGCAGCTCGCCCACCTGCAGTGAAAAGCGCTCGCAGCGGGCCGGATCGGCCGCAAACAGGTTGCGCATATGCACACCCGCCATCTGGGCATGATGCGCCTGCAGCTCTCGGCTCACCGGATAGTGCAACGGCCCCGACCCTCCCGCTTCGCCCTGAATTGCCAGTAGTGCTGAAGACATCCTGCCTCCCTTGTCCATTAAGACGCCGATTCCGTCATCTGACAGTCCCTGAGCAATGGCTGTGCCACCTGCACCGGCTCAACCGCCAATCAAGCTCTAAATATAGGAAAACCCGGTGAGATACTGATGACATCGCCATGAAATGCTCGTTCCAGACCATTAAACATTCGGGCAGGGATTCCCCGGCTCACGGAATCGCACCTTAATAGTGCCTCTATACGGTTAAGTCAGGGCATGGCACCAAAATAGTGTGCCTGTTTTTTGGAAGGAATTCGACTGGTGCCGGGAGGGGGACTCGAACCCCCACACTGTTACCAGCGGCGGATTTTGAATCCGCTGCGTCTACCGATTCCGCCATCCCGGCAAAGGAGCCGAACACGAACGCGTCCGGTGACAGAAGCCTTCTATTATCGCCGAATCGGGCGGCCTGCCGCAAGGCGGCAGCTATAATCGCGCCCCATGCAGGTTGCCGATTTTGATTTTGATTTGCCGGATGAGTTGATCGCGCAGTTTCCGCCCGCGGTGCGCGGCGGCAGCCGTCTGCTGCATGTGGACGCGCACGGCATGCTCGCGGATCTTGAGTTTCATGACTTGCCCGGCCTGCTGGACCCCGATGACCTGCTGGTGATGAACGATACCCGTGTCATCAAGGCACGGCTGTTTGGCCGCAAGGATTCGGGCGGCAGGGTCGAACTGCTGGTGGAACGGGTGCTGGACGCGTTCAATGCGCTGGCGTTCATCCGCGCTAGCCACGCGCCCCAGCCAGGGTCGAAAATTCATCTGGCCGAAGAGATGACGGTGGAAGTTCAGGCCAGACAGGACGACCTGACCCACTTGCGCTTTCCGCGCCCGGTACTTGAAATACTGGACGAACTCGGTCAACTGCCGTTGCCGCCCTACATCGTGCACACGCCGACCGCTGAGGACGAGGCGCGCTATCAAACCGTGTATGCGAACCAGCCCGGCGCGGTGGCGGCGCCGACGGCCGGGCTGCATTTCGACGAAGCGATGCTGAATGCCTTGCACGAACGGGGGGTGCGCATGGCCCAGGTGACTTTGCATGTGGGCGCCGGGACCTTCCAGCCGGTGCGGGTGGACAAACTCGCCGACCACAGGATGCACAGCGAGCGGTACACGATTCCGCAGGCCACGGTCGACGCGATACACGAAGCCCGTGCCCGCGGCGGCCGCGTGGTGGCGGTGGGCACCACCAGCCTGCGCGCGCTCGAAGCGGCGGCGCAATCAGGCAAGCTCGTTGCCGGATCGAATGAAACCGATATCTTCATCACGCCCGGTTATCGCTTCCGGGTGGTCGACGCGCTGATCACCAATTTCCATTTGCCAAAATCCACGCTGTTGATGCTGGTCTCGGCGTTTGCCGGCATGGACGCCATCCGCGCGGCCTACGCTCATGCCATCCAGGCGCGCTACCGTTTTTTCAGCTATGGCGATGCGATGCTTCTGGAAAAAAGCAGCCTGGAAAGTTCTCCCCCATGAAATTCGACCTCCTCGCCACCGACGGCGGCGCGCGCCGCGGCCAGCTCCACCTCGCGCACGGCACCGTTCAAACCCCGGTTTTCATGCCGGTGGGCACCTACGGCACGGTGAAGGCCATGTCGCCCTTTGAGCTCACCGAAATCGGCTTCGAGATGGTGCTGTCCAACACCTTCCACCTGTGGCTGCGCCCCGGGCTGGAAGTGATCGAGGCGCATGGCGGACTGCATCGCTTCATGGGCTGGGACAAGCCCATCCTCACCGATTCGGGCGGCTTCCAGGTGTTCAGCCTCGGCAAGCTGCGCAAGATCACCGAAGAAGGCGTGAAGTTCGCCTCGCCGATCAACGGCGACAAGCTGTTTCTGACGCCGGAAATCTCGATGCAGATCCAGCGCACGCTGAACTCCGACATCGTGATGATCTTCGACGAGTGCACGCCCTACCCCGCCACTGAAAAAGAAGCCGCCGATTCGATGCGGCTGAGCCTGCGCTGGGCTGGACGCTCGAAAGCCGCCCACGCCGGCAACCCCAACGCGCTGTATGGAATCGTGCAGGGCGGCATGTACGAAGGCCTGCGCGACGAATCGGCGCGTGAACTCGTCAGGATGGACTTCGACGGCTACGCCATTGGCGGCTTGAGCGTCGGCGAACCCAAGGACGACATGGCACGCATCCTCACCCACACCGCGCCGCAGCTTCCCGCCGACAAGCCGCGCTACTTGATGGGGGTGGGCACGCCTTCGGACCTGGTGTTTGCAGTCAGCCAGGGCATCGACCAGTTCGACTGCGTGCTGCCGACGCGCAATGCACGCCACGGCATCCTGTTCACCCGGCGCGGCGAAATGCGCATCCGCAACGCGCGCTGGAAAACCGACACCGCGCCGATCGACGACGAATGCACCTGCCACACCTGCACCCATTTCAGCCGCGCCTACGTGCACCATCTGATCCGAGCCGGCGAAATTCTCGGCGCGCGACTGGCCACGACCCACAATCTGCATTACTACCAGCACCTGATGGCCGGGATGCGCGCCGCGATCGAAGCCCAGCGCTTTGCCGAATTCACCACGCAGTTTCACGAGATGCAGGCGCGTGGATGGTAGAATCGCCCGGTTTTAATCAATTTGTCCTGATTTCGGAGTTTGTCCCATGATTTCTCTAGCCCACGCGCAAACCGCAGCGGCCGCCCCCGGTGGGGCCGCAATGATTCAGCAGTTTCTGCCGCTCATCATCATCTTCATCCTGTTCTGGTTCATGCTCATCCGCCCGCAGATGAAACGTGCCAAGGAACAGAAAAAGATGCTGTCCGAACTGGCCAAAGGCGATGAGATCGTCACCTCCAGCGGCCAGCTCGGCAAGGTTTCCAGGATCAGCGATCAGTATGTGTCGCTGGAAATCGCCGATGGCGTGATCACCCATGTTCAGAAGTCGGCGGTGCAGACGCTGCTGCCCAAGGGCACGATCAAAGGCTTGTGAGGCGAAAGGGGTGAGGCGTCAAGCTCCTGCGCCTAGCCTCGCTCCTCACCTTACCCCTCTCCCCTAACGCCTAACCCGTAAGCAAAATGAACCGCTTCCCGCTCTGGAAATATGTGCTCATCGGCATCACGCTGGTGGTCTCCTTCCTTTACACCCTGCCCAACTTCTTTGGTGAAGTGCCTGCCGTTCAACTCTCGCCCCTGCGCACCACCGAGAAAGTCGACACGGCGCTGCTGGTGCAGGTGGAGTCCGCGCTGAAGACGGCCCAGCTGACCTACAGCGGGATGGAACTGGCGGGCAACAGCGTCAAAGCACGCTTTGCCAGCACCGACCTGCAGATCAAGGCCAAGGATGTGCTGCAGAAAAGCCTGGGTGAACGCTACACCGTAGCGCTCAACCTGGTGTCGGCCTCTCCAGCATGGCTCACGGCCATCAACGCACTGCCGATGTATCTCGGTCTGGATTTGCGTGGCGGCGTGCACTTCCTGCTCGAAGTCGACATGAAGGCCGCGCTGGAAAAAGCAGCCATTCGCTACCAGAACGATTTCCGCACCGAACTGCGCGGTGACAAGATCCGCTACGGGCAAATCAGCCGCGAAGGCAATGCGGTAACCGTGCATTTCGCCACCCGCGATCAGCGCGATGCTGCCGCCAACAAGCTGGGCACCGTATTCACCGAACTGGCATTCACACCCGAAGACCAGGTCGAAGGCTTTACCCTGACCGCTCGCCTGAAGCCTGAAACCGAAACCAAGGTGCAGGAATTCGCCCTGCAGCAGAACATCACCACGCTCAGAAACCGCGTCAACGAACTCGGCGTGGCCGAACCCGTCATCCAGCAGCAGGGGGCCACCCGCGTCGTGGTGCAACTTCCCGGCGTACAGGACACCGCCAAGGCCAAGGACATCCTGGGCCGCACCGCCACGCTGGAAATCCGCATGGTCGACGAACAGGCTGATCCAGTTGCCGTGACCCAGGGTCAGGCGCCGTTCGGCGATGAAATCGTGCCCAGCCGCGACGGCGGCAATATCGCCGTGAAAAAGGATGTGGTGTTGACCGGGGATTCGATTACCGACGCCTCGCCGGGCTTCGACAGCACCAGCGGCCAGGCCGCCGTGCATATCAATCTGGACGGCAAGGGCGCTCGCATTTTCAAGGACGTGACGCGCGAGAATGTCGGCAAGCGCATGGCGATCCTGCTGATCGAAAAAGGTCGCGCCGAGGCCATCACCTCGCCGGTCATCCGCGAGGAAATCGGTGGCGGCCGGGTGCAGATCACCGGCATGGAATCCGCGCAGGAGGCATCCGACGTCGCCCTGCTGCTGCGTGCCGGCGCACTGGCAGCGCCGATGCAGATCGTCGAGGAACGCACGGTCGGCCCCAGCATGGGTGCGGAAAACATCAGCAAGGGATTCCACTCCAACCTCTGGGGCTTCCTCGCCGTCGCGCTGTTCATGGCGATCTACTACCGCATCTTCGGGCTGTTCTCGGCGGTCGCGCTCGCCATCAACGGCTTCTTCCTGATTGCGCTGCTGTCGATGCTGCAGGCCACCCTCACCCTGCCCGGCATGGCAGCCATCGCGCTCACCCTCGGCATGGCGATCGACGCCAACGTGCTGATCAACGAGCGCATCCGCGAAGAAATCCGCGCCGGTTCCACCCCGCAGGCGGCGATCCACGCCGGCTACGAACGCGCCTGGGCCACCATTCTCGACTCCAACCTCACCACCCTGATTGCCGGCATCGCGCTGTTCTGGCTGGGCTCCGGCCCGGTGCGCGGCTTCGCGGTGGTGCTGTGTCTGGGCATCCTCACCTCCATGTTCAGCGCCGTCACCGTGTCGCGTGCCATGGTCAACCTCACCTATGGCCGCCAGGCACGGCTGGCCAAAGTCTCGATCTAGGGTTCAAGCCATGCTGGAATTTTTCCCGTTCAAGAAAACCATCCCCTTCATGAGTTGGGGCAAGGTGACGACCGCGATTTCGCTGCTCACCTTTATCTTTGCAATCTGGTCGCTGTGGCACCATGGTCTGAATCTGGGTGTCGATTTCACCGGCGGCACGCTGATGGAAGTCCGCACCAGCCAGCCGTCCGACCTGAATGCAATCCGGACTGCGCTGGAAAAGACCGGCCTGCCCGAGGTGTCGGTACAAAACTTCGGCACCAGCCACGACGTACTGGTCCGCCTGCCCGCCAAGCCGGGTGCCAACGCCGCGCAAACCAGCAACACGGTAATGACCGCGCTGCAAGCCATCGACCCCACTATCGAATTGAAGCGCGTCGATTTCGTCGGTCCGCAGGTCGGCAAGGAGCTTTACGACAACGGCGCGCTGGCCCTGCTGGTGGTCGCCTTCGGCATCATGGCTTATCTGGCGATCCGCTTCGAATGGCGCTTTGCGGTAGCGGGGATGCTGGCCAACATGCACGACATCGTCATCATCCTTGGCGTGTTCGCCTTCTTCCAGTGGGAATTCACCCTCACCGTGCTGGCCGGCGTGCTGGCCGTGCTCGGCTATTCGGTCAATGAATCGGTGGTGGTGTTCGACCGGATTCGCGAAAACATCCGCAAGATGCGCGGCGCCACCATCCCGGACATCATCGACGACGCCATCACCCGCACCATGAGCCGCACCATCATCACCCACGGTGCGACACAAACCATGGTGCTGTCGATGCTGTTTTTCGGCGG
>Ga0326726_10000430_pt1 | contig 39727 bp, 31 predicted proteins | sample MHFenrmetagenome_2_FD_207603 | JGI IMG/M metagenome (GOLD analysis project Ga0326726, IMG submission 207603) | Lab enriched peat soil microbial communities from Michigan Hollow, Ithaca, NY, United States - MHF15MN | ecosystem: Environmental > Terrestrial > Soil > Wetlands > Peat | place: USA... | reverse complement strand
TGGGTCATGCCGGCGAGCTCGACGAGGCGGCGCAGCGTGATTTCGCCCCAGCGGCCGCGTACTTCGGGCCGGCGCAGCGCACTCACGAGATTGCGCGTTTCCTGTTGCAGGGCCGTCTGGCCTTCGATCGAGGTCGCCATCTGCTGGCGCAGCGCTGCGTATGCCGAGCCGCGCTCCTTTTCGATCGTCGCGATCTGTTCCGTGGTCTTGTCGAGCGCCTCGCGAATCGGCTTGACGAGCGCTTCGATCGCCTTCTCGCGCGCTTCGAGCGCGTGACCTGCCGCGAGCTGCTGTTGTCCGAGGCTCTCGCGTGCCAGCCCGAGGAACAGCTCGTTGTTGGCTCTTAGACTCTGAGTCGCGAGTGCATCGAACGCGGCCTTGAGCCGCTCCTGCGCGAGCGCCAGGGCCGCCTCGCGCTCGCCCGCCAGCTGCGCGGAGGTGATTACCTGCGAGCGCGCGACCTCTGCCGCAATTCTGAGGTCGGCTTCCACACGCGCGGCCCGGGCCGCGCGCAGCAGATAGCCGGCCGCACCGCCGAGGAGCGCCGCTGCAACGATGAGCGCGATGGCGGTCGCGCTCACAGGCCCAACTCCTGCCGTGCGGTGCCGTTTACGAGCCACGCAAGGATCTCTTGCGGTTGATCGATCATGCCGTCGGCCTGCCAATCAAGCGGGCGGTCAGACGCGCCGAGGTAACCGTAGCCGGCCACCAGCGAGCGCATGCCGGCGGCGCGGGCCGCGACCACGTCCCGCTCGGCGTCGCCAACATACAGACAACGGGACGGGTCGCGTCCGACAAGCATGGCCGCGTGCAGCAGTGGCAAAGGATGAGGCTTGCGCTCGGTCAAGGTGTCGCCACTTACGATGCATCCGGCGCGCGCTGTCAGTCCGAGTGCGGCGAGCAGTGGGTGAGTCAACCAGTGCGGTTTGTTCGTGACGACGCCCCAGGGTTTGCCGCTGCGCTCCAGTTCGCCGAGGACCTCGTCGAGGCCTGGGAAGAGTTGTGTCGCCCGCGGCATGTCACGCCGATAGAAATCGAGCAGACGCGCGCGCAGTCCCTCGAACCGGGCGTCGCGCGCCTGCGGGAAGCCGAGACGTACCAGCGCAGCGCCGCCGTGCGAGACATGCGGGCGGATCTCCTCGAACGCCAGCGCCGCGAGCCCCTCCGATTCGCGCAATGCGTTGAGCGCCGCCGCGAGATCGGGGGCCGTGTCGAGAAGGGTGCCGTCCAGGTCGAACAGCACGGCGTCGATCGAGTTCCCTGCTGTCATGCGCCTGCCGGCGGGTTCGCCGGCGCTCCCGGCCGCACGAAATGCGCAAGGTAATTCACGCCGGTGTCGCGGCTCAGCCGAAACTGACGCGTGAGGGGATCGAAGGAAATTCCGGTGAATGCGCGGAGCGTAAGCCCAGCACCGCGGGCCCAGCGCGCAAGCTCGGACGGACGAATGAAGCGCTCGTAGTCATGCGTGCCACGGGGCACGAGGCCCAATACGTATTCCGCTCCTACGATCGCCAGCAGAAACGACTTGAGGTTGCGATTGAGCGTCGAGAGAAAGAGCTGCCCGCCGGGTCGCACCAGCTCCGCGAGCCGGCCGAGCATGAGGTCAGGGCGCGGCACGTGCTCCAGCAACTCCATGCAGGTCACGGCGTCATAGTGGCCGGCGTTCGCCGCGGCGTGGTCCTCGACCGACTCCAGCCGATAGCGAACCGCAACATTGCTCTCGAGTGCGTGCAGCTCTGCAACTCGGAGCGGTGTCTCGGCGAGGTCGATGCCGATGACGTCAGCGCCCGCCTTCGCCAGCGCTTCGGAAAGAATGCCGCCGCCGCAGCCGACGTCGATGATGCGGGCGCCCGGCAACGGCAGGCGTGCGCGAATGAACTCGAGGCGCAACGGATTCAACTCATGGAGCGGCTTGAATTCACCGTGCGGATCCCACCAGCGCTCCGCGAGCGCCTCGAATTTTGCGATTTCGTACGGGTCGACATTGGCTGTTGCGGACACGCGGCTCTCTCTGAAACGAGGCATTTGCGGGCGAATTTTTCGGCAGGCAGCAGAGTACACCAGCGGCTCCGTTTCTGAGTACGCGCGGCCGGTCTTGAGCCCGGCTTGAGGGCGTATTTTCGACCCGAAAAAGCGCTCGGGCGGCGCCGCCCCTGTGCTAAGATTCACGCCTTCCAAACGGGCCGCCAGAAGGCCCTCGACCAGCGCCAAAACGCAACCAGAATCAGAAGCTTCCGAGCCTTCCGGCACCGCCTATTGCATGTCTGAAATAGCCCGCGAAATCATCTCCGTCAATCTCGAAGATGAGATGAAGCAATCGTACCTCGACTACGCGATGAGCGTGATCGTGGGGCGCGCCCTGCCGGACGTCCGCGACGGCCTTAAACCCGTGCATCGGCGCGTGCTCTACGCGATGCACGAGACCAACAACGTTTTCAATCGCCCTTACGTGAAATGCGCCCGCGTGGTCGGCGAGGTCATGGGCAAGTACCACCCGCACGGTGATAGCGCGATCTACGATGCGCTCGCGCGCATGGCCCAGGACTTTTCGCTCCGTTACACGCTGATCGACGGGCAGGGCAATTTCGGATCCGTCGACGGCGACCCGCCGGCGGCGATGCGCTACACCGAGTGCCGGCTCGACCGGATCGCGAGCGAGCTCACGGCCGACATCGACAAGGAAACGGTCGATTTCGTCGCCAACTACGACGGCAAGGAGCAGGAGCCGGCCGTCCTGCCATCGCGCATCCCGAATCTCCTCATCAACGGAGCGTCGGGAATCGCGGTGGGCATGGCCACCAACATCCCGCCGCACAATCTGAACGAAGTCATCGGCGCCTGTCTCGCGCTGATCGACGACCCCAACATGACGCTTGCGGCCCTGATGCAGCACATTCCGGGCCCGGATTTTCCGACCGCCGGCATCATCAACGGCGCGCAGGAAATCGTCGCCGGCTACAAGACCGGCCGCGGACGCTTGTCGGTGCGCGCACGCACGCTGATTGAAGATCTCGAGAAGGGCGGCCGCCAGGCGATCGTAGTCACCGAGCTGCCCTATCAGGTCAACAAGGCGCGGCTCATCGAGCGCATCGCCGATCTCGTGCGCAACAAGGAGATCGACGGCATCTCGGAGCTGCGCGACGAGTCGGATAAGGACGGCACGCGGGTGGTGATTGAGCTGAAGCGCGGCGAAGTCGCCGACATCGTGCTCAACAAGCTCTACAACCAGACGCCGATGGAGACCGTCTTCGGCATCAACATGGTCGCGCTCGTCGACGGCCAGCCGCGCCTGTTGTCGCTCAAGCAGCTGCTCGAAGCGTTTCTGCGCCACCGCCGCGAAGTGGTCACCCGCCGGACTATCTTCGATCTGCGCAAGGCGCGGGAGCGCGCGCATCTGCTGGAAGGTCTTGCGGTGGCGCTCGCCAATATCGATCCCGTGATCGCCCTGATCAAGGCGAGCCCGAATCCGGTGGAAGCACAGGCCGCGCTCATGGCGCGCTTATGGTCCTGGGGAGCGGTGCCGCAAATGCTCGAGCGCGTGGGAGCCGTGGGCACGCGGCCCGATGGCCTCGGCGAAGAATTTGGCCTGCAGCCGGATGGCTATCGATTGTCCGAGTCGCAGGCGCACGCCATTCTCGAGATGCGGCTGCAACGCCTCACGGGACTCGAGCAGGACAAGATCGTCAGGGAGTTCCGCGAGCTCCTCGAAAGCATCGCAGACCTTCTGAATATTCTCTCCGACCCGGAGCGCCTGCTCACCGTGATCCGCGCCGAGCTCGCTGTGATTCGCGATACCTACGGCGACACACGCCGCACCGAAATCGTGCACGACGGTTCGGATCTGACGATCGAAGACCTGATCGAGCCGCAGGATGTCGTCGTGACTCTTTCGCACACCGGCTATGCGAAGGCGCAACCCGTGTCGATGTATCAGGCGCAGCGCCGCGGCGGTCGCGGCAAGGCGGCGACAGCGGTCAAGGACGAGGATTTCGTGGACAAGCTGTTCGTAGCCAACACCCACGACACGCTGCTCTGCTTTTCGAGCCATGGCAAAGTCTATTGGCTCAAAGTCTACGAATTGCCGCAGGCTGGCCGTGTCGCGCGCGGCAAACCCATCGTCAATCTGCTGCCGCTCGTCGAAGGCGAGCGCATCAATGCGATGTTGCCGATCAAGGAGTATGACGACGGCAGCTTTGTCTTCATGGTAACGGCGCTTGGCACGGTCAAGAAGACGCCGCTATCGGCTTTTTCCCGCCCGCGCACGAGCGGCATCATCGCGGTCGATCTCGGCCCCGAGGACAAGCTGGTCGGCGTGGCGCTCACCGATGGACAGCGCGAAATCATGTTGTTTTCGACCGGCGGCAAGTCCATTCGCTTTCACGAAAACGAAGTGCGCGCCATGGGCCGCGAAGCCGCGGGCGTCCGGGGCATACGCCTCAGCGACGCGCAGCGGGTCAATGCCCTGATCGTCGTCGGCGACGGGCACATTCTCACCGCCTCCGAGAACGGCTTCGGCAAGCTCACGCCGATGGAGGACTTTCCGCCGCAAGGCCGTGGGGGCCAGGGCGTCATCGCGCTGCAGACGTCGGATCGCAACGGTGAAATGGTTGGAGCGCTGCAGGTCGTCCATGACGACGAAGTCATGTTGATCACCTCGAGCGGCACCCTCGTGCGGACGCCCGTTAACGAGATTTCGGTCGTAGGACGCAACACGCAGGGTGTTCGTCTCATCCGCATCCCTGAAGGCGAAAGGCTCGTCGGCCTCGAGCGCGTCGCGGCACTGAATGGCGACGCCCCGGAAGCCACGGACACAGCTGAAACGCCTGCACCGGCCTGATACCATCCGCCGGTCCCCCGTTTCGTCCCCTTATCGATCACACTCGAAGGATTGCGGATGCGCGTGTTCAATTTCAGCGCCGGCCCTGCGGCGCTGCCCCTGGAGGTACTGGAGCAAGCTCGCGCCGAGATGACCGACTGGAACGCCAGCGGCATGTCGGTGATGGAAGTGAGCCATCGCTCAAAGGCGTTCGTCGCGGCGGCTCAGACCGCGGAAGCGGATCTGCGGGAGCTCCTCAAGGTTCCGACGAACTACAAGGTGCTGTTCGTACAAGGAGGCGCCACCGGCCAGTTCTCCGCGGTGCCGCTGAACCTCGCCACTGCGGAATCGACGGTTGACTACGTGAACACCGGTCAGTGGTCGAAGAAGGCGATCAGCGAAGCCAAGCGCTACGCTCGCGTCAACGTGGTGGCCGACGCAGCGGACTCCAACTACACAGCAATTCCGCCGGAAGCGACCTGGAAGCGTTCGCCGCAGGCGGTATATCTGCACTACACGCCGAACGAAACGATCGGTGGGGTCGAATTCCCGTTTATCCCCGGCGGCACAACACCACTGGTCGCCGACATGAGCTCGACCCTCCTGTCGCGTCCCCTCGATGTCAGCCGCTTCGGTCTCATCTATGCCGGCGCGCAGAAGAACATCGGGCCGTCCGGCATCACAGTGGTGATCGTGCGCGAGGATCTCATCGGCAAGGCGCGGCCCGGCACGCCGACGGTATTTGATTACAAGGCGATGGCCGACGATGGCTCGATGCTCAACACGCCGCCGACATTCGGTTGGTACATCGCCGGGCTCGTGTTCAAGTGGCTGAAAGCCAAGGGTGGCCTCGAAGCAATGGCCACGCAGAATCGCGCAAAGGCCGAGCGTCTCTACGGCTATATCGACGCTTCAGGTTTCTACGCCAATCCGGTGGCGCGCGATTGCCGCTCCTGGATGAACGTGCCGTTTACGGTGCCGAGACCGGAGCTCGAGAAGAAGTTCTGCGACGAGGCGCGGGCCGCGGGCCTCACGCACCTCGAGGGACACCGTTCGGTCGGCGGCATGCGCGCGAGTCTCTATAACGCCATGCCGATCGCCGGAGTCGATGCGCTCATCGCCTTCATGCGCGAGTTTGCGCGCACGAAGGGCTAGCGCGGCAACGGCAGAACCAGGACTCACGATGCGATTTCGAATACTCACGCTGAACAGCATTTCACCGCTCGGCCTCGAACGCCTACCGGGCGATCGCTACGAGGTCGGGGCGAAGATCGATGCGCCCGATGCCATCCTCGTGCGCTCCGCCGATATGCATAAACTCCAGGTGGCCGACAGCGTCATGGCAGTCGGCCGCGCAGGCGCGGGCACCAACAACATTCCAGTCGCGGCGTTTAGCAAGCGCGGCGTACCGGTTTTCAACGCGCCGGGCGCGAATGCCAATGCCGTAAAGGAGCTGGTGCTCGCCGGCATTTTTCTGGCGGCGCGCAACATCTGCCAGGCTTGGGGCTACACCCGGGAGCTCAAGGGCGACGATCATGCGCTCGAGGAGCAGGTCGAGCGGGGCAAGAAGAAATTCGTCGGCTTTGAACTGCCTGGACGCACGCTCGGTGTGGTTGGCCTCGGTGCAATTGGTGTCGAAGTCGCCAACGCCGCGCTCGGCCTGCGCATGAAAGTGCTGGGCTACGACCCGCAGATCACCGTGCAGCGCGCATGGCAGCTGTCATCGGCCGTGGAGCAGGCGATGTCGCTCGACGATCTGTTCGCGCGCGCGGACATCATCAGCGTGCATGTGCCGCTCAATGACGCGACCCGGGGTCTCGTCAACGCCGCGCACATCCGCGTGATGAAGCAGGGCGCGGTGGTGCTCAACTTTTCGCGTGCCCCGATCGTCGATGAGGCCGCGGTGCTTGCGGCGCTCGACAGCGAAAAGCTCGCGGCGTACGTCTGCGACTTTCCGACCAATAAGAACAAGGATCATCCGCGGGTCATCGCGCTGCCTCATCTCGGAGCCTCCACCAACGAGGCCGAGGAGAACTGCGCAATCATGGTCGCGGACACGGTGCGCGACTATCTCGAGAACGGCAACGTCCGTCACTCGGTGAATTTTCCGGAAGCGATGATGCCGCGGGTTCCCGGGACTTTCCGTTTGTCGATCGTCAACGAGAACGTGCCGAACATGGTCGGCCAGATCTCCACCGGCCTCGCGAATGCCAAGCTAAACATCGCGGACCTCCTCAACAAGTCGCGCGGCGAACTCGCCTATACAGTGATCGATACCGACGCGCCGATCAGTGCAGCGGTGCTCACGGCCATCCGTGCAATCAGCGGCGTGCTGGCCGCCCGCATTGTTTAGTATTGTCGCTATCTGCCGCACAAGAATAGGCCGCTCGCGAATGGGGCGCGCAAAAACATGGCCCGCAAGAAGAAGCTAGCGCCGACACCTGCCAAGCGACCCGCGCTCGAGGAGATTCGGGCGCGGATCGACGCGGTCGATGCGCGCATTCATGAGTTGATCAGCGAGCGGGCGCGATACGCGCAGGCCGTCGGCATCTCCAAAGGAGCGGCGGGGCGCACGGTCGACTTCTACCGTCCCGAGCGTGAAGCTGAAGTGCTGCGCAAAGCCCTGGCCCGCAACAAGGGACCGTTGCGCGACGAGGAGGTCCTGCGCCTCTTCAGGGAAATCATGTCGGCGTGCCTCGCGCAGCAGGAGCCGCTCAAGGTGGCGTTCCTCGGTCCTGAAGGTACGTTCACGCAGGCCGCTGTGCTCAAGCACTTCGGCCACTCGGTGCGCGCATTGCCGCTGCCCGGCACACGCGAGGTCTTCCATGAAGTGGAATCGAGCGCCGCCGACTTCGGCGTGGTGCCAGTGGAAAACTCGACCGAAGGCACGGTCAGCCATACGCTCGACATGTTCCTGCGCTCGCCACTCAAGATCTGCGGCGAGATCGAACTGCGCATCCATCAGCACCTGATGGGCTCGATGGACTCGCTCATGGACGTCAAGCGCATTTGCGCGCATCAGCAGGCGCTCGCCCAGTGCCGCGAATGGCTCGATGAACATCTGCCGGAAGTCGAGCGCGTGGCAGTCTCGAGCAACGCCGAGGGCGCGCGCCGTGCGCGCGACGAGAAGGGCACCGCCGCGATCGCCGGCCAGGCGGCGGCTGAAGTCTACGGCCTCACCGTGCTGGCGACGGACATCGAGGATCGGCCGGACAACACCACCCGTTTTCTGGTGGTGGGGCGCAAGCTCTTCGCCCCAAGCGGCAAGGACAAGACGACGATTCTGGTGACCGCCGCGCATACCGACGCGCCCGGAGCGCTCTATCGGTTGCTGCAGCCCATCGCCCGCAACAAGATCAGCATGACCCGCATCGAGTCGCGGCCGTCGCAGCGTCGCAAGTGGGACTATGTGTTCTTCATCGACCTCGAAGGGCATGCGGAAGACAAGCCCGTGAAACGCGCATTCACGCAGCTGCGCAAGCGCGCTGAGCTCTTCAGGATCCTCGGCTCCTATCCCGTCGCGGTGATATAAGACGGCGGTGCTTTCTTGAGCTCGACGCCGATCCGCGCGCTATGACCACGGACTTTCGCAAACTCGCTGCACCTGCCGTTCTCGGCCTCTCACCCTATGTGCCAGGCAAGCCGCTGAGCGAGCTCGAGCGCGAATACGGCATTCACGACAGCGTGAAACTGGCGTCGAACGAGAATCCGCTCGGGCCCTCGCCGCGCGCCGTGCAGGCCGCAACGGCGGCGCTCGGCGGCATCCGGTTCTACCCCGATGGCAACGGTCACGAATTGCGTCAGGCGCTCGCGCGCCATCACGCCATCGCGCCCGAATGCATTACGCTCGGCAACGGCTCCAATGATTTGCTCGTGATGCTCGCCGAGGCCTTTCTCGCGCCCGGAGTCGAGGCGGCGATGTCGGAGTATTGCTTCCAGATATTCCCGCTCGCCGCGCAGGCGACGGGCGCGACCGTTGCCATTGCGCCGGCAAATCCGCGCAAGGCCGCCATGCCGCTAGGACACGACGTCAAGGCACTGCGGGCCGCCGTCAACGCCCGGACGCGCATTGTTTTCATCGCCAATCCGAATAACCCGACCGGCACCTGGCTTGCGCCGGGAGAGCTGCGGGGCTTCATCAAGTCGCTGCCCGACACGACGCTGGTGGTGGTCGATGAGGCTTATCACGATTATTCGCGCGCGGTCGATTGCCCGGACGCGAGCGCCTGGCTGAGCGATCTTCCCAACCTCGTCGTACTGCGGACTTTTTCGAAGGCCTATGGCCTCGCGGGCTTGCGCGTCGGCTATGGGCTGTCGCACCCGGACGTCGCGGAACTTCTGAATCGCGTACGTCAGCCTTTCAACGTGAGCGTCGTAGGTCTCGCCGCCGCCAGCGCGGCGCTCGGAGATCGCCCCCATGTGGAAGCCGTCGCGGTGCTCAATCGGGCGGGCGTCGAGCAATTGACGCAGGGCTGCCGTGCTGTGGATATCGCCTGCTTGCCAACCGCTGGAAATTTTCTGCTGATCGACCTGGGCCGCCCGGCTGCGCCCATCTATCAGGCGTTGTTGCGTGCAGGCGTGATCGTGCGGCCGATGGCGCCTTACGGATTACCGAACTATCTGCGCATTTCGACCGGTACTGCCGCGCAGAACGAGCGCTGCATCAAGGCGCTGGCGGCCGCGCTTGGGAGCGCGGCGTGAGTGTCGCGGAACGTGGCGTCGTCGGCCGCACTCCCTCGTATATCGCGAATCCGGTTCGCAAACTCTCCGGACGCCTGCGTGTTCCGGGCGACAAATCGATCTCGCACCGTGCGCTGATGCTCGCCGGTATTGCTGAAGGCCGTACTCGAATCACCGGATTTCTCGACAGCGAGGACTGCCTCGCGACTCTCGGCGCATTGCGCTCAATGGCTGTGCGCACGGAGCGGCCTGATGCGACGACGGTGGTCGTTGAAGGCGCCGGCATGCGCGGTCTCAGGGCGCCAACCGCAGATCTCAACATGGGCAACGCCGGAACGGCGATGCGCCTTTATCTCGGGCTCCTGAGCGGTCAAGCGTTCACGTCGCATCTGGTCGGCGATGCATCGCTCAGCCGGCGGCCGATGGAGCGGGTCGCAGCACCTTTGCGTTGCATGGGCGCGCGTATCGATACGACGGAGGGGCATGCGCCGCTGGTCGTTCACGGCGGCCAAGAACTGCATGGCATACGGTATGAGTTGCCGGTTGCGAGCGCGCAGGTGAAATCCGCCGTGTTGCTCGCCGGCCTGTATGCGGAGGGCAGTACCGAAGTCGTCGAACCCGCGCCGACGCGTGATCACACGGAGCGCATGTTGCGCGGATTCGGCGTCGAGGTCGTGCAGCAGGGCCGCTTGGCACGAGTCGCCGGGCCGGCAAGGCTGCGCGCCAGCGACGTCGGGGTGCCGGCGGATTTTTCCTCTGCGGCATTCTTTCTGGTCGGCGGTTGCCTTGCCGCGGAAGGCGAGCTGCGCCTCGAACACGTCGGCATGAATCCAACGCGTACGGGCCTGCTGCAGATTCTGCTCAGCATGGGCGCGGACATCGCGGTCGAGAATGAGCGCGAGAGCGGCGGCGAACCCATCGCTGACCTGGTGGTGCGGCCGAGTACGCTGCGCGGCATTGATGTGCCACGCGCGCTGGTGCCGCTTGCGATCGATGAATTTCCCGTGCTGTTCGTCGCGGCGGCCTGCGCTCGGGGGGAAACGCTCGTCAGCGGAGCTGAGGAGTTGCGGGTGAAGGAGAGCGACCGCATCGCGGTGATGGCCAAGGGGCTTAAGCAGCTTGGGGCGGACGTCGAAGCGCTGCCCGACGGGATGCGTATCCGGGGCGGCCAACTCACGGGCGGCGCGATCGACAGCGGCGGCGATCACCGGATCGCAATGTCCTTTGCAATCGCAAGCCTGCGGGCGAGGGGGCCGATCGAGATTGCGGATACTGCGAATGTCGCTACGTCGTTCCCCGGATTTGTGGGCCTGGCGCGCCAGGCCGGACTGAACATCGAGACGCGGGGCTGATACATGGCAGCAGCCGCATCCGGATCGACGGCCGGTGTCCCCGTCATTGCGATCGACGGTCCCAGCGGCTCCGGGAAGGGAACGATCGCACGTGTCGTGGCGAGCAAGCTCGGCTGGCATCTGCTCGACAGTGGCGCTCTGTATCGCCTGTGCGCGCTTGCGAGCCGCACCGCGGGCGTCGATCTCACCGATGCCGATCGGGTCGCCCGGATTGCGGCCGATATGGACGCTAAATTCGCGTCCACCGCGGAGGGGGAGGAGCTGATTCTGCTCGCTGGCCATGATGTAACCCGCGACCTGCGCTCCGAGGAGTCGGGCAGAGCGGCATCCATCGTCGCGCAGCACCCGGGTGTCCGTGAGGCGCTGGTCGGGCGCCAGCGCGCCTTCGCGCGACCCCCGGGGCTGGTGGCCGATGGGCGCGACATGGGTACCGTCATCTTCCCAGCCGCAGGGCTCAAGGTGTTTCTGACCGCTGCCGCCGACGAGAGGGCCCGGCGCCGCCATAAGCAGTTGAAGGACAAGGGTATTGATGCTAGCCTTGCCGCCCTTTTTTTGGAGATAGCAGAGCGCGACAAGCGTGACTCGACGCGGGCGGTAGCGCCGCTCCGTCCGAGTGATGATGCAGTCGTGCTCGACTCGACCCAACTCAGCATCCCGGAGGTTGTTGAGCGGGTGTTGAGGCTGGCGAAAGAAAGAGGTTTTTAAGGCGGGACCGGCAGGAGAGCCAAGTCCCTTTTGTGTTTCCCCTCGACCGGCCGGATTGCCGTTAAGGGCCACGCCAAAAGCATGGCAGCGAAAATGCTGCCCGGAATCAATCAATCATCATGATGACCGAGAGTTTTGCCCAGCTATTCGAACAGAGCGCGGCCAGCCAGCGCCTCAAACCAGGCACCATCCTCATGGGCCGCGTCGTTGAAGTCGGACCCGACATGGTCATCGTCAACGTCGGGCTCAAATCCGAAGCCGTCATCCCCGCCGAACAATTTCGCAATGAAAAAGGCGAAATGGAAGTGCGCGCCGGCGATGACGTCGAGGTGGCGCTCGACAGCGTCGAGGACGGCAACGGCGAAACGCGCCTGTCGCGCGAAAAGGCCAAGCGGGCACGAACCTGGACACGTCTCGAGAAGTCCTTCGAAGCCCAGGAAATCGTTACGGGCATGATCACGGGCCGCGTCAAAGGCGGCTTCACGGTGGAAATCGACAACGTGCGGGCATTTCTGCCCGGCTCGCTGGTCGATGTGCGGCCGGTCCGCGATCCGTCCTATCTCGAGGGCAAGGTCCTCGAATTCAAAGTCATCAAGCTCGATCAGAAGCGCAACAACGTCGTGGTCTCGCGGCGTGCCGTGGTCGAACAGGAATACAGCGCGGAGCGCAATGCGCTCCTCGACAACCTGCAGGAAGGCTCGGTCGTCAAAGGCACGGTCAAGAATCTCACCGACTATGGTGCGTTCGTGGATTTGGGCGGCATCGACGGACTCCTGCACATCACCGACATGGCATGGAAGCGCGTCAAGCACCCCTCGGAAGTCGTCAAGGTGGGCGATGAAATCGAAGTGCGCATTCTCAAGTTCGATCGCGAACGCTCGCGCGTGTCGCTCGGCCTGAAGCAGCTCGGCGCGGATCCCTGGTCCAACATCGCGCGGCGCTACCCGCCGAACACGCGTCTTTTCGGCAAGGTCACGAACATTGCCGATTACGGCTGCTTCGTCGAGATCGAAGAGGGCGTCGAAGGCCTCGTGCACGTGTCGGAAATGGACTGGACGAACAAGAACGTCAATCCGGCGAAGGTCGTGCAAATCGGCCAGGAAGTCGAAGTGATGGTGCTCGACATCGACGAGGAGCGCCGCCGCATATCCCTCGGCCTGAAGCAATGCAAAGAGAATCCCTGGAAAGAGTTCAGCGACAACTACAATCGCGGCGACAAAGTCGCGGGACAGATCAAGTCAATCACCGACTTTGGCATTTTCATTGGACTGCCCGGCGGCATCGACGGACTCGTGCACCTCTCGGACATCTCGTGGGATGCGCCTGGCGAAGAGGCGGTGCGCAACTACCAGAAAGGCGCGCAGGTCGAGGCCATGGTGCTGTCGATCGATCCGGAGCGTGAACGCATTTCGCTGGGCGTCAAGCAGCTCGCGAAGGATCCGTTCTCGAGTTACCTCGCGGATCACCCGAAGGGCACAATGGTGCGTGGCACGGTCAGGGATGTCGATGCGAAGGGCGCCATCATCGACCTCGGCAATGGCATCGAAGGGAATCTGCGCGCTTCGGAGCTCTCTCGCGACCGCGTGGAGGATGCGCGCCAGGTGCTGAAGGTTGGCGATGAGGTCGAGGCCAAATTCACCGGCGTCGACCGCAAGGGCCGGACCATTGCGCTGTCGATCAAGGCCAAGGAAGCTCACGAAGAGGCCGAGGCCGTTCAGAACTACAAGAGCGAATCGGGTACGAGCAGTGGTACGAGCTTGGGCGACCTGCTGAAAGAGCATATCGGGGGCCAGGACTAGGGGCTTATGTCGCGGTGCCCGGCAGCTTGCCGGGCGACGCTAAGCTCCTGATATGATGGCCACAACTGGACAGCAGGCTGCCGAACAACAAGAACGGGCCCGGGCATGACGAAGTCCGAATTGATCGAGATCATCACGGCCAAGCAGAAGCATCTGCCCGCCAAGGATGTGGAGCTGGCGGTCAAGCAGATCCTCGAAATCATGAGCGATGCGCTGGCTCAGGGTGAGCGCATCGAGATCCGGGGTTTCGGCAGTTTTTCGCTGCACTTCCGTCCGCCACGACAGGGCAGAAACCCGAAGACCGGGGAAGCCGTCGCTCTGGCGGGCAAATACGTCCCGCACTTCAAGCCTGGCAAAGACCTGCGCGAGCGGGTGAACGAGAACGCCGGCAAACCCATCAGGGATTGAGCGCGCCGTGCGGCGCGCTCCGGTGTGACCACCGTGGCGACGCTTGCGGCGTACGTGGCCCTTGCCGTAACAGCGGGCCTCATCGGTTGGCTCTATGGCCGGCGCGGCTGGGGTAAGCGCCCCGCGACAACGCGCGCGCATGAACCTGAAACCCACCTTCCCGGGGGGTACTACGCCGGGCTCGATTCGCTGATCAACGAGCACCCGGATCGCGCCGTTGAGATCTTCACGCGGCTGCTCGAGGTCGATCAGGACACGGTCGAAACGCATTTCGCACTCGGGAGTCTCTATCGGCGCCGCGGTGAAGTGGACCGCGCGATACACATCCACCAGAACATCCTGGCGCGCCCAAACCTCGCTGTGGAACACCACCAGCACGCGCTCTGGGCACTGGCGCAGGACTACCTGCGCGCGGGCGTGCTCGATCGCTCCGAGAAGATTCTGCAGCAGCTCTCGGAGATGCCGAGTCACCGCACGGCGGCACTGCTCGCGCTCCTCAGGATCTATGAGCTCGAAAACGACTGGACGCAGGCGGTGGCCGTGCATCGCGACCTGCCGGCGGATATTGCAGCGGAGCGCGCGGGCGCTCTGGCCCACTATCACTGCGAGCTTGCCGCCGCGGCGCATCGGCAGAATCGGCACATCGATGCGCGCCGTTACCTGCGTCTCGCGCGGGGCCTGAAGCGGCGCTGCGCGCGCGCCAACCTGATGCGCGCGGAACTTGCAGCCCATCGTGGCGCTCACGATCTCGCAGCGCGCCTGCTGCTGCGGGTGCTCGACGAAGACTGGCATCTGCTGCTGGAAGTGCTGCCGCGGTTCATCGCGAGCGCGCGCCGCTCACGACCCGAACTACACATCGAAAGTCTCCGCGCGCGGGTCGGGCGCTTGCGGGGCGAGCGCTCCGCCGACTTGGCGCAAGCGCTGCTCATGATCGACGACGTGCCGGAGGGGCCGCTCTCGGACATCGTGCACGATTACATTGCCGCGACGCCGGATCTCGTCGAAATTGCGCGCATCAGCGATCGTCCGCTCGATCAGCGCCGCGCTGCCCGCGCCGTTCTGCGGTTGGCGGCGCGCGGCAAGCGCTACCAATGCGGGACCTGCGGTTTCGCGAGCCAGTCGCTCTTCTGGCAATGCCCGGGGTGCAAGGGCTGGGACAGCATGAAGCCGGTGTGGATGATCGGCCGGTGAATCTGGTGAATCGCGCAGGCTCCCCGGGCTGAAGCGCAGCCCACGCGACGCTAAAGTTCACACACGTGCCGCCTGGCACGCGGTCAGATCGATTGCGCCAAAGCATTCAAGGAGGAATCGCATGAAATCCGTTTCCGTTATTGTCAGCCTGCTCATCGCCGCACTTGGACTTATCGCGCTGCCGCTCGCGGTGTCCGCGGGTCCAGTCAATATCAACACCGCCGACGCCAAGACGCTTGCGAAAGAACTGACAGGCATTGGACTCGCTCGCGCACAGGCCATTGTGGACTACCGCCAGAAGAACGGCCCGTTCCGTACCGCCGATGATCTCGCCAACGTGAAGGGCATTGGCAAGCACGTCGTCGAACAGAATCGCAGCAACATTCGCCTCGAAAAAGCGCAAGGCGGCGAGCCCAGCAAGGGCGGCAAGTCGAAGCCGGGCGCTAACACGGGCGGCGAGTCCGACGCCGGCGGCGACCCGCACTGAACGCGGCGGCGCGTCCGGCAACTTCAGCGCATCACCCATCGTCGGGAGCTTTGGGCGCGGTGTCGCACGTTGAAGTGCGGCCGCGCCCGCTTTTTTTGCCTTTCCTTTTGCTCTTTATTTTAGGTGGCGCGCGCCGAGCAGCCCTGGCGGAGCGGTCCGGCGTAGGATCGTTCGTGTAAGATCGCAGCCCTTGCGAAATGTCGGAGTGCGGGAAAGTGGCCAAAGCAGGTGTGATCAGGGCGGCAGTTTTTCCGGTCGCGGGACGTGGCACGCGCTTCCTGCCAGCCACCAAGGCAAGCCCAAAGGAAATGCTGCCGATCGTCGACAAGCCGCTCATTCAGTACGCCGTCGAAGAAGCCTTGTCCGCCGGAGCGACAACGCTCGTATTCATCACCGGCAGCTCCAAGCGCGCGATCGAAGATCATTTCGATTCCGATGCGGAACTCGAGGCCGCGCTCGCAGCGCAGGGCAAGCAGGAATTGCTGAGCTCGCTGCGCGGCATTCTGCCGCAATCCGCATGCTGCGTGTACATTCGCCAGTCGGCGCCCCTCGGCCTCGGGCATGCGGTGCTCTGCGCGCGCCCGGTCGTCGGGGGCGAACCCTTCTTTGTGCATCTGGCGGACGATCTCATCCACGCCGAGGTGCCCTGTCTCGCACAAATGGCGGAGGTCTACCGCGAGCGGCGCGGGAGCGTCCTCGGTGTCGAGGAAATTCCGCCGACTGACACGGACAAGTACGGCATCGTCGACGTGCGTGGCGGCAAGCAAAGCGTCGAGGAGATCCAGAGCCTGGTGGAAAAGCCCAAGCCGCAAGTGGCGCCGTCGACGCTTGCAGTCGTCGGGCGCTACATTCTGACGCCGAGAATTTTCGACAAGCTCGCGGCCATTGGGAGCGGCGCCGGCGGCGAGATTCAACTTACGGACGGTATCGCGGCACTGCTCGCCGACGAGCGCGTCTGGGCGTATCGGTTCAGCGGCAAGCGCTACGACTGCGGCAACAAACTCGGTTACATGCAGGCCGGCGTCGAATTCGCCTTGCGTCATCCGGAGATCGGCGCGGATTTCGCCGCTTATCTCGCGAAGCTCGCTGCTCGCCAATAGCCAATGACGATAGGAGGAGCATCCATGATGAGCTACCGTGCCTATGCAATTGCGCTGCTCGCCACGTTTTCCTATGCGGGGTCCGCCATCGCTGATGAGCCGAGTGCGTCCGCACCTGAATCTGCACCGGCGGCTGCGCCTGCGGATCAGCGTAGCGATACGTTCATGGCCGGCGACCGGATTTCGACCGCGGGCGATGTCGGCGGGGCGTCAGTGCTCGCGGGCGGCCGCATTGACGCGGCGGCGCGCGTGCATGGCGACGCGGTCATGCTGGGTGGCCAGATATCGGTCAACGGAGATACGCGCGAAGATTTGTATGCGGTGGGCGGAGCTGTCGTTGTCAACGGCAGCATCGGTCACAACGCCCGCCTAGTCGGCGGGCAGCTGACCATCGGGCCAACGGCGGTCGTTGGCGGCAACGCGAGCCTTGCGGGAGGGCAGATCGATATCGCCGGCAAAGTCGCTGGCGATGTGAACGTGGCCGGCGGCCGCGTGAATCTCAACGGGCCCATCGGCGGCGACGCGACAGTGCGGGCCGGCGAGCTCATCGTCGGACCGGACGCTCGAATTTCGGGCCGCCTGCGCTATCACGCGGATAGCGGCGCAACGATTGACCCCGCGGCCCGCATCGACGGACGGGTCGAGGTCATGTCCGAGGACTGGTCGCATGGATGGGCAGGCCACCGGGTTGGCTCGCGCAGCACCAACTGGCTCGGGGTGCTCATAGTCGGGATCATCCTGATTCTCGCGTGGCCGAAGCTCGGCGCACGGGTGCTGGCGCAATGGCGTGAACAAACAGGAGCGACTATTGGCTGGGGTGCGCTCGCCTTCTTTGCGACACCTCTGGTACTTGTCCTGTGCGCAATCACGATCATCGGATTGCCACTGGCCGTCGCCCTGCTGCTCGCTTATCTGCTGGCTTTGCTGCTCGGCTATGTGTCGGGCCTGGTTGCGCTCGGCCAGTGGGCGCTCGCGCGCTTCGCGCCGACGCATGTGGGCGGCGTAGGCTGGCAGATTCTCGCGCTCGCGCTTGCGATCATCGTCGTCGGATTCCTGCGGCGTATCCCGGGCGTTGGCATGCTGGTGTGGCCGATCGTCGTCGTGACGGGCCTCGGCGCGCTGTTCCTCGAGATCAGGCGACGCAAGCAGGACCCAAACAGCGCCGCGAATGCGGCCGCAAAAAGCGCGTGAACATCAATCCGGAGAGTGCAGTGAATTCATCGCATCATCGCGCAGCGTTCGCCAGCCTGTTGTCCGTGCTGGTGTTTGCACTCGCTGCCTGCAGCCAGAGCGGGCCGGCAGCGTCGAGCGGCGGTAACGAACGCTGGGCAAAGTACGTCGATGACTTCACCGAGAGTTATCTCAAGGCGCACCAGGACTTCGCGGTGAATGCGGGACGGCACGAGTTCGATGGCCAGATTCCCGCGACCAGCGCGGCGGGAATTGCCGCCGAGATCGAGCGTATGCGCGGTGAACGGCGCAAGGCGGTCGCGTTCTTCGAGAGCAACTTGTCAGCCGAAGAGCGCTTTCAGCGCGACTACGTCGTCGCCGTCATCGATCGGGATCTTTACTGGCTCGATGCGGCACGGCGGCCCTTCTGGAACCCGGCTTATTACGTCGATGCCCTCGAGCCGTCGCCTTACATCCAGCGCAACTACGCATCCGCGGATGTGCGCATGGCTGCGTTCACCAAGTACGCCAATGAAGTGCCGCGCGTGGCTGCCGACGCGCGGGCGAATCTCTCGATGCCGATGGCCAGGACCCTTCTGAATTACGGCATCGACTCGTTCGGCGGACTCGCTGATTACTTTGAGAAGGATGTGCCGGCCGCTTTTGCGACCGTGACGGACGCCAAGCTCAAGAGCGACTTCGCTGCGGCGAATGCCAAAGCCATCACGGCCATGCGCGATCTCGCGGCGTACCTCAAGGCCCAGTTGTCGTCGTCCCTGCCAAGTTTTGCGTTGGGGCCGGATCTCTTTGCCAAGATGGTGCATGACACAGAGGGCGTCGATCTGACGCTCGAGCAACTTGAAAACGCCGGCCGCGCGGACCTCGAGCGTAATCTCCAGGCGTTGCGGGAAGCCTGTGTCGACTTTCTCAAGGGAAAGACGCTCGAGGAATGCGTTGCCAAAGTCAGCGCCCGCAAACCCACAGGCGGAACGGTCGAGGCCGCGCGCGCGCAACTGCCGAAGCTCCGGGCTTTTATCGTGGAGCACGATCTCGTCGGCATTCCCGGCACGGAGCAGGCGGAAGTCGCGGAGGCGCCCCCGTACGCCCGCTCGAACTTCGCCTTCATCAATATTCCAGGGCCCTACGAGAAGAATCTGCCCTCGGTCTACAACGTTGCGCCTCCCGATAGCGCGTGGAGTGCAGCCGAGCAGGCTGCCTATGTTCCATCCGAGAGCGCCTTGCTCTTTACCTCCGTGCACGAAGTGTGGCCAGGCCATTTCCTGCAATTCCTGCATTCGAATCGGGCGTCCTGGCGCTTTGGCCAATTGTTCGTCGGCTATGCATTCGCGGAAGGCTGGGCTCACTACAGCGAAGAAATGATGTGGGAAGCGGGGCTCGGCGCGGGTGATCCGGCGACGCATATCGGGCAGCTGCAGCAGGCACTCACGCGCAACGTCCGTTATCTCTGCGCGATCTCGATACACGCGCGCGGCCGGCCGCCGGCAGATTGCGACAAGATGTTTCGCGAACAGGCTTTCCGTGATGCTGGCAATGCCCGCCAGCAGGCGGCACGCGGCGTCTACGATCCCGCGTATCTCAACTACACGCTAGGCAAGCTCATGATCCGCAAGCTGCGCGGCGACTGGACCGCCAGCCGCGGCGGGCGGGCCGCGTGGAAGCAGTTCCACGATCAGTTCCTGAGTTACGGAGGCCCGCCTGTACCGCTCGTCCGCAGGCAGATGCTGGGCAACGGCTCGGGCGATGTACTTGAGCTGCCGAAACCGGCACAGCCGGAAGGGTAATTCTCCTAGTGCGAGTTCGAGGACCAGCCCCAACCGGAGTCGGCGCTGCGGCGCTCGTCGAGTTCGGCTAAGGTCACGCGATCGTCCTTGCGCAGGCGTGCGAGGGCGGCGCTGCACTTGTCTGCGCTCTTGCGGGTCTGGAGGCCGAGGAGATAGCGGCGGCCGCCGAGCCAGCGATCGTAGCTCAGGTTGGTGCGCGTGTCTTTCGCGAGATCCTTGAGGTTGTAATCGCGGCCAAGATCAAAACCCGTGGTGCCGATCTCGACGATCACCTCCGAGTGGCAGCCGGGCATCTGCGCGATGCGCTCCTCGGAAGCACAACCCAGGAGACTGACGGCGACGAGCGCCGTGGCGGCAAGACGAACCGTAAACATCGAGACACCTCGAGTAAGTAGCGGCAACAGCTGCGAACCATTGGGCCGGAACGGGCGAGGCTCCGGGGGCGTCGCGCAGTGTCGCGGACGCGGCCCTTTCGCGCCTTGACGCAGGTTCCGATTGAGCGGGCGCGCTGGATTATGTACAAACCGATGCTCGAGACCGGGGCTTGCGGATGAGGAGCAGTCGATGATTCGAGGAAGCTGTCTGTGCGGTGGCGTGAGTTTTGAAATCACGGGCGGTCTCGATCGGGCATCGCACTGCCACTGCACCATGTGCCGAAAAGCGCACGGAGCGGCCTTCGGCAGCTACGTCGGCGTGCAACGCGAGTCGTTTCGCTGGTTGACTGGAGAAGATCTCGTGCGGGGTTTCGCGTCGTCGCCTGAGGTTACCCGGACGTTCTGTTCACGCTGCGGCTCAACTCTGCAATATTTGCATCGCGCCGAGCCCAAGCGTTTCGCACTTGCGCTCGGTGTGCTCGACGATGACCCAGGGGTGCGTCCCGCGCTGCATATTTTCGTCGCGGACAAAGCGCCGTGGTTTGAAATCACGGACTCACTGCCGCAACAGAGTGGCGACGCGTGATGCTCAGCTGACCGCTTCAACCCGTTGCAGGCAACGTCGTTACGGCCAGACTTTCCCGCCGCACCAGGTAGATGCCCGTCACAACTACGATGCCGCCGCCCACGAACACGTTCGCGGACGGCAGCGTATGCCATGCGAACCAGTCTATCAGCGCACCCCAGAGCAGGGCCGTGTATTCAAACGGTGCCAGCACCGACGCGGGCGCATGCCGGAAAGCATCAATGGCGAAGTGCTGGCCGAGCGCGCCGAGTAAACCGACACCAAGCAACCACCCCCAGTCGTCGTTTCGGAGCGCGACCCAGTTGGGAAGCGCGATGAGGCCGGCAACCACGGTGAGACTCAGGAGGAATCCGAGGACGAGACTCGCAGTTGTATCCGTGCGCAGAAGGATTCGAGAAAGGATCGCGGAGCACGAATAACCGACAGCCGCAACGAGTGCCGCCAGCGCTCCGAACGATATGAGCCCGCCCGCCGAAGGCCGTAGCATGACGAGTACACCGCCGAGCCCGATCAGGATCGCCAGCCAGCGTTTGCCGTCGACGTGTTCGCCAAGGAAAGGTACCGAGAGTGCCGCGATCAGGAGCGGCGCCACCAGAAAGACCGCATAGGCGTTGGCGAGCGACAGCGAGCGGACGGCGTAAACGAATGCCACCAGCATGCCGACGCCGAGCGCGCCGCGCGCCAGATGCAAAGGCCAGCGCACCGGGCGGAGCTCCCGCAGCCGGCCGGTCACGACGAGCGGCAGCACTATGAATGGAATGGAAGCCGCTCCGCGCATCGCGCTTACCTGCATGGGCGGGTAGTGGCCGGCGAAGAGTTTCAGGATCGCATCCATGCCGCAGAAGAAGAGTGCAGCGGCGAGCATGGAGGTGATGCCGTGCAGGCGGCTGGTCGTGGCTGAAGACATCGGTGTATTTGTTATGGTAACAGACGTGAACAGTAGGCCGGCGCGCGCGCGCCGCCTATGATTCTGCGTCGTCCGCATGAATTCGACTGCCAGGAGCCGCGATGTCAATAATTCGCAAGGCGCTGATGCTTGCCGGGCTGATCGCCGTCGTCGCGGTCGGCATCTGGTGGTACGCGGGGCGCGACCAGGCGCTTGATCCGATCGTGGTGCTGCTCAATCAGATGCGCACGCGCGCGGTCATCGAGCACGAACGGCGAGTCACCGTGTGGTACCGCTCGTGCCCGGAAGTGACCGGCATCAATCCGGAGGTTTTCGTCATCTGGCCGGGGCGCCTGCTGTACACGCTCGACCTTGCCCGCAGCCAGTTGACGCTCACGGGCGATGTGTTGCACGTGACGACCCCACCGATTGAAGTGGAGGAGCCTGCGGTGCCGAGCGATCTGGCGCAATTCATCGCCAATAATCCGTTCTGGAACCTCACGACCGATGCCGCGATCGGCAACGCCGCGATCCAGAAGGCGACGCCGGTCGCGCGCTATCTGTCCCTGTACTTTCTCAATCACGACCCGAGCGTGAGCCGCTACTTCGTGCAGGAGCTCGAGTCCTATCTGCGCGGCGTCGCCGGCGCGCTCGGGGTGAACGTGCGCGAAGTGCTGGTCGAGATCGCCGTAGCCAAACGTCCGGCGCCGGTGCTGCCGCAGCTTGAACTCTGCGCCGGAAGCGTTGCTTCCGCGAATGGTGTGCCCTTCGTCAAGGAGAGCCAGGGCGATTACATCTATCTTTTTCCGAAGTAGAGGTTCCCGGAGGCGGGCTTGCCGTCAGAGGTCGGGCGCCGGCGTCTGACGCCGGCGGGGTGGATCATAGAATGCGCCCTCAATGACGCGACAGCGTTCCGTGATCCGGCTCCACTTCAGTTCCTTCTGATAGTAGATCTCGGCATAGAGTTCATCGCCCGGCCTGCCCCACGGCATCGCAACGCTGGCGAGCGCGATGCTGGACTTGGCCGCGGGCGACCACATCGCGGAAGTCACGGTGCCGATGACGTTGCGGCGGTTGTCGTAGATGAACGCATCTTTGGCCGGCTTGTTGCCCGCGATGTCGAGCTTGACCAGCCGATAGCGCGAACCGCGTCCTTTCTCGGCGCGGAGCGCCCTGCGGCCGTTGAAATTAGGCTTGTCGAAATCGACCATGCGTTCGAGGTCGAGCTCGAGCGGTGAACGCGTGCGGTCGGTGCGCACAGCGCGGTCGGCGCACAGAAAGTCGACGCCCGCGGCAATGAAGCCCGCTTCGATGCGGCTCATCTCGAGGGCCAGCGTTCCCATCGGGTGGATGCCGTAGTTGTGTCCGGCTGTGAACAATTGATCCCAAAGCGTTATCGCATGCTCGGGGTCGATCCAGAGCTCGTAGCCGAGGTCGCCGGTAAAACCAGTGCGCGAGACCAGGAGTTCCGTGCCGGCGAACCGAAAGGTTCTCAGGCCGAACGGTTTCAACATCTCGATGCCGGCGAGCCCAAGCTGTTTGAGCACGGCACAACTCGTCGGGCCCTGGAAGGCGAGTGCGGCGACTTCTTCGGTCTCTTCGACGATCGAAACGTCGAAGCCGAGCGCGGACGAGTGCAGCCAATCGAGCTGGCGCTCCTGCGAGCACAGCCGGTACACGTTCTCGGTGAGGTGAAAAATAGTCCCGTCGTCGATGACCTGGCCGGCGTCATCGCACCAGATGCAGTAGCCCACACGGCCTGGCTTCAACTTGGTGACATCGCGTGTCACGAGCCGGTTCAGGAAGGCAAGAGCATCCGGACCTGTGATCCGATGCTTGGTCATCGGCGACAGGTCGAACGCTGCGCAAGCGTTGCGCAGAGCGTTGTACTCGAGAGCGACATCGAAGTACGCGTCGGCCGTCGTGTAATCGCGCCAGCGATGCCACAGATTCATCCCGTTCGCAGCCGACGTGCGCGCGTGAAAGGGCGTGTGCAGCACTGTCTCGCGGAAGTGTTCCCGTGTCCTCATGCTGCCTGCCTCGACTTGAGAATGACCCGCGCGGCATTGCGGCCGGCGCTTCCCATGACGCCGCCACCGGGATGGCAGCCGGCGCCGCAAAGATAGAGGCCTGTCACAGGCATTGCGTACTGGCCGGCACCAGCGACCGGCCGCAACATCATGAACTGGTCGAGCGAGAGTTCACCGTGGTGCCAGTGTCCGCCCGCCATCCGAAACTCGCGCTCGATGTCGAGCGGTGTCAGCAATTCGCTCGCGACGATCTGTGCTCGCAAGCCCGGCGCGTAGCGCTCGAGCACAGCGAGCGTAGCAGTCGCGAAGCGTTCGCGCTGGGTCTCCCAACCGCCTGCAATATCGTGCGGCGCATATTGCACGATCGCGGACAGCACATGCTTGCCGGCCGGCGCGAGGCTCGCGTCATGCACGGACGGCAGCGTGATCTCGAGCACGGGCTCGCCGGAGAACTCGCGATACTTCGCTGGATTGAACGCCCGCTCGATATAACCGAGATCGGGCGCGATGAGCAGCCTCTCACCCGCATGCTCCGCCGGCAAGCCACGGAAGCTCGGCAGGCCCGACAGCGCGAGATGGAGTTTTGCCGCCGTGCCGACGGCCCGGAGATTGTGCACGCGGCGCGCGAATTCGGTCTCGAGGTGCCGCGCGCCGAGCAGCTTCATGAGAGTGGTCTTGGGATCGGCATTCGATACGATGACATCGGCGGTCAATGTCTCGCCATTCTCCAGACGGACACCGCTTACGCGATCGCCATTGAGCAGCACGGAAGCCACCGGGCTCGACAGACGAATCTCAACGCCGGCCGCCTGTGCTGCAGCGGCGAGCGCCTGAGTTACAGCGCCCATGCCTCCGGCGGGCAGGGCAAACGAGCCTGCGCGACCGCCAGCGTCGCCGCTTGCTCGATACCAACTGTTGAACACAGTGTTGCCCGAACGCGGCCCGAGTTTGGCGCCGAGCACGCCGTCGAGCGCCAGCGCACCCTTGAGCTGCGCGCCGTCAAACGTGTCTTCCAGGACGTCGAAGATGTTCATGGTGGCGAGGCGCAGGAATTCGCGCATGTCCTTGCGGCCGAGTCTGCGAATGTCGAAGGCAAGCGCAGCCGCGGTCAGCGCTTCGCGCCAGTTGCCCGATGCGAGGCGCGCAGGGACGCGGCCATGCTGACGCGCAACGACGCGAGCGAACTTCTGCATGCGCGCCCTGTGGCTCGCGAGCGCCGCCTGATCGGATGCGGAGACCTTTCCCGCGACGACGGTCGCGCCGTCGAGCACCAGGGGCTCCCCCGTCTCGGAAAGGCTGACCGTCTTGAGCGATGTGCGCGCGTAGCTCAAGCCGTGTCGCGCGAGCGCGAGTTCCTTTTCGATTTGCGGATCGAGCAGGTGCAGCAGGTGCGCGCCGGCGGACACTTTGAATCCCGGCGCGAATTCGCGCGTGATGGCAGCGCCGCCGACACGCGGCGCTGCTTCGAGCAGCAATACTTTGCGGCCGGCGCGCGCAAGATACGCGGCACACACGAGTCCGTTGTGCCCACCACCGATGACGAGAATGCGCTTTAGCTCAGTCATCGCTCCACCCGTCGGGCACAGTCGCCGTGCGCTTCAAGTCCATGAGAATTTCGCGGGCGGCATTGGCGCCCGGCGCGCCCATCACGCCGCCGCCCGGATGCGTGCCAGACCCGCACATGTACATGCCGCGGACCGGACCCCGATATTGGGCGAAGCCCGGGAATGGACGGTTGAAGAGCAGCTGATCGAACGTGAGTTCGCCCTGAAAGATATTGCCTTCGGTGAGGCCAACTTCGTCCTCGAGTTCGCGTGGCGTGCGCACCTCGGCATGCAGCACCAGCGAGCGGAAGTTCGGGCTGTAGCGCGCAATCTGATCGAACACGGTCTCGCGAAACGCGTCACGGTCCGCGCCCGTCCAGTCGCGGCCATTAACCTTGACCGGCACGTACTGCACGAACACGGACATCTCGTGCTTGCCGGGCGGCGCCATGGTCGGATCCGTGAGCGATGGAATGAGAAGGTCGAGGTACGGATCTTTCGACCACGTACCACTCTTCCAGTCGTCGTATGCGCGCTCATAGCGCTCGAGCGAATCGAGGAAATGCAGATCGCCCGCGTGCAGGGGATTGCCCTTGCCCATCGCCGGGAAGTCGGGAAGGCCGTCGAGCGAGATGTTCAATTTGCCCGACGAGCCGCGAATCTTGAAGTCGCGCGCGCGCTTGAGGAGATCCGCGTCGAGATCGGCGGAATCGAAGAGTTTCAGGAACGTGCGCTTCGGATCGAGATTCGAGACGACGATCTCAGCGTGATGCTCGTCGCCATTGGCGAGCGCAACGCCGACGGCGCGTCCGCGGCGCACGATGATGCGCTCGACCGGCGCATCAACTTTGATCTCTCCGCCATGCGCCTTGAGCGCGCCAGCGATGGCATTCGACACGGCGCCCATGCCACCGCGCGCAAAGCCCCAGGCGCCCATCTGCCCGTCGACATCGCCCATGTAGTGATGCAGCAGCACGTACGCGGTGCCTGGTGATTGCACACCAAGCGCGGTGCCGATGATGCCGCTGCCCGCAAGCTGCGCCTTGATGACCGGTGATTCGAAGTACTCGTTCAGATAATCCGCAATGCTCATCGTGTGAAAGCGGATCGTGTCGTAGATCGCCGCTTCGCCGAGTTTTGCGAATTCCTTGCCGAGATGCAGCATCTCGCGCAGGTCGCGGAGCTTGGACGAGGTCGGATCCGGGGGCGTGCGCATCAGGAGCTGCCGGATGAGCCGGCACTGGCGCATCGTGTCGCGCCCGTAACGCAGGTACGCATCCGCATCCCGCGCATTGAAACGCGCGAATTCGCGACGTCTCACGTCCTTGTCCTGATAGCCGCCAATGAAGTCCCCGTCGCGTGTGAATGTGCCACCGCCGCCGTACGGTACGACTTGCAGTCCGTGGCGCGCGAGATCGAGGCTGCGATAGATTTCCGGGCGCAGGAGGCTGCAAACGTAGGAGCAATTCGAGTACATGAAGCCCGCGTGCAGCGAACGGCTGACCGACGCGCCGCCGACGTATGGATTGCGCTCGAGCACGAGCACTTTCAGCCCGGCGCGCGCGAGATAGGCGGCACTGATCAACCCGTTGTGACCGGCGCCGATCACGATGACGTCATGGCGAGTCATGGCTCTAGAGGAGCGGCGCGAGCCGGTCGGCGTACCAGCGGTCGAAGGTGTGCACGCAGTCTTCAGTGGGCTGATAGGGTCCCTGGCGAAAGCCGCGCGATGCGATTCCGGCTTGCGCCCGTTCACACAGCGCCCAGTCCTGGCGGTTGGTCACGTCCCAGAATTCGACGACGTCGCCCGGATCGAAGTCCTTTTGCCGCACGGCCTCCTCGGTGAACAGCCACTCACACACGATGTGGGTGCGATCGGGCGCAATCGGCCAGGCGGTGTGCGTGAGCACGTAGTCCGGATGGGGGCTTAAGAGCATGTTCGGATAGATGACGTAATAGTGAACGTAGCGGCGATCGTCGTGCGTGAGGCCCGGGATGGTCGGCAGCGTCGTCTTGCCGCTCATGGACATCGTTTCGACGCCGTCGCGCATGCGCATCGGACCGCCATTGAACGATTTTCCAATCTCCTGCTCGCGTTCGCCGCGGGCGATGTGTTCGCTGATGCGAATGAGCTGCGGGTGATTCGCGGCGCAGTGGTAGCACTCGCTGTAGTTCTCGCAGATGAGTTTCCAGTTCGCCTGGACGTCGTATTCGATGCGCTTGCCACAGCGCAGCTCGCCCATGCGAAAGCGCGTGAGATCGGGCAGATCGGCGAAATGGCGCTCGAGTGGCTCCGCCGCTTCGTCGAGATTCAGGAAGATGAATCCGAGATGGACGCCGAGACGCACGGGCACGAGCGCGGACTCCGCCTTGCGGAAGTTTTCGCCCATTTGCGGAGCCGTGTGCAGCGTGCCGTCGAGGTTGTAGCTCCAGGAGTGATAGGGGCAGAGCACGCGTGCGAGTCCGCGCCCACGAGGCGCGTCGAGGAGCTTTGAGCCGCGATGGCGGCAAACGTTATAAAAGGCGCGGATCTGGCCGTCGCTCGCGCGCACGACAATGATCGAGTCGCTGGCGATCTCCTTCAGGAAATAGTCGCCGGCCGCCGGCAGGTCCGCTGCGCGCCCGACGCAGAGCCAGTGATGCGCCATGAGGCCGCGCTGCTCGCGACGAAAGATTTCCTCGGACGTGTAGACCGCGCCCGGCAGAGTGCGCGCTTGCGCGAACGGCTGGCGCGTCCGCTCGAGGTCCGCAACGACGCTGCCGAATGCCGCTGGGTCCGCGCTGCCCGCGTTCGACAGTACATGGGCCGAACGCCCTCCAGAGCCGGCAAGTTCTGTTGCCATGATGATTCCCGGATGACTTTCGATAATCCCGGCGCTTTTCAGCGGGCGGGTGCGCCTTTGGGCGCGGCTTTGTCCGAATTCAGACGATGGTACTTTCCAAGCAGCTCGATCAATCGATCGTGGGGCAGCGCGACCGCACGCCGATCATTCGCTCCGGTCATGGTCTCGGCCGCAACCAGGGCATTGATGATCGCTTCTTCGGTTGCTTCTGCCGTCGCCTCGAACAAGGGAGTAAGCCGCTCGTTGGGCAGCATTCTAATCGACGGCAGGCCGTCAGGCGATCCACTCCCGGAGTTTGCGGTCGAGAACGCGATGAAAATGTCGCCCGAGGCATCGCTCGCCATTGCCCCCGTGCGCGCCATCCCGACGGCCGCGCGCCGCGCAAGTCGCTTCAATTGATGTGGCAGCAGCGGCGCGTCGGTCGCGATCACGACGATGATCGATCCATGATCTCCGCTCAAGTGCCGGCTGGCGATGTCTTCGTAGGCTGGATGATCGGTGATTTCCCTGCCAATCGGGACCCCGGCCACCGTCAATTGATAGCGGCTGCCGAAGTTCGCCTGCACGAGAACGCCCAGCGTGTATTCGCCGGACGGATCGCGAATGCGCCGCGATGCTGTCCCCGTGCCGCCTTTGAACTGATAGCAGATCATGCCCGTGCCGCCGCCGACGCTGCCTTCAGGCACCGGCCCGCCGGCGGCCCGGTCGAGAGCGGCAAAAGCGTGCTCCGCCTTCACATGAAAGCCGCCCATGTCGTTCAACCAGTCGTCCGATGTCTCGGCGACCACCGGCAATTCCCAGCGATCGCCCAAGTCGACCTTGTAGTGCGACTGGCCCCAGGCGATGACAGCGTCGCGAACAACGCCAACACTGTCGGTGTTGGTGATCATGATGGGTCCCCAGAGAAGGCCCGAGTCATCCACCCAGGTCGTGCCAGTCATTTCGCCGTTGCCATTCAGCGTGGACCAGCCCGCGAACACCGGATCGAGCGGCGCGTTCTTGCCGCGCGGCAGGATCGCGGTAACGCCGGTGCGCACCGGCCCTGCCCCGACTTTGAGCGGGCCGCTGCCGGAGATCAGCGTGAGTTCACCGACTTCGATGCCCGCAACATCGGTGATCGCGTTGAGTGGACCGGGATTGCCGGGGAAGGGCACGCCGAGATCGCGAGCGCGCGGCTTGACCGGTTCACTCGCGCCGGTCGCAACGGCAGCGATCGCACTGACGACAAGCGCGTATGAAAATGCGGGGATCCAGCGACATCTCATGCAGCGACTCCGTGAGGTTGGACATGCGATTGCGGTACGACTCGAACGAACAGCCAAAGTGCGGCGCCGATGAACGCGAAGACGGTGCCGCTCACGAAGGCCGGCAACCAGCCGAAATGATCGATGACGTAGCCGACGAGTGGGGCGAGCAGACCCGGAAGATTGCCGCCCGTATTGAGGACGCCGCACGCAGCCGCTGTGCGCGGCCCCGCGACAAAAGTCGTCGCCTGCCAGTAGGAACTGTCCGCGAATTGCGTGAATGCGAAGCACAGCGAGAGCAGCGCAACAGCGGTATACGGATTCGCCGCCCGTACGCCCGCGAGCAGCAGCACGGCGACCATGATCATGCCAAAGGCGCCCGGTAGACGGCATCCCCAGCGCGGACCGACGCGTCGACACAAGGTGTCACAGACCGCGCCTCCAACAACCGCCATGACCGCGCCTGTGGCGAAAGGCAGCGCATAGAGCCAGCCGCTCGTCAGGACGGCGAAGCCGCGTTCCTCCACGAGGTAGGCAAAAAGCCATTGCGCAAACATGTAGAACACGACGTTCATGCAGAAGTAACTCGCGGCCAGCAACAGGACATCGCGCTCAACCATCACCTTGAATGTTGCACCCACCGACGCCGCACTTGGGTCGCGCGGTTTGCGTCCCGCCTCGATCAACCGCAGCTCTGCGGCAGTTACGAACCTGTGTTCGCGCGGCGTGTCCCGGCTGTACCACCACCACCAGGCGCCAGCCGCGAAACCGACTGGCGCGAGGATGTAGAACGACGCGCGCCAGTCAAAGTAAACGATCAGCGTCGTCACCACCGGACCGAGCGCCGCCTGGGCAAAGGTGATGCCGGCGTTGGTCACCGCATTCGGAAACGCCCAGTTGGCCACGGGGAACCAATTGGCAAAGGTCGCCGCGACAATCGGAAACATCGGTGCGTTGGCAATACCCATGAGCAATCGCACGATCGCGAGCGCCCACAACGCACCACTCGCCGAGGACAGTGCAAAGCCGGGCGCAAGTCCGGTCAGTACGGTCAGCACGCCCCAGGCGATCGCGATGATCGTGAGGGACCGGCGGGGTCCGAGCCACACCCCGAAGAGTCCGCCGGGTATCTGAAACGCGGTGTAGGCGATGTTGAATCCGAAGAGGATCCAGCCGAACTCGGCATTGGTGAAGTGGAATTCGTTCTGAATGCTCGGTTGCGCGACCGAGAGGTTATTGCGCAGCAGATAGTTGACGAAGCTGAGAACGGTCAACAAACCGAGAATTCGAAAGCGCACCGAAGCGGCCTGAAACCTGAGCGCAGGCGAGGGCGCGTCGATCACGATTTCCTCACCATCGACGACGCGCTCCGATCAGGCATGCTCGAAATCAGTGAGCGGGCAGCTTGAAGGCCAGGCCGCCCTTGACAACGACCGCAACGTCCTGAAGGCGCGTGATGTCCTTGAGCGGGTCGCCCTTGACCGCTATCAGGTCGCCAAAATGACCAGGTGTCACCTGGCCAATACGGTCGCCCCAGCCCATGTAGCGCGCGGCCACCGACGTTGCAGCCTGAATGGCTTCCATCGGCGTCATGCCGCGCGCGACCATGATTGGAAACTGGCGCGCGTTGAGTCCGTGCGGGTACACGGCCGCATCGGTCCCAAAAACGATCGCGACTCCGGCCGCGTGGGCTTTGGTGAATCCTTGCCGCTGGACCTCCGTCGTCTCGACATTCTTGCGCAGGAATTCCTCCGGCCAGTGCATGCGGCGGCCTTCCGTTTCGATGTAATCGCCGTTGTACACGTCCATCGAAAGTGCGACGTGGTGTGCGAGCGCGAGCTTGATGTCCTCGTCGTTTACATAGGAGGCATGCTCGACGGTATCGACGCCCGCGAGAATCGCTTCCTTGATCGACTCGGCGCCGTGCGCGTGTGCCGCGACCTTCTTGCCTGCCGCGTGTGCGACCTCGACCACGGCGGCGATCTCGTCCTGAGTCATCTCTGGTGCACCCGGAACCCCGCCGAAGGCGAGTACCGCGCCTGAAGCGATCACCTTGAGTTCATCGGCGCCGCCGTCGATCGCTGTCTTTGCCTTGCGACGGAATTCCTCCGGTCCGTGCGCGACGCCTGCGTGAAAGCGGGCCGCGTCGGCCGGTTCCTTGAAATCCGGCACGAAGAGGTCGCCGCCGCCGTGCGCAATGGTGAGGTAGTAGCCGCAGATCTGCACGCGCGGACCTGCAATTTTACCGCTGTTGATGGCGTCCCGAAGATCGCGATCGGTCCAGGCCACATACGTGCCGACATTGCGCGTCGATGTGAATCCGCCGAGCAGCGTCGCTTCGGCGTTGCGGGCGGCGATCACTGCTGTCTCATCGCGTGTGCGACGGAAATAGACGGTCAGGTCCGCGGTGTCCTCCGGCACGTCCGTGAGATGCGTGTGCATGTCGATGAGGCCGGGCAGGCAGGTGTAATCGCCAAGCTCAAGAAGCGGCAGAGAGCCGGAGTGTTGCAGCGTGCGCTGCACGCTCGCGACACGCCCATCGCGAATGATCACGGTCACATCGTGAAGCGGCTGGGCGGTGACGCCATCGATGAGCGAGCCGCAATGAATCGCGAGGCTGCCGCTGTCGGGTTTAAGCGGCGCCGTGGCAAGCGCGACGGCGGTCGCTGTGTCGGAGAAATGGATGTCCGCCTGGACGCAGCCGCCGAGCGCCACGGTCAGTGATAACGAAATGCAGAGAGCGAGCGTACGAATCACCTGGAGCGCTCCTTCAAAATGACATGGGCCGCGTTGAAGCCGGGCGCGCCGGTCACGCCGCCGCCGGGATGGGTGCCCGCACCACATAGATAGAGTCCGGCGATCGGCGTGCGATAGCGGCTCCAGCCCGCGATCGGGCGCATGAAGAACATCTGATCGAGCGCCAGGTCGCCATGAAAAATATTGCCTTCGGTGATGCCGAATTGCTGTTCGAGATCGAGTGGCGTGAGTACGCGGCGCGCGATGACGCTCCCCGGCACATTCGGTGCGTAGCGTCCGATGATACCGGTTACGGCATCGCCGAGGCGATCGCGCAGTGAATTCCAATCGCCGGCTGCGGGCTGCCACGGAAGATATTGAACGAAGCAGGTCAATACGTGCCGGCCGACGGGCGCGAGCGTTGGATCAGCGTTCGATGCCAGCACGCAATCGACCCAGAGGTCACCGAAGATCTCGCCGCGCTGAGCCGCGTTGTAGCAATTCTCGGCGCCCTGAAGTGTCGGTACCAATGTAAAGAACGAGCGCTCGGCGGCATTTCGATCGGACGGCATGCCCGTCACTCGCGGCTCCTCACCGAGTACGAAGTTGACCTTCGCACAGGGGCCGGCCATGCGGATGCCCGCGATCTGCCGCCGGAACTCGGCGTCCAGGTCCTGCGGCTGCATCAGCTTGAGAAATGTCCGCTTGGGATCTGCATTGGAGATGACGAGGTTCGATTCCAGAAACTCGCCGGACTCGAGAGTCACGCCGCGGACCCGGCCGCCGGCTTGATTGATGCTCGCAACCGACGCTTCTGTGCGGATCTCGACGCCGAGATCGACACACGCCCGCCGCATCGCCTCGGTGATTGCTCCCATGCCGCCGATGACATGTCCCTGAAATCCCGGCTCGCGGCTCTCGCCGCCCGTCAATAGATGAAACAGCAGCCCTAACGCCGTGCCGGCCTGATAGGGGCCGCCATGTTTGCCATAGACACTGTTCGCCAGGATGAGTTGCTTCAGTTTGTCGGAGCTGAAGCGCCGGTCGAGGAAATGGCCGAGCGAGCCGGTGAGAAATGCCATGAGCCCGGCGATATCCGAGCCGGTCGCGCGCCGCAGGCGCGTGAACACGCGCCACAGTTCCCGTATGCGCCGTGAACCGCGCGCATCGAGATCGGGCGGAGCCTCCAGGAAAAATGGCTCGAGGAACGAAGCCAGACGCCGCAGTTCACGATCGGTGTCAAAGAACTGCTGCACGTCGCGCGGCGCGACCTGTTCGAGCTCGCGGCGCATGCGCGCACCGTCGTTCCACCACGCGACGACGCTGCCGTCCTCGAACGCGGCCTGAACCCCGGGTTCGCAGCCGATCATCTTGAGGCCGTACGAACCGAGGCGCAGATCGCGAATCACTTCGGGCCGCAACATGCTCGCGATGTAAGAGGCAGTGGAAACGCGGCAACCGGGCGCGAGCGTTGCGTCCACTTCTTCCGTGACCGCGCAGCCGCCGACGATTGCGCGCCGCTCGAGTATGAGGGGGCGCATGCCGGCCCGGGCGAGATAGGCCGCCGCGGTCAGGCCGTTGTGACCCGCACCGACAACGATGACGTCACGTGACACGTGCAGGGACTCCGTTGCGATTGACAATCGAGGCGATCCATTGGAAGGATACGCGATGAGCGGCACCTCCGAGCCCGTAGGCACACTCGACGTCGCGTTGGCGCACACGACACGACTGTTGGAATCCAATCCCGCGCTGGCTGCGGAGCAGGCGACGGAGATTCTGCGCGCCGTACCCAGCCATCCGATGGCGACCCTGCTCTTGGGAATCGCTCGTCGCAACGCTGGCGACACCGCCGGAGCGATCGCGGTTCTCCAGCCTTTGGCCGCGGCCCAGCCGAACTCGGCAGCCACGCACTATGAACTCGGCCTCGCGCTCGCCGGCATGGGCCAGGGCGACGCTGCGGTCGCGGCGCTGCGGCGCGCCGTGTACCTGAAGCCTGACATGACCGATGCATGGCGTGTGCTCGCCGATCACCTCACGGCGATCGGCGATAGCGCAGGCGCTGATGCCGCGTACGCCCGCCACATCCAGGCGTCGACCCGCGATCCCCGTCTGCTCGAACCGGCCGCCGCTCTCTGCGAAAACAGGATCGCGGTTGCCGAGGCGCTCCTGCGCGAACATCTGAAACAGCATCCGACCGATGTCGCGGCGATCCGCATGCTGGCCGAAGTGGCTGCCCGGCTCGGCCGCTACGGGGATGCCGAGATCCTGCTCGCGCGCTGCCTGGAACTCGCGCCGGGTTTCATGGCCGCACGACAGAACTATGCGATGGTGTTGCATCGGCAGAACAAGGAGAGCGAGGCCCTGGCGGAAACCGAGCGGCTGTTAGCCACCGAACCGCGCAATCCGAGCTACCGCAACCTCAAGGCCGCCATCCTTTCGCGCATCGGTGAATACGATGAGTCGATCCGGATCTATGCCGATGTCCTTGCTGAGTATCCGACACAAGCGAAGGTGTGGATGAGCTACGGCCATGCATTGAAGACGGCCGGCCGCAGCAAGGACAGCATAGAGGCCTATCGGGAGAGCATTGACCTGACGCCGAGTCTCGGCGAGTGCTACTGGAGCCTCGCCAACCTCAAGACGTTTCAATTCTCGCCGGCGGAGCTCGACGCGATGCTGGCGCAAGTGGCGCGGTCGGACATCTCCGAGGAGGATCGCCTGCATTTTCATTTCGCCATTGGCAAGGCGCTCGAGGATGCCGGTCGCTTTGCAGAGTCGTTTGATCACTATGCGGCCGGCAACCGCCTGCGGCGTGCCAGCGTCACGTACGACGCCGCCGAGACTTCAGCGCACGTACGGCGTTCGAAGGCGCTCTTCACCAGTGAGTTCTTCCAAAGGCGCGCTGGCTGGGGATCCGATGCGCCGGATCCTATCTTTATTGTGGGACTGCCGCGTGCCGGTTCGACGCTGGTGGAGCAGATCCTCTCGAGCCATACGCAGGTGGAAGGCACACAGGAACTGCCGAACATCATTGCGATGGCTCGCGAGCTTGGCGGCCGAAAGTCGCGTCGCGAAGTTTCCGAATACCCGGAAGTGCTTGAGCCGTTGAGCGCGGCGGAGTGCCGGGCACTCGGCGAGCGCTACCTCGAACAGACACGCATACACCGCAAGACCGACGCGCCGTTCTTCATCGACAAGATGCCGAACAATTTCATGCACATCGGCCTGATCCAGCTGATCCTGCCGAACGCCAGGATCATCGATGCGCGGCGTCACCCCATGGGATGCTGCTTTTCCGGATTCAAGCAGCAGTTCGCCCGTGGACAGACCTTTACCTACAGCCTGGACGAGATTGGACGGTACTACTGCGACTACGTTGAGCTGATGGCGCATTTTGACGCAGTGCTACCGGGCCGGATCCATCGTGTCATATACGAAACAATGGTCGAGGACACGGAAGCCGAGGTGAGGCGCCTCCTTGATTACTGCGGCCTGCCTTTTGAGCAGGCGTGCCTGCGGTTCTACGAGAACGAGCGGGCAGTCCGGACTGCGAGTTCGGAGCAGGTCCGCAGGCCTATTTATCGCGAAGGTGTCGACCAGTGGCGTCACTACGAGCCATGGCTTGGGCCGCTCAGGGCAGTGCTGGGACGAGTGCTGGACGCTTATCCCAATGTGCCGGAATTTTGAGATCGAACTCAACCGACATACAATCCAAAGCACAAGTATCGTCCGCGCAACAGCAACAATCAGGGGAGCGCTTTCATGACACGCAGTCGCAAGCGAAAACTACGGCGAATGCAGGCCACCTGGGCCGGTCTGCCCATGGCAACAGCGATATTGAGCATCGCACCGCAGGCGATGGCGCAGCAGCAGGCCGCGGACACCGGAGTCCTCGAGGAAGTGATCGTCACCGCGCAGAAGCGTCAGGAGAACCTGCAGAACGTTCCCCTCAGCATCACCGCAATCAGCACGGAGAAGCTGGAAGAGCTGCATATCACAAATTTCGATGACTATGCGCAGATGCTTCCCAGCGTGTCCTTCCAGACCTTCGGACCGGGATTCGCCCACGTTTACATGCGCGGTGTCGTCAATGGCGGCGACGGCAATCACTCGGGCTCGCAGCCGAGCGTCGGTACGTATCTCGACGAACAGCCGATCTCTACCATTCAAGGCAATCTCGATATCCACGTGTACGACATCGCGCGCGTGGAAGCTCTGGCCGGTCCGCAAGGCACGCTGTATGGCGCAAGCTCGCAGTCAGGAACGATCCGCATCATCACGAACAAGCCGGATCCCAGCGGCTTCAAAGCCAGCTACGACCTGCAGACCAACACGGTTACCAACGGCGGCGTTGGCTATACCGGCGAGGGCTTCGTCAACATGCCGATTTCCGACAAGGCGGCCATCCGGCTGGTCGGATGGGTCGAGCACGACGCCGGTTACATCGACAACGTGGCACGTGCGATCAGGTTTCCTTCGTCAGGTATCTGCCTGACCAACAGTGCGAGCGCCCCTTTGCCGGCCAACTGCAGCAGCGTCGTTACGGCGCAGGTCGGACCGAAGAAGCATTACAACGACGTCGATACCTATGGAGCGCGTGCCGCACTCAAGATCGACCTGAGTGACAGCTGGTCCATCACACCTACCGTGATGGGGCAGAGTCAGAAAGCAAACGGCAATTTCGCATTCGATCCGGCCATCGGCGATTTGAAACTCGGACACTTTTATCCGGAAAAATCGGACGATCGCTGGGCGCAGGCTGCTCTGACAGTCCAAGGAAAGATCAGCAACCTGGATGTCGTGTATGCGGGCGCCTTCATGAGGCGCAACGTGGATACGCAAACCGACTATGCGGACTATTCGCTGTCGTACGACACCTACTACTTCAACGCCGGCTCCGACTGGGGCGCGTATTTCTACGACAACTCGGGCAACGTCATCAATCCGTCGCAATTCATCCAGGGCAAGGACCGTTATCAGAAATGGAGCAACGAGCTGCGAGTCTCCTCTCCGCAGGACCTGAGGTTCCGCATCGTCGCGGGCATCTTCGTGCAGCGCCAGCAGCATGGCATCGAGCAGCGCTATCGAATCGACGGCCTCGCCGACGTATCGCAGGTGACGGGCTGGCCGGATACGTTCTGGCTGACCGAGCAGCTCCGGGTTGATCGTGACCAGGCAGCCTTCACCGAAATGAACTTTGACGTCACCGACAAGCTGACACTGACGGGCGGAATCCGATTCTTCAAGGCGAAGAACTCGCTCGCCGGGTTCCTGGGATTTGGGGCCACCAATCCCTATGGCTCGTGCACTGGCGAGGCACAGGGATCCACAACCTTCAATTGCAGCGTAACGCACCCGGGGCTCGCGCCGTGCGATTACACCATTCATGTCAACGGCGGACCGTGCCGGAATCTGGACAAGGTGGTCGATGAGTCCGGCAACACGCCGAAGATCAGTCTCAGCTATCGCTTCGACGACCGGCATATGGTGTACGCGACCTGGTCCAAAGGTTTCCGTCCGGGCGGCGTCAATCGACGCGGAACGCTGCCGCCGTACAAGGCGGACTTCCTGACGAACAGTGAACTCGGCTGGAAGACGACGTGGGCCGGCGGCAAGGTACGCTTCAATGGAGCGTTGTTCTGGGAGGACTGGAAGGACTTCCAGTTTGCGTATCTCGGCGAGAATTCACTGACGCAAATCGTGAACGCCGGCAGTGCGCGCATCAAGGGAGTGGAGGCCGATCTTGAGTGGGCTGCGACGAGAAATCTGACGCTGTCCGCGGGATTCTCGTTGCTCGATCCAAAGAGCACGAGCAATTATTGCTCCGCCCTCGATGCGAACGGCAATCCGGTCACCAATTGCGCGGACCCTGATGCACCCAGCGGCACGCAACTCCCCGTGACAGCGAAGTTCAAGGGGGACCTCACCGGCCGATACACTTTCAATGTCGGCGGCTTCGACGCCCACTTGCAGGGATCCTTGGCCTACGTCGGTAGCCGCTGGCCCGACCTCAGAATTGCGGAGCGGACCGTTCTCGGCCCATTGAAGGCGTACACGCTTGCGAACTTCACGGCTGGAATCGAGAGGGATAGCTACTCGCTCGAGCTCTTCGTGAACAACGCGTTCGACGAACGCGCACAACTTGATCACTACGCCCAGTGCGATGCGTCGGTGTGTTTTACGAATCAGTATCTCAATGTGAGTCCGCCTCGCACGATCGGCATCAGCTTCGGCCAGAAGTTCTAGATCGTGGGCCCAGGACGGATCGGCGATCCGTCGTAGAAACGGCTGAGTCGGAAAGGGGCGAGCTCATCGGAGCTCGCCCTTTTCATTACCAGCTCCGCGACGAGCTGTCCCGCGCCGGGGCCGATGCCAAATCCGTGGCCGCTGAATCCCGTCGCGACAAAGAATCCTTCGAGCCCGTCGACCGCGGAAATGATCGGCAGCACGTCGGGTGAGCTCTCGATCATGCCGGCCCAGGTTTCGGCGAGTGGCGCGCCGGCAATCTCCGGAAAGGCGCGCGCAAGCGCGCGGCCGATCTCTGTGAGGTCTCCCGGGTCGGGCGCTGGATTCAAGACACGTTCGCGCTCGAACGGCGATGAGCGGGAGAGGTCCCAGCGTCGCGGTGTCGCGAGCGCAACAAGAAAATCGCGGCCGAGGCGGACGCGAACCGCGCCGTGTTCCTGCCTGAGCGCCGGCAGAAATTTCGACAGGAAACGAAACGTCGCCGGCACGAGCGCATGTTCCAGCGCCGATCCGCGCGCCACCGTGTAACCGCCATCGCGGCGGCGCCGAATCGCCACATCGCGCGACCAGGCTTCGCCCGGAAGTATTTCGACCGTGGGCGCGGTGCGCGCGACCGTGCCTTTGACGAGCAGCTGCGGCACCGTGACATCGATCGACCGGCAGAAGAGGCTGGTCCAGGCGCCTCCTGCGCAAACGACAGCGGACGTGCGAACGACGCCGTGTTCGGTGATGGCTGCGTGAACGCGCCCATTGGTTCGATCGAGCCCGCGCACCGCGCAACTGCTGACGACTCGTGCCCCCGCGCGCAATGCGGCGCGCGCGATCGATGGCGCTGCTCGATTGGGCTCCGCACGCGCATCGCTCGCCGTATACATCGCGCCGACCCAACGATTCGGAGCTGAGCGCAGGATCGATCCGAGCTCGTGCGCGCTAAGCATGCGTGTATCGAGCTCGTGTTCCTTGGCGATCGCGAGCCATGCACGAAAGGACTCGAGCTGCTCCGAAGTCTCCGCGAGATAAAGGCTGCCCCCCTGCGTGAAGCCCACGTCCTCCTGCAGCTCGCGTTCGAAGCTCTGCCAGATTCTGAGGCTCCTCATCATCATCGGCAGTTCAACCGGTGAGCGCCCCTGCTGTCGCACCCAGCCCCAGTTGCGGCCGGACTGCTCTCCGGCGATTCGTCCCTTCTCGCACAGCAGGACTGAGACACCTGAGCGCGCGAGAAAATACGCCGCCGAGCACCCGACAATACCGCCGCCGATGATCACGACATCGACGCTTGCGGGCAATTGGCTCGATGGGCCGTTCCAGGCCCACTCATCGGTGTGGCCTGCGTTGATCTGTGGTTCGCCCGATGTCATCGACTATCCATCGTCATGGGACGAGTGTGGCGGGTCAGCGCCGGGCGCGTCCAGCTGTGCGGCCGGCGCCGCGCGTTTCGAGCGACTGTGCCAGAATGGTGCACATGGAATTCAAGCTCACTTACTCGACAATGTTCGATCCGCCGGTGGCGCTGCATGAGCGCTTTGAGACCGCGCTCGCGCGTGTCCGCAAACAACTGGGCCGCGTGTACGAGCACTACATCGATGGCGCAAACCGCGCCGCTGCGATCACGCGCGAGGGTCGCAGCCCGATCCAACGCGACTGGGTGCTGGGGCACTTTCCTGAAGCCACGAACGCAGAGGTTGACGAGGCGATGGCGGCGGCCCGGCGCGCGTTCCCCGAGTG
>Ga0326726_10000429_pt1 | contig 39790 bp, 34 predicted proteins | sample MHFenrmetagenome_2_FD_207603 | JGI IMG/M metagenome (GOLD analysis project Ga0326726, IMG submission 207603) | Lab enriched peat soil microbial communities from Michigan Hollow, Ithaca, NY, United States - MHF15MN | ecosystem: Environmental > Terrestrial > Soil > Wetlands > Peat | place: USA... | reverse complement strand
GCCTCGAGATCGCCGAACGACCATTCCTCCGGCGCCTGCCCCATCGGCAATCCGCCTTCCGGCGCCTTCGCGAAGTCGTCGTCGGTCCATTTCAGCGTCTGAATCTTCGGGCGCGGCGGCGGACCGCCTGGTTGCGCCGTCGGCGCGGCCGGGTACCACACGTTGCCCTCGAGGCGCCCGTCGGCGCCGCCGGGCCGCAGGCTGTCCACTGGATCGACGACGAACGGCAGCGCTTCAAAGTGGACGTCGATCCGCTCGATCGCTTCGGCCGCGGTAGCCTCGTCGACCGCGGCGACCGCGAGAATCGGTTCGCCCTGGTAGAGCGGCTCGTTGGTCAGCGCGCGCTCGGCGCCGCGCAGATCGGGCAGGTCCTCGGCGGTGAGGATCGCCTTGACGCCGGGCATGGCCAGCGCCGCGCGCGCGTCGATTCGCGTCACGCGCGCGTGCGGCATCGGGCTCAGGAGCAGCTTGGTGAAGAGCATGCCGTCCGCGCGATAGTCTTCCGCGTACTTCGCGCGACCGGTCACTTTCGCGACGAGGTCCGGGGGCGTGTAGATCCCGCCGACGAGTTTCTGGTCAGCCATGTAATACTCCTCAGCGCGTTCGAGGAGATTATGGCGCAACTGACGCGATTTCGGTTCGTGATTGTCCTGGCCCTGACGGTCACCGCACCGGCAATGGCCGCGCTGGCCGCCCCGCAGGCGGCGGCATCCCCGGCGTCGGCCGCGCCGAGACCGATTCTCGATAACGGCGAAATGATGGACATCTTCTTCAAGCCGGCGTACGGCGAACTGCAGGAAGCGATGGCCAAACCGCCGGCCGACCGCAAGGCCTGGGCGACGATTTATCAGAAGGCCGTGCGGCTGGCCGAGATGGAGAACCTGCTCTTCTTTCGCGCGAAGAACGACGACACGGTGAGGCCCGAATGGGCGGCCACAGCCGCGAAGGCGCGCGAAGCCGCCGCGGACCTGGCCGCCGCCGCGCTGCTCGGCCTGCGCAATGTCCGCCCGGAAGACTATGAAGCCGTGCGCGCGAAGTATCCCGCAGTCGCCGAGACGTGCAATGGATGCCATCGCACGTTCGCCCGGGAAGCGCCGACGGTCAAGCCGTGAAGCCCGCGTCGCAGCTCGCGTGGCTGTCGCTCGCGATGTTCCTCGGCATGACGCTGTGGTTTTCGGCCACGGCCGCCAACGCGCCCATCGTCGCCGAATTTCATCTGACGACGGCCGAAACGGCGTGGCTGACGATGGCCGTGCAGGGCGGCTTCGTCCTCGGCACGCTGATCTCGGCGATTCTCAACCTGCCGGACATCATCAATCCCCGCCGCCTGTTCGCGATTGGCTGCGTGCTGGGCGCGCTCGCGAACGTCGCGCTCGTCGGCGCCGGCGGCGCCGTTGCGCTGATCGCGTGGCGCGTGGCCACCGGGGCGGCTCTGGCCTGGGTCTATCCACCCGGCATGAAGGTCGCGGCCGGCTGGTTCGAGGAGCGGCGTGGCGCGGCGCTCGGCATGCTGATCGGCGCGCTGACGATCGGATCCGCGTTTCCGCACCTGCTCGCGTCGGCCTCGACGACGATTCCCTGGCGAACGTTGATGGAATCCGCCTCCGCGCTCGCGGTCGCCGGCGGTCTCATCGTCGTGATTGCGGTCGGCGACGGGCCGTACGTCGCGAGCAGCGCGCGCTTCGATCCGGCGGCGGTCGTGCGTGTGTTCGCTGATCGCGGCACGCGGCTGGCCACCCTCGGGTATCTGGGACACATGTGGGAGCTGTACGCCGTGTGGACCTGGATCGCGGCCTTCGCGTCGGCCAGCTTCGGCGTCGTCGCGGCGACGCCGAGTTCGCCCGCAGGATCGGCCGTGGCGTTCGTGACGATCGGCAGCGGCGCGATCGGATCCGCCGCGGCGGGCCTGTTCGCGGATCGGATCGGCAAGGCGCGCGTCGCGACGTGGGCCATGCTCGTGAGCGGCGTGTGTTCCGCGGTCGCCGGCGTCGCGTTCCGGGCGCCTGCAGCGCTGCTCTTCGTCTTCGCGGTCATCTGGGGCGTGGCGGTGGTCGCCGACTCCGCTCAGCTGTCCGCGCTCGTCGCGCAGTACAGCCCGCGCGATCACGTCGGCACGGCGCTCACGGTGCAGACGTGCGCGGGGTTTCTGCTGACGATGGCGTCGATTCGGCTGCTGCCGATCGTGGCGCAGACAGTCGGCTGGCAGTGGGTGTTCGTGTGCCTGGCGCCCGGTCCGTTCATCGGCGCATACGCGCTTCGTGGGCTGACCGGGTCCAGGGCATGAACGAAGGGCGGATCCCACTGGATCCGCCCTCGTGTCGAAACCGAAGAACGCGGCCGCGTCTAGAACACGAATCTGAAGCCCATCGACGCCTGACGCGGGAACCCGCCGCCGCCGCGCAGGTTCGTCAGCACGAGGAAGTTGGCAGGGGTCCGCCGGTCCGAGTTCGCGGCCGTCGGGTTATCGAAGTTCGCGCGGTCGGTGATGTTGTAGATGTCCAGGAACAGCTCGATCACTTTCTGCCCCTGTACCCGGTGTCTCCAGCCGGCTCGCATATCGAGCTGGAAGTAGTCCGGACCCGTCGCTCCGTTGCGCCCGCCGTCGTTCTTGACGTTCTGCATCGCGTCCGTGGACGTGCCGCTATACGTGCCGGCGGGAACCGGATCCACGAGCTCGCCGTTGCGATCGGCGTCGACGCTGCTGTCGATAATCGTGAACGGCGCACCGCTCATGTACCGCGCCGTGGCCGACACGGTCACGCCATGCGTCTTCGGAATTTCCGTCTGGGCGCCCAGCGACAGGATGTGGCGGCGGTCCACGTTGCTCGGTCCGCGGAACGCATCCAGGTTGAGGTTCGTCATCGCCTGATACGTGTTCTTGTCGGCCTGGTCGTTGCCGGTGCCGATCGATTTCGACAGCGAGTACGAGATGCGGCCCGACCAGTTGTGTGAGTAGCGCTTTTCGAGCGAGAAGTTCAACGCGTTGTAGTCCGCGTCGCCGGTGTTCTCCATCACCCACACCTGCGACGTGTAAGGCGTTCCCAGCACGCCGAATGCATCCGACCGGATCACTGCGCCCGTGCGGCTCGTGTCGACGCGCAGCCCCGGGTTCAGGTTGCGCGCGAGGAACATCTCCTTGTTGATCGCCCGGATGTAGTCGACGTTCACGGCGAGAGAATCCGCGAGCTCGTGCACGTAGCCGATCGTGAACTGATGCGCGTAGGGGAGCGTCCGATTCGGCGAGTCGAAGGTCACGGCACCGTCGTTCCTGACCGGCACGCCCGGCGGGTAGGTCGCGTTGAGCAGCGCGCGGTTGACGAACGGACCGTTCACCAGATACGGATTGGTTGGGAACCGGCCCGAGCTCGGGCCTGGATCCGCGGCGTTCGCGGGGAACGTGACGTTATTCGACGTCGTGAACTTGCCGAATTCGAGCGTGTCGTCGACGGCGCCCAGAATCGTTCTGTTGTAGAAGATTCCATAGCCGCCACGCAGCACGGACTTGCCGGAATCGCCCAGCGAGTGCGTGAACGACAGTCGCGGTGCGATGTTGTTCTTGTCCGTCGGCGCTGACTGCCCCGCCGAAAACAGCGGATTGCCGGTCTCATCGAGCGGGATGAGTTCGAGGTCGTAGCGAATCCCCGCACTGATCGTCGTCCGCGGCGTCACTCGCCACTTGTCCTGCGCGAACACTTCGTACGTGTAGTTCTTGACGTTCTCTTCGAACGCGCCGGTCCGGATCGAAAACCGTTCGGGGTACGTTCTCGGGTTGGCCGGGTCGAACGGCAGATCGGTGTTGAACGAGAACGTGCCGTTCTCGTTGACTTGAGAGACGCGCCGAAGCTTCGTGTAGTTGAATCGGACTCCGAACTTCATGTCGTGGTCGCCGTGCTTGGTGGGACGGAACCACGAATAGTCGTCCTCGAGCTGGTAGTTGTCGTCCCACGGGCCCTGCGACTCGGTACTGGCCTGCGCGAGGAAACTCAAGTAGTTCAGCTGCGGCGGACACAACGCCTCATTGCCGATGGTCTCGTTGCCGAAATCGAAGCCTGCTTGTCCGCCATTTGGTCCCTGGGCGCGGAAGCACTCGTTCCCGTGCCACCAGTGTTCCCACGTGCGCGCGAGCCGGAGCGTGTTCACCCGGGAGTTGCCCAAGACGCTCGTCAGCGTTGCCACGGCCGTCTGGTCCAGGTCGGTCTCGTCCTGTGTGGACTGATCGGTCTGCTTGGTCCCGAGCGTCTTCCATTGCGGGGCCCACTCGCGGAGCCACCGGATCGCCCACGTGTTGTTCTGATTGATCTGGTGATCGAAGCGGATGAGCGTGTTCCAGTCGGTGCGGTCCTCGGCGAAGGACAAGTTCAGCGAGGGCCGCGTCGGAAACACGCGGCTCCGATTCGGGTTGTCCACCTGCCGCTCGAGACTGAAGAAGAAGTGCGCCTTGTTCTTGACGATCGGGCCGCCGATCACGCCGCCCCAATCGCGTCGGACTGACGTCGGTTTTTCCAGATTCTGCGTGCGGACGAAGTAATCCGCCGCGGTCAGGGTGTTGCTGGCCGCCTCTCCGAAGATGACGCCCTTGAACTGGTTCGTTCCCGCCTTGGTGACGGCGTTGACGATGGCGCCGCTCGCGCGGCCCCATTCCGCGTCATACATGCTCGTGATGACCTGGAACTCCTGAATCGCCTCGAGAGGCGTGCGCACCTGCGCCCCCGAGCTGGTGCCGAGCGCATCGTCGGAGTTGTAGCCGCCGTCCACCGCGACGTTGTTGCCTTGCGTGGACTGGCCCGCGGCGACGATCGTGTCGTTGCCCATCTGGTTGGACGGCGAGAACTGGACGCCGGGCAGCAGCGCGACCGTCGAGAAGAAATTGCGGTTCATCGCGGGGAGCTCGCTGAGCTCCTGCGTCCCGATATTGCCGCCCACCTTCGCGCTCGTCGTATCTACGAGGGGCGATTCGGCGGAGACGTGAACGGTTTCCTCGACTCCGCCGATTCCGAGCGTCAGATTGATGGTCAGCGTCTTCCCGACCTGCAGGATGAGGCCGCCCCGCTCCATCGTGCGGAAACCCGCCAGCTTGGCGGACACGCGGTATCGTCCCGGCACGAGTTGGGGCGCAAAATAGCTGCCGTCGGCACCGCTCACAACTTCGCGGAACACGCCGGTCTCTTCGTTGGTAATGAGGATTGCGACGCCCGGCAGGACGGCGCCCTGCTCATCTGCCACTTTCCCGCCGATCTCTGCCGTCCCTTGTTGCGCGACTGCCGGCGTCACAGCCATGCACACCACTAGCGTCACCAGAAGCATCGAGAATCTACGCATTTGGCCTCCCTCAGAAGCTCACGGGTTGCCGCACGGTCTCGTCGCCCAGCGTCGATGGAGAGAAATCAGCTGCGATTAAGTGGGGCCGATCCTACAACTTTCTAACGAAAGCGAAACAGAATTATTACGAAACAGTGAAGCGTCAGCGGCGGGTACGTTGGCGGGCTTCTTCTTCGACGGCGGCAATGACCTTCAGGAATGCCCTGGCCTCGGCCGGACTCACCCGGCGGGCGACGGCCTGCTCCAGCGCCGTCAGATGGCGATGGACGCGGCGGGCGACCTCGCGCCCTTTCGCGGTCGGCGTCACGATGAACGTCCGGCGATCGGTGGCGCCCACTTCGCGCGTGACCAGCTTCCGTTCGACGAGCCGGTCGAGAATGCTGGTCAGCGTGGACCGCTTGTGGGCCAGTCCCCGGTGGAGCTGCGAGATGCTAGCCGGCGAGGATTTCGCGAGGTGCGCGAGGACGTGCGCTTCGCCCTGCGAGAGGCCGAAGGCGCGCAGATCGGCGAGATAGAGGCCGATCCGGTGCGTCGCCCGGTGAATCGGCGGCACGAATCTCAGGGACATCAACTAGGCCGCGCGCGGTAGATTCCTGTCAAGCAGCCACGGAAACGCCTTGAGCAGCGCGTCGCCGTCCGCCTCTGGCAGCACGGCGCGCGCCGCGGCCATCTGATGCATCCAGAACTCGGTCGTCGGCTGGGAGTACTTGCCGGGCTGACCGACCGACGCGGCGAACCGCCGCAGCGTCGCCGCCATTCGGGCAATCGCCTCGTCCACCGACGCCGATTCGCGCAGGTAGACCAGCGCCACCCGCAGATGCGACGCGTGACCGAATCCTGCGGCCGGCACGTCGCCGCGCTCGATCGCCCGCGCCAGCGCCACATCGTCTTGTGTCGACATATTGTTACGATATCGTATTATTCAGAACCGGTCAAATACTCTCACGGTCCAGCGTTTCACTTTTCACTTTTCCCTTTTAGGTTTTCACTTTCTATTGCGTCAACCGCCCCGCCCGCGGGCCCAGGTTGTCGCGGACCGGCGCGTGATCGAGGTTCGCGACGCGCAGGCCCGTCTCGTACACGAGCTGCACGATGCGCGTCATCTTGTCGAACTCGATCTTCGACACCTCGTCGGTGTTGGCGTGGTAGTCGGGATGGAGCCCCGTCGTGAAGAAGATGATCGGGATGCCCTTCGCGGCGTAGCTGTAGTGATCGCTGCGCGTGTAGAGGCTCTCGAGATCGGAGGGATCGTTGAACTCGTAGTTGAGCGTCAGCGGCTTCGGCAGCGCGCCGTTCGCCGACCGGTTCAGGTCGTGCAGCTCGGTGCTGATGCGATCGGATCCCACGAGGTACACGGTGTTCCCCTCGCTCGTCTTGTCGTCGCGGTTGCGGCCGATCATATCGATGTTCAGCTGCGCGACGATCTGATCGATCGGCACCGTCGGATAATCGGCGAAGTACCGTGACCCCAGCAGGCCCCGCTCCTCGCCCGCATGCCAGACAAACAGCAGCGAGCGCTTCGGACGCGGCCCTTCGGTGAAGGCTTTCAGGAGCGCCATCAGCGCCACGGTCCCCGACCCGTCGTCGTCGGCGCCGTTCCAGATGCGATCGTCCTCCGCGCCCGGCGTCACACGCCCTTTCGCGCCGAGACGCCGCGCGCCGTTATCCGCCTTGTCGACTTCGCCCTCCGCGTAGCCGACGTGATCGTAGTGCGCACCGAAGGCGACATAGGTGTTCTTCAGGTGCGCATCCGACCCTTCCACCAGCGCGACGACGTTCTGCGCCAGCTGCGTGCGGACGACCTGATACTCGGCGTCGACGTTGAAGGTGAGGCGCACGCCGTTCAGACGGAACGACGGCAGCGGTTCCTGCGCCGCCGCCTTCTGCTTCAACTCGTCGTACGTCAGCGGCGCATGGCTGAACAGGAACGTGAAGAATGCGTCGTCCGCCGTGACGTTCGGCGGGGCGAGCCCATCCAGGCGCTGCACGGTCGTGAAATCTGCCGCGGGCAGCGCCCCTCGGCCGCCGGTCGCACCAGCCCCGCCGACCGCAGCGGCCCCGGCCGCCCCTCGCCCGCCGCGGCCGGATCCGGGGGGCGCTGTCGCGCCGATGCTGGCCGCCGCGCCGAGTTGCTCCGTCGCGTAGCGATTGCGCGCGGTCAGCAGGCGTCGGTACACTGCTTGATCGACGGTCTTCGGTCCATTCGTCCCGAGCCAGACGACCGCCGCTTTCTTCACGTCCTTGCCCTTGTAGTCCAGGTGGCCGGCGGCCGGCGCATCGAGGCCGTAGCCGGCAAATTCGACCCGATCGAGGCTGAGGTGCTGCTTGCCCCCCATGTTCTTCGGGAAGGAAACGCCCTGGCCATCGGCGAACGTGCGCGTCTCGCCGTTCACGTCCACGGTCACGCTCGCGTGACTCGTCGCCTTCACCCCCAGCACGCGAACCGTCTGCAGATAGCGCCCTTTGTCGCCGGCGGGCCGCGCGCCCCAGGTGTGGGCGTGATCCTCTATATATGCCGCCGCCAGGCCAATCCCCGTCGTGTAGATTTCACGCCCCTCGAGCTCGTCTGATGCGATATACGACAGCCATTCCTTCAAATCCTGGCTCTTGATGGACCCCAGCCCCCCGCCGGCGGCGGAAAGCCCAGAGACCACCGCGATACTCAGGACGACGGCGCACCCCGACCCGGCCAGACGGCGACGGCTCATGAATCCCCCTAGCGACGACATGTGTGCAAAGGGTTATATTAGCTCCCGCTTGCAGGATGACAGGACTTCAGGTAAGGTTTTTCCACTGAAACCGGCTGCCAGCGTGTGTGTGCCATCCCGCGCGTCCCTGCCCGACTTCTTCATCACATTCGAGGAGTGAGTTGATTGGCCGTCCGACTGTTCGTTGGTAACCTTGCGTACAGCACTACCGAAGCTGATCTCCGGACCTATTTCGGCACGGTAGCACCGCCCTCTCAGGTCGTGCTGCCCGTCGATCGGGAAACCGGCCGGCCCAGAGGCTTCGCGTTCGTCGAGTACCTCGACCGCGCGCACGCCGAACAAGCCATCCAGAAATTCAACGGACAGCCGTTCAACGGGCGTCCGCTGGCGGTGAGTGAGGCGCGCGCCCGTGAGGATCGAGGCCCGGGCGGTCCCCCGCGACCGGGCGGATTCTCCGGCCCGCGGCCCGGCGGCTTCTCGCCGCGTCCACCGGGAGCGTTCGGTGGTCCGCGCTCGTTCGACTCTGGAAGTTCCGCGCCCGGCGGCGCACCGGGACGCGTCCGGAACTTCGGGCCCGACGCCAAGCCTCAGCGCGGCGGCAACGCGAAGAAGAAAGGGAAAGGCGAAGACAAGCCGCGAGGCCCGATCCCGATGAAGAACACCGGACGTTCCTTCAGCCTCGACGATGTCGACGCGCCGGACGAAGCGCTGCCGGACATGGACGATTTCGCAACCAGCAAGCCGAAGGACGAGACAGAGGAAGAAAGTTAGAAGGAAGAAGTTACTTCTTCACATCCAGGTCGTAGACGTGCGTGAACGAACGCGCCTGCGATCGGCCGTTCCCTTCCACCTGGACGGTGATCCGGAGTTGGTGGCTTTCGGGATCGACCGCGAAGGTCTGCGTCATCTTGCTCGGGCCCAGCCCGTTGATCTCGCTGACGAGCCTGCCCCCGTCCCATTTCGTTTTCCGCTCGACCTTCGTGTTGTCGTCTTTGATTTTCTTGCCGTCCGTGGACAGCCGCGTCGTTCGCCCATCGGGCGCCGTCAGCACGATCATCGATTCGGTCTGCGTGATCACGTAGTGATCGGGCGGATTCATGACGTCGCGCATCGCGTCGCGCTGCCGCGCCGCGTCCTCGGGATTCACCGGCGGCTCGGTCGGGCCACGTCCACCGCCACCCCCTCGCCCCATGCGACGGCCGCCTCCGCCAAACCCGCCACCGCCGTAACCGCCATTCCCACCGCCCTGACGATTGCGGCCCCGGCCGCTCGGACCTTCACTGCCGCCGCTTGACGGCTGATCGCTCTGGTTCTTGTTCAGCGTCCATCCACCCTCAATCGACGGCACCGACGGGGTTTGCGCGGTCGGAGCTTGTGCTGCGGTCGCGACCGGCAGCCCGGCGTAGAGGGATACGACAACTGTAGCGACCGTTTCCATCAGAAGCATTCTTCGCAAATTGTTCACGGGTGGCCCCCTGCGTCAGATCCAGAATGCGATCGATCGATTATGGGGAGGCGTGCCAACCTGCCCCCATGAAAAGACTATGACAGAGTCCGCATGACCTGGTATCGCAGTCTCTACTGGCGCATCGCCTTTGGCGTCGTCGGGCTGATCGCAGCGATGCTCATCGTCCAGGCCATGTTGTTCGTCTGGGCGGTGTCGCAAACGGGCCGCACGCTGCCCGGCCAGTCGCCCGGCCGGCTCGGACTGACGGTCGCACTCGATCTGGCCAACGAGCTGAGCCGCGATCCGAAGGTCGACCTCGCCAGGTACGTGCACGATCAGTACGCGTCCTACACGCACCCCTTCTTCGTGATGATGGCCGACGGCACGCTCATCACCAGCGGGAGCCAGTCGTTTCCGGAATCGCTGCTGCGCATGGCGCGGGCGCGGCTCCAGGGGCCGCCGCCGCGCTTCGGGCGATTCGAGGGGCCGCGGCCGGAGGGCTCGCGTCCCGACGGTCCGAGACCTGATGGCGGGCGGCCCGACGGACCGAGGCTCGATCGCCCCCGTGGACCGCGACCCGACCGTCCCGAATGGTGGCAGCAGCCCGACCGCTTCGTCGAGCGCCTCGAGCGTGACACCACCGGCCCGCCCTTCATGCGGCCGTCGCCGATCATCGTCGACGGCAAGCTCGCCGGCGTGGTGGTCGTTCCGCCGCAAGCGCCGTTTGGGTTTCTCCTCGGGCGCTTCGCCCCGATGCTCGGGCTCGTCGCGACGGCGGTGCTGATCGTCGGGGCCGTCGTCACGTCCGCGCTGATCTTCGGCCCGCCGCGCCGGCGTCTGCGCGCGCTCGAGTCCGCTGCGCGGCGCTTGGGAGCCGGCGATCTCTCGGCGCGCGCGCCCGCGCGGGGGGGCGACGAGATCGCCGCGGTCGCCACCGCCTTCAACACGATGGCCGACGATCTCGGCGCCCGCGCCGCGGCGCTCACCGAATCGGACCGCGTCCGGCGGCAGCTGCTCGCCGACGTCTCGCACGAGTTGACGACACCGATCACGGCGATGCGCGGCTACCTCGAAACGCTGTCGATGCCCGAGGTCACGCTCGATCAAGCGACGCGGGCGCGGTATCTCGGGATCATCGGCGACGAAGCCTGGCGCCTGGAGCGGCTGGTCGGGGATCTGTTGGATCTGGCGCGGCTCGAAGAGGGCGGCGGGACGCTGCGGATCGAAGACGTGCCCGTCGCTGAGTTGTTCGAACGGGTCGCGGCGCGCCACGAACGGGCCTGCCGCGACGCCGGTGTGCAGATGCAGGTCGCGATCGCCGCCGGGGGCGAGATGGTGAGAGGCGACCGCGGCCGCCTGGAACAGGCGCTCCAGAATCTGGCGGCCAACGCCATCCGGTACGCGCCGGCCGGCAGCGCGATCCGCCTGGGATCGCGAGCCGCGCCCGGCGCGGTGGTGCTGACGGTCGAGGACGGGGGCGCGGCCGGGATCGCACCGGAGCACGTGCCGCACATTTTCGATCGGTTCTACAAGGCCGACCCGTCGCGCGCCGCGCACGTCGACTCCCGCACCGTGGACGAGGGCGAACGGCGGGCGGACGGCAGCGGCCTTGGGCTGTCGATCGTGAAGGCGATCGTGGAACGGCACGGTGGACGCGTCACCGTCGCCAGCCAGCCTGGCCGTACAGTCTTCGAGATTGTGTTGCCGGAGAAGGCGCGCCCCTGAGGACGCGGGCGTGGCTGTCGCTAAGCGGCGGACTTGGCGTTCTGGCTCTGGTCCGAGGTCTCGACGGTTTCACGAATCCGGTCCCGGAGCCAGTTCACCGGCTGCGGGTGGCGAGCAACGAGCGCTTGCCATTCTGCCTCCGACAGGCTGATCGAGATGACGCGGTCGCGTTCAGTACCCATATGTGACCTCCGAAAAACCAGGCTCTAGGGTACACACCGGTCAGGTACCCAAAAAATAGAATGATCTGATAGAACCCATCTGATTTCGTGATGGGAACCCTTAGCCCTTAGCCCTTTACTCCGTCGCCGCGCTTCCTCGGCGCCAGCCGCAACCGGCTGCGCACGACCTCGAAAGCGGCCAGGAGCTCGTGGATCATCCGGGGTACGCGGTTCGCCCGCGCGTAGACCCAGCCGGTTTCCCGCACCAGCTCGTGCCCTTCGATGCGCGCGCAAAACAGCTGGCCGCTGCGCACCTCGCGCGCCACGGCCTGGTACGGCACGATCGCGATCCCCATACCGGTCTTGACGATCGCCTTGATGATCTCGACGTTCTCCGTATCCATCACGATGGTCGGTTCGATGTGCTCGGCCACGAAAAAGCGGTCGATCACCTTCCTCGTCGCGGATCCCATTTCGAACAGCACGAACGGCTGCCCGGCCAGATCGCGTGGCAGGACCTTGCGCCGACGAGCGAGCGAATGCGTCGGTGTCGTCACCAGCAGCAGCTCTTCGCGCAGCACCGGCACCGTCACGAGGTCCGATTCGTCGATCGGCAGCGTCAGCAGGCCGGCGTCCACGCGTCCGGCGCGGATCTCCTGTACGGACTGGCCCGCAGTCGCGACCACGAGGCGCACGTCGAGATGCGGATGCACGCGGCGCAAGTGCTTCAGGAGCGGCGGAAACACATAGAGGCAGACCGTCATGCCGCCCGACAGCCGGAGGGTCCCCCGCAATTCGCGCGTGCGATCCGTGATGGCACCGACCGTGTCCTTCAGATCGACGAACACGCGCTGGCCGAGGTGCACGAGGCTCTCGGCCGCGGGCGTCATCTTGACCTGGCGGCCGACGCGGAGAAACAAGGGCTCGCCGAGTTCTTCTTCGAGCAGCAGAATCTGGCGGCTGATCGCCGACTGCGACACGTGGAGCTTGCGGCCGCACGCCGTGAACGAGCCCGTTTCGGCGATGGCCTGAAGAATCTCGAGCTGACGGAGGTCCATCTACTGCGCTTTTCTGAACGAGACGCCCCTGGCTTCCGGCCCGAGGATCGTCACGATGAACGCCACGATGAAGACCAGCGTCACCAGTCCCCCCATCGCCTGCGTGTAGGTGAAGCGCTCGCCGAGCGCGGACTCGACGTAGGGGATGCTGGCCGCGAACATCACACCCAGCTGGTACGCGAAACCCGGGAAGAACCCGCGCAGATGATTCGGCGACAGTTCGTTGATGTGCGCAGGAATCACACCCCACGCGCCCTGCACGAAGAACTGCATCAGGAACACGCCGATCAGGATGCGCCAGGGACTGTGGCCCGCGATCCAGAACGGCACGACAATCAGCCCGCAGACCATCGCGATCAGCATGGCGCGGCGCCGCCCGGCGCGATCGGAGTAGAACCCGAACACGAGGCCGCCGAGGATCGCGCCGATGCCGGACAGCATGGTGACGTCGGCGATGCGCGCCTTGCTGTAGTTCAGCGAGCCCAGCAGCGTCGGGTACATGTCCTGCGTCCCGTGCGACATGAAATTCATCATCGTCATCAGGATGACGAGGTAGGCGAAGCGCTTCCAGAACTGCGGGAGCGATCGCCGGTAGGTCGTCCAATCCGTCTTGTGTTCGTGCCACGCCTCGGGTTCCTTGACCCTCGCGCGGATGAAGAGCGACAGCAGCGCCGGCAGGCCGCCGAGGAAGAACATCAGGCGCCAGCCGTTGCCGGGATAGAGCGAATTGAAGTACGGATACACGAGCCGGAAGGCGAGCGCGGAGAGCAGATTGCCGAGCGCGTAGCCCTCCTGGAGCAGCCCCGACAGCAGTCCGCGCAGCCGCGGCGATGCCGACTCCAGCGCGAGCGACGCGCCGACGCCCCACTCGCCGCCCATGCCGACGCCGAACAGCATGCGGAGACCGACGAACACGGCGTAGCTCGGCGCGAGACCGGACAACACGGAGATCACCGCGTAGAAGATCACGTTGATCATCAGCGGCAGACGCCGCCCGAGGCGGTCGGCCATGATGCCGAAGATGATCGCGCCGAGCGGCCGCATCGCGAGCGCGACGGTCAGCGTGAAGGCGATGTCGGGCCTCGTCCGGCCGAACGACTTCGCGATGTCGTCGATGACGAGCGTCAGGATGAAGAAGTCGAACGCGTCGAGCGTCCAGCCAAGAAAGCCGGCCAGTACGGCGTTGCGCTGGTTGGTGCGTTCCTCGCGAGTCTGGGTAGACATAGGGAAATTCAGCGAAGGGTCCGTAGCACGGCCTGGTCCACGCTGCACGAGATCGTCCGGGCGCGCCCGATCAACTCAATCCTGAGGTCTTCGGTCGCGGCGAACGCCGCAGGATCGAAGATGAATCGCCCGCCCGTCGCATCGATCGACTGTGTCGCGGGCTTCAGCGTGCGCTCGCCGCGCTTGATGACAACACCGGTAATGGCGTTCTTGGAACCCTTCACGGGCGTGACGCCGACGGTGACCCGGGTGCGCTGCGCGTCGGCGTACGACGGAGTCGGCGGCTCCTGCTTCTTGCGCACGGCCTGCCAGACCTCGTACGCCACTTGCTTGTAAGGCGTGAAGAGCGCGAGGACGAAGTCGTCGTTCTTGCAGAAGTCGGCGTCCGAGAACACGCACAGCGGCCGCTCGCCGCCCTGTTTGCCGCACTCGACCGCGTTCCAATAGCTATCGCGGCTGATCGGCTGGATGCCCTTGTCCCACGCGGGCGTCATCGATCCCGACGGCATCTGCGCCTTGATCTGCGCGCCAACAGGCGCCGCAGTCAGAACCGCGAGCGCGAACGTCGCGCAAATCCTCACACCCTCAAATCCCGACATCCTCACATTCGCCATCATTCCTCTGCGAGTTCTGCTGTTTCTGCGTTGATCGTCGTCAGCGGCGTCGCGAGCGCGAAATGCGCCGTGCCGGCCGCGAAGAAGCCGACAAACCACGCATAGTCGTACAGCGGTTTCAGCACCGGAATCACGAATCCACCCCACGCGAGGCCGCAGCCGATGGCCGTCGCCGCGATCGCGCGGATGTTCCAGCCGCTGTACGCGCCGTCCGCCAGATAGAGATCTTCGAGACGCAGCTCACGGCGCCGCACGAGCCAGTAGTCGGCCACGAGCACGCCCGCGATCGAGCCAAGACCGCCCGAGTAGCCGAGCAGCCATGTATAGATGTAGCCCGAGGGATCGGCAAGCAGTCTCCACGGCTGAATCGCGATGCCCAGCAGTCCGGTGATCAGCCCGCCGGTCTTGAAGCTGATGAACCGCGGAAACGCGTTCGCGAAGTCGTTGGCCGGCGACACGACGTTGGCCGCGATGTTGACGGCGATCGTCGCGACGACCACGGTGAACATCGAGACGGCGACGACCACCGGCGACGTGAACTTGCCGACGAGCACCACCGGATCCCAGATCGCCTGCCCGTAGATGATCGCCGTCGCGCTGGTGATCAGCACACCCATGGCCGCGAACGCCGACATTGTCGTCGGCAGCGCGACGACCTGACCGACGATCTGCTCGCGCTGGCTCCGCCCGAAGCGCGTGAAGTCCGGCATGTTGAGCGACAGCGTTGCCCAGAATCCGATCATGGCCGTCAGCGATGGCACGAAGACGGGCCAGAACTCGCCGAAGGTCCGGAATTTCCCGGGCTGGGACAGCAGCGGCCCCAGGCCGTGCGCTCTCGACACCGCCCACCAGACCAGGATGCCGGTCATGACGAGCACGAACGGCGCGGCCCAGTTCTCCACCTCACGCACGAGATCCATGCCGCGATAAATGATGTAGATGTTGAGGCCCCAGAACAGCAGGAAGGACACCCACTCGGTCGTCGTGTGACCGCCACCGCCGGCGCCGAGCAGCGTCGGCCATCCCGGAATCACCGTCCTGAAAAACGTGTTGAGCGCTTCCCCGCCAATCCACGCCTGGATCCCGAACCAGCCGCACGCCACGAGCGCGCGCATCAGCGCCGGCACGTTCGATCCCAGCGTGCCGTACGCGGCGCGAGCGAAGACGGGAAACGGGATCCCGTACTTCGTCCCCGGATGCGAGTTCAGCAGAATCGGAATCAGGACGATCGTGTTGCCGAGCAGAATCGTGACGAGCGCCTGCGACCAGCTCATGCCCGACGCCATCAGTCCCGACGCGAGCATGTAGGTGGGGATGCAGTGCGCCATGCTGATCCACAGCGCGGCGTAGTTGTACGTGGTCCAGTTGCGCCGCGCGAGCGGAATGGGTGCGAGGTCCTCGTTGTAGAACGCGCTGGCTTCGACCCGGCGCGTGTCGACAAGCTCCACCCGGCCGTCAGCCAGGCGGCGGACGTTGGACATGACCGGTGGATTATACCGGCCGACAGCCGCTCGCCGCCGTCGTATAGTAATCCGACGCATCCGGGAGGTTGTCGATGAGAACGCTGCTCCGCGCCGCCGCCGTGACCGCGCTCGCCGCCCTCGCGCCGCTGCAGGCGCAATCCCGCAACGCGAAGCTCGTCACGCATCAGGTCTTCATTGCCGTCACCGACCAGTCGGGCGCGCCGGTGCTCGACCTCGGCCCAGGCGACTTCGACGTGAACGAGGCTGGCGCCAAGCGGACCGTCGTGCGCGCGGCCCTGTCGAAGGATCCCATGCGAATCGCCATGCTCGTCGACACCGGTGACGACATGAGCGCGTCTCTGACGAACCTGCGCGCGGGCCTGCTCGGCTTTCTCGACGTGCTTCCGCCCGAGCACGAAGTGCTGCTCGCCTCGACCGGCCGGCAGTTCCGCGTGCGCGTGCAGCCGACGACCGATCGCAAGAAGCTCAAGGACGCGGCGAACGGTCTCTTCGGCGACGGCGGCGGCACCGTGCTCATGGACGGGCTGCTCGAGGCGGACAGCCGGTTCCTGCGCAAGGCCGAGAATCGCTGGCCCGTGTTCGTGATCGTGACGAGCGACGGCACGGAGATCAGCGCCGGCGCGCACGAGAAGGAATTCAATCAGTGGGTCGTCGCGCTCGCCCAACGCGGCGTGAGCGTGCACGCGTTCGTCTTCAAGACCGGCAGGGGCAGCGGGATTCCCGAAATGATCGCGCAGAACGCCACGCGCAACACCGGCGGCCGTTACGACATGATGAACACGACGACGTCGCTGCCGGAGAAGATGAAGGCGCTCGCCGCGCAACTCGCCGCCGACGCGCAGAAGATGAGCACGTGGTACACCGTCGAGTTCCAGACCGAGTCGGCCGAGTTGAAGCCGATCGACGTCGCCGTTCCGCGCAACGGCGTCAAGCTGCAGATGTCCTACCGGCGCGGCGGCCAGTAACTATTTCTTCTGCGCTGGCTGCTTCTCCTGATACCGCGCGCCCATCAGAACACCGGCGAGCGCGTGGTTGCCCTCGTGGCAGGCGTACTCGTACATCAGGTCGTCCGTCAGCGCCATCGGTATCGACGCGCTCCATTTCTTCGTCCAGGTCGTCGGATCGTCCACCGTGAACTCGTAGCGCAGCGTGCCCGCGTCGACGCGCGTGAAGCGCTCGATCAGATGCAGGTTCGTGTCGGACCCCCTGAAATTGCCGTCCTGCGCGTAGTTCGTCGTGTCGATGACCAGCGTGTCGCCTTCCCAGTGTCCGACCGAGTCGCCCGTCAGATAGCGCATCGTCTTCGGCCGGTGCGGACGGCCGCTCAGATCGATGATGCGGGCGCTGTGAATCATCTCGTTGACGATGACGATCTGGTCCTTCGTCTGCACGAGCTGCATGTTGTTGTTGTACGCGCTCGGCACCATCGGTGGCCCCGAGTTGAATCCCAGGATGCAGCGCTCGGCCAGCGGACGCTCTTCCGGGTTGTCGTAATGGTTGCGGCGGTCCGCGAGTCGCTTCTGGGCCTCGGCCGTCAACGGCGGAACGCGGCCGTCGGGAGGATCGACCACGAGCGACGGCTGCGTGGCCACGCGCTTGCCGAAGTCCCACCAGAAATCGTTGTAGGCCCGCTCGACGTCGGCCGCGGCGCCGCCGTCGCGCTTGTCCTTGTTCGTGGTCTCGATTCGCTTCTGCGCGAACTCTTCCGCTTCCTCCTCGGTCACGGCGTTCTTGTCCGCGAATTCGCTTGGCCGTTCGAACGGCGTCAGTTGCGCGAAGTCCCACGTCCCCTGCAAATCAGGACGGCCGTCCGCGGTGCGCGGCACAGCCGGGTGTGATTTCGTCGGACCCGCGGCCTTCGGGTGCGCGGCGACGGCCTTGGACGACTGCGCGGCGGCCGACGCGATGGCGAGCACGACGAGCCCGAGCATCAGGAAAACGAAATGCCTGAAACGGCGGAAGGGATGACGCATCGGCGGCTCCTTTGTCTACCCGACGACCCGATGACGCGAATGCGGCCAATCATATACTGTCCGCACCATGGCCGACACATCGATCCCCGAGCTCGCGCTGACGACGATTCTCGACGCGGTGCACGGCGCGAACGTCCACGTCGCCCGGCTGTATCCGGGCGACACCGCCGCGCGGCAGCCCGTGCACACCGTGTATGGCGGCGCGCACCTCTTCAAGGCCGACGTCGCGCGAAAGCTCGGCGCGGTGGCCCTCAAGTCGCTGCACGATCACGCGCCGGACGCGGCGACGCTGGCCGACGCCCTGAACCTCGACGGCGCGCTCGCCGAGCGGCTCTATCCGCGGGTCGTCGACAAGCTGACGCGCGAGCCAATCGAAGACTTCCGGATCGATTTCGAGGATGGGTTCGGGAGCCGGCCGGATCTCGAAGAAGACGGCCACGCGCAGCTCGCAGCCACTGAGGTGGCGAACGGGCTGTCGGACGGCACGCTGCCCCCGTCGATCGGCATTCGTATCAAGCCGCTCAACGAGGAATTGAAGCGCCGCAGTCTGCGGACCTTCGACCTGTTCCTGACGCGTCTGCTCGACCGCACCGGCGGGACGCTGCCGCCGAATTTCGTGATCACGCTGCCCAAGATCACCTCCGTCGAGCACGTGAGCGCGCTCACGTCCGCGTGCGACGCCTTCGAGTACTGGCGGCAGCTGCCGGCCGGCACGCTGCGTTTCGAGCTGATGGTGGAGACGACGCAGTCGATCGTCGCGCCGGACGGCACTGTCACCCTGCCCCGCCTGATCGCCGCGGGCCGCGGACGGATCGTTGCCGCGCATTTCGGGACGTACGACTACACGGCATCGTGCGGCATCACGGCCGCGCATCAGCACATGCTCCACCCCGCGTGCGACTTCGCAAAGGACGTGATGCAGGTCACGCTCGCCGGCACCGGCCTCTGGCTGTCGGACGGCGCGACCAACGTCATGCCGGTGGGATCGCGCGCGACCGTCCACGCCGCGTGGCGCCTGCACGCCGAGCACGTGCGTCACTCGCTCGTCACGGGCTTTTATCAAGGCTGGGATCTGCATCCGGCGCAACTGCCGTCGCGGTACGCGGCCGTCTACGCGTTCTTCCTCGAAGGACTCGACGCGGCGTCGGAGCGGCTCAAGAACTTCGTGCAGAAAGCGGCGCAGGCAACGCTCGTCGGCGACGTGTTCGACGACGCCGCGACGGGACAGGGATTGCTGAACTACTTCCTGCGCGCGATGAACTGCGGTGCGATCACCGAAACTGAAGCGGTCGCGATGAGCGGCCTGAGCCTCGAAGAGCTGCGCGGCCGATCGTTCGTCAAGATTCTCAAAGGCCGCTCGTAACTTCTCACCTTCACTTTTCAGTTTTCACTTTTCACTTTTCAGTTTCCGTCGCATACCCTTCCGCTTCATATCCGCCGCGATAGTCCTTCTCCGACGGCCGGCGAATCTTCGACTGCGAGACGACGCTGTCACGCCGCAAACCGACGAAGTCGTCCACGCGCTTCCAGCTCTTGTCGGCGTTCTTGTCGAGGAACCGCGCGAGCCCCTCGTTCAGCTCGCGGATGACGTTCGGCCCCACCGCGTGATCGAGCATCGCCGCCGTGCAGACCTGTACGGTGCCGCAGCCGAGCAGGAAGTAACTGAGCGCATGCTCAAAGTTTGATATGCCGCCGATGCCCGAGAACGCCTTATCGGGGAACGCCTGCGTGAGCTGCGACATCTTGGCGAGCGAGAGCGGCAGGATCGCCGGCCCGCCGAGTCCGCCGGTGGACACGAGGCCGTCCACGTTCACCTCGAAGTCCAGCGTCTCGGCGTCGATGAGCGGCAGCGACGTGAACGTGTTGGACGACGAGATCGCGTCGGCGCCGCCGAGAAACGCCCCGCGCGCCTCGACGACGATGTCGGTCGTGGATGGGGTGAGCTTCGCCCAGACCGGCACCTTCGCGACTTCTTTCACGACCTTGGTCACGATCGACACGAGTTCCTTGTCCTTGCCGACGTTCGATCCCATGTCGGGCCGATCCATGTGCGGGCAGGATAAGTTCAGCTCCAGTGCATCGCAGCCCTCGTCCTGGCACGTCGTCGCCAGCTGCTGCCAGTGCCGCAGTTCGGTGTCATTCCCCGAGCCGGCCATGATCGACGCGACGAGGACGTGGCCGGGAAACGCCTTCTTGATGCGGCCGAGGCTCGGGACCCACTTGTCGAGCGTCTTGTCCGAGATCAGTTCCCAGTTCCACGACGAATGCAGCGCCGTGCCCGGGCGCTTCTTCATCGACAGATGCGGCGAGTCCGCGTCCGCGCGCAGGAACTTCGTCTTGGGCCCGGTGACGTTGACCACCGGGTGCAGGCCGATCGTCTTCGTGACGACGCCGCCCCAGCCGGCCTCGAACGCACGCATGATGTTCGCTTCCGACTCCGTCGGCGGCGCCGAGGCGAGCAGGAACGGGTTCCGGAAGCGAATGCCGGTGAATGTGGTGGACAGATCAGCCATATGCGTTCTTACTTTTCAGTTTTCAGTTTTCTGTTTTCAGTTTCAACTTCTTCGTATCGTCGCCTCAATCAGCCCGAAGGGCTGGTCCGTGGCGACGAACACCTCGTTCGGGTTGTCGAGGCCGAAAGGCTTCAGGTCCACCAGGAGATGGTGCCGGTTCGGCAGCGTCAGCGTGATCTCCGCCACATCGGCGCACGCAACGAGGGCCGCCTCACCCATGGCGTACAGCGTCTGCTGCACGGATCGGCTTGTGTGCGCCGCAAAGGTCTCGACCAGCGCGCGGCGAATCCGATCGCGCGCGGAGAAGTCTATCGTGCCTGCGCGATACGTCCACGTCGCCGTGATCGACGTCGCGAGAATGCGGTCCTCCGTCTCCGGCAGCGTCGTGTATTGATCGCGTGGAAATCCGGCAAACGCCGAGTCGGTCGTCTTCAGCACGACGAGGTTCGTGAGGCCTGAGACGATCGTCTCGCCGTCCGCGTCGCGGGTCGCCCGCGTCGTCCACTGCTCCCCGCCCGGCTGCGCGAACGCGTGCGGATGCGGGCGGCCGTCGACGTTCACGCGGTCCCAGCGATGCTCCAGGGCACTGATGTGCGCGCGTGTCACGGCCGGCATGGCGAGAAAATGCGCGGCCAGGCGGCCGGCAAACGTCTCGACGCGATCGATCGGATCCTGCCGCGCGAGCGCGTAGACGGTGTTCTTCATGGTGTCGGTCGCGATGCACGGACTGTTGTCACCGTCGACGTACACGCGATCGAAAGCGCCTTCGAGTTGCACGTCGATGGAGAGATCGACGATCTCGTGTGGATCACGCTGGCGGCGCACTTTCACGAGGCGCACGCGCGACTTGCCGTAGCGGTTCCAGGAGAGCTGGGGCATCTACGCCCCCCGGTATGTCGAGTACCCGAACGGGCTCAACAGCAGCGGCACGTGGTAGTGCTCCTCAACGTCGCGCACGTTGAACGTCACCTTCACTTCGGGAAAGAACGGAACCGAGATCCCGAGATTGCGATGGTACGAGCCGATGTCGAACGTGAGGCGATAGGCGCCCGGCGATATCGGGCCGTCCATCAGCGAGGCAATCCGTCCGTTGCCGTCAGTCGACCCGCGGCCGACCGGCGTCCAGTCGCTCGTCTGGCGAATCTCGAGAATGACGGCGAGTCCCTCAGCCGGTTCTCCTCGCGAAATGTCGAGCACATGCGTCGAGATCATCAATCGGTCACCCGTTCTCCATGAGAAGTCTGGCCAGCCGCAATCGCGTGATTTTCCGTTGCTCTTCCGCGGCGGCGGCCAACTCGGCCGCGGGATCGTTCGTCAGCCGCTGCGCGATCAAGCCGAGGATCTCGGCCGCGCCCTTCCCGGTGGCACAGACGATGAAAATGTATCCGAAACGCGCTTCGTACTCGTGGTTCGCCTGCGCGAGCCGCGTGAGGATTGGTTCAGCGGCCCGCGCGACGCCCTGCTGCTCTTCGTCCGACCATCGGCCTTCCCCACCCGCCCCACCTGCCCCACCAGCCCTATCTGCCCCACCCGCCCTGCCCGCCGTACCCGACTCGCCGATCTTCGGATGCGCCGCAAATGCTTCGAGCCAATCCGCCGGACCGAGTGCGCTCCAGATCCCGTCCGCCTGGGCCGTCATCGCATCCCTGCTCGCAAATGGCCTCACGGCGGCCATCTGCCGCGCCCAGCGGGTCGAGCCGCAGCAGCGCCGCAGCGCGCTGGCGGCGGCGTCCCCATCGAGCGCATTCAACTCGGCCAGCGTCACGTCCCTCTCTGGTCTCTGCGAGTTCCGCGTGTTCTGCGTTGATCGTCTCGGTTACTTCGGTCTACCGAAGACGCGAAGCCGCCCGACGCCGCCGTCCGGGAAGATATTGAACCGCACGTGCGTCACGTCGCCGATCGCGCGCAGCTCCTCGAACGCATGCCTCGCGTGCGGCTGCAGCGACGTACGCGGCATCAACTCGCGCCACGTCTGAGCGGTGAGGTCCGCGCCATCGGCGAGTCGAAGACCTTCAAGGCTGCACGCGCCGGGCGCATTGCCCTTGAAATGACGCGTGTCGACGGTCACGCGACGGACGGCGCCCTCCGTGCCGAGGCGAATGATCGTCCAGTCGTGGCCCGGCCCGCGACGCCGTTTCGTCTCCCACCCGTCGCCCATGTGCGTCGCATCCCCCGGCATGATCAGGTTGTGGCGCGATCCGAAGAACATGTCGCTGCAGGCGACGACGAGGCCGCCGTGCTCGACCGCGGCGAGATCCACGTCGCCCTGCGCGCGCAATCGCGGCCAGTCCGCCACCACGTCGCCGTAGACGTGCAGGCGGGCGACGCCGCCGTCGGGAAAGATGCGCAGCCGGAGGTGCGTGACGGCCGTTCCGCTGTCGACGGCCATCAGGTTGTGCGCGTCGCCGGCGAGCGCGGTTCGCGGAAGAACCTCGCGCCACGTTGCGCGGGTCAGTTCATCGAGCACCGGCAGACCGGGAAGATCGCACGCATCGATCGTGCACGACTCCGGAAAGTTGCCTTTGAAGTTGGTCGTGTCGACGTCGACGCCGCGCACGACGCCTCCCGCGCCGAGACGGATGAGACACCAGTCGTGCGCGTCCGGCCCGAGATCGCGGCGCCGGCGCGTTTCCCATCCGTCCATCCACTTTCCGCGGTCGGTGTACTCGCCTTCACGCCAGACGGGCGCCGCCGATTTGATCAGATTCTCTTTCGCCGCGAAGAACTCATCGTTGGCGGCGACCGCGGCACCGCCGAGACGCTCCGACGCCATGTCCACGAGATCGACGAACGACGCCGTCATACGAGGGTTCCGCTGTACGCGCGCACGAGTTGCTTCTTGTCCCAGACGCGCTCGCCGCGCACGAACGTCGTGAGGACCCGGCCGTAGAGCATCCGGCCGGCGTAGGGCGTCAGCTTGTGACGCTGCTTGAGCCGCAACGGGTCGACGGTCGTGGTGATGTCAGGATCCCAGACGACGAGATCCGCGTCGAGGCCGGGCGCGATGCGGCCTTTCTTCTCGGTCAGTCCCGCGAGCGCCGCGGGCCGCTCGCTCATCCAGCGGGCGAGATCGGCGATCCGCGGGCGGGAGACGCCATCCGTTTCCAGATCGGTCTCGCCGGTCCGCGAGCTCTGGACCAGGAACCGTGCCCGCGCGGCCGTCCACACGGCGGGCAGCGTCAGCTCGAGCGACGCAATCCCGCCCCACGCCGTCATGAAGTTGCCAGGCGTCTTGAGCGACGGCGGCGCGGGCGAATGATCGGTGGCGATCATGTCGATCGTCCCGTCCTCGAGGCCCTCCCAGAGCGCGGAGCGGTGGGACGCCTCGCGGATGGGCGGCGCGCACTTGAACTCGGTCGCGCCGTCCCGAATCTTCTCGGCGCTGAAACTCAGGTAGTGCGGACACGTCTCGGCCGTGATCGGGACCCAGGCGGACTTCGCGCGCGCCAGCGCGTCGACGCCTTCCGCCGACGATACGTGCACGATGTGCGTCGACACGCGGAATTCGCCGGCGAGACGGATCATCAAGCGAATCGCCTCGACCTCGGCCGCCGGGGGCCGCGTCGCGAGGTACGTCGCATACGATTGCGGATTGAGGAGTGCGGAGTGCGGAGTGGAGAGGGTTCCGGAATCCGCAGCCCGCATTCCGCCATCCGCAATGAGCGACGGCCATTCCGCATGCACGAGCAGCGGCACCTTCCGCCTCGCGAGAATCGGCAGCGCGCGGCGCAGCTCGGCCTCGTCGACCGCGGGAAATTCGTCGACGCCTGACGGAACGAGAAAGCACTTGAACCCACGCACGCCCGCGTCGACGAGGCCGTCGAGCTCATCGGTATTTCCGGGCACGACGCCGCCCCAGAAGCCGACGTCGACGTGACACTGCGCGCGCGCGGACTCCTTCTTCGCGCGGAGGGCCGCTACCGTCGTCGTGGCGGGAATGCTGTTGAGCGGCATGTCGACGATAGTCGTCACGCCGCCGGCCGCCGCCGCCCGCGTCGCCGTATCGAAGCCTTCCCACTCCGTGCGGCCCGGCTCGTTGACGTGCACGTGCGTGTCCACGATGCCCGGGGACACGACGAGGTCCGGCACGTTGAGGACCAGCGAGCCGGTCGGATCGTCGGCGCCGTACGCCGCCACCCGTTCGATGACGCCTTTGTCAACGTGCAGACAGGCGGCGCGCTCGCCGTCCGGAAGTACCACGCGCCTGCTTCGAATGACTAGCATCAGCTCCGCGTCGCGCGCTTGAGGAACGACCCGCCGCCCGCGCGGCCGACGAATCTTCCGTCCTCGATCACCAGACGACCGCGCGACAGCACGGTGTCGGTGGCGCCCGTCACCTGGCGGCCTTCGTACGGGTTGTAGTCCACCTTCATGTGGAGCGTCTTCGCGGCGAGCGTGATCGTCCGGTTGGGATCGAAGACGACGATGTCGGCGTCGGAGCCGGGCGCGATCGTGCCCTTGCGCGGGAACAGGCCGAAGATCTTCGCGGGCGACGTCGACGTCAGCTCGACGAACCGGTTGAGCGAGATGCGGCCGGGGCGCACGCCGCCGTCGTACACGAGGCTCATGCGCGTCTCGATGCCCGGCGCGCCGTTGGGGATCTTCGAGAAATCGTTCTGGCCGAGCCGCTTTTCCTTCATGCAGAACGGACAATGATCGGTCGACACGCACTGCAGGTCGTTGAACGCCAGGCCGCGCCAGAGCTGATCCTGCTTCGCGCGATCGCGCAGCGGCGGACTCATCACGTACTTCGAACCGCCGAAGTCCGGCTCCTCGTAGTTGTCGTACGACAGGAAGAGGTATTGCGGGCAGGTCTCGGCGTAGGCGTCCAGGCCCCGATCGCGCGCTTCGGTCACCATCTCGAGCGCTTCCGCCGCCGACAAGTGGACGATGTAGATCGGCACGTCCGCAATTTCGGCGAGGGCGATCGCGCGATGCGTCGCCTCCGCTTCCGCGCGGGCGGGGCGCGTCAGCGCGTGATACTTCGGCGCGGTATGGCCCTGCGCGAGCGCGCGCTGCACGAGCACGTCGATGACGTCGCCGTTTTCGGCGTGCATGCAAATGGTCCCGCCGTTCTGGCCCGTCCGGAGCAGCGCCTTGAAGATGCTGGCATCGTCGAGCATGAAGACGCCGCGGTAGGCCATGAACAGCTTGAACGACGTCACGCCCTGGCGGACGAGCGCGTCCATCTCCTGCTCCACTTGATCGTTCATGTCGGTCATGATCATGTGGAAGCCGTAGTCGATGACGGCCTTGGCCTCGGCCTTCTTCATCCACGTTTCCCACGCGTGGTGCAGCGTCTGGCCCTTGTACTGAATCGCGAAGTCGACGATCGACGTCGTCCCGCCGAACGCAGCCGCGGTTGTGCCGGACTCGAAGTCGTCGGCCGACGTCGCGCCGCCGAACGGCATGTCGAGGTGCGTGTGCACGTCGATGCCGCCGGGCAGGACGTACTTGCCGGCGGCGTTGATGATCTTGTCCGCGTGGATGTCGAGCGATGTGCCGATGACGGCTATCCTCTCGTCCTCGACGAGCACATCGCCCGTGTAGAGGTCCGTCGCGGTCACAACCGTTCCGCCCTTGATCAACGTCTTCACGTCACCAGCCCCCAGCCTCCAGCCGCCAGTCCCCTAGAACCAGCGACTGATTGTCACCTTCTTGTCCGTGTAGAACTCGATCCCGTCGCGGCCGTGGGCTTTCAAGTCGCCGAAGAAGCTGTCCTTCGCGCCGCCGAACGGGAAGTACGCCATGGGCGCGGCCACGCCGATGTTCACGCCGACCATCGACGCCGTCGCGTGCTTCGAGAACTCGCGCGCCGCTCTTCCACTCGACGTGAAGATCGACGTCGCGTTCGCGTTCGGATGTGACCTCATCAGCGCGATCGCCTCGTCGAGCGTCTTCACCGGGCAGATCGACGCGACCGGCCCGAAGATCTCGTCGTGGCCGATGGTCATCTTCGTCGACACATCGTCGAACACGGTCGGCCCGACGAAGTAGCCGTTCGGCCGATCGGCGACGCGCGTCTGCCGGCCGTCGACGAGCAACGTCGCGCCCTCCGAGACGCCCGTGTCGATGTAGCCCAGCACGCGCTCGCGGTGCTTCGCGCTGATCACCGGGCCCATCGTGATGCCGGGCTGCGAGCCGTCGCCGACCTTCAGCGACTGCGCCGCCGCGACCAGGCGATCGCGCGTCTCCCGGTGCGCATCGCCGATCGGCACGAGCATGCTGCCGGCCAGACACCGCTCACCCGCGCACCCGTAGAACGATTCCGAGATGATCCCGATCGATCGCTCCAGGTCCGCGTCCGGCATCACGACGACGAAGTTTTTCGCGCCGCCGAGGGCCTGCACCCGCTTGCCGGCGTGCGTCGCGCGCTGGTACACGTGCTTCGCGACCGCGGTCGAGCCGACGAACGACACGGCGCGGATGCCCGCGTGATCGCACATCGCATCGACGACGTCGCGCCCGCCGTTGACGATGTTGACGACGCCGGGCGGAAGATCGCACTGCTGCAGCAGGTCGATCATCGTGCGCTGCGACAGCGGCACCTGCTCCGACGGCTTCAGGACGAACGTGTTGCCCGTGACGATGGCAAACGGCAGGAACCACATCGGCACCATCGCCGGAAAGTTGAACGGCGCGATCGCCGCGCAGACGCCGAGCGGCTGGCGGACGACGTGGCAATCGATTCCGGCGGAAATGTCTTCGAGACCGAAGCCTTGCATCAGTGACGGCGCGCCGCACGCGACCTCGACGCACTCGATGCCGCGGCGCACGCTGCCGCGCGACTCATCGAGCGTCTTTCCGTGCTCCGTCGTGACGATGCGCGCGATCTCATCGAAGTGCTCTTCGAGCCGCGCCTTGAATGTGTAGAGGACCTGCGCGCGCGTGTTGACTGGAGTGTCGCGCCACGCGGGAAACGCCTGCGCGGCCGCCTGGACGGCGGCGTCGACATCGGCTGCAGTGGAAAGCGGGGTCCGGCCGATGATGTCGCCGACGGCCGGGTTGTGGACATCAAAAAAATCGGTGGCCCGGGCTTTCACCCAACGGCCACCGATGAAGTTGTCGAGCGTCTGGACGTCCGGTCGCGCGGCGACGTCGGGCATGATGGGCTCCTCCGAAAAAAAGCCCATTATAGGTCCCCTGTGATCCTAGTGCGGTGACGGCGCCAGCAGCACCGGACGGGCTTCGTTCGCCCATCCCTGCTCCCATGTCGGCCGCGCGGCACGGCGAGCGCCCGCCCGCAGGCGGTCCAGGCGCGACGATTCAGAGGGAAACGTCTCGAAGAGATCGAAGATGACTTCGGCGAGCTGTCGCGCGTTCGAAAACAGCAGGCCGTTGTCCCCGTGGCGGATGCGCTCGGCGAGGCAGGCGCCGTAGTCGAGCGCGCAGACCGGCACGCCGGCGCCGAACAGATCGACGACCTTCATCGGGATGTCGAGGCCGGACGATGACCGGTGCAGGCAGAGGCCGAGATCGGCGCTGCCGACGATGCGTGGATAGTCCTCCGGATCGAGCCAGCGGGTGCGCAACTGGACCCGGCGGGCCGGCAAGCCGGCGAAGCGCCGCTCGAATTCCGCCCGGCGCGCGCCGTCGCCCGTCACGAGAATCACGAGATCGGGAAACCGGCGCGACGGGTGGTTCGCCTCCCAGCCTCGCACGCGCTCCTCGAGCTCGCGGACGGCGTCGATCACGACGTCGAAGTCCTCGTCCGCCGTCCAGCTCGTCGGGCTGACGATGAAGCCGACGTGCCCAGACCCGCGGATTTCCAGCCGCGTGAACAGCGCCTGGCGAATCTGCTCGCGCTCGACGCGCTCGAGCTGGGCAAAGGCGGACGCCGGACGATCGTAGAGAACGCGCACGTCCGGGATCTTGAAGCGATGGTCGAGAAACTTCGCCAGCCCGCGAGAGACGCACAAGTGCGCGTTCGCCGATCGCGCCGCCACCATCTCGAGCCAGCGCGCCAGGCGCACCACAGGATGGCGGCGGCCGAGCCGGAGCGCGAGCAGCGTGTAGCCGAGATTGTGCCAGTCGATCACGAGCCGCGCCTTGCGCAGGCGGGCGACGAACCCCGTCACGACGAGCGTCGGCAGCGCGGGGGGATTCTGCACGAGCAGCAGACCCGGCGGAGGCAGCCGCATCAGCGCCATCCAGAGGCGCGCGCTCAAACGCGCGCCGTCGACGAGCGCGAGGCACGCGAACCCGAGCGTGGACCGGCCCGCGCGGCGGAACCGCAGTCGCGCTTCCGGCAGCCGATGGACGGTGATGCGTGGATCGTCGGTGATCCGCTTGGGCAGCGGCGCGCCTTCGTACCCGACAAAGTCGACGTCGACGCCGTTCGCGGCGAGGGCATGAGCGTGATACTGCATCCGGGGACTCCGGCCGAGGTCCCCGACGACAACGACGGCGGCGCGCATCAGGAGTGTTTCGAGGCTAGCACAACTTCACGCCCGGGGTCAGGCACTCGCGTCCGCCGTCAGCGACCTGAAGAGGCCGGACGAGACAAGAAGCTCATCGAAGCGGCCCTGGGCGGCGACCCGCCCGCCGTCGAGGACGACGAGCCGGTCGCACGTGCGCACCGTCGCCATCCGGTGCGCGATGACGACGACGGTCCGCTCGCCCCGCAGCGCGTCGATGGCGTCCGCGATCTCACGCTCGGTCTGATGATCGAGCGCCGACGTGGCTTCGTCGAAAATCAGCACCGCCGGATCCCGGTAGAGCGCGCGGGCGATGGCGATGCGTTGCCGCTCTCCGCCCGACAGCCTGACGCCGCGTTCGCCGACGCGCGCCCCCAGACCCTCCGGAACCGATGCCACGAGCGCGTCGAGGCGGGCCGCGCGCACGACGCGAACGACGCGCGCCTCGTCGATGCGGTCGTCATCGACGCCGAAAGCGATATTGCGGCGCAGCGTGTCGTCGACGAGCATGACCTGCTGCGGCACATACCCGATCTGCGCCTGCCAGGCCGGCAGCGCGTCGCGGATGTCGCGGCCGTCGACGAGGACCCGCCCGCTGGTTGGCGTCAGCAGACCGAGCAGCACGTCGACGAGGGTCGTCTTGCCGGCGCCGGTCGGCCCGACGATGCCGATCGATTCGCCGCGCGGGATCGACAGGCGCACGTCGGCCAGCGCGTCGGGACGTCCATCCTCATAGCGATAAGAGACGTGGTCGAACTCGATGGAGGTGGCGAGCGGCGGCCACACCGCGGTCGTCACAGGCGGCGCACCCTCGCCGAGCGCGAGCCAGTCCACCGCCATTGGCTCGACGTACGCGCGCGCGAAGCGGATCGAGTTGACGTGCAGGATGATCCGGTTCGCGGCCGGAACGATCCGGAATCCGGCGTACGCGAACAGGCCCAGCACCGACACGACCTCGCTGCCCGATCGTCCCGAGGTGGTCAGCACGGTGACGGCCAGCAGCATCGCGCAGATGAAGATGGTCTCCACGCCCGTCCGCACCGCGCCGCCGGCGCTGCCTCGCCTCGTTTTATAGCGCCGGAGCCGCGCCCGGTCCGCGGCGAACTTAGCGGCGAAATAGTCCTGATGGCCGGACACGAGGATCTCTTTGATCGTGTCGAGGCTCTGATGGAGATCCGCGAGCAGGCGCTGGCCGACGGCGCGCTCCTCTTCGCCCCAGCGCAGGTACAGCCGCCGCGTCAGCCGAAGCGGCGCGAGCAGCAGGATCGCGATCGTCGCGGCGGCCGCGAGCGTCGCGGAAGGCGCGTAAACCGCCATCAACGCCAGCAGTCCCAGGGTGACCACGCCTTCCGACACCATGTGCACGAGCGCCGCCAGCATCGTTTCGACGACTGTCTCGACGCTCATGCTGGCGCGCTGAATCAGCGCGGCTGAGGGATTGCGCAGGTGAAACGTGTACGGTGCGCGCAGGTACCGTGTCAGCAGCCCGATCGAGATCCGCGCCGCCAGGCGCTGAATCACGTGCTCCTCGGCGTACTCGATCGCGATAATCGCGAAGTTGCGCACGATGTAGAAAGCGACGACGGCCATCGTCATCGACCGAGCTGCCGCCTGCGGATCGCCAGCGCCCGGCAGCCAGCGCGCCAGGCGGGGCATCGAACCGGGATCGGCGAGGACGCGGACGAGCAGAACGACGGCGGTGGCGCCGGCCGTTTCGAGGATGGCCACGATCGCGATGAGCGGTACGAGGGCGATCCAACGCCACCGGTCGGCGCGGTCGATCAGCACGAAGGCGCGTCGGATGGCGGAAATCACGAGGATCGCGGCGCCAGCAGCTGCGCGAGCAGATTCGCCGTCACGCGATGGCGATAGGCCGCCGTGGATCGGATGTCGTCGATTGGCGCAATCTCTTCACCCAGCAGGCGCTGCGCCTCCGCGATCGACGCGCCGGCGGCGAGCGCGGCTTCGGTCCGCCGCGCGCGGACGACGGTCGGCGCGACGCTGCCCACCGCGATGCGCACGTCCTCCGCTCGCCCTGAGCCCGAAGGAGCGACCACTGCCATCACGACTTTCGAGATCGCCTGCGCGGCGCGGGTACCCACCTTGCGGAATGCCTGCCGTCCCCGAACGCGCGCGATTTCGAATGCGACGATCAGTTCATCCGGCCGGCGCACGGTCTGCCGGTAGCCGGTGTAGAAGGCCGTGAACGGCACGCGCCGCGTCGCGCCGGCGCTGCGCAGAACGACGGTCGCGTCGGCGGCGGCGAGGACCGGCAGCGTGTCGCCGGCCGGTGAGGCATTGGCCACGTTGCCACCCAGAGTACCGCGATTCTGGATCTGCACGCCGCCGATCTCGCGGGCCGCGGCCGCCAGCATCGGCAGGCGGCGGCGGACGAGCGCCGAGCGGATCAGATCCGTGTGCGTCGCGAGCGCGCCGATCGACAGCACGTCGGCGCACTCTTCGATCGTCCTGAGCGCATGCAGCGGCCAGAGATCCAGGAAGCGCGTGTCGGCCAGCGCACCGAAATTGAGCGCGACGTAGAGGTCCGTGCACCCGGCCATCGGGACGAGCGGTCCCTCGTCGCGCAGCATCTTCAACGCCTCGTCAACTGATGAAGGCCGCAGCAGCGAGCGAGTGGAGATGACGGACTGCATAGTTTCACAACGACCAGAAAGCAACCGCGGAGTGCGCGGAGTCCGCAGAAAGACTTTCGGGAACTCGCCTCCTAGCGGTCTTGAAAACCGTTCACAAATCGCTTGATGCCTTCTTCGCTCAGCCACTTGACGTTGAAGTTGATCAAGAGGCCAACGGTACATCCGGAGAGCCGGAGGTACGACAGCATCTGCGCATGGTGAACGTGCGTTATTTTCTCTACGGACTTGACCTCAACAACCACCTCACGGTTCACAACGAGATCCAGACGGTACGAGCAATCGATCGCAACCTCGCGGTAGATCAGCGGCAGCGGCTTCTGACGCTCAACCGTAAACCCGCGGTCGACCAATTCAAACGCGAGACATGCGTCATACGCTGACTCGAGCAAGCCCGGCCCCAGGACGCGATGAACGGTGAGCACAGCTCCGATGATTCTCTCGGTCACCGCATTCAGGTTCTCCTCCATGCCCTGAATGCAAAGGTCGTGACGATTCATTGATTCGTCCGTTTCCTCAATATTTCTGCGCTCTCAGCGAGCTCTGCGGTTGCTCCTCGTCAGTTTCTGCAATGCTTCGTTCCTGAAGGCTCGCAGTTTCTGCCAGATGTCACGCCTTCTGTATCGATCGATAAATCGCCGAGTAGCCGGTGCAGCGGCACAGGTTGCCGGCGAGTCCGACTCTGATTTGCTGAAGCGTCGGCCGCGGACCGAGCGCGACGGCGGCCAGGATCATGCCCGGCGTGCAGATGCCGCACTGCGCGCCGCCGTGCTCGACGAACGCGCGCTGCAGCCGATGGCGTCCGCCCAGCCCTTCGATCGTCATCACGTTCGCGCCGTCAGCGTGCGCGGCGGGCACGAGGCACGAGTTCACGGGCGCGCCGTCGAGGAGCACCGTGCACGCGCCGCACTCCCCTTCACCGCATCCTTCTTTAGTGCCCGTCAGCCCGCAGTCCTCGCGCAACACATCAAGGAGACGCTTCATCGGGTGCACATTCACACTCGCCCGCTTGCCGTTCAGTACTAGGCGCATATCAGGAAGCAACCGCGGAGTTCGCGGAGCCCGCGGAAGATGCGCGTACTCGCCTGCTCTGCGGTTTCTGCGCGCTCTGCGGTTGCTTTTCCGCCGCCATGACTCTCTCGGGAGTCGCCGGAATCTCGCGCAGATCGAATCCCGCGTGGCGCAGCGCGTTGATCACAGCCGGCGCGGGACCGTCGATCGGCATTTCACCGACGCCCTTGGCGCCGGACGGGCCATGTGGGTACGGATTCTCGCGCAGGACGACGCGCATCGGCGGCGTGTCGAGTGACGTCGGGATGATGTAGTTCGTCAACGTGGCGTTCGCCATCCGGCCGTCACGCATCACGACGTCTTCCAGAATCGCGTAACCGAGTCCCTGCGCGCTGCCGCCTTCGATCTGCCCGACCGCGAACGCCGGGTGAATGGCTTTGCCGATCTCGTGGACGGTCGTGAACGCCGTCGGTCTCACCTCGTACGTATCGCGGTCAACCTCGACTTCGACGACGTCGCAGCCCCAGCCGTAGCTGCCGTAGGCGTCACCTTTATATAAGGTGTCGTCCCACACCATCCCGGCGGGGCGCTCGTACTGCTTGGTGATCACGAGCGGGCCGAACTTCCGCAGATATTGACGCGGCGTCAGACGGCCGAGCCGCCCGCGCATCTCTTCGGCGCAGCGTTGCAGAATCCGCCCGACGATCATGCACGTGCGCGACGCGACCGTCGGTCCGCTGTCCGGCACCTCGCCGGTGTCCGCGGCGTTGACGTCGACGTCGTCGTATTTCACGCCAAGGGCGTCGGCGACAATCTGCGCGAGTATCGTCCGCGTGCCCTGCCCGATCTCCGTGCTCGCGACGTGGATCCGCGCGCCGCGATCGGTGAGCGCGAGCGACGCCTTCGCGGCGAGCTTCACCTCACCCGCACCTGTGAAGCCGGAGCCGTGAAAGAACAGCGCGAGACCGATGCCGCGCGCATGTCCCCCGTGGCGTCCGGCTTCAGCCGGACCCGTCATGAGCGCGCGGCGCCGCTTCTTGAAATCGGTGCGCTTCACCGCCTCGCGCAGGACCTCCAGCGCGCTCGAGTCCTTGCCGAGTCGCTGACCGGTGGCCGTCGTGTCGTCCGGCCGCAGCGCGTTGATTTCGCGGATGCGGACCGGGTCGAGACCAAGCTGCGCGGCGATCCGATCCATGTGCACTTCGGAGGCGAACTGCGTCTGCGGCGCGCCGAAGCCGCGGAACGCGCCGTTGGGCGGCGTATTGGTCATCGTCGCGCGGCCGCGGATTCGGATGTGATCGCAGCGGTACGGTCCCGCGGCGTGAATCATCCCGCGCGACAACACGACCGCGCTCAGCGTGGCGTACGCGCCGCCGTCGAGGACCGCATCAATATCCATCGCCGTCAGACGACCGTCCTTCGTCACACCGGTCCGGTGGCGGACGATCGACGGATGGCGCTTCGTCGTCGCGAGCATGTCCTCGACGCGGTCGTAGACGAGCTTGACGGGCCGTCCGGTCTTCAGCGCCGCCAGCGCGGCGTGGCCGGCAATCATCGACGGGTACTCTTCCTTCCCGCCGAAACCGCCGCCGGTCTCCGTCTGAATCACGCGCACTTTCTCGGCCGGCAGGCCGAGCAGAATCATCAACGCGCGATGTACGTAGTACGGGCACTGCATCGATCCGTACACCGTGATGCCGCCGTCGACGCCGCCAGGCACGGCGATGACGCCGTTCGTCTCGATGTAGAGCTGCTCCTGCAGGCCCGTCCGGTACTCGCCCTCGACGATCACATCGGCCGCGGCGAAGCCCGCGTCGAGATCGCCCTTGTCGATCGCAATCTTCTTGAACGTGATCGCGGACTTCTCGGGATCGTAATTTGGCGTAGACGGCCGGTAGTCGATCTGGACGTCCGCGGCGCGCAGCTTCTCGCGGTCCTCGTGGACGAGCAGGAGAATCGGCTCGGCGACATGGCGGATCTTCTTCTCGGCCAGGCACGGCTGGTCGTCGTCGATGAGCGCGACGATGTTGCGGCCGGGGATGTCGTGATGATCGACGATCGCGAAGCCGGTGCGATCAGCCGTGAAGCGCACCTTCACGATCTGTCCGGCCGGAATCGTCGAGCGAATCGTGCGGGCGTGCAGCAGGCCGGGGAACGTCAGGTCGTCGATGTACCGCGCGACCCCGGTGACTTTGTCGAGGCCTTCCTTGCGGAGAACGTTCCGTCCCACCGCCTTCGCCGCGCGTGACGCCATCGGCCCGCATTATATTCTGGGGATGACTTCCCGCTTAGTGGCCCTTGCGGCCTTCCTCTTCGCGCTCGGCGCGACTGCTTCGACACAGACGCCGGCCCCACGGTACGACGTGTTGATCCGCAACGGCCGCGTCCTCGACGGCAGCGGCAATCCGTGGCTGGCCGCCGACATCGGGATCCGCGGCGGCCGCATTGTCGACATGGGCCGGCTCGGCAACGGGACGGCGACGCGCGTGATCGACGCGCACGGGCTGACGGTCTCGCCGGGCTTCATCGACGTCCATTCGCACGCGTCGACGGGGCTCGCGGGCGATCTGCGCGACGCGCGTCAGCTCCTCGCGCAGGGTTTGACGACGGTGATGATCAATCCGGACGGGGGCGGGACGATCGATTTGAAGGCGCAGCGCGGCGCGTTCGAGCAGAAAGGCGTCGGCGTCAACGTCGCGCTTTACGTGCCGCACGGATCGATCCGGCGCGAAGTGATGGGGATGGCAGATCGTCAGGCCACGCCTGCGGAGCTCGATCGCATGGTCAAGCTCGCGCAGGCCGGCATGGAAGCCGGCGGCATCGGGCTGTCGTCCGGGCTGTACTACGCGCCTGGCAGCTACGCGAAGACCGAGGAGGTCATCGCGCTCGCGAAAGTCGTCGGCGACATGGGCGGCGTGTATGAGAGCCACATCCGTGATGAAGCCGACTACAGCGTCGGCGTCGTCGCGGCGGTGCAGGAGGTGATTCGCATCGCCGAAGAAGGCCGCCTGCCCGGCATCGTCGCGCACATGAAGGCGCTCGGGCCGTCGAGCTGGGGTTTGTCGATGGCGCTCGTCGAAAGGATCAAGCACGCGCGCGATCGCGGCGTCGAGGTGTACGCCGATCAGTATCCGTACGACGCGAGCGGCACGGGCATCGTCGGCGCGCTGATTCCGCGTTGGGCTGAGGTCGGTGGACGCGCGGAGCTGCTGAAGCGGATTCAAGGATCGGACCATGATCGGCTCGCCGCGGACATCCGGCGCAACTTCGAGCGGCGCGGCGGACCGGAGAAGCTCGTCATCTCCCGCTACGCGCCGAATCCCGCGTACGAAGGCCAGACGCTCGCGCAGGTGGCGGCGGCGATGGGCAAACCCGCCGACGAGACCGCGATGGAGCTTCTGCTGAAGGGCGACGCGAGCCTCGTGTCGTTCAACATGGCCGAGAGCGACATCGAGCTCATCATGCGCCAGCCGTTCACGATGACGTGCACGGACGGCGACCTCGTGCCGTTCGGCCAAGGTAAGCCGCATCCGCGCGGCAACGCGGCGTTCGCGCGCAAGATCCGCCGGTACGTCAACGAGCGCGAGACGATCGATCTGCCGTTCGCCGTGCGATCGATGACGTCGTTGCCCGCGTCGGTCTTTGGCTTGAAGGATCGCGGCGTGCTGCGCCCCGGCGCGTGGGCCGACGTGCTCGTCTTCGACCCAGCGAAGGTCCGCGACGTCGCGACGTATCTCGAACCGCACCAGCTGTCCGAGGGGATGGACTACGTTCTTGTAAACGGCGTCATCGAAAAAGAAGCGAATGCGTTCACCGGAAAGCTCGGCGGCCGCGTCGTCACTCCGGATCGGCGGTGAAGATGCGACCAGAGCGCGGTGACCGGTGTCTAAAGGAGGGAAATCGGAGGGCTGACCATGGACGTCCTTGCCGGCCTGCTAACCACACTCCTGCTGCTTCAGACCCCAACGGCGCCGGTCACCGCGGGCCGGATTGCGGGACGGGTCACAATTGAGGGCGCGAACACGCCCATCGCTTCGGCGCGAATCACATTGTTTCTGGTCCCTGCCGGTCGCGGCCAGGTTCCTGCCGGTCGCGGCGGATTCCCAGGCCCGCCCCTCCAGGCAACCACCGACACCGACGGCCGTTTCTCCTTCGATCGTCTCGGCGCGGGCGCCTATCGCATCGACGTGCAGAAGCCAGGGTTCGCGCCGCTCAACGGCCCCGGCATCCCCGCTCGCCCGCCGATCCAATTGGCTGCCGGGCAGGTGATCGACAACGTCGATCTCCATCTGCAGAAAGGCGCGGTGATTTCCGGCAAGGTGCTGGACGCCACGGGCGAACCGCTCAGTGACGCGCGCATCATAGCGCTGCGGCGCGTGCCGCTCGGACGCTCCGGCGCGCAGTCGCGACTCATGCCGGCGGGCGGTCCAGGCGGACAGACGAACGATCTCGGCGAGTTCAGACTCGCCGGGCTCGCGGCTGGCGAGTACTACATCGCGGCCTCGCCACGGATGGGCTCCCCCTTCGGCGGGTCGAGTGCGCCGGCGTCCGAGACGACCAAGCGCACGACCACCACGACGACGTTCTATCCCGGGACAACGGACGATGTGACGGCGCAGGCGATCACGGTGACCGCGGGGAACGAGTTCAATAACGTCGTGTTCACGATACAGACCGTGCCTGCCTTCCGTATCTTCGGCAGCGTCGTCGACGAGAACGGCGCGCCGGTGGCGAACGCGATGGTCATGCTCACTGGCGATCCGCGTGCCGGCGTCTTCTTTGGACCGATGGGCGGCGGTGGACGCAGCGGCGCCGACGGCAAGTTCGTGATCAGCGACGTCGCGGCTGGCAGCTACCGCTTGAACGCGTCGATGCCGCCACGCCTCGGGACAGCGGGCGCCGGAGGCGGCGCCTTCGGTGTCGTGACCAGCGGCCTCGTGGGCGGGGCGTCTCTCGAGCCCCCCAACGAGGTCGTGGTGACAGACAGCGACGTCAAGGGCGCCCGCGTGATCGTGCGGCGCAATCAATAGCCGCGCTTACGACGCGGTCAACGCGATCGCGTAACACCGGGAGAGTCGGACTTGTCGCCGGTGATGAGTCTGACTCGCCTTTGTGCGGTGATGTACGCCCACGCCCATTCCGTCATGACGACGAAGCGGTTGCGGAAGCCGATCAGCCAGAAGATGTGCAGGAAGATCCAGAAGAGCCAGGCGAAGAAGCCGGAAATCTTCAGACCGAAGATCTCCCCGACCGCCGAGCCGCGGCCGATCGTCGCCATGATGCCGTAGTCGCGATAGCGGAACGGCTCGAGCGGCCTTCCGCCAATCGCGCGCAGGATGTTGCGCGCAGCGTGCGCGCCTTCCTGCATCGCCACCTGCGCCACACCTGGCAGCCACGCGCCGTCCTGCTGCAGCGCGCAGATGTCGCCGGCGACGAAGATCTCGGGATGGCCGGGCACCGTGAGCGTCGCGTCCACCGGCACGCGACCGACGCGGTCGAGCGGCACGCCAAGAGACTTCGCAATCGGCGAGGCAGCGACGCCCGCGGCCCAGAGGACGGTCTCGGCGGAGATACGTTCCGAGCCGTCAGGTCCGCCTGAAGGCGGACGCGACGACGAATCGGCCTGCCCCGAGCCCGGTCGCGTGGCCGGACGCCACAGGACGCCGTCCGCATCCACCTGCGTGACGATCGATCCGGTGCACACCTCCACGCCGAGCCGCTCGAGCGCGCGGCGCGCCGCCTCCCGCAGCGGATCGTGGAAGTTGCCGAGAACGTGCGGGCTGCCCTCGAGCAGCACGATACGCGCGGACTCGGGATGAATGCGCCGGAAATCCTGGCGTAGCGACTGCCTCGCGATCTCCGCGAGCGCGCCCGCCAGCTCGACGCCGGTCGGCCCGCCGCCGATGATCACGAACGTCAGCAGGCGCTTCTGCTTCGCCGGATCCGCCTCGCGCTCCGCCGCTTCGAACGCCAACAGCATCCGCCTCCGCATGACGAGCGCATCATCGAGCGTCTTCAGCCCTGGCGCGCGCGCCGCCCACTCGTCGTGACCGAAGTACGAATGCGCCGCGCCCGTCGCGACGATCAGGTAGTCGTAGGCGATCTCGTCGTCGCCTTCAATCAACACGCGCTTGTTCGCGGGATCGATGGACCGCACGTTGGCGAGCAGCACCTCGATGTTCTTCTGACGCCGCAGAATCCAGCGGATCGGCGACGCGATGTCGCCCGGCGACAGCGATGCCGTCGCGACCTGATAGAGCAACGGCTGAAAGACGTGATGGTTGTGACGGTCGAGCAACGTCACGCGGACCGGCGCGCCGCCCAGAGTCCGCGCCGCGTCGAGCCCGCCGAATCCTCCGCCGACGATGAGAATGCGCGGGTTCAAGGTTCAGGGTTCAGGGTTCAGGGTTCCCGGTTCCGGGTTCGGGATGCTATCGTACTGCTATGGCGAGCCCAGCAAAAAGCGCGCGTGAACTGACGGCCACCGGCCCGACCACCGTCGTCGACACCGCATGCACACTCGACTGCCCGGACGCGTGCAGCCTGTCGGTCACCGTCCAGAACCGCAAGATCATCAAGATCGACGGATCGAACGCGAATCCCGTCACCGACGGTTACATCTGCGCGAAGGTGCGACGGTTCGACCAGCGGGTCTACGGCGAAGACCGACTGCTCTACCCCGCCGTGCGGAAAGGGCGCAAGGGCGAAGGCACGTTCAAGCGCGTGCCATGGGACGAGGCGCTCGAGTTGATCGCCGAACGGTTCCGGCGCGCGAAGAAGGCGCACGGCGGCGCGTCGATCCTGCCGTACTCGTACGGTGGATCGAACGGATTCCTGACGCAGGACAACCTCGACGCGCAGCTCTGGCGCCGCTTCGGCACGTCACGTCTCGAGCGCACGGTGTGCGCGGCGCCGACCGGCGCCGCGAACATGACGCTCTACGGCAAGATGGCGTCGATCACGTATCAGGATTATCCGGAAGCGAAGCTGATCATCCTGTGGGGCGTGAACCCGTCGGCGTCCGGCATTCACCTCATTCCGTACGTGCGCGACGCGCAGAAGCGCGGCGCGAAGCTCGTGGTCGTCGATCCGCGGACGACGCCGTTCGCGCGATCCGCGGACGTGCATCTGGCGGTGAAGGCGGGCACGGACGTCGTCGTCGCCCTGGCGATCCATCGGTATCTCTTCGCCAACGGTCACGCGGACGAGGCGTTCCTGCGTGAGCACACGCACGGCGCGGACACGCTGCGCGAGCGCGCCGACGAGTGGACGATCGCGCGCGCGGCCGAGGTCGCCGGCATCGATGCGGCCGCGCTCGAGCGCGTCGCCGAGCTCTACGCGAAGAGCTCGCCGGCGCTTGTGCGCTGCGGCTGGGGCCACGAGCGGAACCGCAACGGCGGCAACTCGGCGATGGCGATCATGGCGCTGCCGGCGGTCGGCGGAAAGTTCGGCGTCCGCGGCGGCGGCTACTCGATGAGCAATTCG
>Ga0326726_10000427_pt1 | contig 39954 bp, 37 predicted proteins | sample MHFenrmetagenome_2_FD_207603 | JGI IMG/M metagenome (GOLD analysis project Ga0326726, IMG submission 207603) | Lab enriched peat soil microbial communities from Michigan Hollow, Ithaca, NY, United States - MHF15MN | ecosystem: Environmental > Terrestrial > Soil > Wetlands > Peat | place: USA... | reverse complement strand
CGCCGACCGGCGGGCCTGAAAGGCCCGCCCTACGGGAGGATCGATGAAAGGCATAGCTGGTTATCTGATTCTGGCGGTCGTGCTCGTGCTGGCTGGCTGGGCGCTGCTCGTCGCCGCCGGGCTCGATCGCGATCTTGCGACGGCGCAGGAACACGTCGCCGCCCAGAAGTACGACGACGTGGAGCCGACGTACGAAACGGCGGAGAAGTACTACGACTACGCCAGCCATGTGCCGGGCATCGGGGACGGGCCGGCGAACGACATCCGCACCAGACACGCGACGCTGCATTACTGGCAGAAGGACTACGCCGCGGTCATTCCACAGCAGAACGATCCGGTCGGCTCCGTCCCGCAGGACAATCCCGACCTGCAGCTGGTGGTGGCGAACGCCGTCTATCGAACGAACCAGTCGAAGATGAAAGACAAGGAATCGACGATCGCGGCGCTCGATCAGAGCATCCTCACGTATGTCACCGTGTTGAAGAGCGCCCCGCGCAGCGAGGATGCCGCGTTCAACTTCGAGCTGCTCGTCCGCCTCCGCGACGAGATCGACAAGGGCAAGCGGAAGCCCGGACCCGCGGACATGGTGCTCAAGGGACCCGACGGCGCCGCCGGCGCGCCGCCCACGATCGACAGCACCATGAGCGACTTCAAGATCTACATCCCGCTCGAGTCGCAGGAGCGGCAGGATCAGGGCGTGGCCGGGAAGGCCGCCCCTGGCAAGAGGAAGGGCTAGAAACTCGGGGCTCGGGGCTCGGGGCTCGGGGCTCGAAAGAGAAGATGGTCACAGGGATCGATTTCAGCACGCTGACGTTCGGCGACGCGCTCTACCTTTGGCTCCTGATCGTCCCTGGCGTGCTGCTGGTCCTCTGGATCGCTCAGGTGGCGCGCCGGCGGAAGGACGCACGCGCGTATCAGGCCGCCCGCGTGGTCCCGATGCGCGAACGCTATACGTGGGCGGGCGACCTCGCGTTCTGGTTGTCGCTCATTCTCGCGTCGGCGTTCTGCATCATCGCGCTCTCCCGCCCGCAGGCCCGGGTCACCATCATCCGTAAGGCTGGGGCCGACATCGTGATCCTCCAGGACGGTTCGGCGTCGATGTACGTGACGGACGTCAAGCCCGATCGCTGGCGGCGGTCGATTCAGTTCCTGCGCACGTTCGCCGACGCGCTGAGCTGGAAGGGCGACCGTGTCGCGCTGGCCATCTTCGCGCACACGGCCGCGCCGCAAGTGCGCCTCACGAAGGATCCCAACTCGTTCTTCTTCTTCCTCGATCATCTCGGCGACCACTCGCCCTTCCGGCTCGAGGACAACCCGACCTGGGACACGAACATCGAGACCGGCATCGAGTGGGGCGTCAAGCTGGTCGAGAAAGACAGCGAGCTCTTCGGCAAGACGAAAAACCCGAAGGGCTTCGTCGTCATCACCGACGGCCAGGCGTGGAGCGGCAACGTCGCCATCGCGCTGGCGGATGCGCGGCGGCGGAAGATCCCCGTCAACGTCGTCGGCGTCGGGACGGTGGGCGGCGGGATGATTCCGGAGCCGCCGCGCGCCGACGGCACCACGCCAGCGGCGTCGGTGCACGCGATCCTCGATCGCGACGGCCTCCGGCAGATCGCCGCGGCCGGCGGTGGCGAGTACTTCGAGATCGGCCGTGAGGCCGATCGCGACGTCGCGTTCCGGATCATCGAGAGCGTCCGCCGCCGGGCTGTCGCGAGCGTGGAGGCGCAAGCCGAAGAGAGCCGCGAGGAGCTCTACTGGCAGTTCCTGCTCTTCGCCGGTGTTATTCTCTGCCTCGGCACCTTCGTTCTGAAGGAACGAGCGGAACTGTGGTGGCAGGCTGCAGGCGCGGCCGCCGCGGTTCTCCTGCTCACGAGCGCCATTCGTTAGAGCGTTTTCGATATTCATGTAGTGACGCGGTAGCCGCAGCCGATCTGCGGCTCTTTCGGCCGCTCCCACAGTTTTTCGCTCCGTACAGCGCCTGGAGCGCCGCGTTTTCGTCCGTTTCAGCCGTTGTCGGCCGTTTACCTCGGCACTTGGCACGCATTTGATCCGTTGTTTGAGTTTTTCAGCCGTTCCCGACGTTGCGGACTGAGATTTTTCGCTCGTTTGGCGGTTGCTGGAGTTTTTCAGCCGGATCTACGCGTTGCCGACCGGGATTTGCACGCTTTTCGGCCGTCCTTGCACACGAATCGCGTGGGATGTCGCTGTTTCTCGCCCTAGAAACTACCGCCGCTCCCCGCTCCGCCCGAACGGCCGCCGTCGAAGCCTGATGGCGCAGGCGGCGCAGGCGCCTGAGTGTGCGCCTTCATCGGGAGCGGCGCGGCGCTGAGGACGCTCAGCAGGGGATCCGTTCCAACGACGATTCGCGTGGCAGTGAACCCATGTCGTGCGGCATTAGGACCGGACGAGAGCCACCGGCGGAGCCCAAGCGCGATCGCCATCAGAGCGACTCCCAGCAGCATCGGGTCCCAGGTGTGTCTCTCCCACCCGAGATACGGCTTGTTGGTGACGAGCGTGAGGATCGCCGTCGCGACGCTGACGATGAGGAGCGGGCGGTCCTTCTCGCGGATGCCGAGCACCAGCCCAACGGCCGGCAGTATCCACGTGAGCACCCACGTCAGCCAGTAGAACCAGCCGTCGACGACGTCCTGCCGAAGAAAGAAGTGATAGCGGTCCCACCAGAAGACGTGAACATTCAGGAGGAGGTACACACCGCAGAGGGCCGCAGCCTGCAGGACGCCGTACTCGTCGCCTGGCCACTCTTCCCCATGCTCAATTCTCTTGATGCGCGTCACCGCGAAGACGACGCCGACGAGTATGGCCGCCACGGCACGACGCGTGGCGGGGCTTTGACTGAACTCAAACGGAATCGCGGCTAGCCAGCACATCCCACCAAGCGCCGCCCAGACGAACCCGAAGCGCAAATAGAGGCCGAGCCCACCTGCCGCGGCGACAACAAACGCCACCGTAAGATCATCGGGGCCGTAACGAACCGGGGCCTCCCGGAACTGCCACACGCTGAAACTGAGCAGCATCACACTGCACGCCGCCAGCATCTCTTCCACGCCGAAGCGGTACAGGCGGAACGTGCCAACCAGCACTTCAGAGGCGGTGATACAGAGGATCGCCGCCAGCGCCGTCACGACGGCGACGGCCACGTTGCCGTGGAGTCCGAACGCCGACACGGTGAAGCCGACCGAGCCGACTACGATCAGCAGCGTGAAAAACGCCAGCGTCGCCCGGAGGTACACGTTCGTGCGCCGCAGATCGACCGCGCACTCCCCTTCCAGCCGTTCGGCCTGCGACGCGCTCAAGAGCCCCGACCGCGCCCACTCGCGCACCTGCGCGCGACTCCGGACGCGACGCTCCTCCACGTCGGTGTATTTCCTCATGCGTCACGTCCGAAACGCCTGGCCAGGACGACCAGAAACACGATGACCGCCGTCGCCGACACCGCGATGTACGCAAGCACCGCCGTGAAGACGTGCGTGTTGCGAAGGATGGCATCGCTGATGCCGATGTACCCGTAGATCACGCCGTACGCCACGAACGCGAACCGCGCGAAACGCACGCCGGCAAAAATGCTCCCGCCTCCGAGTGGCAGCAGCAGCACGAAGTAGAGCGGCGAGGCGGAAGAATCGAAGACCCCGGCCACAGCCACCGCAAGCGCGACGTTGACAGCGACGTGCAGGTAGGCCTCGAGGAAATGCTTCTTGATGTTCGCTCGGTAGAGCGTGACGCCGGACGCCGCCACGAGCGCGCTGTAGATGAGGCCGTCGGCGCGCAGCGACCCGGAGAACCACTGCAGCCGGAACAGGCGGAAGCCGAACCACCCGGCCAGCGTCGACAGCCCGAGTGAGAGGACGAGCCGGTTGTCGAAGCGATACGCAAGCACGAAATAGACGAGCGCCGACAGCAGCAGGTAGTGGTCCCAGCTGTCCTGCAGCAGGTGGAATCGATATTCGATGAACCCGAACTCGAGTCCCAGCATCAGGCACCCGAGGTACAGCACGTAATCAAACGCGAGAGTCGGCGACTCCTGCTGCGCGCTGGAGTACGGCCCGCCGCGGGTGAAACAGTAGTAGAGCGATCCGGCGAACGACGCGGTCAGCGTGGAAAGGATCGCCAGATCGCCCAGACGCGCGAAGTGCGTCTGGATCGTCCAGCCAGCGCCCGCGATGAACGACACCACGCCGAGATACAGGAGCGCATTCAGTTCGTTGAAGACCGGGAAGCGATTTTTTCGAACTAGCGCGGCCAGCGTGTCGTGTTCCGGGCCGGTGATGATTCCTGAGGTTGTCCAGCGGGCGAGATCGGCCAGGAGGCTCATCGCGCTGGTCAGACGAACGCGACCGCCGGCTCGATGGAATGTTCGGCGACGACGAGCGGCGTCGCGCCGTCGTTGACGAAACCGTAGTGAGCGCCGGGCGCGACGAGAAAGAGATCGCCCGCGCGTGCAAAGAGCGCCGGCGGCGTCGCGCGCCGGACCTCATCCGCTGTGCCCAGGATGAGCTGCCCCGATCCCGAGGCGACGTGCAGGGACGTCGCGCGCCGGGCGTCCGAGGTGATGCCGCCCGACGCCCCGGAGTCGAACCAGAGCGAGGAGGCCACGAACTTGTCGCCGCCGCCGAAGGGCGTCCGCCATCCTCCGGTCACGGCTTCCGGCGGGATTCTCGTCCGCGACCATCCGGACGCGCCGAACGCCACGCAGGACGACTCCCCCGGCCAGGCCAGGCGTCCCATCCGCTCCTCGGCAAACGCACGGTTGAACTCGGCCGGAATCGGCAGGCCTTCGTTCTGGTCGTACAGCCGGTCCACCATGTCCGTGGAGACCGTGGCAAACTCGGCGAGCGCGCAGCCCACGACCGAATGGACCACGCTCAGCTTGTCGATGACGACGACGTCGCCCGGCTGCGGCACGAACCGGAACCGCTCGTAGCGCGAGTCGGCCGCGCCCTTCAACCACTCGAGAAACGTCTCGCGCCGGTAAATCTCGCGCCACTCGGCGAAATCGCAGAGGAATACGTAGCCGCCCGGCAGCACGTCGAGGATGTAGAAAATCTCCGTCTTGTGCGTGACGTGCTGCTGAAAGCTGAACCCCTCGCCGGGCCGCTGCAGGAACACCGAGTACCCGAGCGGGCTCGCCGCTTTCACGGCGTACGACTTGTACTTCAGGAGGAAGCCGAGGTCTTTCTGAAACGACGCCAGCGCGCGGATGCGCGCGCCGTCGGGCGGCGCGGTCAGTTCACGAGCCAGCACCTCTTTCAACTGGCGCTCGAACTGCTCGAGCACCGCGATGGGCGAGTCGGCCCGCAGCTGTCTGGCCAGCGACGCCCAGGACGCCGGCGCTTCGGCGGTCACGGCCGTGATTGTCCGCGATTGCCACGGGTAATTCAAACTGCCGCCGGGATTCAAGCACAAGTATGCAAAGAGGTTGGCGAGATTTCACGTCTCATCTTCGCTGCGGGAGGTGTAGCATCGGCGAGGGTGAAATCTCAGAAGCGATCGTGGATCGCGGCGTTGACAACACTGGTTGTGCTGTCGATGCCGGCGGCCGCATTGCCGCAGACGATGAGCGGCGTGGTCGTCGATCAGACGGGCCTGCCGCTCCCCGGGGTTCAGATCGAGGTGCGTCACGGCGATGCCGTGGAGTCGACGACGGTGTCCGGCCCGGACGGCACTTTTGCTCTTACCAAGACCACCGACGCGGACGATGTGGTCGTGGCCACGCTCGATGGGTTCGAGCCGGCCCGCGTGCCGATCGCCAGGGCCGGACGCATCACGCTCGAAATCGCGCACGCGACGGAATCGACCGAGGTCGTCGCGTCGGTGCTGACCTCGTCCGGTGCGGGCATGGAAGCGCTCGGCAGCCGGATGACCGCGTCGCTCGCATCCAGACTACCCGAGCCCCGGCCGCGCATTCTGCAATCGCTGCCGCTGCTGCCGTCTGTCGTGAGGGGCCCCGACGGGCTGCTGCGCATCGGGGGCACCCGTCCGCACGAGTCGTCACTCTGGATCGACGGCTTCGACGTCACCGATCCAGTGACGCTCACGACGCAGATCGATCTGCCGAACGAGAGCGTCAAAGGCATGGCCGTGCTGCGCGAGCCCACCGCGGCGACCTTCAGCGGCGCGCTCGGATCGCTGGCGTCGATCGAAACCGTCCCGGGCGGCGACAAGTTCACGGCCGGCATTCAGGGGTTCATCCCGCGCCCGCGTCTGAGTAACTACGGCCTGGGCCGCATCGAAGCATTCTTCCCGCGCGCGTACGCGAGCGGCCGCTGGAAGCGGCTGCACTACTTCGGTTCGACCGAGTTCAACTACGAGCGCGTGCCCGTGCCCGGCGTCACCAATCGATCGGGCAGCCCGTCAACCGGCGCTACCGGCACCTCGTCGTTCATGCGGGTGGACGTGCCGCTCTCGCCGACCAACATGCTGACGTTCGAGGGCATCGTGGCACCGGCGCATGCGACGCTCGTCGGCCTGAGTCCGCTCACCGAAGCGGCCGCCGCGCCCGACATCCTCAGCCGCGATCTCTTTGCGGGCGTCGTCGACCATGTCGTGCTCGGCAAAGACATGCTCCTCACGCTGCGCTTCGGCGTCGGCGAGCACACGACGGAGGTGCAGTCGAGCGGCAGCGGCAACGCCATCTTCGCGCCGACCGGCTGGCAGCAGAACTTCTTTGCCGAGGTCACAGACTCGGGGATCCGGCGTTCGGCGTCGGTCACGCTCGACCGGACGGACATGAAGGCGGCCGGGACGCATACGGCGTCGGTCTCGTTCGACGTCCGGCAGCGTTCGATGACCGGCTCGATCGAAACGCATCCCATCGAGATTCAGGACGCCGAGGCCCGGCTGGTGCGCTTCATCCAGACCGCGCAGGCGCCCTCGTTGAGCGCGGACGACGTCATCACGGGCTTCGGCGTGCGCGACTTGTGGGCGCCGCTGCCACTGCTGCAGATCGACCTCAACCTGCGCGCGGATTTTCCGACGTTCGGCAACGCCGCCCTCTCACCGCGCCTCGCGGTCAGCTATGCGCTCGACGACACGAGCCGGACGGTCATCAAGGGCACCGTCGGCCGGTTTGTCGGCCGGCTGCCGCTCGGCGCGATCGTGTTCGGTCAGCTCGGCAGGCGGACCGACATGACCTTCAATCCGTCAGAAAGCCTGATGACGCAGAGGCTGACGTACAGCCCGTCGGTCGGATCGCTCAAGCTGCCGCAAGCCGACATGATCTCGATCGAGATCGAACAGAAGATCACGCCGACGCTTGAATTCCAGGCGGCCGTCCGGCGTCGTACGGGGTTCGGGCTGCCCACCGTCGACGTGCCGCCGGGCGGAGGCGCAGCGACGCTGGACAGCCTCGGAAACAGCACGTACAGAGAACTCGCCCTGTCGGTGCGCCAGACGTGGCGGGCAGACCGTGAACTGTTCATGAGCTACGTGAAGTCGAGCGCCATCGGCCATTTCAACGACTACGGCACGCTCGTCAGCAACCTGGATGCGCCGCTGTTCGAGCCGGCCGGCGTGGTGCCGATGCCGACTGACGTGCCGCACCGCCTGCGGGGATGGGCCACGTTTCAGTTTCCTCGCGAGATTGTGGTGTCTCCCGCCGTCGACTGGCGCAGTGGATTTCCGTACTCGGTCTTCGACATCTACCGCCACTACATCGGGAGCGCGAACAGCCAGCGCTTCCCCGCCTATTTCTCGCTCGACGTCACCACCTTCAAGACGTTCGAGATCGTCGGCCGCAAATGGGACCTGGGGCTGCAGTTCTTCAACCTCACCGGACACTTCAACCCGCGCGATGTGATCTCGGTGGCCGGCACGCCGCAGTTCGGCGAGTTCAGCAACAGCTTCGGACTGACGCTCGGCGGGTATATGCGAGTGCGGTGGTAACCTTCTTTCATCAGCGTCCGTATCAACTCCGCGACATGTAAATCGTCGTTACAGACCAGAAACACCGCTGCTGAGAGCAGATAAATGGTGAACTAACTCACTCTCCAAAACCGCAACACCACCTCAGACGGATAGCGTTCCCCGGAGCCGACGAAGATCGATCGCGTGAGCATCTGCAGTTCGGGCGCGGACGTCTCGAATGTGGGTACGGTGCGGAAGTACACGAGCGCCGGATCGACGCGGACGCCTGCAAGGAGCTTCGCCATCACGTCGGGAGGTGCGTGACGCAGCCCGCGGTTCCGGACATACACGAGCGCTCCGCGATCGGTTTCAAGCACGTACCGCGCGTCGGCCTCCGTCAGCCCATCGTCGTGAATGATCTGTTCGTCAGCGCCGCCCGGCAGGATGTGCCCCCGGACGTCCAGATCGCCGTGGCCCTCGAACGTGCCTCCGACGATCGGCACGATTCTCCGTCGACGATGATCGATCGTGCCGATCTCGAGCGGCTCGCCGACCTGAGCGCGAACTTCAAGCGTCAGGTGCAGCCGAGGGGCGGCGGACGAGCCGCTGTCTACAGGTTGAAACACTCTCGAAGCCGCTTGTAAACGGGCCGGCGAAAGTCGGGCACCTGGCGCTCGATCTCGTCGAACGGACGCCACGCGCAGGCCACGAACTCGCTGCCGGCGGGAGGAACGACGGTCAGCCGCCCGCGGTACGCAAACATGAACCAGCGCTGCACCTGACCGCGGCCGGTCCTGGCCGACCAGACCGACCGTGGCAGCTCGTAGGCCAGCAGGTCGGGACACTCGGCGATGAGCCGCAGCGCGTCGCCCTCGAGCCCGGTTTCCTCGAAGATCTCCCGGCGCACGGCGTTGAACGGCTCTTCGCCCTCCTCGAGACCGCCCTGCGGGAACTGCCACGCGCCCGCGATGTCGCGACGCTCGCACGCGAGCACGTCACCGTGCTCGTTGGCGATCACGGCTCCGACGCCGGCGCGGAAAAATCGACTGGGCTGCACGGAAGGCAGTTCTCGACCGCGCGATTGTATGTCAGGAAAAGACGTGCGGGATCAGGCGCGCTGGCGCACCTGTTCGGACTGCGGTTCCGAGGAGATCCTCACGAACACGAGCAGCGAGTACATCAGCAGCAGCTCGGCGAACTTGATCAGCGCCTGCGGAGACGTCGATCCGAACTCCATGCGGTCTGAATCGTCTGCGTAAATCACGGCGACGATGGTGCCCCGGACGGTGATGGGGAGAGCGACGGCGCAGCACGGCGAGCCGCCGAACGGCACGCCGGTCGCCGAGCTGTCGGTCGCCGGGTTGAGGAGCATGCTTTCCAGCCGGCCCGATCCGACCGAGCGGCCGAGCAGCGAGTCCGGCGTGAGCGGCACGGTCACCCTCGAGATGTCGTTCTCGAATTCGAAGCCGCGCTGCTGGACGCCCTCGAGCCTGTTCGCGCGCACGGCGAAGAGCGCGACGCGCGAGAACTCACGAATCAGCCCGTTGAAGAGGCCGGTCAGCGCATCGGCGAGCGTCGTGGAGCGCTCGAGGACGCTGAAGACGGTCAACAGCTCGTCGAGCGGCAGCATCATGCACGAGAGCGCCTGCTCGCGGATCGTCGCGGTGTGCTCCTGCCGGAGTTCGTCCAGGGTCTCCTCGAAATGCGCGGACGCATGGCCGAGCGCCGACTCCGCCGCGTCGGCACGTTCGCGCGCGTCGGCGAGCTCGAGGCTCAGCATCTCGGTTCGCGAATGCAGCGTCTGCAGTTCGAGGCGCAGCGCCTGCACCTGGGCGTTGCCGGCCTCCATGACACGCGAAACCAGACCGGCGGCTTCGTCGGTCGCCCACGCCCGCAGCGCCGAAGGATCGACAGGAGGACGTTCCATCAGATCAACCCCGATAACTCAGAGGAAATCGGCCGCTCGCACTCAGGGCACACGATGACGTAGCCCTTTCTCGGGAGCGTCGATGTGAACGACACCTGCGACCGGAGCAGCCTGAACACTCGAAACGTGCTGATCTCCATCGCGCAATGCGGGCACTGCACCGGAAACTCGAGGCTGTACACGGCTCCGGCGCCGTCGAGGTTCAGGCGTTTTGGCTCGGTGGGTGTCGTATCCACTGATCACTGTCTGTCGGCAAACGACGTTCCCGATCTATTGCACAGAACGGCGTGGAACGAACGCGCACCAGCGGACATGAGCGTCAGGGGCGATTACGATTCTGGCGAAAAATTACAGATGTGCCGGGTGTTCCTTGCGCGCGTTTTCCCAGGCGGGCATCGTCAACGCGCGTCGCGCGACGAGCGCCGACAGCACGTAGCAGGCGCAGCCGATCAGCATCGCGGCCTGAAACCCCCAGCTCAAGGCGACGAAGACGGTCGCCACCGATCCGACGACGGACATGACGCCGTTCAGGCCCCAATAGAACGGCGGCGGCGGCAGCGAGCCTCGGCCGGTGCTCTGGAGACCTCTCGGAAACGGCACGCCCATCGCGAGCCCGAGCGGCGCGACCAGCAAGACGGCGATGGCCACGCGCGCCCAGAGCGCCAGTGGGAGCAGCATCGGCACGAGCCGCGGGAGCGCGATCGCTTCGATTCCGCCAAGGACGGCGACCGCGAGGCAGGCGGTCCGCGGCGCCACGAGCGGGCTGGCGGCGCTGCCGACGCCGCCTGCCGCAAGCAGCGTGAAGAGCAGAATCGCCAGCGTGAAGATCGGATGGCCGAGCAGCAGCGTCAGGTTCTGCAGCAGCGCGAGCTCGACGGCGATGAACCCGAAGCCAAGGCACGCGAAGTACACGACCGACGCCGCGTACGGCGCGGCGGGCTTCTGTCGTGGCTTGCCAAACGCCGAGAACACCGCCAGCAGCGCGAGATTCGGCGCCAGAAGCCAGGCGATCAGGCGCCTCGCGATGGGCGCCGGCATGCCCCACGGGCGCTCGGTCGCGAAATAAAACGGGCTGTCGTCGAACACCGGACCCACGAGCTGCGACGACTCCGCTTCGTACGCGGCGAGCGTCTTGCGGCCCGACAGCAGATCGTCGTACGGCGGCGGCGCGGGCCGGCCGGGAACGATCATCGGACTTGCCAGGTTCCAGTCCTCGAGCGCCGCCGATTCGTCCGGCGTGAACGGCCGTTTCCGCACCATGAACAGCATCTGCGGCGGATCGATCTTGGTGCCGCGCCGTTCGCGGAGCGCCACGACGCGCTGCGATGCGGCCTCGGCGCCAAGCAGCGCGACCGCGTTCGAGACGAGCCGCGGAATATCCGAGTCCCACCGGAGAATCACGAGCACGCCGTTGTCGGTGAGGTGCTCGTAGTAAGCGCGAAACGCCTGCTCCGTGTAGAGATAATTCTCCGAGAGCGACAATCCGCCGGAGGCCACCGAGGCCCACGAGTCGACGAAGCCCAGAAAGATCGTGTCGAATCTTCGATCCGTACGGCTGATGAAGTTGCGGCCTTCGCTCTGGATGACCTCGACGTCAGGCCGGTCGTACAGGTCGCCCGCTCGCGCGCCGTAGTGGCGCACGAACTGAATCATCAGCGGATTCATTTCGACCGCGGTCACCTTCCGGCTGCCGGACGCGAGTGCGGCGATGACGTCCGGGCCTCCGCCTGGTCCGATGACGAGCGTCTCGCCGCCGGGGTTGAAATGAAAGGGTCTCGCGCGATACGAATCGCGCAGCTCGTGGACGCTGTCGAGCTTTCCGTCCCACGGCATGATGCTCGTCCACGCATCCGAGTCGATGTAGAGGCGCGCCAGAAACTTCGGCGCATCCACGCCCTCCACCGCGTCGATTCGTGAATACGCGTTCCAGCCGCTCTGCGCGATACGCGAGCCGGGGCTCTCGTCCATCTGCCGGCGCATCGCCTTGATGGTGCCGGGGATCACATGAAACAGTCCGGTCGAGCCGTTCGACAGCGCCGCGACGGCCAGCACGGCGGCGCCCGCAATCGCCACGACCCGGAATCGCCGCGACAGAAGCGCCGCGGCCGCCATCGGCGCCACCGCCGCGAGGAGCAGCGACGCTTCGCCGCCCAGCACCTGCAGCAGGACGCCAATCGCCGCCGCGCCGATCGACGCACCGAGGAGATCCGCGAAATAGAGAGACCCCGACGCCGCACGGTTCAGATCGAAGATCGTCGACAGTGCGATGCCGCCGAGAAAAAACGGCACGAGCGGCGTGATGAAGTACAGCGGGAGCCGCCGGAGCTCGAACGGATACTCGACGAGGACCCACAGACACACTGGAATCGCGAGGCCATAGAGCAGCGTGAAGACGGCCGCTTTCTCCAGCGAGAATTTCCACGTCCGCTTCAGCAGGTGCACGGCCAGACCGCCAAGTCCCCAGCCGAGCAACGCCATGGAAATCGCGACGAACGCGAAGTGGTACCAGATCGTCGCCGAATAGATGCGCGTCAGGCCGATTTCGAAGACGAGACCCGACAACGTGATGAGGAACACCGCGGCGCGGATGGGCATGGGGGCTACAGGTTATAACATGTCGCCCCAGTTCACGATGAGCCGGATCGACCGCGCCGTCGGCCTTCTTCGCTCGCTGGCGATCTATCACGCCATCCCGCTGCGCCAACGGCGGCTGAAGACCCTGTACCGGCAGTTCGTGCGGGCCGGCGATCTCGTGTTCGACATCGGCGCGCACGCCGGCAATCACGTCCGCAGCTTCTCGGCGCTCGGCTGCCGCGTCGTCGCGCTCGAGCCGCAGCCCGATTTCGCGCGCCTGCTGCGGCGGCTGTTCTCACGCCGCCCGGGCGTCCGCATCATCGAGGCCGGCGCCGGCAGCGCGGCGGGCCGCGGAACGCTGTCGATCAGCGAGCGGACGCCAACGGTGACGAGCCTGTCGGAGGGATGGCGCGACCGGCGCGCCGCCGATCCGGAGTTCACGGGCGTCCACTGGAACCGCCGCGTCGACATCGAGGTCACCACGCTCGACGCGTTGATCGAGGAGCACGGCGTGCCGGCGTTCATCAAGATCGACGTGGAAGGCAGTGAGCCGGACGTGCTCGCGGGTCTGTCGACGGCCGTGCCGGCGCTCGCGTTTGAATTCCTTCCGCGCGCGCTGGACCAGGCAGACGCGTGTGTCGCGCGGCTCGGTACGCTCGGCCACTACGTCTTCAACTGGTCGCGTGGCGAAACGTACACGCTCGCCGCCCCCTCATGGCTGAGCGATCGCGAGATCGCGGCCGCTCTGAGGTCGCCCGACGCCCGGCGGCGATCCGGTGACGTGTATGCACGCATCGCCGGGCACTCCAGCCGATCGATATAATCGGGCTTGTCGATGTCAACGCTCGATGTCCGCGGTGTGGCCTGGCGCAGTGTTCTCTCCGCGGCGCAGAGCGCCGCCGGACTCGACGCCGCGCGGGAACTGCTGGGGCGACTGCCGGCAGATGATCCGCGCGCCGCCATTCTCGATCTCTACCTCCCGATCTGCAGCGCCACGGCCGAGCACCCGATCACGGTCGGCCATCTCGGCCAGAGCCTCGACGGCTTCATCGCGACCCTTGCCGGCGAGTCACGCTACGTCACCGGGCAGGAAAACATCGTTCATCTGCATCGCCTGCGGGCCCTGTGCAACGCCGTCGTCGTCGGCGCGCGAACCGTGGCCGCCGACGACCCGCAGCTGACGACGCGTCTGGTCGAAGGGCCGAATCCCCTTCGCGTGATCATCGATCCGGCCCGGCGCCTCGACGCGACCCATCGCGTCTTCACCGATCAGAAAGCCGAGACGCTGTATGTCTGCGCGCGATCGCTTCTCAAGGAGGGCGAGCAGCGGTTCGGCTGCGCGACGATCGTCGGCATCGACGATCATGCGGACGGTCCGGGCAGCGTGAACGTGGCGGCGCTCGTGCGGATGCTGCGCGAGCGGGGATGCTCCAGGATTTTCGTCGAGGGCGGTGGGGTCACCGTCTCGATGTTTCTCGAAGCGAACCTGCTGGATCGCCTCCATATGACGGTCGCGCCGCTCATCATCGGCGACGGCCGCCCGGCGATCAGGCTGCCGGCCCGCGCGCTGCTCGACGACTGCCACCGCCCCAGCTACCGCGTGTTCCGCATGGGCGGCGACGTGCTGTTCGACTGCGACCTTCGCTCGCGCGGCGACGACGCGGCGGCGTCGGACGTCATCACGCGCATCATTTAGTTCGAGCCCGAGCCCCGAGCCGTGAGCCCCGACACAGTTATTTAGAAGGCAGCCACCCCGCCAGATCCTTGTGCCCCACGATCAGCTGTGAACGGCCGGCGACGACGTGCGCGATGCGTCTCGCGCGCCAATCCGCGACAGCCGCGGACTGTTCCGGCGCCACGGCCGTGGCGGCATCGGCCCAGCCGGCGATCAACTGTCGCTGCAGTTCGTGCAATTCGGGCGTCAATTCCCAATCGCTCGCCTCGCGCTCCACGTAGTACCCCGCGGTCGTAAACAGTTCACTCGCGCGCGCGACAGCCGACGGGCCCTCGGCGGGGCCAAGGCCCTTGTCGGTCTTCTGATGCTGATTCACGAGCTCGCATATCGCTTCGTCTTCAGGTTCGGCCGGCGCGAAGTCCATGCGGCCGTCGTACGTCAGCGCGAACAGCACCGCCGCGCCCGCTTCGCGGCAACGTGCGACGAGCGCCTGCAACCATGCCTCGGAGGCCAGATCGAGCAGCGCGGACGCCGTGACGAGCGCGCGGCCGGAAAACAGGCTGGCATCTAGCACGGCGCGCTGCAGATCCAGACACTGGGAAGCCCAGGCCTTCGACGCGCGACTGAGCAGACGCTCGTCGTGATCGACCAGCATCCAGCGTTGAGGCAACGGCAGCTTGCCCGCCAGATATCGCACGTTCGCCCCGGTGCCGGCGCCAAGATCCAGGATGTCGATGGCGCGATAGCGAGGAAGGACGGCGGCGACGTCGCGTGTGAGCCGCATCGAACGCGACGCGGCGTCGATCGGTTCGCGCAAAGCCAGCCACCTGGCGGTGAAATCACCCATCGAGCGCCACGCCTGTCAGCACCTCCGCCATCTTCGTCGACGCGGCCTGCCAGCTGTACAGCCCATCCCGTACCCGTGCGGCGCCCGCCGCAAGACGTCGACGGAGATCCGGATCGTCGAGCACCTTCGCCATCGCATCGGCCAGCCCCCTGGCGTCGCCAACCGGAACGAGCACGCCGGCTTCACCGCCGACAAGGTCGGGGATAGCGCCCACTGGCGTGCTGATCACCGGCAGGCCGTGCGCAAGCGCCTCCGCGACTACCATCCCGTAGCCTTCGTATTCGGTGGCGAGGACGAACAGATCGGAGCGCTGATAGTACGTCGAAATCGCCGGCGCGTCTGCTTCGCCGGCAAGCGACACGCGCTCGTCGAGTCCGGCGTCGCGAAGTCCCTCACGCAGCTGCTCGACGGACGGGGGATGACGATCAAGGCTGCCGATGATCGTCAGATGCCATTGGCGATCCGAAATCATCGCGAGAGCCCGCACCAGCGTGCCGTATCCCTTTCGCGGTGAAATGGCGGCGACGCACAGGAGCTCCGGCGTCGCCGACGGCGAGCCCGTCGACAACGGCCCGCGGTCGACGCCCGGCTCGACGACGGCGATTCGATCGGACGGGACGCCGAACAACCGGGACACGCGCAGAGCTGTCGGCTGGCTGGTGACGACGATACGACGCGCCAGGGCGAGCGTGCGTCGCTCGCTGACTTCGAACGCCGACGCGTCCTCACGCGAGATGCCGGTCTCGTCGGCCAGGGGATGGTGAACAAGCGACACGAGACGCAGCCTCGCGGCTTCGCGCTCCATGACCGCGGGCATCACACCGCCCGCGAGTCCGTCGACGAGAACAGTCGCGCCCTCTGGAATCAACGCCAGCTTCGACGCCGCGTCGGCAAGCGCCGCGTTCGTCGGCCGCGGAAAGCCGTCGTCGAGGCGGCAGACGTCCACGCGCCAGCCAAGTCCGCGCAGCCCTTCGACGATGCGCCGGTCGTAGACATAGCCGCCGGTCAACGTTTCGAGACGTCCGGGGACGACGAGCACGAGCAACTACAGGCGTCCCTCGAATGACGCGGACGCCACATGCGACTCGTGCAGCGTGACGCGGATGCTCTCGACGGCGGACGCGCCCGTGCCGAGCTCGCCTCGACCGCGCGCCGCGGCCACCCGATCGAAGATCGTCCGGGCCAGCACCTCGGTGGTGGTGTTGCGGCCCTTGAACGCGGGCTCTTCGTCGAGGTTCCGGTAGTTCAACTCGGCCAGAATCGTCCGCAACGCCTCGGTCGCCCGGCCGATGTCGATCACGATGCCGTGCTCGTCAAGCTCCTGGCTGCGGAATTCCACGTCGACCACGAACGTCGCTCCGTGCAGCTTCTGCGCGGGACCAAAGACCGAGCCGCGGAAGCTGTGCGCAATCATGATGTGATCGCGAACGGTCACGGAATACATAGCAGTCCTCTAGACCGACGGCGTTGCAGGTTCGCAACGACGGCCTTTCACGAAGGCACGAAGATCCACGAGACATTCTTGTACAAAACAACTCGTGTTCACCGTGTCTTCGTGATGAACAGGCGATGGGACTACCCATCTGCTAGTCATAGCGAATGCGGTGACATAGAGCATCGCCCGGCGAGGATGCCAGCGACGCCATGACGGTGGGCAGCTCGTCGAATCGGCTTTCGCCTGTGATGAGCGCGTCGAGCTCGTCGTGTGCGAGCAGATCGAGCGCGAGCGTCATGCGGCGCCGCGTGTCCCAGCGCGAGCGCTGGGCGCGGGCGACGCTGCCCACCTGCGACGACATCAGCGTGAGCCGGCGCGAATGAAAGCTTCCACCAAGCGCGACCGGGACGTCTCCGCTGCCGTACCAGCTCAGCTCGACAATCCTCGCTTCGAATCCCGCGACCTGAAGCGCACGCGCGAGACCTTCAGGCGAACCGCTGGCGTGAACTACCACGTCGGCGCCGTCCACCAGCCGATCCGGATTCGTGAACCTCACTCCTAGCGCCTGCGCGACATCACCACGCCGAGGGTTCACGTCCACCAGCTCGACCTGGCAGCCGGGTATGCGGCTCGCCAGCCACGCGACCAGGCAGCCCACGGTGCCGCCGCCGATGACGACCACGCGATCGCCGATCCGCGGATCCGCATCCCACAGGCCGTTGATCGCGGTCTCGAGGTTCGCCGCCAGCACGGCGCGCTCCGCCGGCACCGACCGAGGCAGCACATGTACCGACGCCGACGGCACGACGTAGCGAGTCTGATGCGGATACAGGACAAATGCCGTTCGCCCCTCGAGCTCCCGGGGACCGCGCTCGATCTCGCCGACGCTCGCGTAGCCGTACTTCACCGGCGCTGGAAAATCGCCGGCCTGAAACGGCGCGCGCATCCGCTGATACTCGCTCGCAGGCACGCCGCCGCGAAACACGATGGCTTCCGTACCGCGGCTGATCCCGCTGTATCTCGCCCGCACGACGACATCGTCCGGCGCCGGATCAGGCAGCGGCTCGGACCGGATCTCGCCACGACCGGGTGCGGCGATCCAGAAGGCACGAGCGGCGGCGGCGGGCATGCGCCGCTCATTTTGGTGTTTTGGCGCGCGGGTTACAATCCTCAGGTCCCCAAATGCCAGATGGCCTTCGACTCCGCGCTGCGGCTGTTCAGCTGATCGGGCTCGCCGCCCTGGTCGTCCTGGCCGGTGTCGCGCGCACGCGGCTACCGCTTGGCGAGCTGTATTCACTGAAAGCGGCGGCCTGGTTTGCGGTGATCGCGACGCTCGCGGTCGTCTTCATCAGCGGCGACACACATCCGTTTACACGCGTCGGGCCGGCCAACCTGGTGACGACGGCGCGGGCCGTATTCGTCGCGCTCGTGGTGGGGTCGATCGGCGAGCCGGCATCGCCGGCGGTGGCCGCAACTGCGGCCGTCGCAGGCCTCGCCGCGACGATGATGGACGGCATCGACGGCTGGATGGCTCGACGTACCGGCATGGCCAGTCGATTCGGCGCGCGCTTCGACATGGAGATCGACGCGCTGCTGATCCTCGCGCTGGCGATTCTGACGTGGCAGCACGGCAAGGCCGGCGCGTGGGTCGTGCTGTCAGGGTTGCTGCGCTACGTGTTCGTGGCGGCTGGCTGGCTGCTGCCGCAGATGCGGCGGCCGCTGCTCGACAGCCGCAGGCGGCAGACGATCTGCGTGATTCAGGTCGCGGCGTTGATCATCGCGCTCGAGCCGTTCGTCGCGCCGCCTGCCAGTGAACTGATTGCGAGCGCGGCGCTGCTGGCGCTGGTCTATTCGTTTGCCGTCGACACGCGGTGGCTGCTCTCAGACCGACGAGAGCAGGTGGCCTAGCTTCTCTTTCTTCGTCCGCAGGTAGCGGCGTGTCGACTCCGAGGCCGGAATCTCAATCGGCACGAGCTCACTGACCGACATCCCGTGATTCTCGACGCCGGCGAGCTTGCGCGGGTTGTTGGTGAGCATCCGCATGGACTTGACGCCGAGGCTGCGCAGAATCTCGACGCCGAGCCCGTACTCGCGCTGGTCCGCGTCAAAACCCAGCCGCTCGTTCGCCTCGACGGTGTCGTAGCCCTGGTCCTGCAGCGCGTAGGCGCGAATCTTGTTCGCCAGGCCGATGCCGCGTCCTTCCTGATTGAGATAGAGAATGACGCCCCGGCCCTCGGCGGCAATGCGCTCCATCGCCGCGTGCAGCTGAGGTCCGCAGTCGCAGCGCGCGGAATGAAACACGTCGCCCGTCAGGCAGGACGAATGGATGCGCACCAGCACGCCCTTGCCGTCGCCGATTTCTCCAAGCACGAGCGCGATGTGCGTCTTCCGCTCGGTGCGATCGTCGTAGGCGTGAATCTCGAACTTTCCGAACTCCGTCGGCAGCTGAGCCGTGGCCACGGCGCGAACCTCAGGCTTGCCGAGTGCAGCTCGGACGCGTGCGCGGACGGTCGCGAACATGTTCATGAGCAACGCTAGCGTACTTCATGAAGCGTCGTAAGCGATAATCAGCGTTCCACATGAGCAGCGGGTGGTGGCGGGGGATTTCACTCACGTTGGCGGTGCTGCTGCTCAACGTCTCGCTCACGTTCCACAACATCTGGCCGACGCCCGCCATCACGTGGCGCGGCGAAATCTCCGCTGAACTCGGTGCTTACTTGTGCCTCGCCGCGCTCGTGGGCGCCGCGCGCCGTCGGAAGTCTCCCTTTTCGCGATCTGCGTTGCGGATTCTCGCGATCGTATGGCTGTTGTTGGTTCTTGGCCGCTATGCCGACGTGACGGCCACGGCGCTCTTTGGCCGGGACATCAACCTCTACTGGGATCTCCGATTCATCCCCGACGTCGTTTCGCTTCTGGCAAAGGCCGCAACCGTCCGGCTCATCGTCGCCGTCATCGGCGGAATCCTGGTGGGGTTCGGCCTGCTCTACGCGCTGCTGCGCTGGGCGCTCGGGCGTGTCGCGACAGCCGTCGCCGACAGCGGCGAGCGCCCGCTCGTGGGCGCGATCGGACTCGTCCTCGTCGCGCTCTATGCCGGCCGGTTCTACCAGCCGCGGCTGGAGGCGGTGCCGTTCGCGAAACCCGTGACCGTGACGTACGGCCGCCAGGTGCGGGTCGCGGTGCGCGCACTCACAGGATCGACCGCGGTCGCCGCGAGCCCTTCGATGAACTCGTCGCTGGCGCGAGTGAAGGGCGCCGACGTGTTCCTCGTATTTCTCGAGTCGTACGGCGCGGTGACGTTCGATCGGCCCGCATTCGCCGAGCGTCTGTCGGCCGCCCGCGCGCAGCTCGATGCGGCGATTCGTGAAACGGGCCGCGACGTCGTCTCCGGGTTCGTGGAGTCGCCGACGTTCGGCGGATCGTCATGGCTCGCGCACATCAGCCTGATGTCGGGCGTCGAGGTCCGTGATCCCGACACGAACGCGCTCCTGATGGCTCAGAAGCGCGAAACCCTGGTGTCGACGTTCAAGCACGCCGGCTATCGAACGGTCGCCCTGATGCCCGGCCTCTGGCAGGCGTGGCCTGAAGGAGCGTTCTACGGCTTCGACGAGATCTATGGAGGCGCCCGTCTGGAGTACCTCGGCCCGCAGTTCGGCTGGTTCGACATCCCCGACGAGTTCGCACTCGCGAAGTTCGACGCCGAGGAAACGAACGTCGAATCTCGCAAGCCGCTTTTCATGTTCTTCCCGACGATCAGCACGCACACGCCATTTCGTCCGACGCCGCCGTACCAGCCCGACTGGCCGCGCATGCTGACCGATCGTCCGTTCGATCAAAGCGATCTCGATCGCGCCTTCGACCAGCAGGCCGACTGGCTCAATATGGGACCGAGCTACGTCGACGCGATGGCCTACTCGTATGCCACGCTGGCCGGGTACCTCCGCAAGAACGCCGATCGCGACCTCGTGATGATCGTGCTTGGCGATCACCAGCCACCCGCCCTCGTGAGCGGCGAGGGCGCGCCGTGGGACGTCCCCGTGCACGTGATCACCAGTCGGCGCGACGTGCTCGATCGACTGCGGCTCTACTGGTTCCGTGAGGGCCTCACGCCGAAGCGGCCCCTCGTCGGCCGCATGCACCGGTTGCTGCCGGTGCTTCTCGACGCATTCTGAGGTTCCAGGTTCCGCGTTCCAGGTTCAAGGTGCTGGTTCAAGGTGCTGGTTCAAGGTGCTGGTTCGGGTTCGTCTGAGCGAATGGCGAACCGACCTTGAACTCTGGAACCGGAAGCTAGAACCTAGAACCCGGAACCTGGAACCCGGAACCTGGAACCTGGAACCTGGAACCTGGAACCTATTTAGTCGCTTCGCACGTGCCGTAGTGCTGCGACACCGACGGTTCGGAGACGAAGCCCGGAAGGCTCATGGGCAGATAGTCGTGTCGCGCATGGACGGCGCGGAACGTCCTGGCGTTTGGCTCGCCGACGAACACCGTCGTGATGTTCAAGGTGCCCGTAACGCTGCGCTCCATGAAGTGCAGGCTGCTGACAGTGAGCAGGCTGACGACGTCGGCCGGCCCTGACGTGCCCGTTACGCGGGCGCTGCCGCTGTCGGTGTCGATCTCGTCGACGTCGAGCGTGAGCTGTTCGGGCTGCCGGATCTGCGCCTGGGGCTCGCCGTTCTTCCATGACCCGCTCGAGTAGATCGAAAACTGGCACTTGAGGCTCTTCACCTGCGCCAGGGGGTTCTTGTCGGTGCCTTGCGCGAACGCCGTGGGTATCGCGACAGCCGTCATGGCGGCCGTCGCGGCCAGAAGCGCGCCCATGCGTGCGAGAGTCGTCATCATGATCTCCGGGGGAATCGGCCCGAACTATACACGATATAATCGCGCCGCTTGGTCAAACGACTCGTCCTGCTCACGTTCCTGCTCGTGGCCGGCGGCCTGGTCGCGTTCGCCGGCCAGCCGTCCGCCGACGCCAGGCTTCAGAGCAACCTGAAGCATCTGTTTCCCTCGGCGACGGCGTTTTCGCCGAAGGGCGGCGATCCGCCGCACTTCAAGGCGTTCGGGCCGGGACAAACACTCCTCGGCCTCGCGTTCTGGACGACGGAGCTCGACCCGCTCGAACGCGCCTACGACGGCCCGATCAAGATCCTGGTCGGCATGGACACGAAAGGCATCCTGACGGGCGTGGTCGTCGTCGAACACCACGAGCCGTACGGGAACTTCTCGATCGAACGTCCGGAATTCGCCGCGCAGTTCCGCGGCAAGAACATCCGTGACGCATTCAAGGTCGGCGTCGACGTCGACGCGGTCTCGCGTGCCACGATCAGCATCACCAGCTCGTCGCGCGCCATCAGAAACAGCTCGCGGCGCGCCGCCCGCGCGCTGCTCGCGCCTCCCGAGCCGGCCAAACCCTAGTCCGAGGACCAGACCTGCCGTAGTCTGTGGTCATGGCTCTCGCGCAACTCATCGTCGCCTCCATCGCCTACGCCGTCGGCGGCCTGTTCATGAAGCTTTCGGAAGGACTGTCGCGGCCGTGGCCGACCCTCGCCTTCTCGGCGCTCTTTCTCGGCGGCGCCATGCTCCAGGCGCTTGGCATGCGCGGCACCGACCTGGGCGTGTCGTTCGTGTTTGTGCTGGGCGTCGAGGCCATCGGCGCCACCGCGCTGAGTGCGCTGTACCTGCATGAAAGCCTGTCGCTGTCGCGTATTGCCGCCGTGCTGGTCGTCGTCGCCGGCGTTGCGTGGCTGCGGCGTACGTAGAATAGGGACCCATGGCCGGACTGATCGAAGCAATCGACATCAAGCGGAAGATGTTTTTCGAGTTCGAGAACGCGCCGTACCACTGTCTCGACGTCGAGATCTCGAAGCCGACGGCACGCGGCGGCCAGACACTCGTCCGGGTCAAGATGCGCAACCTCCTCACCCGCGCGGTCTTCGACAAGACGTTCAAGGCCGGCGAGAAATTCGCCGAGCCCGATCTCGACACGATCGACGCGTCGTTCATGTACGCCGACAGCGCGGGCTTCCATTTCATGGACCAGGAAAGCTTCGAAACCCTCACGCTCAACGGCGACCGCATCGGCGACGACCGCGAACTGCTCGTGGACAACCTGGTCGTGCAGGTCCAGAAGTACAACGGCAACCCCATCGGCCTGCAGTTCCCGCCGCACGTGGAGCTGACCGTCACCTCGACCGAGCCGGGCGTCCGAGGCGACACGGCCAGCGGCGGCGTCACCAAGCCGGCCACCCTGCAGACGGGCCTCGAAATCCGCGTGCCCCTGTTCATCAAGGAGGGCGACCGGGTTAAAGTCCACACCGAGACCCGCGAGTTCGCCGGGCGCGCATAGCGTGAACGCCCCACGCCAGCACGTCGATCTTCAGGCCGCCGCCACTCAGGCGATGAAGGCGCGCGGGTTCGAGCCGGAGTTTCCGGCACAAGCGCGGCAGCAGCTGGCGGAAATCGCGGCGCATCCCCCCAGCGTCGCACCGGTCTCGGGAAACAACCCCGTTCGGGATCTGCGCCAGCTCCTCTGGAGCTCCATCGACAACGACACGTCGCGGGATCTCGATCAGCTCGAGGTCGTCGAGCCGCTGGCCGGCGGCGAGACGAAGGTCCTCGTCGCGATCGCCGACGTGGATGCGTTCGTCCCGAAGCACACGCCCATCGACGCGTACGCCGCCGTCGAGACGACGACCGTCTACACGGGCGTCCGGAATTTCCCGATGTTGCCCGAGGCCCTGTCAACGGCCGCGACCTCGCTTCTCGAAGGCGCCGACAAGCTCGGCGTCGTGATCGAATTTGTGGTGGCGGTCGATGGCAGCGTCCATTCAGGCGTCGTCTACCGCGCTGTCGTCCGGAACAAGGCACAGCTGACGTACGACGCGGTCGGCGCCTGGCTCGAACGGACGGCTCCCGCGCCGCCGAAGGTGGCGGCATCGACGGATCTTCAGCAGCAGCTCGGGCTGCAGGACGGCTGCGCGCAGCGGCTGATGAACGCGCGTCATCGCCACGGCGCGCTGAACATCGACACCATCGAAACCCGGCCGGTGCTGCTGCACGGTGAGGTCGTCGACGTCGTCCGGCAGCAGAAGAATCGCGCGACCGAGCTGATCGAAGATTTCATGATCGCCTCCAACGAGGTGGTGGCGCGGATGCTTGCGGGGGTCTCGTCGATCCGAAGGGTCGTAAAAACACCGGCGCGCTGGGACCGGATCGTCCAGCTGGCGCGAGCGACGGGCGCCGCGCTTCCCGACACGCCTGATTCGAAGGCGCTGAACGCGTTCCTGCTCGCCCGCAAGGAGGCCGACCCCGACCATTTCGTCGATTTGTCGCTCTCGATCATCAAACTGATGGGGCCCGGCGAATACGTCCTCGAGCGCCCCGGAGATCCGCAGGACGGCCACTTCGGCCTGGCCGTGCAGGACTACACCCACGCCACGGCGCCGAACCGGCGATTTGCCGACCTGGTGACGCAGCGCCTCGTCAAGGCGATGCTTTCGAATCAGACGCCGCCGTACGGCGACGAGGAGCTGGGCACCATCGCGAACGACTGCACGTTGAAGGAGAACGCCGCGCGGAGGGTCGAGCGCGACATGTCGAAACGAATCGCGGCCGTGGTGATGAGCGGCCGCATCGGCGACCCCTTCGACGCCATGGTCACCGGCGTGACGCCGAAGGGGACGTTCGTGCGTGTGCTGACTCCGCACGTCGAAGGGCTGCTGGCGCGCGGGCAGGAAGGACTCGACGTCGGCGACAAGGTTCGCGTGAAGCTGGTCCGCGCGGACGCCGAACGTGGCTACATTGATTTCGAGCGACTGTCGTAGTGCGGGGCTTCAGCCCCGCCGTGACAGGCAGGCCTAAAGGCCTGCACTACGTACGAGCACTGGCGCACCAGCCGTACCCACCGCGCGCCGCTCGCCGATCTGCTGACGCCACATCGCGTAATACAGACCCTTCTGACCGACCAGCTCGTCGTGCCGTCCCGTCTCGACAATCCGCCCGCGTTCGAGGACGAAGATCCGGTCGGCATGCAGAATCGTCGACAGCCGGTGCGCGATGAGGATCGTGATCGCGTCGCCGCCGGCCGCGACCTCGCGGATCGTCTCGACGATGCCTTCTTCGGTGAGGGAGTCGAGCGAGGACGTCGCTTCGTCGAAGACGAGGAGCTGCGGCCGTCGAAGCAGGGCTCGCGCGATCGACAGACGCTGCTTCTCGCCGCCGGACACCTTGACGCCGCCTTCGCCGATCACGGTGTCGAGACCGCGATCGGCGCGGGCCAGCAGGCTGTCGCAGGCCGCCTGCCGCAGCACGTCGAGGCATTCCCCGTCTGACGCCGTCGGATTCACGAACAGCAGGTTTTCGCGGATCGTCCCAGAGAAGAGCTGCGTATCCTGCGTGACGAAGCCGATGCGTTCGCGCAGGGCGTCGAGATCGACGTCGGTGCTGGCCACGCCGTTATAGAGGATGCGCCCACTGGCCGGCGGATACAGCCCGACGAGCAGCTTGACCAGCGTCGTCTTGCCCGCGCCGGAAGGACCGACGAACGCGATCGTCTGGCCGCGGCGGACGTCGAACGAGATGTCGCTGACCGCGGGGGACGATGCGGACTGATGCTGGAACGTGACGCCCTTGAACTCGAGCGTCCGCAAGGCGCCGTCGGGCGGAAGCGGGCGCGGGTTGGCGGGCTTCGGCTCGACGGGCATTCGGAGAATGCCTTCGAAGACGTTCAACGACGCTTCGGTCTCTCGGTACACGTTGATGATGTTCCCCAGCTCCTGCAGCGGCCCGAAGATGAAGAACGAGTAGATGAAGAGCGAGAAGAACTGGCCGACCGTGATGGCCCGCGTATAGATCAGATACAGCATCAGCGCCATGATGCTCGTGCGAAGGAAGTTCACGCACGTGCCCTGGATGAAGCTGAGGCTCCGCAGGTACTTCACCTTCTTCAGCTCGAGGCTCAGGATCTTCGCCGTCGTCGCGTTCAGCCGCCCGATTTCCTGCTGGCCCAGGCCGAGGCTCTTGACGAGCTCGATGTTCCGCAGCGACTCGGTGGTCGAACCCGCCAGCGCCGTCGTCTCGGCGACGATCACCTTCTGGATCTGCTTGATGCGCTTGCTGAGCACCGAGCTGATGACGCCCAGGATCGGCACGGTCAGGAAGTAGACCGGCGCGATGATCCAGTGAACGCTGAGCGCGTAGACCATCACGAAGATGATGCCAACGAGGGACGTGAAGAGAATGTTGATGGCGGCCGAGATGAGCTTCTCGACGTCGGTCCGCACCTTCTGAAGCTTGCCGAGCGTTTCTCCGCTGCGCTGATCCTCGAACACCGAGTACGGCAACTGCAACGAGTGCCGGATGCCGTCGGAGTAGAGCCGGGCGCCCAGCTGCTGCGTGATCAGGCTGATGTAGTAGTCCTGGAAGTTCTTGGCGACACGTGAAATGAACGCCACGCCCATGGCGGCGCCGAGCAGCAGGCTGACGCCGCGCACGAACGCGCCTGTCGAATACTCCTGAAATTTCGTGGCGTACTCGTCGATGACGTGACGGAGGATGAACGGATCGAGCAGCGAGAACACCTGGTTGATCGTGGCCAGCACGAGCGCGAGCGTCACAAGACGCCAGTAATTTCTGAGGTACGAGTACAGAAGCTTCATCGCGATCGATTCTACATGCGATAATGCGCGTGACTTCCTTGGCCACCCATTTGGGTAGCTCCACTCAGCTTCACGACGCGGTCGCGCGCTACTGGGGATACACGTCGTTCCGTCCGCTGCAGCGCGAAGCGATGGACGCCGTGCTTGCCGGCCGCGATTCGATCGTCGTGCTCCCGACCGGCGGCGGCAAATCGCTCTGCTTCCAGGCGCCGGCCGTCGTGCATCAAAGCCTCGCGGTGGTCGTCTCGCCGCTGATCTCGTTGATGAAGGACCAGGTCGACACGCTGGTCGGCAACGGCGTGCCGGCGGGCCTCTACAACAGCTCGCTCACGGCCAGCGAGAAGGCCGCGGTCGTCGCCGGGCTGCGGCAGGGCCGGTACCGGCTGCTCTATGTCTCGCCGGAACGCCTCGTCGGCGAAGGCGGCGACAGCTTCCTCTCGCTCCTCTCGTCGTGCCCGATGAGCCCGGTCAGCTTCATCGCCATCGACGAGGCGCACTGTATCAGCCAGTGGGGCCACGATTTCCGGCCCGAGTACCGCCAGCTCGGACGGCTGCGGCAGCTGCTGCCGGGCGTCGCCCTTCACGCGTATACCGCCACGGCCACCGAACGCGTCCGGCGCGATATTGCCGCTCAGCTGGCGCTCCGGGATCCGGTCGAGTTCGTCGGGTCGTTCGATCGGCCGAATCTGGTCTACCGGGTGCTCCCGCGCGCGACGCTCAAGAAACAGCTCCTCGAAGTCCTCGAGCGCCATCGCCGGGAAGCGGGAATCATCTATTGCACCTCCCGCCGCGAGGTCGACGCGCTGGCGGCGTGGCTGAGCTCGGTCCCGGGGCTGAGAATCCGCGCGCTCCCCTATCACGCAGGTCTTTCAGACGCCGAACGCAGCCGCAACCAGGATGCGTTCCTCAGCGAACGCGCCGACGTCATCGTCGCGACCGTCGCGTTCGGCATGGGCATCGATCGGTCCGACGTCCGGTACGTGGTGCACGCCGGAGCGCCGCGATCCCTGGAGCACTACCAGCAGGAATCCGGACGCGCCGGACGTGACGGGCTCGAAGCCGAATGCGTGCTGATCTACTCGGCGGCCGACTTCATGCGGTGGCGCGTCATGCTCGAGCGGAACGGAGAATTCACCGAAGCCACGCGCACGCTGATGCGTGGCATGGAGCGGTACGCGACAGGCGTGGGCTGCCGGCATCGTCAGCTCGCGGAATATTTCGGCGACCGTTATCAATCGGCCGGCGCGGACGGCTGCGCCGCGTGCGACTACTGCCTCGACGAGCTCGAATCCGCCCCCTCTCCCGTGGTGCTCGCGCGCCAGATTCTGTCGTGTGTCGCGCGGGTGGGTCAGCGGTTCGGAGCGACGCACGTCGCCAGCGTGCTGCGCGGGCATGCGTCGGACGCGGTGCTCGCGCGGGGGCACGAGAAGCTCAGCACGTTTGGACTCCTGCCGAACGCGTCGGTGACCGAGGTCCGCGGCTACATCGAGCAGCTGGCCGGACTCGGCCTGCTCCAGCAGACAGGCGACGAGTACCCGGTTCTGGCGCTGACACCGTCCGGACTGGCGCTGCTGAGGGACGAAACGAGCTTCCCGGGCCTGGCGCTCGCGCGGCAGCGTCCGCCGCGGAAGGACAGGGGACGCGCGCGGTCGCGCGTCGAAACCGAGTCGTGGCAGGACGTCGATCGCGATCTGTTCGAGCGGCTCCGCACGGTCCGGCTCGACATCGCCAGGGCCCGCGGCGTGCCGCCGTACGTGATCTTCCACGACGCGACGTTGCGCGAAATGGCGCGGCTGCGGCCTACATCTATCAGTGCGCTGCTCGGCGTGAAGGGGGTCGGAGCGCGGAAGGCAGACGACCTCGGGGAGACCTTTCTCAACGCAATCCGCGAGTCGGGGGCCTAGCGGGGGTTGAACAGAGTTGCCCGCCGTTGCCATTCTTGTCGTCGGCACTGGCAGCATTTCTGCAGACAAGGCCGATAGACCTGTCATGAGTGTCCTGCGGGAGCTGCTCGCGACCGACGAACGGCGTGCGCTCGAATTCTTCGTCGTGGGCTTACGGGATGTCTCCGAGCCCACCGTCGACGGACAGGAACTTCTTTACAACGCCAGTGTCCTGGCTCACTACGCGCAGGTCTCGACCAATGCCGTCAGCGACGTGCCCGCGCCGGCCACGCTGTCGGACGTCTTCGATCGGTTCGTCACCGACGCCAGCCTCCGTCAGGACGCCCACATGATGGAGACCGCCGCCGCGCAGTGTCTCCTGCTCGCGGGGTTCTTCGAAGGGCAGATGCGGCATCGCCATAACATCCGCTGGTACGCCACCCTCGGCGCCGGCTTCTTCAGCCGCGCAGCCCTCCAGGAAACGTCTCCGCACAAAGCGCAGCTGCTCAGCGCCCTTTCTCGAGGCTTCGAGCCGTGGCGGAAGCGTCACGCGCGCCTCGGCCGTGAGCTTCGCGATCAGGCGTACCTGCTTCGGCCCACGCCGCTGATGTAAGCGGCGCCTGCTGCCTCTGACGGAGTCAGCTGCTAGAATACAAGGTTCATGATCTCAGTCAGCAGCGTCTCCATGCGGTTCGGCTCCAAGATTCTCTTTGATGAGGTCTCCACGACATTTTCCCGCGGCCGGCGGTACGGGCTGACCGGACCGAACGGGGCGGGAAAGTCCACGTTCATGAAGCTGCTGACCGGCGAGTCCGATCCGCAGCGCGGAACCGTCGTCCGTCCTCCGAAGCTGGGCGTCCTTCGCCAGGATCAGTACGCCTTCGACCGCTATCGCGTGCTCGACACCGTCATCATGGGAAACCAGCGGCTGTGGAACGCGCTGGCCGAGCGGGACACGCTCTACGAGAAGCCGGAGATGTCGAACGAAGACGGCATGCGGCTCGGCGAGCTCGAAGGAATCGTCGGCGAGGAAGACGGCTACTCGGCCGAGAGCGACGCCGCGGTGCTGCTGCAGGGGCTCGACATCGCCGACGCGCTTCACAAACGGAAGATGAGCGAACTGCAGGGCGGGCAGAAGATGCGCGTACTGCTGGCGCAGGCGCTTTTCGGCCATCCCGAAGCGCTGCTCCTCGACGAGCCGACGAACCACCTCGACCTCGACTCGATCCACTGGCTCGAGGAATTCCTCGATCGCTATGACGGCACCCTCATCGTCATCTCGCACGATCGGCATTTCCTGAACCGCGTCTGCACGCACATCGCCGACATCGACTACCAGACCATCATCACGTACACCGGCGGCTACGACGACATGGTGATGGCCAAGACGCAGATCCGGACGAAGATCGAGGCCGACAACGAGCAGCGCGAAAAGAAGATCGCGCAGCTCAATGACTTCATCGCACGCTTCGGCGCAGGCACTCGCGCGAGCCAGACGACCTCGCGGCGCAAGGAAGTGGAACGGCTGCAGACGACCGAGCTCGCGCGGTCCAACATCCAGCGCCCGTATATCAAGTTCACGACGAAACGGCCGTCCGGAAAAGTCCCGCTCGAGTTCGAGGGGCTGTCAAAGGCGTTCGGCAAGCTGAAGGTCGTCCCGGGCTTCAGCGCCGTCGTCAACCGCGGCGAGAAGATCGTCCTCGTCGGGAGGAACGGCGCGGGTAAGACGACGCTCCTCAAGGCGCTGCTCGCCGACGCTCCGGACATGCCGGCATCGCCCGCCGACCGCGATGGCGGAAAGCTGCGCTGGGGCCATGAGGTGTCTGTCGGCTACTTTCCGCAGGATCACACCGGCGTGATCGCCAGAGGGATGACAGCCGTCGAGTGGCTGCACCAGTTCGATCCCGATGCCTCGCGCCAGGAGATTCACGGTCTCCTCGGCCAGATGCTGTTCAGCGGTGAAGAAGGCCTCAAGCCGACCGACGCGCTCTCGGGAGGCGAGACGGCGCGGCTGCTCTTCTGCCGGATCATGCTGCAGAAGCCGAACGTCCTGGTGCTCGACGAGCCGACGAACCACCTCGATCTCGAGTCCATCAACGCGCTCAACGTCGCGCTGCAGAAGTACGAGGGCACGATCTTCCTGGTGACCCACGATCAGGACCTGCTTGAAGAAGTCGGCACTCGCGTATGGCAGTTCGACCAGGGCCGCATCGTCGACTTCAAGGGCAGCTACGAAGAGCACACCGCGTCGCCGGCGTAGACCCGGCTAGCCGCGGTCTCTGCGGATTGGGACTTTCTTCCCGCGAATCGTCGTCGCCTTCAGCGCGGCGATGATGTTATCGGCGAGCGATTCCGGCACATCCACAAGCGAGAAATTGTCGGCGATTTCAATGGCGCCGACGGATCGGGCTGTCAGGCCGGCTTCGCCGGTGATGGCGCCGACGAGGTCGCCGGGCCGGATGCCGGCTTTCCGCCCCGCGCCCAGAAACAGTCGAACCATCGGTCCGTCTTCTTCCACGCGTCCCGGCTGACGCCCCTTCTCGTGCTTCACCAGACGCGGCCGCTTGTCGTGACGGCTTCCCTTCGGCCCGCCTTCCCATCCCGCCGTTCCCGTCCGCCCTCCCTTTCCTGCCCTTCCTGCCTCTCCTGCCCTTCCTGCCTTCTCCGACGCGGGCGCGATCGCAACCGCGGGTATGTCCTGGTCGTCGCCATCCCCTGCGGCTGCTGCATGCGCCATGCTGACGGCAGCCGCCGCGATGTCGACGAGGTCGAACTCCGCCGACAGTGACTCGACGACAACGCGGACCTGATCGAGGTTGCCCGCGAGAAGCCGCTCGCGAAGCGACGCGCGGGTGAGGTCGAGCTGCCGCGCGCGGAGGTCGGCGACGGTCGGCACGGTGCCGACGTCAATCCGGGCTCGCGTGAAACCCTCGATCGCGCGAAGCAGACGATGCTCGCGCGGTTCGGCGAGCGTGATCGCCGTGCCGCCCCGCCCCGCGCGGCCCGTACGCCCGATGCGGTGGAGGTACGCCTCCGGCGACGCCGGCACGTCGTAGTTGACGACGTGCGAAAGATGTTCGATGTCGAGTCCCCTGGCCGCGACGTCGGTGGCAATCAGCACATCGGCCTTCTTCGAGCGGAAGAGCGCCATCACCTTGTCGCGCTGGCGCTGCTCCATGCCGCCGTGCAGCGCTTCACTCCGATGTCCGTGCGCGTTGAACGTTTCGACGAGCGACTCGACTTCCATCCTCGTCCGGCAGAACACCAGCGTGGCGACCGGATCCTCCATGTCGAGAATGCGCGCGAGCGTCGCCGGCTTGTGCGGGCGGGCGACGATATAGGCGACCTGCCGGACGCGGGGCAGCTTGCCGGCCGCCGTCTTCTCGCGCGCAATGGTCACCCGGGCCGGGTTCTTCAGATGCCGTCCGGCGATTGCCAGAATCCGCGCGGGCATGGTCGCCGAGAAGAGGGCCGTCTGCCGGCTGACCGGCGTCTCCTTGAGGATGGCGTCGAGGTCTTCGGCGAAGCCCATGTCGAGCATCTCGTCGGCTTCGTCCAGGACGAGGACCCGCAGCGAATCGAGCTGCAGGGTCTTGCGCCGCATGTGATCCAGGGCGCGACCCGGCGTCGCGACGACGACATGAGCGCCCCGCTGCAGCGCGCTGATTTGCTGGTGCATGGGCGCGCCGCCGTACAGCGGGAGCACCGTCAATCCGACGCCCTTCGCGTACTTGTGGACGGCTTCCGCGACCTGCATCGCCAGCTCGCGCGTCGGGACGAGCACCAGGCCGCACGTCTGTCGCGCCGGCGGCCGCGGATCGCCGATGCGCTGCAGCATCGGCAGCGCGAATGCCGCGGTTTTGCCCGTGCCGGTCTCGGCCTGTCCGAGCAGGTCGCGGCCCTCGAGGAGCAGCGGGATCGTCTCTCGCTGGACCGGCGTGGGTTCTTCGTAGCCCAGGGCGGCCACGACGTCGGTGAGCTCGCGGCGAAGTCCGAGTGTCGTGAAACTGGCCGGCGCGTCAGGTGCGGTCATACCGCACGCTAGTTTAGTTCGACGGATGCAGCGCGAGCTTCTGCACGCGCCAGGCGCCGATTTCACCCACCCACAGCTCGTTGTCGACGCGGCAGTCGATCGCGTTGGCGACGTCGAACTCCCTGGGCAGCTTTCCCGCCCGGCCGAATCGACCGACGAGCTTCCCGGTCAGATCGACCTTGTAGATCTCGCCGTTCACGTCGAGATCGAGCAGGGGATTCGAATTCGAGCTGTACAGGAACTGCCGCGGTCCGCGCGTGATGCAGAGCGCCGACGGCGTGCCGACGTTCAGGAACTGTGTCTTGAAGTTGCCGTCGCCATCGAAGACCTGGATGCGCCGGTTGCCCTGGTCGGCGACGTACACCAGACCCTGCGCGTCGATCGCGATCCCGTGCGGCGTGTTGAACTGACCGGGCTGCAGGCCGCGCTGTCCCCACGATCGGATGAACTTTCCGTTCTTGTCGAACTTCGCGATCCGGGCATTGCCGTAGCCGTCGGCGACGTAGATGTTGCCTGACGCATCCCACGCGACGTCGGTCGGCCCGTTGAACACGTCGCTCTGCGCGCCCGCGCCAGGCGCGCCGCGGCCGCGCCCGGCCGGCACCGCTTCGGCGTCCGGCGCGGCACTTCCACGGCCTGCGCCTGCAGCCGCAGCGCCGCCGCGACCCTCACCCGTCGGAGTGGCCGCCACTGGAGGCGCCGGCGGCACGGCGGGCACGCGTTCCGATTCCGATTTCCTGCCGAGCAGCATCTGCAACTGGCCGTTCGGATCGAACTTGATCACCATGCTCGACATCCGATCGACGACCCAGACGTTGTCCTGCGGGTCGACGCGGATCTGCTGCGCCACCTGAAATCCGTACGAATCCTGGCCGATCTCGCGCACGAACTTGCCGGTTCGATCGAACTGGAACAGCCGCGACCCGCCATGCGCGAACGGCCGCGCCGTGCCGAACGTCATCGTCGGATGGCCGGTGCGCGTGTAGACAAACACGTCGCCCTTTGAATTCGTGGCAACGCCGGCGGCCTCGCCGAGGTGGATGTTCGGCGGGTACTTCAGCGGATCGGTCGAATCGAACGCGATTTCTGGAACGGCGAACTGCGCCGCGAGCGGCGCGCCGACGATCAACGCGGCCGAAACTGCCGCGGCGGTCAACAGATGGTGTTGGTGTCTCATGATCGTTCCTCGGCCTCTACTTGGCGGCCGCGACCTTCGCGGCCTGCGGCTTGAGCATGAGTTTCTGCACGCGCCAGGATTCGATCTCGGCCACGAAGATCTGATCGGGGTTCCGGCAGTCCATCATGTGCACGACCTGAAATCCGCCGAATTCCTTGCTCGCATGTCCGAAGCGGCCGAGGATCGTGCCGTCCAGCTCCATCTTGTAGATCTCGCCCGTGTTCTCCCACGTGCCCGGCCCGTTGCCGTTCGGGTTGGAGTTGGAGGTGAACAAGTACTGATGCGGGCCCGGCGAGACGCAGACGCTCCACGACGTGCCGATGTTGTCGTAAATCGCGCGGAGGACGAGGTTGTTGTCGAACACCTGCATCCGGTTGTTCGTGCGATCGGCGACGTACACGTTGCCCTGCGCGTCGACCGCGAGGCCGTGCGGCAGGTTGAACTGGCTCGGCTCCGATCCGGGCCGCTCGCTGCCGACTTGTTTGATGAACCGTCCGTTCTTGTCGTACTTCACGACGCGATGGTTGACGTAGCCATCGGAGACGAAGATGTTGCCCTGCGCGTCCCAGCCGACGTCGGTCGGACGGCCCAGCGTGTACTTCTCGGCCGGCGGCGTCGGACCCGCGGGCGTTGACGACAGCATCCCCAGCGCGGCTTCGGGCCGGCGGCCAAGCACCATCACGATGCGGCCTTCGGGGTTGAACTTGATGACCATGTTCGTGCCCTCGTCCACCGCCCAGATGTTGTCCTGCGGATCGACGCGGACCGAGTGCGCGAACTCGAAGCCGTAGCTCCCCTCGCCCAGCTCGCGGACGTAGTTGCCTTTCTCGTCGAACTCAAACAGGCGCGTGGTGGCGCTGCGTGTGTAGACGAAGAGGTGACCCTTCGAATTGGTCGCCACACCCATCGCCTCGCCGAGATACAGGCCCGGCGGCATCTTCAGGAGATTGGGGACCGACTCGTAGGGAATCTCGGGAACGTTCTGCGCTCTGGCCTTGGCCTGCGCGAACGCCGGGCCCGCGACAAGCGTGGCCAGACACAGAAGAACGAACGCGCTGGAAAACCGTGGACGCATGCTGACCTCCGCGTGATGCGCAGTTGGTATCACGCGCGCCGGTCGAGGTCAAGAACCGTGTGGCCGCGGCGCGCCAAGCAGCAGACGATTCTTCGGCGTGATCTCCGCGGGTATCGATCGGGTCCAGACTTGATACCCCTGCTCCCGCAACCGCACGGCCCGCATGACGTCGACGGCCATCGGACCGTCGAGCCAACCGTCGAGCTCGCCCCGATCGCAAACGGCCAGATCGTGGCAGCATGGCAGCACGGCGACGCGCGCGCGTGCCGCCAGCGCCCGCTCGAGCACGAGGTCGGTCAACCCGCCGCACGCGTGGCTCGAGACGACGACATCCGTCCTGGAAATCGCGACCCCGCGATCGTCCATCCCGCGAACGACGAACTGGACGCGTCCGGCGAGCCGCGGCCACGCGTCCACCAGCACGTCGTGCAGCTTGCCCGTCGATGGCGGCAGCGATCGGTCAACCACGAGGGCCGACGGCGAGGAATCGTCGAGCAGCAGCATCACTTGCGCAAGCAGGCCATGTCCGGCGCCAAGGTCAACCACGCGGCCGCCGCGGAACAGCCGGCGAACGCGCTTTGCCATCTCCCACGCCTCGAACAGTTCCTTGCGCGGCAGGCACCCTGCATGACAGACGGCTCGGGCCACACGATGAAAAAGCGTGCCGCCCGGGAATCGCCCCAGGTCGCGATCGGTAAGACGGGCTGTCGAGGACGGCGAGAATGTCGGCGAGAACGTCGCGTGTCGATTTGGCGTCATGCCGATCGACAATACTAGCGGGCTTCAGTGTAGTAGTGCGGGATCAAGAAGGGAGCATCGGATGAGCGGAGTACGAGTTCTGGTCGGCACCCGCAAGGGCGCCTTCATCCTTACGTCAGACGGCAAGCGCGAACGCTGGGACGTCAGCGGCCCGCACTTCGGCGGATGGGAGATTTACCATCTCAAAGGCTCGCCGGTCGATCCGAATCGCCTCTACGCCTCGCAGTCGAGCTCGTGGTTCGGACAGACGATGCAGCGTTCGAACGACGGCGGAAAGACGTGGGAGACCGTCGGCAACAAATTCTTGTACGACGGCGTCCCTGGAACCCACCAGTGGTACGACGGCACTCCTCATCCCTGGGAATTCAAGCGCGTCTGGCATCTCGAGCCGTCGCTGACGGATCCGGATACGGTGTACGCGGGCGTGGAAGACGCCGCGTTGTTCAAGACCACGGACGGCGGCCAGACGTGGAGCGAGCTTTCCGGCTTGCGCGGCCACGGCACAGGACCCAAGTGGGCGCCTGGGGCCGGCGGCATGTGCCTCCATACCATCCTGATCGATCCCACCAACCACCAGCGCATCTACGTCGCCATCTCGTCTGCCGGCGCATTCCGTTCGGAGGACGGCGGCACCACGTGGAAGCCGATCACGAAGGGCCTGTATTCGAAGTACCTGCCCGACCCGACGGCCGAGGTCGGCCACTGCGTGCATCGCATCGCCATGCACCCGTCACGGCCTCGAGTGCTCTTCATGCAGAAACACTGGGACGTCATGCGCAGCGACAACGCCGGCGACTCGTGGGAGAAGATCAGCGGAAACCTTCCGACCGACTTCGGCTTCGTGATCGACGTGCATGCCCACGAGCCCGAGACGATCTACATCGTCCCGATCAAGAGCGACTCCGAGCATTACCCGATGGACGGCAAGCTGCAGGTGTTCCGCAGCCGCAAAGGCGGCAATGAGTGGGAGCCGCTGACCAAAGGGCTGCCGCAACGCGACTGCTACGTCAACGTGCTGCGCGATGCGATGGCCGTCGACTCGCTCGACAAATGCGGCGTGTATTTTGGAACCACCGGCGGCCAGGTGTACGCCTCGGCCGACGCCGGCGACAACTGGACGCCCATCGTCAGCCATCTGCCGGCGGTCGTGTCGGTCGAGGTACAAACACTCAAGTAGTGCAGGCCTTCAGGCCTGCAAAACGGGCGGGGCTGAAGCCCCGCACTACGATCGATGTGTTTCAAGAGAGGATGCATGGTCCGCGTCGAACTGCCGCAGCATCTGCGAACGCTGGCCCGGGTGGGCACCGAGATCTCGGTCGACATCCAGGGCCAGGTCACGCAGCGCTCGATCATCGACGCGATCGAGGCGTCCTATCCGATGCTGCGCGGCACCATCCGCGACTACGCCACCGATCGGCGGCGGCCGTTCCTGCGCTTCTACGCGTGCGCGGAGGATCTCTCGCACGAGCTGCCCGACGTTCCGCTGCCCGACGCCGTGGCCTCGGGAACGGAGCCGTTCCTCATCGTCGGCGCGCTGGCGGGCGGCTGATACCGGCCGGGCGCTAGTTCAGGTCCGGAGTCTGCAACGCCGCACTGTGCCAGGCTTTGTTGCGTACGTGGGTGCGCGACTGGATGCGCCAGCCGGCCGCCGTCCTGACGTAGACGTCTTCGTACCCGCCGTGGCGATCGACGCTGCCCGGACCTCTCATCCCGAGTTGCACGAGATAGACTCTTCCCGTCGCGCCAGCCGGCGACGGCGTGATCTGATGGTTCAGCATCAGATGGCTCCAGTCCGTCCACACCAGCTTTGTCTTGCAGCCCCGCGATCCGCCGCCGACCAGTGTCGCAAGCGCCTCGCGTCCCTTCGCCAGGACCCGGCCGCCCTGGCGGAAGCCGTCATCGGAATTCCTGTCGATGAAAACACCGTCAGCGGTAAACACATCAGCGTAGTCGTAGCCATTGTTCGCGCAGGTGTCGATGCCGTACGCGTAGCGATTGATGAGCTGCGTGATCTCCTGGTAATCGAGAGCCGTGAGCGTCCCCGTCTGCGCCTGCAGGGCACGCCCAGTGAATCCTCCGCGTCCCGCAACGAACCCCACGAGGATCAGACCCGCGACTGCTGTCGCCGATTTCAATTGCAGCATCCCGACTCCTTTGAATGCGCCCGTCCCGAAACTGCTCTAGGATAGCGCCATAGGAGCAACGTCCAATGCCCATGCGCCATCGCGTCCTCGTGTGCTGTGCGGCCGGACTCTGCCTTGCGGTGCTGGCGACGATTTCGCCGGCCTCTGCCCAGAAGCCTGTCTCGCCGAAGCCGCGAAGCGGCGAAGGCGGATGGGTCGTGCCGCGCATGGCCGACGGTCATCCGGATCTCCAGGGCACGTGGGAGAACAACAGCGCCACGCCGCTCGAACGTCCGGCGGCGTTCGCGAACAAGCCGAAGCTGACCGATGCCGAGCTCGCCGACATGAAGGCACGCGCGGCCCGGCTGTTCGCGCCGGACGCCGACGCGGCTTTCGGCGACGGCTTCTACCTCGCTCTGCTCGCAAACGCCAACACCGCCCCGTTCGGAACGGGCTCGTACGCCGCGAACTGGCTGCCGAATCGAAACCTCGAGCACCGCACGTCGCTCATCACGGATCCTCCGGACGGCAAACTTCCGCCGCTCACCGACACCGCGACACGCGCCAGGGCCGCGGCCGCCGCCGCACGACCGCGTTTTCCGCGCGGTCCCGAAGACATGTTCGTGACCGACCGCTGCATCTCGTACGGCATCCCCGATCTGTTCGCCGCGTACATGAGCCTCTATCGCATTACGCAGACGCCGGGCTATGTGGCGATCGCGATGGAGAAGATTCACGACGTCCGCCTCATCCCGCTCGACGGGCACGCGCACATCTCGTCGAAGATCCGTCATTACGTCGGCGATCCGCGCGGCCACTGGGACGGCAACACGCTCGTCGTCGAGACGACGAATTTCCATCCAAACGGCAACGCCATGGGCGGGCTGTTCAGGTTCGCCGATGAGAACCTGAAGCTGACGGAGCGCTTCACGCGCACCGCCGCAGACGCGATGAGCTACGAGTTCACCGTGGACGACCCCACGGTCTGGACCCGGCCGTGGACGGCGATGGTGCCGTGGACGAGGGCGACCGGCAGCATCTACGAGTACGCGTGCCACGAAGGCAACTACAGCATCGCGAACATGCTGAGTGCGGCGCGGGCAGATGAGAGACAGGCGGAAAGAGAAGCAGAGAGAGCGGGAGCCGCTACTTCGCGCGACCGCTGAATCCCCGCGCCAGCATCGGGAGTCTGTAGATCGTCTTCGCGTTGTTCCTCACGCCGTCCGGCGTGAGGAATTCCTTTCCGTCAGGTCCGAGCGCGCCGCTGCCGACGACGTACAACGTCTTGTTGTCTGCGCCCGAGAACGCGACGCTGATCACGCTGCGCGGCGTGGGAATCAGCCCGAGGTACGTGCCGTCCGTGCCCAGGATCTGCACGCCCGGCGCCGACGTCACGTAGACACGGCCTTCCGCGTCGATGGCCATCCCGTCGCCGTTGCCGCCGGCCTCGAGCCGGCCAAAGTCGCGACGGTTGCGCGCCGATCCGTCAGGCTGAACGTCGAACGCGAGGACGACGTTGCCATTGGTCACGTAGACGATCCGCTCGTCGCGGCTCAGCATGATGCCGTTCGCGCGGATGTCGTCGCCGAGGCTCGTGACACGGCCGCCGGCATTCGCGTAAAAGGCCCCGCCGACCGTGAAGTACACGCCGCCTTTCCGATCGACGACGAGATCGTTCAGTCGTCCGAGCGGCTTGCCGTCGAAGCTGTCCGCAAGCGTTCGGTGTTCGGGAGCGAGCACACCCACAACCGTCGGCTCGACACAGGCAGCCGGAGCGCGCCGGCCCGGATCGGTGCACGTCCTTTCGACCGCGAGAATGCGGCCGGCAGCGTCAATCGCCAGCGCGCCGGCGCCGTGCGTGTCGCGCAGAAACACCGACACCTGATCGTTCGCGTCGAGCCTGCTGACCTGGCTCGGCTGCTCCTGCGCGAACAGGAGGCCGCCATCAGCGGTGCCGACGATGCCGTCGGCGTTGTCGGTCCCCTGCCACGCGATCGTCCACGCCGCTCCGTCGGCCACGACGCCGGGAATGGCGTGGACGCGGACGTCACGCGCGCCCTGCGGCTGGCCGGCGCCGCGCTGCGCGACCACGATCTGACTGACGACAAACAGCAGCAGAGACACCGAGACCGCGGACAGCCTTCGCATGTCGTGGATTCTAATCCCGGACCGACGCGTTATAATCGCCGCCCGTTGCCCCGGATCGTTACCGCGCTCGTCTTCGTCGTCGGCGTCCTGGCCGTTGTGACATCGCGCGTGCCTGTTCACGCGCAGACGCTTCAGGCCCAGCCGTCGGGCACGCAGTGGCAGTTCGAGGACGAGGGCGAACAGACGCCCGGCTGGGGCGAGGTCGTGCGGACGCAGGCGGTCGACCTCGCGGTCTTCGCGGGCTTCACCGTGCTGGCGCTCGTCAGCTTCTTTCGCAAGAGCACACGGCTGAAGTACGTCACGCTCGCCGTCTGCGTCGTGTTGCTCGGGTTCTGGAAGAGCCAGCTCATCACGATCGTCAACATCTTCGGGCTCCTCAGCCTCGACCTGCCGATCTTCAGATACAACCTCGCCTGGTATCTCCTCGCGACGTTTACGGTCGTGTCGACGGTGCTCTGGGGCCGCTTGTACTGCGGACGCATGTGCGCCTTCGGCGCGCTGACGCAACTGATGGACGCGACGCTGCCGGCGTCGTGGCGCCGCGAGCCGCCGGCGTGGCTGGAACGGCGCGCCGCCTTCGTCAAGTACGGGATTCTGGCTGCGGCCATTCTCTACTTCATCGTCACGCGCGACCGCTTCATCTACCGCTACATCGAGCCGTTCTGGATGTTCGGCTTTCACGGGTCGGTGTTGATGTGGAGCCTGCTCGCGGTTCTGCTGGTCGCCACGATCTTCGTCAGGAACGTCTACTGCCGGTTCCTCTGCCCGGTCGGCGCGGCCCT
>Ga0326726_10000426_pt1 | contig 39981 bp, 40 predicted proteins | sample MHFenrmetagenome_2_FD_207603 | JGI IMG/M metagenome (GOLD analysis project Ga0326726, IMG submission 207603) | Lab enriched peat soil microbial communities from Michigan Hollow, Ithaca, NY, United States - MHF15MN | ecosystem: Environmental > Terrestrial > Soil > Wetlands > Peat | place: USA... | reverse complement strand
GAGCAACTTCAAGCGCGGTTTCGACGGCCCTGGCGAAGACAAGTGAATACGCAACGGTGCTGTCGCCGGAGACGCGCGCTGCGATCGGCGCGCCTTCGGCGACTGGCCTGCCCTTGAGCAGCGTCTCGACGCCCTTGTGCGTGTAGCCGAGCCGTTCCTCGAGGCGGACGATGGTTTCACCGCTGGCAGTGAACCGGAAATGTCCGGGCTCGATGATGCCGGCGTGCACCGGCCCGACCGGGATCTGGTGCAGACTGGGTCCATCCGATTCGAGAAAACGGTAGGGCTGCTGCGTTTCCGACGACCGCGCATGCGACGAGAGTGGCGCACGCACCGCCCACCGCCCGTGGTCCAGCCAGGGCCGGTGATCAGGCAAGCCGACTACCTCGAAGCCAAACAGATCTCTGATCGCCCGCTCCGGCCGGATGGCCGGAGCGTGATAGACGCCCAGGGACGGTACGTGTCCGTCGTGCGCGGCGATGGATGCGATGCATACCTGGCCCGTCGCTGTCTCCAGGAGCGCGCAATGCACGGCGTCGACGTCGCCCCATTCTCCCAGCAGGTCCAGCTTGCCTTCGCGCAGCGCCTGGCCAATGGCCTGCCAGGTACCGGAGTCCACTTCGACACGCGGCCATCCCCGGTGCGACGAAATGCGTGTGAAATCTCCAAACAGGGCTTTGAACATGGGCAGGCCTACCCGAGCTGGCTGGCAACGTGCCGGAACCAGGCATTGATGGCCGGCGGAAGGTAAAGGCCCGCGACCGCGACCAGGACGAGGTGCAATGCCATCGGTGCGAGGCGATAGGCGGCCAAAGTGTGGCGCTTTTCCGTCTCGCCGAATGCAAGGCCGTGAAGTCGCAGCATCAGGCCGCCGAATGCGATCGCCAGCCCCGCGACCAGCGCGATCGTGAGCCAGGGAGAGCGCGCGAATGTCGACGTGACCAGCAGGAATTCGCTCGTGAAGATTCCGAACGGCGGCAGGCCGGCGATCGCAACGACACCGGCCACCAGCAGCCAGCCTAGCAGCGGTTGGCTGCGCGTGAGGCCGCGGATGTCAGCGATATTCTGCGTCCCTTCGAGCTGCGAGATGTAGCCCACGCCGAAGAATATGGCCGACTTTGTCAGGCTGTGCATTGCCATTTGCAGCAGCCCGGCGAAATTCGCGAGCGGGCCGCCCAGTCCGAATGCGAGCGTGATGATTCCCATGTGCTCGATCGAGGAATACGCGAACATGCGCTTGATGTCGCGGCGGCGATAGATCATGAAGCCGGCAAACAGCAGCGAGGTGAGGCCCATCGCAACCATCAGCGGACCCGGCGAGATCACCGCGGCGTTGCCGGCCATGATCAACTTGAATCGCAACAGCGCGAACAGCGCGACATTGAGCAGAAGGCCCGAAAGGACCGCCGAGATGGGCGTCGGGCCCTCTGCATGCGCGTCCGGCAGCCAGGCGTGGACCGGGGCGAGGCCCACCTTGGTTCCATAGCCGAGCAACAGGAACACGAAGGACAGATTCAACAGGGCCGGATCGAAGGTGCCGGAGCTCGCGACGAGCCGGTTCCACGACATCGCCGCGACCCCCTGGCCAAGATGTTCCTGCGCGGCGAGGTAGACGAGGATCGTGCCGAAAAGGGCCAGCGCGATGCCCACGGAACCGAGAATGAAGTACTTCCACGCCGCCTCGAGTGCGGCGCTGGTGCGGTAGATGCCGACCATCAGTACCGTCGTCAGCGTTGCGACCTCGATGGCGACCCACATCAATCCGATGTTGTTCGATACCAGCGCCAGGTTCATCGCCAGCATCAGGAGCTGGTACATGGCGTGATAGAAGCGCACGTCCCGCATGCGCAGGCGCTTGGTCTGCAATTCATGCGCGATGTACCCCGCACTGAACACGCTGGTGGTGAATCCGACCAGCGCGGAGACGATCAGGAAGACCGTGTTGACGTCGTCGACCAGGAGGTACAGGGATGGTTCCGGCCGATATGAGTAGAGCAGGCCGGCACAGGACAACGTGCACGCGCAGACTATCGCGTTGAAGGTCGCGGACAGCCGGTAGCCCGGAATGGCTGCGAGCACCAGCGCGCCAACGGCCGGGATGGCAAGGAGCCCGTTCAGTGCAGTGCTGCCGACATCCACGCTCATGACGATTCGCCGCGCGACATGTCGAGAGCCTGCACATCGACGGAATCGAACCTCTCGCGGATGCGGAACAGGAAGATGCCGATCACGATGAAGGCGATCAGGACGGAGAACGCGACGCTGATCTCGACTACCAGCGGCATGCCCCGCGCGCCGGTCGCGGCGAGCACAAGCCCATTTTCCAGCGACATGAAGCCGATCACCTGGCTGACGGCGTTGTGCCGCGTGACCATCATCAAGAGCCCCAGCAGCACGATCGACAACGCGAACGCGAGGTCCTCTCGCACGAATGCGCCGGCCGCCTCGGTCACCGGCAGCATCACGACGATCGAGAGCGCCACCAGCGCCATTCCGAACAGCATCGTCGGGCCGGCGCCGACGACCGTATCGATCGTGCGATGAATGCCGAGGCGCACGACGATCCGGTGCAGCGCGAACGGGATGAATACGCCCTTGAACAGCAGCGCAATCAACGCCGTGATGAACAGGTGGGGGGCGTGCTGCAGGTAGGCCTGCCAGCCAACCGAGAACGCCAGGACCCATGCGTGCAGCGCAAAGATATTGAGGAGCGCGAACATGCGGTCCTGATAGAGCAGCAGAAAGCTCACCAGGACCATGGATCCGGCCAGCAGATGCGCCATGTCCGTCTCGAATGGTGTCATTACGAGACCCTCGAGATGAAAAGCAGGATTGCGCCCAGCAGGCCGAGCATCAGCGCCACGCTCAGGAACTCGGGCACGCGGAACACCCGCATCTTGGCGATCGCGGTTTCGAACATGACCAGCGCAAATCCGAATGCCAGGAGTTTCAGCGCGTAGGCCCCGAGACCGATGAGGTACGCGAGGGTGTCGCTGCCGGCAACGGTCGTGCCCCAGGGAGTGAAGATGCAGGCGATCAGCGACACGTACAGCAGGAGCTTCATCGATGCGGCAGCTTCGATCAATGCGAGATGCCGCCCCGAATACTCGAGAATCATCGCCTCGTGCACCATCGTGAGTTCCAGGTGCGTGGCGGGATTGTCGACCGGGATTCGCGCATTTTCCGCAATCGACACGATGATCAGCGCGATCAGCGCGAGTGCGAGCGAAATGTTCAGGCCGACGGAAGGTCCCGTCATGTGAGCCGAGATCGAGGAGAGCTGCGTCGAGCCCGCAAACAGGGACACGGTGAATACGACCAGGAGCATCGCTGGCTCAGCCAGCGATGCGAACATCATCTCGCGGCTGGAGCCGATCCCGCCGAAGCTGGTGCCTACGTCGAGGCCCGCGAGCGCAAGGAAAAATCGCGCGGTGCCGAGCAGCGCCACGATGACGATGACGTCGGCTGCCGCGCTGAAGGCCAGTCCGGCGGCGAACGTGGGTATCAGCGCAGCCGCCAGCCAGGTCGTCGCGAAGATGACGTAGGGGGCGGTCCGGAACAGCCACGATGCGTTGTCGGCAATGACGGTTTCCTTGCGAATCAGCTTCAATATGTCCCGATACGGCTGGAACACCGAGGGACCGCGCCGGCGAAGCAGCCGGGACTTGATTTTGCGCGTCACTCCCGACAGCAGCGGCGCGACTACCAGCACCAGCACGAGCTGCACCAGCTGCGTTTGCCAGTCCCGGATCATCGCCAGGCACCGATGATCACGAGCAGCAGCACCAGCGCCGCGAAAACCAGCATCAGGTACTTGCGGATCGTCAGGAACTGGAAGCCGTTGAGGCGATCGGCTGCCGCATTGACGAAGCGGATCACGGGATCGTAGAGCGCTTCCCAAAGGGTGTCGTGCAGGTCGAGCTGCAGTCTCGCCTTGCCCGTGTCGCCGACCTTCGGCATCGTCACGTGCTCGCGCGCGCGGAATACGAAGCTGCCGAACACGCGACGGATCGGTTGCGCGAAGCTGCTGGAGCTGTACTGGGCCGCCGGGCTGGGTTCCGGGAATCCGCAGTCCCATGCCGGCGACCGCCGCAGGCTGTGCGACGCAAAGCGCCGCACGATCACGCCGGTCAGCCCGGCCGCGATAATGATCATCGAAAATACCAGCAACCCGTTGTAGGCGCTGCGTGCAGGGTCGATCGGCGCGATGCGCAGCCAGGGCTGGTCGCTCTGTACCGGGAGCTGCGCCCCAACCAGCAGGTTGCTGACGCCTGCGAGGCTGTCGATGACGAAGCCGGGCAGCACGCCGGCGCCGAGGCAAAGGGCCGCGAGCAGCAGCATTGCACCCAAGGACCAGCGGTCGGTTTCCTTTGCGGCGGCCGCCGACGGCGCGCGCGGGCGGCCGAGAAACGTCGAGCCGAAGGCCTTGACGAAACACGCCGCCGCCAGTGCCGCCGAGCAGGCGAGCGTCGCGCCTACGGCCGGCACGAGCAGCCTCGGAATCCACTGGGGAAGCTGCGGGCTCATCAAGATGGCCTGGAATGTCAGCCACTCGGAAACGAAACCGTTGAACGGAGGCAGCGCCGAGATCGCGATGCATCCCATCAGGAAGGCAAACGCGGTGACCGGCATGCGGTGAATCAGGCCGCCCATGCGTTCCATGTCCCGTTCTCCGGTGGCGCTAAGGACCGCGCCGGCGCCGAGGACCAGCAGGCTCTTGAACAGCGAATGGTTGAATACGTGAAAGATGGCCGCAATGATCGCGAGCGCGGCGGCCACGGCGAAGCCGCTCGCTTCGAACGCCAGGGCGAGGCCGAGACCGATGAAGATGATGCCGATGTTCTCGACTGTGTGGTACGCCAGCAGCCGCTTCAGGTCGTGTTCCATCAGCGCATAGAGGACGCCGAGAATCGCGGTGATGGCCGCGACGATCAACACGGGGATGCTCCACCACCAGGACGGCGGGCCGGACAGGTCAAACACGATCCGGACGAATCCGTACACCGCCACCTTGGTCATGACGCCGCTCATCAATGCGGAGACGTGGCTGGGCGCCGCCGGATGCGCCAGCGGCAGCCACGCATGCAGCGGAACGAGGCCGGCTTTCGAGCCGGCTCCGATAAGTGCCAGCGCGAGCACGATGGCACCCGGTTTGAATGCGGCTGTCTGCCGCATCGCATCGAAGGTATAGCCGCCTTCCGGGCCGGCGAGGATGCCGAATGCCAGCAGCAGGGCCATCGCCCCGCCGGTCGCCATGATCAGGTAGACAAGCCCCGCCCGGCGGTTGCTGGCGCTCCGATCCTCGCTGACCACGAGGGCCCACGAGGCAAGCGACATGATTTCCCATCCGACCAGGAACGAGAAGGCATCCTGCGCGAGCAGCACGATGTTCATTGCGGCAACAAACGCCGGATAGAAGGGGACGACGCGCTGCGGCTCAGCCGCATGCGTGCCGTGACCGATCGCGTAGAAACTCACGATTGCAGTCGTCAGGTTGACGATGACCGCGAAAGCCGCACTCAGCGGGTCGAGAGCGAGCCAGGTCCGGCCCAGCGGAACCCCGATCGGAATCTCAACCGCTTCGAGTCCCTGGCCCGGTGCCAGCAATGCCCAAAGCGCGACGCAGACGAGCGCCGAGCAGACCAGCGCGCACGACGCGTAGATGAATCGAATTCCGAAGGAGCGCCGGCAGACCAGGATTCCGAGCGCCGCGAGCAGCAGCAGGAGGCCGACGCCGTATGCCGCAAGTTGATTCAGCAGGAATGGGGTTACGCTGTTGATTGGAATTCCCGACATGATCCAGCCCGCCTGCGCTTGCGGCGGACAGCAAATCCAATTACGCTTTGATTATCATTCTGTGTGCGCGAGATGTAAATGCCGACCGAACGGCGCACCGCAAGGTTGACCGTGCTGATCGATCCGCGCAAGAAGGCCGCCTTCGAACGCCTGTGCGCGGCCGAAGACCAGACGCCGTCGCAGGTCGTGCGGCGCCTGATCCGCGGCTGGATCGAGGAGCGCACGGGCCGTCCGTGGGCGCCAAGCGACGGGGCTGCGCGCCGGCGCCGGTAGTCATCATTCGGACCCGAGGGGTCAGAGGCCGTCGCGCAGCGCCTGGATCAGTCGCGGTAGCTCGGCGATCGGCGCCGAGCACTGCGGTCCCTGGCAGATGTACGCGACGGTGGTCTCTTTCGCGCGCTTTGCCGCGAGCGCATCCGGGAGATCCGCGGCATCCGCCGGGATTGCGATGACCATGCGCCGCGGCGCATAGAGCATCGCGATCGCCGTGGACCAGGCACTGACCGCCTCGGCCGGCCCGCGGATCACGACGATTTCGCCCGGATCCAGGAACTCATCGAGCGCGTTGAGCAGCGCTACGTGTGCCTGTGGCACCCGCGTCAGCGATGGGAGGCCGCCGCGCAAGCTTGCTTCCGCGGCGTCGAGATAGCGCGTCTCGGCCAGCAGCCAGCCGAGCCTTGCGAGCGCCTGTGCCGCGATGCCGTTGCCCGAGGGCGTCGCTTCGTCGGCGAATCCCTTCGGGCGCTGCAGCGGCGGATCGAGGCCCTCCGCGGTGAACCAGAAACCGCCGCGCTCACGGTCCTGAAAGCGATCGAGCAGGACATCGGCCAGGTCCCGGGCGAAGGCAAGGTCCTCGCTGCGCCAGCGCGCCTGCAGCAGCTCGAGCAGGCCGTCGAGGAGGTAGGCGTAGTCGTCGAGATAGGCGGGAAAGCGCGCGGCGCCGTCCTTCCACACGGCGAGCAGCTGGCCTTCCCGCCAGCAGTTCCGGCGCAGGAAATCGACCGCGCGCGTCGCCGCCTCGATGTGGGCCGGCTCGCCCAGCAGCCGCCCCGAAATGGCGAGGCCCCGGATCATCAATCCATTCCAGCCGGCCAGCAGCTTGTCGTCGCGGCCGGGGCGCACGCGCTTTTCGCGAACGTTGAAGAGCCGCGCCCGGCCCGAGTCGAGCAAGGCCGCGGCCGCGGCCGGATCGATGCCCAGTTCCTCGGCGATCTCTGCGACCGCGACGTAGCAATGCAGCTGCCATTTGCCCTCGAAGTTGGGCTCGCGGTCGAGACCGTAGCGGCGCGCGAGCACGCGGTACTCGTCGGGCGGCAGGATCGCTTCAACCTCGGCGCGGTCCCACACGTAGAACCGCCCCTCATGGCCTTCGGAATCGGCATCGAGCGTCGAATAGAACCCGCCTTCCGGCGACTGCATTTCGCGCCTGACCCAGCCGGCGGTCTCGATCGCGATCTGGCGGAAGAAATAGTCGCCGGTCGCGACGGCCGCCTGGGCCGAGAGCGCGAGCAGCGGGCCGTTGTCGTACAACATCTTCTCGAAGTGCGGGATCATCCAGTACGGATCGACCGAATAGCGGCAGAAGCCGCCGCCGAGCTGGTCGTAGAGCCCGCCTTCCGCCATGCGTTTCAGCGTCAGCGTCGCCATGTAGAGCGCCTTCAGGTCCGGATCCTGGCTCGCTGACGTCGCCTGCCAGTCCCGCAACAGGCGCTCGATGCTGGCCGGATGCGGAAACTTGGGCGCGCTGCCAAAGCCGCCATAGTCCTCATCGAAGCCCGCTTCCAGTTCACGGCGGCAGGCGTCGAGCGGCGCGCGGTCGAGCGCGGCACCTGGCCCGGCGCCGGGCGGCACGAGATCGGCAAAGACACCGCGCAGCGCGGCGTTCTGCGAGCGCACGCTGTCGCGGCTGTCGCGATAGAACGCGGCCACCCGTTCGAGGAGTTCGGTGAAAGCCGGCATCCCGTAGCGGGGTTCGCGCGGGAAGTAGGTGCCGCCGAAGAAGGGCGTCAGGTCGTCCGGCGCGAGGAACATCGTCAGCGGCCAGCCGCCGCCGCGCTGGGTCAGCACCTGGTGGGCGACCTGGTAGACCTTGTCGAGGTCGGGCCTTTCCTCGCGATCCAGCTTGATATTGACGAACAGCCGGTTCATCACGTCCGCGGTCGCCGGGTCCTCGAATGACTCATGGGCCATCACGTGGCACCAGTGACAGGCCGAATAGCCGATCGACAGCAGGATTGGGCGGTCCTGTTCTTTGGCGAGCGTCAGTGCCTCGGCCCCCCACGGATACCAGTCCACCGGATTGGCCGCGTGCTGCAGCAGGTACGGGCTGGTTTCGCCTGCGAGCCGGTTTCTCGGCAGAGCGCGGTGCTCGGCATGCATGTCGGTGGGGCCGTGGTCGGGTAGAATTCCGGTCACTATAGCCACGGCGCCGCGTTCCCGCGAATGTCGAGCATCCCCGAAATAACCGCAGCCGCGAGCGGCGACCTGCGACCACTCGTGCTGAAGCCGCAGGAGGAACGACGCCTCCAGGCCGGGCACCTGTGGATCTTCTCCAATGAAGTGAACGTGGCGGCGACGCCGCTCACGGCCTTCACGCCGGGCGAGCACGTGCAGGTCCGCTCGAGCCATGACCGCTTCCTCGGCTACGCCTACGTCAACCCGCGCACATTGATCAGCGGAAGGCTGCTGGGCCGCGACGCCGACTACCCGCCGGGCAAGTCGCTGCTGGTGCATCGCTTCAAGGTGGCGCTTGCAATGCGCGAGCGGCTGTACGCCGCGCCTTTCTACCGGCTCGCTTTCGGCGAAGCCGACCTGCTGCCCGGGCTCGTCGTCGATCGCTATGGCAGCGTGCTGGTCGCGCAGATCGGCACGGCGGGCATGGAGGCGATGAAAGGCGAGATCCTGGACGCCCTCGTCAAGGTCCTCGATCCGGAGGCCGTGCTCTGGAAGAACGACTCATCCATCCGCGAACTGGAAGGGCTCGAGCGCTACACCGAGACTGCCTTCGGCACAGTTCCCGACTTCGTGGAGGTGCCGGAAGGCGGGGTCCTGTTTCGCGTGCCGCTCGCTTCCGGCCAGAAAACCGGCTGGTATTTCGACCAGGCCGCCAATCGCGCGATGTTCGCGCGCCATGCGGAGGGCCAGCGCGTGCTGGACGTGTTCAGCTACGCCGGCAGTTTCGGACTGCAGGCAGCGAAGGCCGGTGCAGCCGAGGTTACCTGCGTCGATTCGTCGGCGCCGGCACTCGAGGCGGCGGCGGCGACCGCCGAGGCCAACGGCCTCGAGGCGGAACTGCTGAGGGGCGACGCCTTCGACATGCTGGAGGCGCTGCACGCGGACCGGCGCCGCTTCGACCTGGTCGTCGTCGACCCGCCGGCCTTCATCAAGCGGAAGAAAGATCACCCGCGCGGGCTCGCCGCCTACCGCCGGCTGAACCAGCTCGCAATGCAGATGCTCGACCGCGACGGGTTCCTGATGTCCTGCTCCTGCTCCTACCACCTGGCGCCCGGCGAGCTGACCGATTCCGTCCAGCGCGCGGCGCGCCACCTCGGACGCTTCGCACAGCTGATCGGCGTCGGCGCGCAGGCGCCGGATCATCCGGTGCATCCGGCCATCGACGAGACCCGGTATCTCCGCGCCTTCCTGTTCCGCGTGGTCGATTCATGCTGACCTATCCGGAGATCAACCCGATCGCGCTCTCGCTCGGGCCCGTCAAGATCCACTGGTACGGGCTCATGTACGTAGTTGGATTCATCGCCGGCTGGTGGCTGGCGCGCCGGCGCGCCGCAAGGCCCGGTTCGACCTGGAAGCCGATCGACGTGGACGACCTGATCTTCTTCGCCGCGATCGGCGTCATCGCCGGCGGGCGCCTTGGCTGGATCTTCGTCTACGGCTTCGAGCGCCTGATGGCCGACCCGCTCGCGATCGTCCGGGTCTGGGAGGGCGGCATGTCCTTCCACGGCGGCCTCGTGGGCGTGATGATCGCGGTCGCCTGGTTCGCACATCGGCGCGGCCGCAAGATCGCGGACGTCTTCGATTTCACCGCGCCGCTGCCCGCGGTCGGGCTGTTCGCGGGCCGCATCGGCAATTTCATCAACGGCGAGCTGTGGGGCAAGCCGACCGACCTGCCCTGGGGTTTTCTGGTCGGCGGCGAGGTCCGCCATCCGACGCAACTCTATGAGGCGACGCTCGAGGGCATCGTGCTGTTCACCGTGATCTGGTGGTACACGTCGAAGCCGCGCCCGCGGCTCGCGCCCGCGGGGCTCTTCCTGACCCTCTACGCGTGCTTCCGGATCCTGGTCGAGTTCCTGCGCCTGCCGGACGCCAATATCGGCTACCTGGCCTTCGGCTGGGTGACGATGGGCCAGCTCCTGTCGCTGCCGATGCTGGCCGTCGGGCTCGCGATGTTCATCTGGGCCTTGCGTCGCGGCGAGCATTCTGGAAACTACGCCTGACATGCACGGCTATCTCGACCTGATGCGTCATGTCCGCGACCACGGCGCCCGCAAGGCGGACCGGACTGGCACCGGCGTGCTCGCGGTATTCGGGCACCAGCTTCGATTCGACCTGGGCGCGGGATTTCCGCTGGTCACGACCAAGCGCGTGCACTTCAAGTCCCTGGTCGTCGAGCTCCTGTGGTTCCTGCGCGGCGAAACCAACGTGAAATGGCTCAACGAGCGCGGCGTCACGATCTGGGACGAATGGGCGGACGAGCACGGCGAGCTGGGGCCGGTCTATGGAAAACAGTGGCGCGCCTGGCAGACGGCCGACGGCCGCTCGATCGACCAGATCGCGCGGGTCCTCGACCAATTGCGGAACGACCCGGACTCGCGGCGCATCATCGTCAGCGCCTGGAATGTCGGCGAGCTGCAGAAGATGGCACTCGCGCCCTGCCATGCGCTGTTCCAGTTCTTCGTTGCGGACAAGAAGCTGTCCTGCCAGGTTTATCAACGCAGCGTCGACATTTTCCTCGGCCTGCCGTTCAACATCGCCTCCTATGCGCTCCTGACCCACATCCTCGCGCAGCAGGCCGATCTCGGCGTCGGCGAGCTGATCTGGACCGGCGGCGACTGCCACCTGTACCTCAATCACCTCGAGCAGGCGGACCAGCAGCTCGCGCGCGAGCCGCACCCCTTGCCGACGCTCGCGCTGAAGCGCCGGCCGGCCGATGTCGCGGCCTATGAGTTCGAGGACTTCCAGCTCATCGGCTACGAATACGACCCCGCCATCCGCGCGCCCATTGCCGTCTGAGGCCGGGTGAAATTCCCGCCGACCGCAGTCGTCGCGATGGCTGACAACGGCGTCATCGGCCGCGGCAATGGCCTGCCCTGGCGGCTGCCGGACGACCTCAGACGCTTCAAGTCGATCACGATCAGTCACACCGTGCTGATGGGACGGCGCACCTTCGAAACGATCGGCCATCCCTTGCCCGAGCGCCGCAATCTCGTGTTGAGCCGCGATCCGCAATGGAGTGCTCCCGGATGCGAGCTCGTGCGCTCGCCCGAGGAAGCGCTCGAGGCTGTCGGGGAATCCGGGCATCTGTTCGTGATCGGCGGCGCGCAGGTCTTCCTCGCCTGCTGGCCGTTCGTCGATCGTATCGAGCTCACTGAGGTGCACGCAGATCTCGAGGGCGACACGCGCCTGCGGGGCTTTCGTCGGGATGAATGGATCGAAACTTTCCGCGAGGAGCATGCCGCGGATGAGCGGCATGCGCAGGCCTTCAGCTTCGTGACTCTCGAGCGGCGGTGAGAATGTCCTTCACCAGCTCGACCGCCCGCCAGCAGTCCTCATAAGAGTTGTAGAGCGGCGCCGGCGCGAGGCGGATCACGTCGGGCTCGCGCCAGTCGCAGATCAGTCCGCGCGCCAGCATCGCATCGAAAAGTGCCCGGCCGTTGCCGCGCGTGTCGCGCAGGCGAATTGATAGTTGGGCACCGCGAGCGGCAGGCTCGCGCGGCGTCAGGATTTCGATGCGTTCACCGAGATGTCCATTCAAGAGACGTTCGAGCCAGGCCGTCAGCTCGCGCGAGCGCGCGCAGAGTGCGGGAAAGCCTGCCGCGGCGAACAATTCGAGCGAAGCCTTCAACGGCACCATGCCGAGCAATGGCGTATTGCTGACCTGCCATCCTGCGGCGCCCGGGTAAGGGCGGAATTCCGTTCCGAACTCGAAGCGGTTGGCGAGATCGTTGCCCCACCAGCCGGCAAGCCGCGGAAGATCCGCGTCGAAGTGTTTCTCGTGCACGAAGGCGCCGGCCGTCGCACCCGGGCCGCCGTTCAGGTACTTGTAGGAACACCAGACCGCGAAGTCCGTGCCCCAGTCGTGGAGCGAGAGCGGCACATTGCCCATCGCATGCGCGAGATCGAATCCGACGCGCGCGCCGGCAGCCTGAGCTGCATTTGCAATCGCGCCGAGATCGAGCAGTTGGCCGGTCAGGTACTGGATCCCGGGCATCAGCACGAGCGCGAGCTGCGGACCGATGCGTGCGATTTCGGCGAGCAGGTCTTCGTGGCGGAGCAGCTGCTCGCCCGGGCGCGGTGCGATCTGCATGAGCGACGTGGCGGGATCGAGGCCATGCCACTGAATCTGCGAGACGACTGCATAGCGATCCGACGGAAATGCGCCGTGCTCGATCAGGACCACGTGACGTTCGCGCGTCGGGCGATAGAAACTCGCCATCAGCAGGTGCAGGTTCAGCGTCAGCGAATTCATCGCGACGACTTCGGGAATGCTGGCGCCGGCAAGCGCTGCGAGCGTCGGCGCGAGGCGCTCGTGCAGGTTCAGCCAGTCCGCCTGGGCATCGTGATAGCCGAGCACGCCGAGGTTCTGCCACTCGGCCATGAACCTGGCGACCTCGGCGCCCGCGCCACGCGGCTGCAGGCCCAGCGAGTTGCCGCAGAGATAGACCGCCGGACTACCGCGGGGCGAAACGGGAAAAAGGAATTCGCCGCGCCAGCGCGCGAGCGGGTCCGCCGCATCGCGTGCGCGTGCCGCATCCAGGGTGAGTTCGTTGCTCACTCGAAATGCACCGGGTAGAGCAGCGGCCGGCTCGGTGCGGCATCCGCGAGGAAGGCGGGGATCTGCAGGTCGAGCAGGTACCAGCCGTCGCGGATCGTCGGCGCGACCCAGGCGAGTTCCGTGATGCTCGCCTGCGGGCGGGTCGCATCGCGCGAATGCCGCCCGCCGGGCGGCAAACCAAAGAAAATCCGGTGCGCCGTCAGGCGCCCCTTGTCGTCCGCGCGATCCGCCGAGGGCAGGTCCAATACCAGATGCTCGATGCCGTGTTCGACCAGCCAGTTCGCTGCCTGCTGAGACAGGTAGGGTGCGGGTGCGGAGCCGCGATAAGCGTGGGTGAGCCGCGCGGCGTTGCTCGGCAGCGTGCGCAGCACCAGGGCCTGCGGCGCCGGGCCCGGATGCGCGGCGAAGGCCCGCTCCAGGGACTCAGCGGTCAGCAACAGGTCGTCCGACGCAGGCGGCGGATCGCTGTCCTCTTGGGTCGCCGAAGCCGCAACCGGATGGACGGAAATCAGGAGCGCAAGGAAGACGCCGCCGCGCAGGCGGTCGGTGACCGCGACGCGATCGTCCGTGACATGACCAACGCATTCCGTGTGGGTTCCGTTGCAATGCGGAACCAACGTCAATTGTTCGCAGTTGCAGCTGCCGCCCTCCCGCGTATCGCCGACGAAGCCTGCCTCGCGGTAGGGTTGTGCGGCAGCCGCCGGCGCATTGTAAAAAGAGGGTTGCGGGCCGTTGAAATCGAGCGGAATGGCGATCGAGAGGGGCTGGGCGAAGTCGGCGTTCAACCGCCGGCCCTCCAGCTCGAATCGCATGATCGTCATCGTGCCATTATAGTCACGCCCGGGAACCCGGCCCTCGCGCGCCGGTCTGATACCTCGGGTCGGATTTGAGGAGTGGATTGCATGTTTTGGCGCGCCGGAGTTCTGGTCCTTGGCTTGCTGGCAGCCCTGCCGGCGTTCGCCGACGAACCGGAGCCCGATGAAGTCGCCGCCAACTGGAAGCGCCACGAGGTAGACCTCGTCTACATGGGCTTCACGACCCGTTACACCTGCAGCGGACTCAAGAGCAAGGTCATGTTGCTCCTGAAACACGTCGGCGTGCGCCCCGACGTCAAGGTCCTCGAACGCGGCTGCGAGTACGGTTACCAGAAGGTCGCCGATTTCCCGCACGTGAAGATCATCTTCTACATGCCGGAAATTCCCGACGCCAAGAGCCATGACGTCGGCGAGCCGGTGCTCGGCGTCTGGAAGACTGTCGCGATCAAGCGCAATGCGCCGCGCGGACTCGACTGGGGCGATTGCGAGCTGGTGGAGCAGTTCCGCGACCGCGTCCTGTCCAACATGACGACCCGCAATCACGAGGGCGACATCAACTGCATCCCGCACCAGTTGATCGGCAACCGGATCGACCTCCGGTTCCAGGTGCTGGCGGCCATGCCGTCGCCCGAAACCGCGCAGGCGCTCAAGCCCTGATCAGCCATTCGGGCTCAGGCTTCCGCGGCAGGACAGCATCCGCGGTTCCTCCTCACGATCGAGCCTGATCGCGCAGAGCGCGCCACCCCAGACACAGCCCGCGTCCAGGCAGCGCAGATTGGGCTCCGCCAGGTAGCCAAGCGCCGACCAATGGCCGAACAGGATCCGGTCGGCCTGGGTCTTCCGCGCGGGGTGGCGGAACCAGGGCATGGCCTCGCGCGGCGCTTCACCGGGCGGCCCCTTGAGTCTGAGCAGCAGGCGGCCATCGGCATCCACGTAGCGCAGGCGCGTCAGGCAGTTGACCGCGTAACGCAGACGGTCCTTTGCCGCCAGATCCGGCGACCAGCAATCGGGCAGGTCGCCATACATGTCGGCCAGCAGGTCCGCCGGCCGCTCGCGCAGGGCTGCCTCGATTTCGCGCGCACAGGCGACGGCATCGGCGAGCGCCCACTGCGGCGGCAGGCCCGCGTGGATCAGCGTCCAGTCAATGCCGGGTTCGCGATGCAGCAGCGGCTGCGCGGCGAGCCAGGCAAGCAATTCGCCGGCATCCGGCGCTTCCAGCACCGCCTGCAATTCCGGCTCGCGGCGGCGCACGGTCTTCGGCGCCCAGGCCATCGCGAGCAGGTGCAGGTCGTGATTGCCGAGCACCACGGTTGCCGCAGCTCCGAGCTTGCGCACGGTCCGCAGGCATTCGAGCGATGCGGGCCCGCGATTGACGAGGTCGCCGGTGAGCCACAGGCGGTCGCGCGCGGGATCGAAGCGCAACTGGTCCAGCAGGGCCAGGAACTCGGCGTGGCAGCCCTGCAGGTCCCCGACGGCGTACAGGGCCATCGCGGCTAGTGGATGGTTCCGGGCATCGCGAGCGTGAAGGGCGGAATCGCCGCGTCGAAGCGCACGCCGTCGTCGGCCAGCATCTGGTAACTGCCCTGCATCGCGCCGACCGGGGTCTCGAGGACCGCGCCGCTCGTGTAGCGGAATCCCTGGCCCGGCTTCAGGTGCGGCTGTTCACCGACGACGCCCTCGCCGCGGACTTCCTGGACCTTGCCGTTCGCATCGGTGATCACCCAGTGCCGGGTCAGCAGGCGCGCCGGCACCTCGCCGCGGTTGCGGATCGTGATCGTGTAGGCGAACACGAAACGCCGCTCATCGGGGTCCGACTGGTCCTCCAGATAGCGGGTATCGACATCCACCGTGATCACGTGCTGGGCCTCGTCAACCATGCGCCGCGTCCTTGCGCAATCGCACGGCGAGCACGTCGCAGGGCGCGGCGTGCAGCACGGTGTCTTCGGTGAAATTGACCAGGATCGACGGCCCGCGGCGCTCGCGGCTGCCGAGCACGATCAGGTCCGCTTTCTGTTCCTGCGCCGCACGCACGATCTCGGCCTTGATATTGCCCGCCGCGACCTCGCGCCGGGCGGATTCGATGCCGAGCCGCTTCGCGAGTTCCGCGAGGCGCTGCTTCGCGCGCTGCACCAGCTCCTCCTCGATCTGCACGGCCGGCAGCAGGGTCTCGCCCATGGGCTCGACCGGCACGTACTCGACGACATGCAGGATCGACAGTTCGGAATTGCAGAGGGTTGCGATGTCGCGCGCGCGCGCGCCGATTTTCTCGGCGTGCTCGTCGAGCGCCACCACCAGCAGCACTTTTCGGTAAATGCTCATTCAGGGACCATTATAGGCTGTCGGCGGCTACCGCCGGCTGCGCGGCCAGTTTGGCGAATTCCGCCGGCGACAGGGTCTCGGGACGCCGCCCGGGCTCGATGCCGGCGGCCTCGAACTCGGCGGGGCCCGCCAGGCCCCTCAGTGAATTGCGCAGCGTCTTGCGGCGCATCGAGAAGGCGGCGCCGACCACCCGGGCGAAGCGTGCGCGGTCGGGCAGCGGAAATGGCGCGCGTGCGTGCGGCGTCAGCCGCACGACCGCGGAATCGACTCCCGGCGGCGGATTGAATGCGCCGCGCCCGACCCGGAACAGTGACTCGACCTGGCAGACGGCGGCCAGCATGACGGTCAGCCGGCCATATTCCTTGCCGCCAGGCTTCGCCGCCATCCGCTCGACGACTTCCTTCTGCAGCATGAAGTGCATGTCGGCGATCACCGCGCGCGATTCGAGCAGGTGGAACAGGAGCGGCGTCGAGATGTTGTAGGGCAGGTTGCCGCAGATTCGCATCGGCGGACCGCCGCCGTGCAGCTTCACCATGTCCACGGCGAGCACGTCGGCCTCGTGCACGATCAGTTCGCCGGCGCCGGCGCAGTGATGCCGCAGCACCGGGATCACGTCGCGGTCGATCTCGATGACTTCGAGCCGCTTGCAGCGCTCGAGCAGCGGCCGCGTCAGTGCGCCGCGGCCGGGCCCGATCTCGACGATGCGCTCGCCGGGCTTCGGGTCGATTGCGGCGACGATGCGCGAGATGACGCCCGGATCGTGCAGGAAATGCTGCCCGAACCGCTTGCGCGAGCGATTCATCCCAGTTCTTGCGCGAGTTCGATCGCCGCGAACAGGCTGCCGGGATCGGCGCGCCCGGTCGCCGCGAGGGCGAGCGCGGTGCCGTGGTCCACGGACGTGCGCGGAAACGGCAGTCCGAGCGTGACGTTGACGGTGTTGCCGAAGCCGGCGTGCTTGATCACCGGCAGGCCCTGGTCGTGGTACATCGCGAGCACGGCATCCGTTTTCTCGAGCATGCCCGTGGTGAACGCGGTGTCGGCGGCGACGGGACCGCGCACCTTCAGGCCGCGCTTTGCGGCGGCCGCGACAGCCGGCGCGATCACGTCGATTTCCTCGCGCCCCAGGTGGCCGCCTTCGCCGGCGTGCGGATTGAGCCCGCAGACCAGGATGCGCGGTTCCTGCAGGCGAAAAGAAACCCTGAGCCCGTCGTCGAGCACGTCGAGCGTGGCGTCGAGCAGTTCGCGACTGATATGGCGCGGCACTTCCGAAAGCGGCAGGTGCGTGGTCGCAAGCGCAACGCGCAGGTCTCCTGCGACGAGCAGCATCACGGGCAGTGGCGCGCCGCAACGGGCCGCAAGGTACTCCGTATGGCCCGTGAAGGCGATGCCGGCGTCGTTGATGACGGATTTCTGGACTGGGCCGGTCACCATCGCGGTGAACTGGCCGGCGACGCAGCCGTCGATGGCCAGGTCGAGTATCTCGAGCACGTAGCGCGCATTGGCGACGTCGAGCCGGCCCGCTTCGACCTGGGTCGCGAGCGTGACCGAAGCCATCGGCAGCGTTCCGGCGCGATGCGCCACGGGCTCCGATCCTGACTGCCAGTCCGTGGGTTCGATATCGAGCTTCAGTTCGCGCGCGCGCGCCGCGAGCAGCGCCGGGTCGCCCGCGAATACGAGCTCGCAAGGCCAGTCACGCAGCGCCGCGGCGATTGCCAGGTCCGGACCGATGCCGGCCGGCTCGCCGGTCGTCACGATCAGGCGCGGCTGCCGGTTCAGGGGTTGCGGAACTCGACGTAAGCCTCGTCGCGGAGTCGTCGCAGCCACAGCTCGGTCTCCTCGTCGACCTTGCTCTCGCGAAGCGCAGTGAGGACGCGCTGCCTGCGCACGTCGTCGCTCTGGTCGATTGTGCGCTTGCCCAGCATCTGGACGATGTGCCAGCCGAACTGGGTGCGGAAGGGCTCGCTGATCTGGTTCGGTTCGAGCGCAGCGAGGGCGGATTCGAACTCGGGGTCGAAGGTGCCCGGCGAAGTCCAGCCGAGGTCGCCGCCGTGGCTCGCCGAGGCTGTGTCTTCCGACGTCACGCTCGCGAGCGCGCCGAAATCCTCGCCCGCCAAAATACGGTCACGGAGGGCGGTAAGGCGCTGACGGGTCGTAGCGTCGTCCTGCACCTCGTTGGGACGCAGCAGGATGTGGCGGGCGTGGATCTGCTCGACCAGCATCGGGCCGGTGCCGGCGCCTCGCGTGTCGTCGAGGCGCACGATGTGGAAGCCCGTAGGCGTGCGCACCGGGTCGGCAACCTCACCCGGCTTCATGGTCCCGACGAGATCGGCGATGAACTGCGGCAGCTGGTTCAGCCGCCGCCAGCCGAGCTTGCCGCGCTCGAGGGCCGACTGGGACTGCGAGTAGGTGAGCGCGAGCTGGCCGAAATCCTCGCCGGCCTTGGCACGGTCGTGGATCTCCGTCGCGAGCTTCTCGACGCGCGCCATCTGCTCGGCGGTCGCGGATTCCGGCAGCGACAGCAGGATGTGGGAAACGTCGAACTCCGCGTTCTCGTCCACCTGCGTCGACTGGCGTGCGAGCGCCTGGTCGAGCTCGCGCGGCGACACGTAGATGCGCGGGTACACGTCGCGCTGGCGCAGCATCGAGATCGCAATCTCGCGGCGCATGTCGTCGCGATAGGAGGAGTAATCCACGCCCTGCGACGCCAGCGCGTCGGGCATCTGCTCGAATGCCAGGCCATTGCGCTTCGCGACGTCGCGCAGCGCCTCATTCAGCATCTCGTCCGAAACCTGCACGCCGAGCCGGTTGGCGCGCTGCAGCTGGATCTCCTGCAGCACCAGGCGCTCGAGCACCTGCTGGTGGACCACCTCCGCCGACGGCAGCTGCGCTTTCTGGTCGCGCAGGCGGCCCATGATCAGGTTGATCTGATCGTCGACCTGGCTCTGCAGCACGACCCCGTCGTTGACGATCGCGACCACCCGGTCGAGCGACGTACCGCTCGTGGACAGGTCGCGCGTCTGCGCAAACGCGGGCCCCGACAACGTCAGGGCGGCAAGCAGACTGATCAGAACTCGGCTCATGGCATGCCCGGGTCAGGGAAGGGGGTCGGCAGGGTCGGGGGAGTATCCACGAATGCCCCGCCGCAGGAAAGTGTCGTCGCTGGTTCCGACCGACGAAAGGCCCTTGAGTTCCAGTTGCAGCAGCACGGAAGTGTCGCTTTCGCCGGTGCGGTTGGAAACATAGCGCCGCCCGAGCAGGCGCAGCCGCCAGCAGCAGCCGCCGTATTCGAAGCCCGCGAACCGGTCGATCGAGGTCCGGTCGCGCAACGAATAGACCTGCCGCACGAACAGCTGCCAGTTGGGCGAGACCCGCCAGGCGCCGGAGGCATCCCACTGCTCCAGCAGGCCCTCGCGGTAGCGGTAGCCGACATTCATGACGGTCCTGTTGCTCGGCTTGTACTGGACGCTCGCCTGCCCGAGCACGGTGTTCGACGCGTCGTAGTCCCATTCCATTGCGAGCCGCGCGCTCCAGTGACGGTAAGCGGTCATCTCGATCTCGCCGACCATGTCCGACGCGTCACGGAGCTCAGCGGGCTCGCCCGGCAGCACGACGCGCGGCCGCTCGAAGTAGTAGCGCTGGCCGATCGTCGCCGTGATGAATTGCTGGCCGCTGTCGGCGTGGATCAGTCGCGAGGTCAAGCCGACGGCGATCTCGTTCGCGTCGCCCAGCCGGTCGGCGCCGACATAGCGGTTGGTGCGAAAGAGCTGGACGAGATTCAGATCGGGCAGTGCGGTGTCGAACACCGGCAGGTCGGTCTGGTCGCGGAACGGGACCCAGGTGTAACGGAGCCGCGGCTCGAGGGTCTGGACCAGCCGGCGCCGCGAATTGACGTCGCGCTCGAACTCGAGCCCGGCATCCAGCGACAGGATCGGCGCGCTCAGGTCGGGCGCGTCGTCAGCGCCCGGCGCCAGGTTGGACAAACGATAGTTCGTCACCCGGTAAGCGGCGCTCGGTTCGAAGTGGTAACCGGGCCCGCGCAGCGGCCAGGAGACGCTGGGCGTCAGGTCCACGCGCAGGCCCGTCGTGCCGGCATCGCGGTCGAACCAGGTCGCCTCCGCATCGATTCCCGCGGTCAGGCCGCCGTCGCTCACCGGCCAGGCGCCGGTGAACGTCAGTTCCGGCAGGCGCGAATACGGGCGTGTCAGCGGATCCACGGACTGGTCGATGGTCTGGAAATCCTGCACGCGCCCGTCGAAGCGCCAGCCGTGACCGAGCCAGGCGAGGCTCAGGTAACGATCGAGGAAGGTCACGCTCGTGCCGTCGGGCCCGAGCCCGAAATCCTCGAAATACCGGCTGTCGCTCGCATGCTCGACGCTCGCCGAGAAGCGCAGCCGGTCGTTGAAATCGGTCTGGTGCCACAACGAACTCAGGCTGCGGTCGCGGCCCGCCAGGTCGTCGCTCGGCAGGTAGCGCGAGCCGATCCTGCCGTGACTGCGTTCCGTCAGGTAGCGGAACTGCGCTTCCAGCCCGGTGCCGCGGCGCGACAGCAGCTGGGGCGTCAGCGTCAGGTCGTAGTTCGGCGCCAGGTTCAGGTAGTAGGGCGCGCCGAACTCGAAGCCGCTCTTGTTCGAAGTGCCGAACGACGGGAACAGGAAACCGGACTTGCGCGCGTCGCCTACGGGGAACGAGATCACCGGCGCGTAAAGGATCGGCACGCCTTTCAGCTCGACGCGGACGTTTCGGCCCTTGCCCTGCTGCCTGCGCTGGTCGATCTCGATCGATGAGGCGCGCAGGAACCAGTCGTCGTTGCCCGCCGGGCAGGTCGTGAAGCTGACCGCGCGCATCTTCAGCGCGCCGTCGCCCGCCACGCCAAGCTCCTTGGCGGTACCGCGCGCCGGCCGCGTGGGCAGCTCGAATTCGGTGTCCGTGAACTCGCCGCCGCTGTCGGCGCCCCAGAATCCCTTGTTGCCCTTCAGGCGCAGGTCCGGAGTCCGGAATTCCACGTCGCCCTCGACCGTGAAACGGCGGGTCGCGGCCACGTAGGTGGCGGACTTGGCCGTCAGCCGGCGATTGCCCTGGCGCACGACGACGCCGTCGCCGAGCGTGGCATCGCCGGCGCGCGTGAGTTCGGCGCTGCCGCTCGTGGCCTCGATCGGCAATTTGTCCTGGTCCGGAATCGCGGTCGCAGCGGGATTCGCGGCCGGCAGCGGTTCCTGGTCCCCGGAATCCGCCCACAGGCAGGCCGCGGCCGCGGCCTGCGACAGGCAGGCGGCGGCTGCGAGCAATGCGATGAAAAGGCGAAGTTGCACGCGAGTCGGGAATGGCCGTGAATTCGGTGTGGCCGCCAAGTCTATAATGCGGCCCCCCCGGCCGTCGCCTGCGCATGACAACGACCTCGAATGCCGACCAGAGACTTCAGGGCCTCGAGCAGTGGCTTGCGAGCCTGCCGGGACCGCCCGTCCGGCGCGTCACGCCTGCATCGGTCGACGCGAGTTTCCGCCGCTATTTCCGCGTTCATCGCGACGACGGAACGCAGATCGCGATGGATGCGCCGCCGGAGCGGGAAGGCCTCGACACCTACCTGCAGGTTGCCGGCCTGCTCGCCGGCACCGGCCTCCACGTCCCAGAGGTGCTGGCGGCGGACGCAAAGCGGGGCTATGTCCTGATCAGCGACCTCGGCAATCTCCAGTACCTGGAAGCGCTCAACAAGGGCGCCGATCCCGAGCCGCTCTACGCCGATGCGATCGACGCGCTGTTGCAGTTGCAGGCCGCGGGCACGCCCGATGCCGGCGACCTGCCGCTCTACGACGATGCGATGCTGCGGCGGGAGATGGAACTGTTCCCGGAATGGTTCATCGGCCGTCATCTCGGCCTGCAGGCGAATGCCGACGACCGGCGCGCGATCGCTTCCGCATTCGACTGGCTCTGCGGGCAGGCGCTCGCACAGCCGGTCGTGCTGGTGCATCGCGACTACCACTCACGCAACCTGATGGTCTGCACGCACCGGAATCCCGGCATCCTCGATTTCCAGGACGCGGTGCGCGGGCCCATCGCCTACGACCTCGTGTCGCTGCTGAAGGACTGCTATATCGTCTGGCCGCGGGCGCAGCTGCTTGCCTGGCTCGATCGCTATCGCGCGGGCGCGGCGCAGCTCGGGCTCGATGCCGGCGGGAGCCGCGAGGAATTCCTGCGCTGGTTCGATCACATCGGCCTGCAGCGGCACATCAAGGTGCTCGGCATTTTCGCGCGGCTCTGGTATCGCGACGGAAAGGCGGGATTCCTCGCCGACCTGCCGCGTGTGCTCGACTACACGCTGGCCGTGACGGGTGCTACGCCTGCGCTCGCCGCATTCGACGATTTCCTGCGCCGGCGGGTCGTGCCGGCTTTCGCATCTGCCACGCGGCGCGCGGGCCTGCCGGCATGAAGGCGATGATCCTGGCGGCTGGCCGCGGCGAGCGCATGCGTCCGCTCAGCGATCGCATGCCGAAGCCGCTGCTCGAGGCGGGCGGCTACCCGCTGGTCGAATATCACCTCGCCGCCCTCCTGAAGGCGGGAATCCGCGAGGTCGTCGTCAACCTGTCCTGGCTCGGCGACAGCATCCGCGATGCGCTCGGCAGCGGAGGGCGCCACGGACTGTCGATCGCTTACAGCCCCGAAGGCCCGGTGCCGCTCGGCACCGGCGGCGGCATTCACCACGCGTTGCCGCTCCTGGGCGCCGACCCGTTCCTGCTGGTCAACGGCGACATCTGGATCGACCTGCCGTTCGACCAACTGCGAAGGCCGGCGGGTTCACATGGCCACCTCGTGCTCGTGCCGAATCCGCCGCACCATCCCGGCGGCGACTACGGCCTCAGCGCGAACGGCCATGTCCAGCCCGCGCCGACGCCGCTGACGTATTCCGGCCTTTCGATCCTCGATCCGCGCTTGTTCGAGGGCTGCGAAGCGGGCGCGTTTCCGCTGAAGCCGCTGCTCGATCGCGCGCTTGCGGCAGGAAGATTGACCGGCCAGCAGCACGAAGGCGCCTGGAGCGATGTCGGCACGCCGGAACGCCTGGCAGCGCTCGATGCGGCCCTGCGCCTGGGGCAGTTCCACCATCCGGTGCTCGAATCCCCGGTCGGCTAGAATGAGCCCCAAGCCTCTCGCCGGATGCTCGTCAAGTGACTGATTTCAAAGGTATTCCTGTCCAGCTCGAGCGCAAGCCCGTAAAGAGCGGCGAGAAGTACCGCACGCCGCAGGGCTTCACCGCGATCCGCGACGGCATCAAGCAGGCGTGGAGCCCTGCCGCTCCGGCGCCGGGCCCGAAGCCGCGCTGGCTGCGCGCGCCGATGCCGGCGGGCCGGAAGTTCGACGCCGTGCGCGGGATCGTGCGCGAGCATCGCCTCAGCACCGTCTGCGAGGAAGCGCATTGCCCCAACATCGGCGAGTGCTGGAACGCGGGCACGGCGACCCTGATGCTGATGGGCTCGGTCTGCACACGCGCCTGCCGATTCTGTGCGGTGGACACGGGCAACCCGAGGGGCTGGCTCGATGCCGATGAGCCCGCCAATGCCGCGCGCACGGTCGCGCTGATGGGGCTTTCATACGTCGTGCTGACTTCGGTCAACCGCGACGACCTGCCCGATGGCGGCGCAGGCCACTTTGCCGCCTGCGTGCGCGCGATCCACGCCGAAAGCCCGCGCACCGCGGTCGAGGCACTGACCCCGGACTTCCAGGGCGTGAAGGCCGACGTCGAGACCGTGGTCGATTCCGGCATCGTCGTCTTTGCGCAGAATATCGAGACAGTCCTGCGGCTCACGCATCCGGTGCGCGATCCGCGCGCGGGCTACCGGCAGACGCTCGGCGTGCTCGGGCATGCCAAGCGCCATCGCCCGTCCGTGCTGACGAAGACCAGCCTGATGCTGGGCCTCGGCGAGACCGAGGACGAACTACTTGCGACGATGGACGACCTGCGCGCGGTCGGTTGCGATTTGCTGACACTCGGCCAATACCTGCGTCCGACGGCGAATCACCTGCCGGTCGCGCGTTTCGTCACGCCGGAGGAATTCGGGCGCTTTCGCGAGGCGGCGCTTGCACGCGGCTTCCTCGAATGCGTTTCAGGTCCCATGGTGCGCTCGAGCTATCGCGCCGAACGCGCGCTCGAGGGCAGCAACTGCGGAATCATGACAAGCGGCGTGGCGGCGGCACCCGCATAATCCATGCATCCATTCCCCCACCAATACAAGATCCGGATCGGCGCGACCGCCGATGGCGAGGTGACGCTGGGCGGCGAGGGCCTGCCGGACATGCAATCGATGCCGCCGCCGGAGTTCGATGGACCGGGGGGTTACTGGTCGCCCGAGACCCTGCTCGTGGCCGCGGTCGCCGATTGCTTCGCGCTCTCCTTCCGCTCTGTCGCGCGCGCCTCGCGGCTCGAATGGAATGAACTGACGGCGGAAGTGCACGGCCTGCTCGAACGCAAGGACGGCGTCTCGCGCTTCACGCGCTTCGAGACGCATGCGGAACTCGTCGTGCCGGCCGGGACGGATCCCGCGCGCGCGCGGTCCTTGATGGAGAAGGCGGAGAAGATCTGCCTGATCTCGAACTCGCTGTCCGCCGAGCGCCACCTGACCTGCGAGGTCATCGAGGAGGAGCCGTGACGGCGGTCATCCGCTGGCTCGGCCGCGCCGACTACGCGCCGACCTGGCGCGCGATGCAGGCCTTCACGGACGAGCGCGACGCGGCGACGCCCGACGAAATCTGGTTCCTCGAGCACGACCCGGTGTTCACGCAGGGACTGAACGGCAAGCGCGAACATGTGCTCGCGCCGGGCGACATCCCGGTCGTCGGCATCGATCGCGGCGGACAGGTGACCTATCACGGCCCGGGCCAGCTCGTCGTCTATCCGCTGATCGACCTGCGCCGCCGCGGCATTGGCGTGCGCCAACTGGTCGTCGCGCTCGAGAGCGCGGTGATTTCGCTCGCCGCGGCGCACGGCATCGCGGCCGCGGGGCGGCGCGACGCGCCCGGCGTGTACGTGGACGGCCGCAAGCTCGCGAGCCTGGGCCTGCGCATCCGGCGCGGCTGCAGCTATCACGGCCTCGCGCTCAATGTGCACATGGACCTCGAGCCATTCAGCCGCATCAATCCCTGCGGCATGGCGGGACTCGAGATGACGCAGCTGTCGAAGCTCGGCGTCGAAGGCGACGTTCACGACATCGCGCTCGATCTCGCGCCGCGCCTCTGCGACGCGCTCGGGATCGAATGGAACGGGCGCTGGCCCGGTCAGAGCGAGACCAGCACGACCCCGCTGTCGGTCAGCTCCTGGTAGATGCGGTCGAGCTGCGCGCGGCTCTCCGCGCGGATCGTGTAAGTCAGCGCGAGGAAGCGGCCCTTCCTGCTCAGCCTTTCGGTAATGCTCCCGGCCGCGAGCGGGCCCGCATGGCGCTCGACGATCGCGAGTGTCAGCGAACGGAAGGATTCCGAGTCGCGGCCCATCACCTTGATCGGGAACTCGCAGGGAAACCGGAAGGGATCGTCCGTGTCCGTCATGCCGGCAGTTCGGTCGAGAATTCCGCCCTGGTCGCGAGGAATGCGGCGTAGAGGCGCCGGAACACCGGCCCGGGGCTGCCGGTGCCCACCACCTTGCCGTCGAGCTTCGTCACCGCCCGGATGCCGCCGCCGGCGGAGGCGATGATGATCTCCTCCGCGCTTCGCAATTCCGCTTCCGCGACCGGGCGGCGTTCAGAGACGATGGCTTCGCGACCGGCCAGGTCGAACAAAACGCCGCGCGTCGTGCCGGGCAGGATCGCGTGGGTCTGCGGCGGCGTCAAGAGCCGGGCAGCCTTCACGACGTGGACGCTGCTGGAGCTGCCCTCGGTCAGCCAGCCGTCGCGCAGCAGGATCGCCTCGGTCGTCTGTGCATCCGCCGCCTGCCAGCGCAGCAATACGTTCGCGAGCAGCGACGTCGCCTTGATGTCGCAGCGCGACCAGCGCAGATCGGCGGCCGTGATCGCGGCCGTGCCGCGCTCGATCGTGCTGGCGGGCACCACCGGCAGCGGCGCGACGAACGCGAGGACGGTCGGGCGCGTGCCTGGCTGCGGCACGTGGTTGCGCTCGGGTTCCACGCCGCGGGTCACCTGCACATACAGCAGCAGATCGCCGCCGCCATTGCCGTGAACCAGCGAACCGAACACCGAGAGCCAGCCCGCGCGCTCCATGACAGGCGGCATGCGGATGCCGGCGAGGCTGCGGTCGAGGCGCTCGAGATGCTCGTCCATGCGGTAGGCGCGGCCGCCATACACCGGCAGCACTTCGTAGACCGCATCGCCGAACAGGAAGCCGCGGTCGAGCGGGGAGATCCGCGCTTCGGAGAGCGGCAGCAGCCTTCCATCGAGCCAGACGAGCGGCAGCGGCATGGTCAGTTGAACCAGGAGACGATCGTGTCCCAGAGCCGCCGGAAGAAGCCGCCGAGCGGCACATCGGCGACCGGATGCAGCTCGGCCTCGGCGACGACCTTGCCGTTCAGCATCGCGCGCACGATGCCGACTCGATCCGCCTTCGTCAGCGGCGCGAAGAACTTGGGCGCCAGTTCCAGCTTGAGCTCGACGCCGTCGGCCTGACCGCGCGGCAGCGTGACCACGAGGTCCTCCGCGACGCCGACCGCGGCGCGTCCGCCGGAGGCCTTGTACACGCGAAGGCTGGCCATCTCCTTGCCCGCGGCCTGCAGCCTGCGGCTCTCGTAGAAGCTGAACCCGTAATTGAGGAGTGCCAGGCTCGCGTCTTCGCGCGCCTTCATGCTGTCGGTACCCATCACGACGCCGATGAGGCGCATGCCGTCGCGCTTCGCCGACGAGATCAGGCAATAGCCCGCGCTGTCGGTCATGCCCGTCTTGACGCCGTCAACACTCGGGTCACGCTCCAGCAGGCCATTGCGGTTCTGCTGCTTGATGCCGTTCCAGGTGAACTCGCGCTGCGAATACCAGCGGTAGTAGTCCGGAAACTCCGCTATCAGCGCGCGCGTGAGCCTCGCCATGTCGGCGGCCGTGACGCGGTGATTCGGGCTCGGGAGTCCCGTCGCGTTCTCGAAATGCGAGTGCTTCATGCCGAGCCGCTCCGCGTACTGGTTCATCAGCGCGGCGAATGTCGGCTCGGTGCCGGCGATCGCCTCCGCGAGCGCGATGCTCGCGTCGTTGCCGCTCTGGATGATCATGCCCTCGATCAGCACTTCGGCCGGCACCTGCGAGCCGACATTGACGAATGTCCGCGATCCCTCCGACCGCCAGGCGTGCTCGCTGATCGGCACCGGCGTGTCGAGCTTCAGCTTGCCGTTCCTGAGCGCATGGAACACGGCATAGGCCGTCATCAGCTTGGTGAGGCTCGCAGGCTCGACCGACTTGTCCGCGTCATGGCCGGCGATGACCAAGCCGCTCGCCTGGTCGATCAGCACCCAGGTCGTGGCATTGATGGTTGGAGGCGGCGGTACCGGCGGCGCATCGGCGCGGGCGAGGGCGGGGAGCAACAGCAGCAACAGAGCGGCGAATGGAAATTTCAAGATTGACCTCGATGTATGGGCAGCCGGCGCCGGGGGCACGGCGCCGGCTGCCAATTCTAGCGATGGCGGGCATGCGCGTCAGTTCAATCGAGCACGAGGCGCGCGGAATCGACGCCGGCCTGCCGCAAGCGCTCGATCAGTGCATCGAATTCGCTGATGCTCGCCACGGGCCCGACGCGCACGCGCCAGAGATGCCGGTCGTCGCTCCCGGTCTCGCTGATCGCGACTTCGCCCACCCGGGCGTCGCGCAGGCGCTCCGCGAGGCGCCTTGCATTGTCCTCGTCCGCGAAGGCGCCGGCCTGCGCGAAGAAGCGGGTCACGACCGCGTGCGCGGTCGTGTCGGGCGCGGGCGGCGCGCTTCCGCCCGCGAGACTGCGGACCTCGACCATGGCGGTGCCGGCGCGGATCATGTCGAGCTGCTCCGCGGCCGCGCGCGACAGGTCGATGATCCGGTTGTTGCTGAAGGGTCCACGGTCGTTCAGGCGCACGACGACGCTCCGGCCATTCTGCAGGTTGGTTACCTGCACCCAGGTCGGCAGCGGCAGCGTCGGATGCGCGCCCGTCATCGCGTTCATGTCGTAGGTTTCGCCGGTCGCCGTGCGGCCGCCGTGAAATGTCGGCCCGTACCAGGACGCCACGCCGCGTTCGACAAAGCCGGCGGCGCTCTCGAGCACGACATAGCGCTTCCCGGCCACCTCATAAAAAGGCGGATTGCCGAGCCGGGCCCGCGGTTCCTCGCGCGGCTGGCTTGCGGCACCTGGACCGGCGCCGGCCGCGGATTCCGGCGGCGTCGGGCGCTCCGGCTCGTGCGCGCAGGCCGCGGCGAAGAGCGCCATGAGCGGCAATGCGAGGCGCAGGTTCATGGCGCGGGCGGCAGCATCGCTTCGATGCGGCTGCCTAGGTCGTGCACCGCGAGCGCATACATCACGCTCCTGTTGTAGCGCGTGATGACGCCGCAATTGAAGAAACCCGCGCGGTACTCCGGGCCCGCGTCGCCGGCGAGGCTGATGAAGAATGCCGGGGCCCTGCCGTCGAGGCTGGTCTCGAAGCTGAGCCCGCGGTCGCGCAGCGCCTTCACGGTCGTGTCGGGTGCAAGGCTGCCGGCAGCGATCAGCGCATCCGCGCCGGGGAACCACAGGCTCGCCGGCGACGCGACCGGCTCGCCGGCGCGCCAGCCGTGCTTCGCAAGATAGTTGGCGACGCTCGCGATGACGTCGTCCCAGCTGCCCCACAGGTCGCTGCGATCGTCGCCGTCGCCGTCGACCGCATAGGCGCGGTAACTGCGCGGCATGAACTGGGAGCGGCCCATGGCGCCCGCGTAGGAACCGAGCGCCGCCGTCGCGTCGATCTGGTTCTCGCGCGCGAGCAGCAGGAACTGCTCCAGTTCCTCGCGGAAGTACTTGCTGCGCGGCGGATAGTCGAAGGCAAGGGTCGCCAGCGCGTCGATGACGCGGAAGCGCCCGGTGATCCGCCCGAAGAAGGTCTCGACGCCCAGGATGCCGACGATCACGTGCTGCGAGACGCCGGTGCTCTTCTCGATCTCGGCGAGCCGCTCCCGGTGTTCCACCCAGAACGCGACGCCGGCGGCGATGCGCTCGTCGGTCAGGAAATGGTCGCGGTAGTCGTGCCAGGCCATCACCTGTTCGGCCGGCTTGCTCATCAGCTCGATGATCTTCGGCTGGCTCTCGGCCGCGCCGATGATGCCCGCGAGCCAGGCCTCGTCGAAGCCGTGCTTGCGGTGCATCTCCTGCATGAACTGGCGCACGTCCTCGCGATCGGCGTCTAGCGCCGTTGCCGGCAGGGCCGCCAGCTGGAGCGCAAGGGCAAAGGCCATCGAGCGCAGCGTCCTTGTCGCGTCGGTCGTCATTCAGCTCACGAGCTTTCGGCTGGAATACAGCGACATCAGCATACCGAAGCCCGCCATCAGGGTCACGAGCGACGTGCCGCCGTAGCTGACGAGCGGCAACGGCACGCCGACGACCGGCAAGAGCCCCGTCACCATGCCGGCGTTGACGAACACGTAGACGAAGAATGTCAGCGCAATGCTGCCGGACAGCAGGCGCGCGTAGGCGTCGCGGCACTGCGTGGACATGTACAGGGCGCGCCCGATGACGAACATGTAGCCCACGAGCAATGCGAGCAGCCCGAGCAGGCCGAGTTCCTCGCCGATGACGGCGAAGATGAAATCCGTCGAGCGCTCCGGCAGGAACTCGAGCTGGGCCTGGCTGCCGTTCATCCAGCCCTTGCCAAACCAGCCGCCGGAACCGATCGCGATCTGCGACTGGATGATGTGATAGCCGGCGCCCAGCGCATCGCTCTGCGGATCGAGCAGCGTCAACACGCGCTGGCGCTGGTAGTCGTGCAGCATGTTCCAGACCAGCGGCACGGCGGCGCCCGCGATCACGACGCAACCGACGATGTACGTCCAGGGCAGGCCGCCCAGCACGACGACCAGGATGCCGGCGGCGGCAACGAGCAGCGCCGTGCCGAGGTCGGGCTGCTCGGCGATCAGGAGCACAGGCACCAAGATCATCGCGAGCACGGCGACCACGTTCCACAGCGAGGGCGGCAAAGGGCGCTGGTGCAGGTACCAGGCGCACATCATCGGAACGGCGAGCTTCATGATCTCCGAGGGCTGGAAGCGCAGGATGCCGATGTCCAGCCAGCGCTGCGCGCCCTTGCCGACGTCGCCGGCGATCGCAACGATCACGAGCAGCGCCAGCCCCAGCACGTAGGCGATCGGCGCGACCATCCGGATGAAATGGTCCGGGACCCGTGCGATCGCGATCATGACCGCGATGCCGATGCCGAAGCGCGCGATCTGGCTGAACCACAGCCCGATGTTGTCGCCGGCCGCGCTGTAGAGCACAAACAGGCCGAAGAAGCTGACCAGCGTGAGGCCCGACAGCAGCATGCCGTCCAGGCGCAGAGCCCGCAGCAGGCGGGCGGTTGCCGTCATCGTGCGCCGGGTCCTCGAGGCCGACAGTTCCTCGTACATCAGCCCGTCCCTTTCGTCAGGTAGGCATCGAAGACCGCACGGGCGATCGGCGCCGCCGCGGAGGCGCCGTGGCCGCCGTTCTCGACCAGCACCGCGATCACGAGCTTTGGCGCCTCGGCCGGCGCAAACGCGACGAAGAGCGCGTGGTCGCGCAGCCGCTCGGCGATGGTCTTCTCGTTGTACTTCTCGGTCTGGCCGATCGAATAGACCTGCGCGGTGCCGGTCTTCCCGGCTATCTTGTAGGCGGCGCCTCGCGAGGCCCGCACTGCCGTGCCGTGCGCGCCGCTCGTCACCGCGACCATCGCATCCACGATGACTTCCCAGTTCGACTGGTCCTTCAGCTCGATCGCCGGCAGCGCCTGCGGCTTGCGTTCCTCGACGGCCCCGGTCGCCGGATCCACGAGCGCACGCACCAGGCGCGGCCGGAAATGCTTGCCGCGTGTGGCAAGCAGCGCGGTGGCCGTCGCAAGCTGCAGCGGCGTGGCAGACCAATAGCCCTGGCCGATGCCGAGGATCACGGTCTCGCCGGGAAACCAGACCTGCTGCGAGGGCCCGCTGAACGCGCTTTTCTTCCATTGCGGCGAGGGCATGATGCCGCCGCGCTCGCCGCCGATGTCGATGCCGGTCGGCGCGCCGAATCCGATCCGCGTCATGATCTCGTGGATTCGATCGATGCCGAGCGTATTCGCGAGGCGGTAGAAATAAACGTCGCAGGACTCCATGACCGCGTCGTGCATGTCGACCCTGCCATGGCCTTCATGCTTCCAGTCGCGGAACTTGTGGCGCGAACCCGGCAGCGAGTACTGCCCGGTGCAGAAAACGGCATCCTGCGGCTTGATGACGTCGTACTCGAGGCCCGCGAGCGCCATGATCGGCTTGATGGTCGATCCCGGCGGATAGGTGCCGCGCAGCACGCGGTTGAACAGCGGCTGGTCCGGATCCTGGGTCAGCGCGAGGTAGTCCTTGCGCGAGATGCCGCGCGCGAAGCCGTTCGGATCGAAGGACGGCAGGCTCGCGAGCACCAGCACGTCGCCATTCGACGGGTCGATCGCGACCACCGCGCCGCGCCGGCCCGCCATCGCTTGCTCGGCGACCCGCTGCAGCTCGATGTCGAGCGAAAGCCGGAGGTCGCGGCCGGCCAGCGGCTGGCGGCTCCGCAGTTGCGCCGCCTTGCCGTCCTGCACGTCGACGCGGCGGCCCTCGGCGTTGACCAGCACCTCGCGGAAGCCGCTGCTGCCCAGCAGTTCGTCTTCGTAGGCGCGCTCGATGCCGGTCTTGCCGATGACGCCGGTGCCGAAGTAGCGGTCCTTGTCGAGCCGCGTGAGATCGTCTTCGCTGATCGTGCCGACATAGCCGAGCGCGTGTGCGCCGAGCGCGCCGTATGGGTAGTGACGCGCCATGCGCGTCTCGAGCGAGACGCCCGGCAGTTCGTGCCGGTGCACGGCATAGCGCGCAACGCCCTCGTCGTCGAGCTGCACGCGGATCGGCACCGCCTCGAACGAGCGGCGCGACATCACGAGCTGGCGCACGCGCCCGAGGTCGTCCTGTTCCAGGAGTCCGAAGCTCACCAGGTCCGCGAGCGTCGTGTCGAGATCGCCGGCCTGCTCGCGGACGATTTCGAGCTGGTAGGCCGGCGTGTTCTCGGCAATCACGCGGCCCTCGCGGTCGTAGATGATTCCGCGATTGGGCGGCAGCGACTCGATGCGCGCGCGATTGCCCTGCGAGAGTTCCGCGTAGTAGTCGTGGCGCAGCACCTGCAGCCAGAACGCGCGTCCGGCCAGCAGCAGCATCAGCGCGCCGAGGACGATCGCCGCGATGAACGAGCGCTGCAGGAAGATGCGCTGCTCGAGATACTCGTCCTTGACGCGTACTCTTCGCACTTCAGCGCCGCGCGGCGACGCGCGCGTACAGGCTGTTGATCAGCGGCCAGCAGGCGGCGCCGGCCGGCACCGCGATCCAGCGCCGCCAGTCGGTGATCGGGTGGCCGGAGACGCCGTCGATCCAGAACAGCAGGAATTCGTTAAGCCACAGCAGCGCGAGGATCACCGCAGTCTGCTGCAGCGGCGGAAAGGCGCGGATCTGCAGGCGCAGCTTCGATGCGACGTAGACGATCACGACCAGCGCGAGCGCATGCTCGCCGAGCAGCACGCCGCGGAAGGCATCGAGCGCGAGGCCCGCGCCCCACGCGTGGAAGAGGCCCGTCATGCGCGGCGACATCAGGCAGAACCACAGCACCGTCAGGGCGACGAAGTCGGGCCGCAGGATATCGAGCCATTGCGGCAGGGGCACGACGGTCGCGGCGAGCGCGGCCACGGTGATCGCGATGATGCGCGGCCAGCCGAATGGCATCCTGCGCGCCACGCTCAGCCGCCTCCAGTTTTGGGCGGCGCGGCTGCCGGCGACTGGGGCGCCGCAGCCGCTGCCGCGGCGGGCACAGGTTCGACGACCGTGTTGTCGAACCAGACCAGCAGGATCTCGGGGTCGCGGTCGAGGGCCGCGAGCGGCTCGGCCGCGACCGACAGGAGCGGCTGTCTCGGGTCGCGCCCGACGGACGTGATCTTGCCGACCGGATAGCCGGGCGGATACACGCCGCCCAGCCCTGAGCTGACCAGCAGGTCGCCGGCGACCACGTCGGAGTTCTGCGGCAGGTAGGGGAGCGAAAGCTGGCCGGAGCGGCCGGTGCCGAGCGCGATCGTGCGCGCGCCCGTGCGGTTCACCTGCACCGGGATCGCGTGCTCGGGATCGGAGAGAAGGATGACCTCGGCGGACAGCGGCCCGACCCGGGTGACCTGGCCGAAGATGCCGTTGGCGTCGAGCGCCGCCTGGCCGCGGAACACGCCGGCGAGACTGCCCTTGTTGACCAACACGCGCTGACGGAACGGGTCGAGGTCCACGCGCACGATCTCGGCGACCAGCGTGCGCTGCACGACGCGCGAGGTGCTCTCACGAGCCGCCCGGAGGCGTTCGTTTTCCTGTTCCAGCGATTCGTAGCGCATCTGCTTGAGGCGCAGCACGAGATTGTCGGCCTGGAGCCTGACGTTGTCGGCCTCGAGGCGCGTGCGCGAGGCGAGCGCGTCGCGGGCCGAGTCCCAGACCCCGAGAGGCGCCTGGACGATCCATTGCACGGGGTACACGACGGCCGAGAGCCAGTCGCGGATCACGGCCAGTTGATGATGGCGATGGTCGGCGACCATCAGGCCGAGCGACAGCAGCCCGAGCACGATCAGCCGGAACCCGAGGGCGGGTCCGCCCAGCAGCAATGGCCGCGCATCCTGCTCGTGTGGGCTCAACGGGCGCTCCGCGGGCGCTGCCCGCCCTCAACCCAGCCCGAACAGGCCCGGGTGCTCGTCTGAAAGTTCAAGGATCCGGCCGCCGCCTCGCGCGACGCAGGTCATCGGATCATCGGCGATGATGACTGGCAGGCCGGTCTCTTCCATCAAGAGCTTGTCGATGTCCTTCAGCAACGCGCCGCCGCCGGTCAGGACGATGCCGGTGTCGGCGACGTCGGCACCCAGTTCCGGCGGCGTCTGTTCCAGTGCCTTCTTGACGGCCTGGACGATGCCCTGCAACGGTTCCTGCATCGCCTCGAGAATCTCGTTCGAATTGAGCGTGAAACTCCGCGGCACGCCTTCCGAAAGATTGCGGCCCTTGACCGACATTTCACGGACCTGCTGGCCCGGATAGGCGGAGCCGATCTCGATCTTGATGCGCTCGGCGGTCGCCTCGCCGATCAGGATGCCGTAGTTGCGGCGCACGTAATTGGTGATTGCCTCGTCAAAGCGGTCGCCGCCGATGCGCACGGATTCGGCATACACGATGCCGTTTAGCGAGATCACGGCGACTTCGGAAGTTCCGCCGCCGATGTCGAGCACCATCGAGCCGCGCGCCTCGTTGACCGGCAGGCCCGCGCCCACGGCGGCTGCCATCGGTTCCGGGATCACGTCGACGCGGCGCGCGCCGGCGCCCTCCGCGGATTCCTGGATCGCGCGCCGCTCGACCTGGGTCGAGCCGAATGGGACGCAGATCAACACGCGCGGCGACGGACGCAGCCAGCGGTTGCCGTGCACCTTGCCGATGAAGTACTGGAGCATGCGCTCGGTGTAGGTGAAGTCGGCGATCACGCCGTCCTTCATCGGGCGCACGGCGGTGATGTGGCCCGGCGTGCGGCCGATCATGCCCTTTGCTTCTGCGCCGACCGCGACGATGGTCTTTCCGCCCCGGCCGGGCTCGTCCTGCACCGCGACCACCGAGGGTTCGTTCAGCACGATGCCCCGGCCGCGCACGTAGATCAGCGTGTTGGCGGTTCCGAGGTCGATCGAAATGTCGCTTGAGAAGTAACCCCGGAGGCTCTTGAACATGGTTTTGGAAGCGGGAATGGCTTTAAAACAAGGGCCGGGAGTGTAGCCGTGGGCGCGACTTTCCACAAGCAGACATGTATGATTTCCGTCAGGTTTTTGGCATTTTCCCCGCCCCCGGAGCAAGCGTGACACTGACCCGCCACGACGTGGAAGGCATCGCGGAGCTTGCGCGCCTCGAGATCAGCGAGGCGGAGTTGCCGGTCTACGTCGGCAGCCTGTCCTCGATCGTCGGGTTCATCGACCAGCTCTCGGCGGCCAGCACCGAAAACGTCGAGCCAATGGCACACCCGCTCGAGAACCAGGTCCAGCCGCTGCGCGAGGACCAGGTCACGGAAACCGACCACCGCGACCGCTACCAGGGCAATGCACCCGCGGTGGAGGCCGGGCTGTACCTGGTGCCCAAAGTGATCGAATGAGCCCGCACCTGATGACCGCGGCCGAGCTCGGCCGGGGCCTGCGCGCCGGGAAGTTCACGAGCGTCGAGGTCACCAAGCATTTCCTCGGGCGGATAGACCACTCCGGCAAGCAGCTGAACGCCTTCATCACGGTCACGCCGGAACGCGCGATGGCGGACGCCGCGCGCGCGGATGCCCGGATCGCGCGCGGCGAGGGCGGATTGCTGACCGGCGTGCCGCTCGCGCACAAGGACATCTTCTGCACGGAAGGGGTGCTGACTTCCTGTGGCTCGCGGATGCTGTCCAATTTCGTCGCGCCCTATGACGCCACGGTCGTCGAACGCCTCGCGGGGGCCGGCATGGTGATGCTCGGCAAGACCAACATGGACGAGTTCGCGATGGGCTCGTCCAACGAGACGAGCTGGTACGGGCCCGTGCGCAATCCCTGGGACGGAACGAAAGTGCCGGGAGGATCCTCGGGCGGCTCGGCCGCGGCGGTCGCAGCGCGGCTCGTGCCGGTTGCGACCGGCACCGACACCGGCGGCTCGATCCGCCAGCCCGGCGCACTGACCGGCCTCACGGGTTTCAAGCCGACCTACGGGCGCGTCTCGCGCTACGGCATGGTCGCCTTCGCCTCGAGCCTCGACCAGGCCGGCGTGCTCGCGCAGTCGGCCGAGGACGCCGCCCTCGTGCTCGGCGCGATGGCGGGCCACGATGCGCGCGACTCGACCTGCGTCAACGCGCCGGTCCCGGATTACTCCGCCGGCCTTGGCCGCCCGATGAAGGGCCTGCGCATCGGCGTCATCGGCGAGTTCTTCGGTGCGGGCCTCGAGGAGGGTACGGGCAAGGCCGTGCGGACGGCGCTCGAGGCCTTTCGCGCGATGGGCGCGACCATCGCCGAGTTGAGCCTGCCAAACCTGCCGCTCTCGGTGCCGACCTACTACGTCGTGGCGCCGGCGGAATGCTCCTCCAACCTCTCGCGCTTCGACGGCGTGCGCTTCGGCCACCGCTGTGCCGATCCGCGCGACCTGCGCGACATGTACAAGCGCTCCCGCGGCGAGGGCTTCGGGGCCGAGGTCAAGCGCCGCATCATGACCGGCACCTACGTGCTGTCCGCCGGCTACTACGACGCCTATTACCTGAAGGCGCAGAAGGTGCGCAGCCTGATCAATGCGGATTTCAAGCGCGCCTTCGGCGAGGTGGACGTGCTGATGGGGCCGACCACGCCGACGCCGGCTTTCGCGATCGGCGCCAAGACCAACGACCCGATCACGATGTACCTGAACGACATCTACACGATCGGCGCCAACCTGGCGGGCCTCCCCGCCGTCTCCGTCCCCTGCGGCTTCGTGGACGGATTGCCGGTCGGCCTGCAGATCATCGGCCCGCACTTCGCGGAGGAGCGCCTGCTCGCCGCGGCACACGCCTGGCAGCAGGTGACGGACTGGCATCGCCGGGTGCCGCCGATGTTCGCCTGAGGCCGCCATGACCATCGAATGGGAAACCGTCATCGGCCTCGAGATCCACGCGCAGCTTGCGACGCGCTCGAAGATCTTCTCGGGCTCCTCGACGGCCTACGGCGCAACGCCGAACGTGCAGGCGAACCTGGTGGACCTCGGTTATCCCGGCGTGCTGCCGGTGCTGAACCGCGAGGCCGCGCGGATGGCGGTGCGCTTCGGGCTCGCGATCGGCGCCACCATCGCGCGCCGCTCGATCTTCGCGCGCAAGAATTACTTCTATCCCGACCTGCCAAAGGGCTACCAGATCAGCCAGTACGAGCGCCCGATCGTCGAGGACGGCAGGGTCGCGATCGTGCTCGACGACGGCGCGCAGAAGACCATCGGCGTCACGCGCGCGCACCTCGAGGAGGACGCGGGCAAGTCGCTGCACGAGGGCCTAGGCAGGCACAGCGGCATCGACCTGAACCGCGCGGGCACGCCGCTCCTGGAGATCGTCTCGGAGCCCGACATGCGCTCGGCCCGCGAGGCGATCGCCTACATGAAGAAGATCCACACGCTGGTCCGCTACCTCGAGATCTGCGACGGCAACATGCAGGAGGGCTCTTTCCGCTGCGATGCCAATGTCTCCGTGCGGCACAGGGGCCGGCACGAGTACGGCACGCGCTGCGAGATCAAGAACCTGAATTCCTTCCGCTTCGTCGAGCGCGCGATCAACTACGAGGTCGCGCGCCAGATCGAGCTGCTCGAGGGCGGCGGCAGCGTCGTGCAGGAGACGCGGCTGTACGACTCGGACCGCAACGAGACGCGGCCGATGCGCTCCAAGGAAGAGGCCAACGACTATCGCTACTTCCCGGACCCGGACCTGCTGCCGCTGGCGCTCGACGAAGGATTCATCGAGGAAGTGCGGAGCGGGCTGCCGGAACTGCCGGACCAGAAGGCGGAACGGTTCGCGCGCGAACATGGGCTCTCGCCCTATGACGCGGGCGTGCTGACGGCGAGCCGCGAGCTCGCCGCCTACTACGAGGAAGTCCTCCGCGTCCTCGGCGGCGAGGCGAAGCTTGCGGCCAACTGGGTGATGGGCGACCTATCCGGATTCCTGAATCGCGACAACCTGGAGATTACCCGGTCCCCGGTCGGCGCGAAGCGGCTCGCGGGCCTGCTCGCGCGCATCGTGGACGGCACGATCTCCGGCAAGATCGCCAAGGAAGTTTTCGAGGCGATGTGGAGCGGCCAGTCGGACGCCGATGCGATCATCGATGCGAAGGGGCTGCGGCAGATCACGGACATCGGCGCGATCGAGCGCGTCGTCGCCGCGGTGATGGCGGCGAATCCCGCACAGCTCGCCGACTACCGCTCGGGCAAGGACAAGCTGTTCGGATTCTTCGTCGGCCAGGTCATGAAGGCGACCGGCGGCAAGGCGAACCCCGCGCAGCTGAATGACCTGCTGCGCAAGATGCTCGCGGGCTGAGCAACGCCGATGGCCGACGGCGACCTGCTGCACCGCTTCCTGTTCGAGAACCTGCCGATCCGGGGACATCTCGTGCGGCTCGACGCGAGCTGGCGGGCCGCGATCGAGCACCACCGCTATCCGCGCGCGATCAGCGACGCGCTGGGCCAGGCGATGGCCGCGAGCGTGCTGATGGCAGGTTCGCTGAAATTCGAGGGGCGCCTGTCGCTGCAGATCGAGGCCGCAGGTCCCGTGCGCCTGCTGCTCGCGCAGTGCAGCCATCGCCATGCGATCCGCGGCGTGGCCCGTTATCGCGAGGTGCCTGTAGCGGACCTTGGTGCGGTAGCACTCTTCGGCGAGGGGCAGCTCGCCGTGACCATCGAGCAGGACGAGCGCGGCGACCGCTACCAGGGCGTCGTTTCGCTCGAGCAGAATTCGCTCCCGGCCTGCCTCGAGCGCTACTTCGCTCAATCGGAGCAGATCCCGTCGCGGCTGTTCCTCACCGCGACGCCCGAGCGCGCGGCTGGCCTGCTGCTGCAGCGCATCGGCGTGGGCGCCGCGGGCGGGGAAGCCGGGCCGTCCGCCGGCGTCGACGACGCCTGGCGACGGATCTCGCTCCTCGCGGCGACACTGTCGCCGCAGGAACTGCTCGGCTTGCCCTGCCGGGACATCCTGCGGCGCCTTTTCAGCGAGGACGACATCCGCCTGTTCGAGGGCACGCCGGTTTTCTTCCAGTGCAGCTGTTCACGCGAGCGGGTGTCCGGGATCCTGCAGGCGCTCGGCGCCGATGAAGTCAATTCGTTGCTGCGCGAGCGCGGCGACGTGGAAGTCCGCTGCGAATTCTGCAATCGCGACTGGCGCTTCGACGCCGTTGACATTGCCGGGCTTTTTTCTCCCGGCCCCAGCCAGCAGGCGCCGCGCGGGCTGCATTGAAGGCCGACCGGGCGTAATATTTCGCCCTTGTCCGGCATTCGGCCGACGGAGGGCGATTCATGGCGACCAAGTGGCTGATCAAGGGCCCCGAGATTGTCACCTGCACCTGCGATTTCGGCTGTCCCTGCCAGTTCAACAGCCTGCCGACCAAGGGTTATTGCCATGCGGCCGCGGCGATCCGCATCGACGAGGGGCACTTCGACGGCGTGAAGCTGAACGGGCTCAAGATCGCGGTAGTGCTGGCATGGCCCCAGGCAATCCATTTCGGCCACGGCCAGGCGCTGCCGATCGTGGATGAGCGCGCGGACGAGAAGCAGCGGAATGCGCTGCTGCAGATCATGTCCGGCCAGGCCTCGACGCCCGGCGCGACCTTCTTCGACGTATTCGCCTCCACGTATGAAAAGGTCCATGACCCGCTGTTCAAGCCGATCCATTTCGAGGCCGACATCGATGCGCGGACCGGACGCTTCGAGGTCCCGGGCGTCGTCAGCGGCAGCGCCGCGCCGATCCGCAATGCGGTGACGAATGAACCGCACCGCGTGCGTATCAACCTGCCGAAGGGATTCGAATACCGGACCGCGGAGATCGCGAGCGGCAGCCTGAAGGCCAGCGGCCCGATCAAGATCGACTTTGAAGGCCGGCATTGCCACCTGGCCATGCTGAACATCGGGCCGGACGGTCCGATCGCCTGAGACTCCATGCCGGGGGATTCTTCATCGCCGCCCGGGTTCATGCTGCGGCGCGACCGCCTTGCCGGTCTGGTCGCGCTCTGCTTCTTCATTGCGCTCGCCTGGGCGTACCTGCTGAGAGGCGCCGCGTTGCCCGGCGCCATGTCGTCGATGGCCGGCATGGACATGCCGATGGACATGAACATGGCGCAGGCGTGGACGCCGGGCTACGCCGCGCTCGTGTTCATCA
>Ga0326726_10000425_pt1 | contig 40025 bp, 31 predicted proteins | sample MHFenrmetagenome_2_FD_207603 | JGI IMG/M metagenome (GOLD analysis project Ga0326726, IMG submission 207603) | Lab enriched peat soil microbial communities from Michigan Hollow, Ithaca, NY, United States - MHF15MN | ecosystem: Environmental > Terrestrial > Soil > Wetlands > Peat | place: USA... | reverse complement strand
GATGGGTGGTCGGGACCTTTGGGGTGCGAATGATAGATCCCGAGAAGCTCCATCCCGGCAGCCTCCATGCGCTGAAAAGCGCGCCACTGGGCGTGCGGCTCCATCCGGTAGCGGACCGGGCTTCGCTCTGCATTGGGGATACCTTCCGACCGATCCACACGCTCGTTTATCCCACTCAGCAGGCCACAAGCTTCCAACGGTGCGCAGCGGTTGACATGACGGCGCATCGCCTGCCAGGTTTTGTGGGTCAGGATCAATTTTGATAGCATTTATCGGAACCAGACCGCCAGCCCCCAGAATAATGCGAGCATGACCGTTGGCTCTAGAAATGCCCGGCGGAATGGATTGCCTTCCACCAGGCTGACCGCCAGCACGGTCAGTGCGTAGAGCGGAGCCAGGAGGACCAGGCCAAACCTCACCGGTGATAACGGCAGGTAATGCAGGGCGGCACCAAATTGAGCTGCTACAAGACCGATCCCAACCGCCCAGGCAACTTCCCAGCGCTGGTTGAGACGCAGGTGCAGGGTGCGCAGGGCAGCCAGTCCACCTGCCACGAACAACGCCGGCACCAACATAACCAGGCGGGCATTGACCGCTTTAAGCGCGGTTGCCAGGATTAGGAAAATGACGAATGCGATCACCGTCAGGATGGCGGCGGCTGCCTGGTAGCGGGCGTCGTTCGGGTCCACTACCACATATTCAGCCAGGGCAACCACCAGGAAGATTGTAGCACCCAGCCCAAACCCAAGCCACCAAATGTGGGTATTGGGCAGCGTGTACAGCGCAATACCGATCACCAGCACCGTCAGGGTGGGAAGCAGCCAATGCTCGCGGGTTCCCCCTTTTTTTAACTCAGGATGGGTACGCAGCAACCAATCCATGCCGGTGGCGGTCACTCCCGCAGCCAACAGGACGATAATTGTATTCAGGTTGAACGATATTGTCAGTCTGAAATTCCCCACCGGAACCAGCATGGAGAATAAAGGAGTGGCGTTGAGCACCCGCGTCAACGCAAATCCCAGCAGGACAGCGGCGGTCAGGACGCTGATGCGGGTCGATTCCGGCAGATGCCTGGGTTCAGTCATCGGCGGTATTGTACCGCAAAAAGCATTTGCAGCTTCCTTCATTGCCAGAAAACTCAATCGAGACTATAATACCGCCTGCCTGACGGGGCGTGGCGCAGTCCGGCTAGCGCGCTTGCATGGGGTGCAAGAGGTCCCGGGTTCAATTCCCGGCGCCCCGACAAAAAAGACTCCGCATTTTGCGGAGTCTTTTGATTCCAAGCCCGGGTTTCCCCGCGAGGGGGACCATGCGCTTCCCGGCGCCCCGACTGGAGACCGCTTACATCGAAGATGGATGGATGTAAGCGGTTTGCGATTCCGAGGTAGGAAATCATTTATAATCGCGCGAATATGCATGTCGTTTTCCTTTTCATAAGCCTCCTTGAACAAAACCCTCTCTGCACGTTCTTTTTTCCCGGTGAATGCGCTTGAGCTTGATTTTTCAGAATATTAGTCATATACTGGTCGAGATTTGAATGCGTAATATTTCACAAGTTACTGCTATTCAAATTTTCATGATCTGCTAGCTTCACTACCATTCGTCCGGATTACACCGGGTAAAAAATTATCCACGAAGGAGCTGTACATGAAAATCCTGGTCTTGGGCGCTGCAGGAAAAATGGGGAGGGCTGTCTCCTGGTACCTGGGGAAGGATCCGCAAGTATCCAAAGTGGGCTTGCTGGACGCGCATGAAAAGGCGTTGAAAGCCATGGTGACGGATGCGGACAAGTTCAACATTCACGTCGTCAGCATCGAAGACAGCGCCAAACTGCAAGCAGTGATGAAAAATTATGACGCTGGTATATTGGTATTGCCAAATCGGCGTCTCAGCTACCTAGCCATTGAAGCTGCCATCGCGGCCCGGCTGAACCTGGTGGACATCCTGGAAGAGTACCACCGCCGCCCGGATGAATATGAGATGGAAGGCCTGGTAGTTCCGACAGGTATGAGCATCCGCGAGTACGGTGAAAACCTGCACCAGCGCGCAGAGAATAATGACATGCTGATCCTGGATGGGATGGGCTTTGCCCCCGGGCTGAGCAACCTGACCACCGAGCACGGCATCGGCATGCTTGACAAGGTTAAAACGGCAGTGGCGCGCGTGGGCGGCATCCCCAATGCAGACGCGGCGTGTCGTCACCCCCTGTCCTACATGACCACCTGGTCCATCGAGCATGTGCTGCGCGAGTACAACGTTAAGACCTGCATGATCAAGGATGGGAAGGTCGTCGAAGTCCAGGCGCTGTCGGACATGGAAAGCTTCAAGTTTGGTGAATTTGGCCGGAATGCTGACCTTGAATGCGCCGTGACACCTGGCATGCCTTCGTTCATCTACACCCACCCAGAACTGCAATACTTCGCTGAAAAAACCGTGCGCTGGCCCGGGCACTACTCCGGCATCCGCACACTCATCGATTCGGGCATGCTCTCCCAGGATCCGGTGGAAACCAATTGGGGCAAGATCTCACCTCGCGAATTCCTGCTGGGCATTCTGAACCCGAAACTGGCACCCCTACCCGAAGATAAGGATGCCTGCGTAATGTACAATACGGTCACTGGCGAGAAGGACGGCAAGGAAGCCAAGGTGGAAATTTTCATGTGGGACGAGGCTCAGAAGGGATTTACCGGGATGCAGCGTGTCACCGGGTTCCCGGCAGCCATCGGCGGTAAATTAGTGGCCGGTCACAGGATCAACCTGACCGGCGTGCGCGCCCCTGAAGAATGCGTGAAGGGCGAGAATTACAAATCCATGCTTGACGAGTTGAAGTTGAGTGAGATCCATATCAAGGAGATGGTTTCTTCGTAAGAAGAGATAATTTCCTTTTGGAGAACATTTCATTCATGCGTTCAATGGCGTGAATAGGGCGTGCAAAAGATCCTGAGATCAATTCCCTGGCCCAATCGGAATAGACTCCACTTTTTGTGGAGTCTTTTCTGTTAGCGTAGTTTCCCGCTGTTGACGGTACAATTCCCGCTGCCCCAAATTATAATTCACCGAGTATTCACTCTAGAATTCCAGCCTCGTGGTAATCCCTTCGGTAATTGCATAATCCACAATCCTTTGCGGAATCTGGTGGGGTGGGCTGGTCCAGCAACGTGACGATTTCCCCTAATAACGCCAGGAAAGTGGCATCATCGCGCGGGATATCCATCCAGGTTGTCCTGGTGACAAAACCGGTTTCTCCACCAGGCATTTTTTCGAAGCGTTCAGGGGTGATAATGAACAGCCCGAGATGGGTAATGGGCGACAGGGATAATGCCCCCGCCGCCGGGTTTTCCAGCGCGTATGCGTAAGCCGATAATTGCCGGCTGTAGAAGTTTGCTTTTTCTTCCGATGCGTCCGATGTCTTGTAATCGATGATGCCGTATGAGCCGTCCTCGAATGTTATGATCGCATCGAACCGGCCTCTGATAATGCACTGGGATGGAGTATCCGGGAAGCTGATCGGCGCGGATTTGACCCATTTTTCCCTGAGTGTCACTTTCCCTGACGGCAGTTTGGGGGAAATTTCGCCGGAGGGTTTGTCCAGGTAATAATTGCTGGTGAGATCGCCCATTTTTCCGAACATGCCCGGAAACGGTCCCCGGTAAGCGATGTTATGTTTTACCTTGAGATAAAAGCAGCGTTTGCAACCATCCCAGGAAAACGTCAGGTCTGAAGGGCTGAGGGTATATGTGGTCATAAATAACCTTTCAAATGTTGGTATTGTTAACTTATAACTGCCATTGAATGAGTTACAGGTATTATAGTCTTTTCCATTTCTATTCGATATTCAGGAGGGGTGTGTACATATGTTTCAGCGATCAAAATGGTTTTAAAAGGCGCAATTGGCAATACAGAAGTTCTTGGGGATAGTTAGTATCCTGGCACTCCCCGTTTGGTCTTCTTGCTTCATCCAAACAACCGAATTAGTTATTGTTGCGGGCAGGATCGCCAGAATGGATGGACTATTCCCCCGAGTGGATTTCAATCCAATCAACAATGATAGTCCTGATCCACATTTTTCCCAGCTCCATTTCTTGAGGAAACTAGACAATGCCCGCTCTTTCAGGTATCATTAGCCCGCCCGGTTTGGTCCGGCTTTCACAAATTGGTTGCCCAGGCAAGTTTTTACCGGCAGGATCGAGCGAGCGACTCATCCCAGTTCGATAATTTCCTCGGCGTGCCCGGATACGCGCTTTCCATCCGGGCAGTCGTGCGTAAATCACTTTAATTTTTATTGTGCTGAAATAAATACAGCGTCGGGTGTTTTTACCTCGAATTTATCCGTCTAAAACCCTGGTAATAATAATAGAATCAACATTAGTTGGCCGGGAGGCTAAATGTCAGACCTCGCAAAACAGATTTCAAGTGATTTGAAAAAACAGATCGAATCCTTCCAACCGAAATTTGGTATTGCTGACATCGGTACCGTGTTGGAGGCAGGCGATGGGATCGCCCGGGTTTCCGGTTTGGCGAATGTCAAATCCCAGGAGTTGGTCCAGTTTGCCAGCGGCGTGATGGGCATTGCCTTTAACCTGGAACAGGACGCCGTTGGTATCATCATTATGGGGGATTACTCCGGGATTTCCGAGGGCATGACCGTCCAGGCCACCGGGCGTATCGCTTCGGTCCCGGTGGGTGATGGCTTGATTGGAAGGGTAGTAAATGTCCTTGGCGATCCGGTGGACGGCAAAGGCCCCATCCAGGCTACCGGTTTCCGACCGATTGAGCGCATTGCCCCGGGGGTTGTGCAACGCCAGGATGTCGATACTCCCGTCCAGACCGGCATCAAAGCCATCGATTCGATGATCCCCATCGGTCGCGGGCAGCGAGAACTGATTATTGGCGACCGCCAGACCGGCAAGACCGCCCTGGCAATCGACACGATCATCAACCAGAAGGGCAAGGATCTCACCTGCATCTATGTAGCCATCGGGCAGAAAAAAGCCGCCGTAGCCCGCACCGTGGCCTTGCTCGAACGCAACGGGGCCATGGAACACACCATTGTGGTCATCGCCGCTGCCGATGAATCCGCTTCGCTGCAATATATTGCTCCTTACGCCGGGTGTGCCATCGGTGAAGAGTTCATGGAAACCGGTCGGGATGCACTCGTCATCTATGATGACCTATCCAAGCATGCCTGGGCTTATCGCCAGGTATCCCTGCTCCTCCGCCGGCCACCCGGGCGTGAAGCCTATCCAGGCGACATCTTCTACCTCCATTCCAGGCTGCTCGAGCGTGCCTCCCGTCTGGCAAACAAGTACGTCATCGTCGGGAAGGATTTCGAAGCCGGTGAGGCTGTTGAAAAAGATGCCGTGGACGGACACCTTTACAGCGGGCCGCGCTCCAGGCACGATGCCGAACAAGCCCGGACAGCCCTGAAGGATCCTGATAACTACAAGCTGGCAAAACTTGCCGGTTCCGGTGGGTCTCTCACGGCACTGCCAATCATCGAGACCCTGCTCGGTGACGTTTCAGCCTATATCCCAACCAATGTCATCTCAATTACCGACGGGCAGATCTATCTTGTCAACAACCTGTTCAACGCCGGCATCCGCCCGGCAGTGGACGTGGGCATTTCAGTTTCGCGGGTGGGCGGTTCTGCCCAGCAGAAAGCCATGCGCCAGGTGGCTGGCAAGCTCCGTATGGATATGGCTTCCTACCGCGAGTTGGCGGCTTTTGCGCTCATGTCTTCCGACCTGGACAAAACCACCCAGTACCAACTGACGCGTGGACAGCGCATGCAGGAGATCCTCAAGCAGCCTCAATACGAACCCATGTCCCTCGAGCACCAGGTCATCATTCTTTTTGCCGGGACCAATGGTTATGCCGATAACGTGCCGGTTGAAAAAATGCGGAAGTGGGAAGTGGAGTTGATGCGATTTCTTGCAAACTCCCATCCCACGCTGGCGAGGAGTATCGCAGTCAACAACCGCATTACCGAAGATAATGAGCAGAGCCTGCGCGAGGCGCTGGCGGCCTTCCAGGCCACCTGGCAGTAGGATATAGAAAAAGGATGGCTTCTGCCCGCGAAATGCGGATGCGAATCCGCAGTGTCAAGAATATCTCGCAGGTCACGCGTGCCCTTGAGGCGGTCTCTGCCAGTAAGGTCCGCAAGGCCATGGCTGCGGTATCTTCCACGCGGGCTTACTCCTCCAAGGCCTGGCAGGTGCTCACCCATATCGCCAGGCAGCCGGGTCGGGAAAACCTGCATCCGCTATTAACTCGCCGGTCCCGGGTTCGCAATTTGCTCGTGTTGGTCATCAGCGGCGACCGTGGGCTGGCAGGTGCGTACAATACCAACGTCATCCGCTGTGTCACACAGCGTTTCGGAACATCCGAAGCCCCGGTGCGCTACATAACCGTTGGCCGAAAAGGGCGGGATTTATTGATGCGGAGGCGAAAGCAGGTGATTGCCGAATTCAGCAGCCTGCCAGCCGCACCCTCTTACGCAGATGTCTCGGCCATCGGTCGCATGGCGGTGGATGAATTTCTCAAGGGGGAAGTCGACGAGGTATACCTGGTTTATACCAATTTCATAAATATGGCCAGGCAGGAAACGGTCGTCAAAAAATTACTGCCATTGGAAATAAGTGATGAGTCCGGGCGGGTGGAATCCTTTGAACAAAAACACCTGACCGCCGCGTATATTTATGAACCAGCCGAGCGGGAAATTTTGGATGAGATCGTCCCGCGCTTCACGGCGTTGCAGGTCTACCAGGCCATCCTGGAGTCGCTGGCATCGGAACATGCCGCCCGCATGGTAGCCATGAGTAATGCCACTGACAACGCTCTTGAACTGGTGGACGGGCTGCAACTGCAATATAACAAGGTTCGTCAGCAAACTATAACGAATGATCTCCTGGACATCGCCGGCGGTGCGGAAGCATTGGCCAAGGTGGTGGTGCAGGATTAAATTATCGGAGGAAGTAAATGGCGAAAGCAATTGGCCGAGTGATCCAAATCCAGGGAAGCGTAGTCGACGTGGAGTTCCCCCAGGGCGAACTTCCCAAAATTTATGAAGCGCTGGAAATTCCCCTCGAAAAGGGTGGAAAACTGGTGCTGGAAGTGGAAAAGCACCTGGGCAGGGACAAGGTTCGTTGCGTTTCGATGGATACCACCGATGGTCTGCAGCGTGGGCTCCTGGCAACTGCGACCGGTGACCCGATCCTTGTACCGGTGGGGAGTTGCACCCTGGGCCGCATTTTCAACGTTTTGGGTCTCCCGGTGGATGAAAAAGGACCGGTCGATGCCGGAGAATGCTACCCCATTCACCGTCCGGCTCCGCTCTTTGACGAGCAATCCACGCGCACCGAGATATTCGAAACCGGCATCAAGGTCATAGACCTGATTGCCCCCTTCACCAAGGGCGGCAAGACCGGCATCTTTGGCGGTGCCGGCGTGGGTAAGACCATCGTTATCCAGGAATTGATCCGCTCGGTTGCCACGGTCCACCAGGGCAATTCGGTATTTGCCGGGGTGGGCGAACGCAGCCGCGAAGGTACGCAGCTCTACCGTGAAATGCTCGAGTCGGGCGTCATGAAAGACACAGTCATGGTCTTCGGCCAGATGAACGAACCCCCGGGCGTCCGCCTGCGCGTGGCGCTTACTGCCCTGTCGATGGCCGAATACTTCCGAGACCAGGGTCGGGATGTGCTCCTGTTCATTGATAATATCTTCCGCTTCACCATGTCGGGCTCTGAAGTATCTGCACTCCTGGGACGTATGCCATCGGCTGTGGGCTATCAGCCCACCCTGGCTACCGAGATGGGTGAATTGCAGGAACGCATCACCTCCACCCGCCATGGGTCCATCACTTCCATGCAGGCCGTCTACGTTCCTGCGGACGATTATTCAGACCCGGCGCCGGTTGCCACATTTACACATTTGGACGCCACCATTGCCCTGGAACGCTCCATTGTTGAAAAAGGCATCTATCCTGCCGTGGATCCGTTGGCCTCCACCAGCCGCATCCTCGACCCGAATATCGTCGGTATGGATCATTACAACACCGCCCGTGAGTGCCAGCGCATCCTCCAGCGCTACAAGGATTTGCAGGATATCATTGCCATCCTCGGCATCGACGAGTTGAGCGAAGACGATAAACAGGTGGTCTCGCGTGCCCGCAAGATCGAACGATTCTTCTCCCAGCCGTTCTTCGTGGCGGAGGTATTTACCGGCACCTCCGGCAAGTATGTTCCCATCAAGGAGACCGTGCGCGGCTTCCGCGAAATCCTGGACGGCAAGTGTGATGATCTGCCCGAACAGGCTTTCATGATGGCTGGTACAATCGAAGATGTGCGCGAGAAGGCTGAACAACTGGCGAAGGACACATGATCGAAAGTTTAATTTCCCGGTTTTCCGGTTTCAGGTCCCGCCTGGCTCAGGAACAGGTCTTCCTGGAGAAATGAAAAATGCCCATTCGATGTGAAATCGTTTCCCAGGACCGCATGGTATTCGCAGGAGATGCAGATATAGTCGTCCTTCCTGGAACGGACGGCGAAATGGGCATTTTACCTCATCATGCCCCCTTGCTGACAACTCTTAGAATTGGCATTATTAAGGTGCGTTCTGGTGGGAAAGAAGAAATCTTTACTGTGGCTGGCGGTGTTGCCGAGGTCCAGCCTGATATCGTCACTGTCCTGGCAGATGCGGCAGAAAACGTGGAAGAGATCGACGTCGCCCGCGCGGAGGCCGCCCGCAAGCGCGCAGAAGAGATCCTTGCGAAAGGTGTTCCTCCCGATTCAGATTCCTACCTGAGAATGGAAGCCGCATTGCGCAAGTCCCACTTGCGACTGGATGCGGTCAAGCGTTATCGTCACACCCCTGCCAAGCCCCCTCGGATTTCTGATTGAACCGGATAGAGATTATTCAATGCCTAACGCGTTCTCCCTTTCCAAAGACCTGGGGATAGACCTCGGCACAATCCAGACCCGGATCGCCGACAGCGGCGGTATATTAGTGGATGAACCGACCATCGTTGCCATCGTTATCCAGGAGCAAAAGATCGTTGCACTGGGAATCGAAGCGGCAGGGATGCAGGGACGCGTCTCGGATGAATCTATCGAGGTTGCCAATCCCCTTCAGAACGGCGTTGTGGCTGACTATGAAATCACCGAGGCCCTCCTCCATCACCTGATCCGGCGCGTCAGTGGACCTATGCGCGTATTCCGCCCGCGGGTGATGATCACCGTTCCATACGGCGTAACCAGCGTGGAATCGCGTGCCGTACACGAAGCGGTCCTCCAGGCGGGCAGCCGGGATGCATATCTTATCCAGCAGCCTTTGGCGGCTGCCCTGGGAGTGGACCTGCCCATTGGCTCGCCCTCCGGAAACATGGTCATCTGCATGGGCGGGGGGGTCACCCAGGCTGCGGTCATTTCGATGTATGGCATTGTCTCTGCAGAAACAATGCGCTCCGGTGGCATCCAGTTAGACGAAGCCATCATCACGTATGTCCGAAAAAAATACGGGGTCATCATCGGTCCATCCACTGCGGAACAATTGAAGATAAAGATCGGTGCTGCCATACCCCAGGATAAGGAAGAAAGCCTGGAAGTCCAGGGACAGGACCAGGTCAGTGGTCTACCACGCCCGGTTACCCTGACGACCGGTGAAGTGGTGGAGGCCCTCCAGGAACCGCTCAAACAGGTCATTGAGACCTGCCGGCGTGTGCTCGAGAAAACACCGCCCGAATTGGTATCCGATATCATCGACCGCGGAGTGGCGCTGTGCGGCGGGGGAGCGCTTTTACGTGCCACCGATAAATTGCTTACGAAGGCCCTTGGCATTCCCGCCTACCTGGTCGACAACCCCACCACCTGCGTGGTGGAAGGAGCGGTCAAAGCGCTCGGAATGTATTCCATCATCAAGCGCAATCTACCGCCAGTTTAATTTCTTCCAGGCCGGGCTGTCCATGCCCGGTCTTTTATATAGGAGGGCGCGATGAACAATTCGCAAATCCCCGAAGCGTTTATTACCGCGACCGGTCTGGGGGCTCCGCGCACTTACTTCCCGGTTAAAAAATGGAACCGCTGGGGCAACCTCGTAATTTGCCTGGTACTCCTTGCCGGGGCTCTGCTGATATTGCTTTATGGCATTTATATTACCTACCTGGCCTTCGAGCAGAACGGACCCGCCATGATAGACGATAAACTGCCTGTTCCACTAGTGATCGCTTTAATCCTGGCGGCACTTGGCCTGCTGGCGGGATGGAGTGCGTATGCCAATTGGCGCAAGGGTGCGCTGGTGTGCGAGCGCGGGTTCGCTTATAACGACAGGAAAGGCCTCCAGGTTTGGAACTGGGAAGACGTGGTCTCCATGAGGTCGGCCATCACACGCCATTACACCAATGGAATTTACACGGGCACAACGCATGTATACACTTTATTGAATCGCCAGGACCAGCGCCTGGTTCTTTCTGATTCACTTGGTAAAGTCGAGGAATTGGCAAAGCTGATCGACGAGAGTATCTTCCCGCGCCTGTATAAACTTGCCGCGGATCAATACAACTCCGGGCAAGAGATCATTTCTGGACCTGTGGCGATCAGCAAAGCGGGGATTACGATCAGCAGGAAGACATACCCATGGTCGGAGGTGAAGGAAGTTACCATCCATCGCGGGGTTTTAAAGGTCTCCCGGAAAGAGGGCGGGTGGTTTAGCGGGGCCAGCGCTTCTGCCTCCTCCATTCCAAACCTGGGAGTTCTGCTGACCATCATCCACCAGGTGGTCGGGATTAAAACTGGTTAGGAATCTCCACTTCCAAAAAAATGGGCAGCCTAGAAGGTTGCCCTCATCTTTTAGCCGGAAGCCTTGCTGCGGTCATGTAGCCGCAGGAAGAATTTTGTGATCTCCTCTGAAGCTGCGGGGATAAGGGACAATCCCAGCACTACTGCCCATTCAGTTCCAGACATGAAATGGGTATTGAAGATACCTTGCAGAAAGGGGACTACGCATACTAGGAGTAGCAAGGCGATTGACGCCCCCACGGCATACTGCATCCATTTGTTCGAAAAAACACCAATTTTGAAAAGCGAAATCTTCTCCGAGCGAACGGTATATGCACGCAACAATTCGCACAGAGAAAGTGTCATGAATGCCATTGTTTCAGCAGTACGGAGGTTTTCCAGGTTGACAGAATGCCAGTTAAAACTGAGCAGGTAACCAAGCGGGTTGGCCCCGTTCGGCAGATTAACTCCAAGCGCTTCAAGTTCCCACAACAGTCCCAGGACAAACGCAGTCAACACGGCGCCAGTCTGGGTGATGGTTTGGATGATGATGCCAGTGCGCATCGAAGAATTGATGATGGGTTCTTTTTTCGGGCGAGGCGATCTGCTCATAATATCGGGATCCCCCTTCTCCATTGCCAGGGCAAGGGCCGGGGCACCATCGGTGATGAGGTTCAACCAGAGCAGTTGGATGACAGTCAGCGGTGAGGGCAATCCTGCCAGCGTGGCAAGGAAAATAACCATGATCTCAGCCACATTGCTGGAGAGCAGGAAGAATACGAATTTGCGGATATTGTTGTAGATTATCCGCCCTTGTTCTACGGCCGCCACGATGCTCACATAGTTGTCGTCGGTTAAAACCATATCGGCAGTTTCCTTCGCTACGTCAGTGCCAGTAATGCCCATGGCAATACCGATATCAGCTCGTTTGATAGCCGGCGCGTCATTCACACCGTCGCCGGTCATGGCCACCACTTCCCCGTTGGCCTGCAGGGCATCCACAATGCGCATTTTGTGTTCGGGTGAGACACGGGCGAATACATCCACCTGCTCGATCCTGCCTTTCAGGACATCGTCGCTCATGCGGTCCAGGTCAGCGCCGGTCAGCACCTCGTGGCCGGGTCGCATCAGCCCGATTTCCTCCGCGACAGCGCGGGCCGTGTTCGGAAAATCGCCGGTGATCATAACCGTGCGGATGCCGGCATGGACTGCCTTCAGCATGGCGGGTTTCACTTCTTCACGGGGGGGATCGATCATCCCGACCAACCCGATAAATACCAGGTCTTTTTCCAATTCGTCCACTGCCACGGAATCGGCCTTGGGAGCCTCTTTTACCACCCGGAATGCCAGAGCCAATACGCGCAAGGCATCCCGGGTCATTGATTCGTTGGCATCCCGAATGCGCTGGCGGATGGCTTCGCTCATCGGGTTGGAATTGTCATCAACCGTTTGATAGGCAGTGCATAAGTCAAGTACCAGGTCGGGTGCGCCTTTTACAGCGATAACGTCCCAGCCCTGTAATTTGTTGTCCGTGAATGGGGACACATCCGTTGAACTGGGCTTACTGATGTCGTGGATGGTTACCATACGCTTGCGTTCAGAGTCGAAGGGCACCTCGTCCTGGCGGGGGTAAGCCTTGTGTAATTCCACATGGGTTGCATCCGCCTTGGCTGCCGCGATCAATAAAGAGCCTTCGGTAGGGTCGCCGACGATCCGATAGGACTGGTCGTCACCCTCCACAGTCTCCAACTGGGCGTCGTTATTTAGGGCACCCAGCCAAAGGGCGGTCTCAACGCCCGGGTATTTGCGCAAGTCCACCGGTTGGTCGGCCACCTGGAACTCGCCCCGCCGGGAATATCCCGAACCAGTGACTGTGACGAACAATCCATCCACCCAAACCCGCGTGACGGTCATTTCATTCTGCGTAAGGGTACCGGTCTTGTCGGAGCAGATGACGGTGGCTGAGCCGAGCGTTTCCACCGACGAAAGCCGCCGGATGAGAGCATGCCGCCGGATCATTTCGCGCATGCCCAATGCAAGGGTGATCGTCACTACCGCGGGAAGTCCTTCAGGTACGGCGGCTATCGCCAGCCCAACAGCGAGCATAAACATATCCACGATCTGTTTTTTGGCGGCACCTAAATAAACCAGGAGTCCTCCCCCCGCTGTGCTAATAATGGACAGGTCAGTATTTCGCAAAACAGCAACGGCAAAAACCAAGGCGCAAATCGCAAGCGCGCCCCATCCGAGGGTTTTCCCCAACTGGTCAAGCCTTTTTTGGAGAGGAGTCTCTACGCTGTCCACACCTTCGAGCATCTTGGCGATCAGGCCCAGCTGTGACCGCATGCCAGTGCCAACCACCACGCCACGCCCGCGTCCGTATGTAACAGTTGTGCCCATGAAAGCGGTGTTCCTGCGGTCTCCAAGCGGGATGTTCTGCTCAAGTTTCATGGCCGCGTTTTTATTAACAGGCAGCGATTCGCCTGTCAATGCGGCTTCTTCAATCTGCAAATTGAAAGCCTCCAGCAGGCGCAGGTCAGCTGGAATGTGGTTGCCGGACTCCAGAAAAACGATATCACCAGGTACGAGTTCCCGTGCTGGGACAGTTGTTCGTTTACCTGCGCGCATCACATGGGCGTCTGGCGCAGCCAATTTCTGCAGGGCTGCCAGGGCCTCTTCGGCGCGGCGTTCCTGGATAATCCCAAGGACCGCGTTCAAGGCCACAATGGCAAGGATTGCCGAAGCGTCGATCCATTCACCCAGGAAGGCGGAAATCAGCGCGGCCACGATGAGCAAGATTACGATGAAATTATTGAATTGCTCCCAGAGCAGGCGCAGGAAGCCGGGACGGGGAGCCTCGGTCAATTGGTTGGGACCGTACTGCTCCATCCGCTCGGCAGCTTCAGAGTCAGACAGCCCATTCTCGTGCACTTTAAGGTGCTCGAGGACTTCTTCTGTTGTCAGGGCGTGCCAGGGTTCAGATTTTGGTGAGGTGTAATTATCCTGGTGGTGCGCATTATTCATTGAAAATTATCTCCAATACCAGAATGGCAAATCCCGAAACGGGATCAAGCTGTGGGTCCGATTTTTGTGCCGTTTGGGAGCACCACATTTTTGGGGATGACCACGATCCCATCCTGGACGACCCAATTCTCATTGGTAATTTCGGTGCCGGGTGGGAATGGGTGGATGGTAATGTTTTCACCCAGACGGGCATTCTTGTCAATGATAGCACCTTCAATGACACCATCCGGCCCAATGCCGATGGGAGGTTTGCGCAGGTCGGTGTCGGATTCGTCCACATAATAGTCCGCGCCCATCAAGACGCTGTCCTTGATTTTTGTTCCGGCGGAAATGACACTGCGCACGCCGATAACCGAATGGGTGATCTCAGCCTTGTGAATCTGGCAGCCGTCGGCCAACAATACGTCTTTCAGCCGGCTGTTTTCGACGACGGAGCCAGGCAAGAAGCGGGAGTGGGTATAGACAGGCCGCTCGTTGTCAAAGAAATTAAATGGGGGATTCTGGCAGGTCAAGTCCAGGTTGACCTCGTAGAAAGAACGGATCGTTCCGATATCCCGCCAATAGCCATCGAAATCATAACCAAACACTGCGCTGTTATGTATGGCATAGGGAATAATGTCGCTGCCGAAATCGTCAAAATGTGGGTTTTCGCGCAACAGCTCGATCAGGACATCTGTATTGAAGAGATAAATGCCCATTGACCCGAGGAATGGTCGCTTTTTGTCTGTCCGGCTGGCAAATTTAGACAGGACTGCCGGATCTTTGGGCTTTTCAGCGAAATCACTGATCCGTCCATCTTTACCACGTTTCAGGATTCCGAGTCTGGAGGCCTCATCCCGCACGACGGGTTGGACTGCGACGGTAATATCTGCCCCGGCCTCCCAGTGGTATTTTGCCATCGGGGCATAATCCATACGGTAGAGGTGGTCACCAGCCAGGATGAGCACATATTTAGCCCGTGCAGAGCGGATCTGGAAGATTTGTTTACGGAGGGCATCCGCCGTCCCCTGGTACCAGTCTGCGGATTCCTGCGTCTGCTCGGCGGCCAGGATCTCGACAAATCCCGTGTGGAATTGGTCGAAGTTATAAGTCTGGTTGATATGCCGGTGCAGGGAATGGGAGTTGAATTGGGTCAGCACATCGATCCGGTAGATCCCGGAGTTGATGCAATTGCTGATGGGGATATCGATCAGGCGATATTTACCAGCGATGGGCACTGCCGGCTTCGAGCGCAGCTTGGTCAATGGGTAAAGCCGAGTCCCACGTCCACCCCCCAGCACCACAGCTAAAATGTCATTGATGGCAGGCATAAGTCTCTCCTTGAATCTGCATTCGCAAACAAATCGATAATAATCCAGAAAATGCGGGAACACCAGTTGTTATTAATTACCAATCCAATCATAACCCTCGCAAACTTCATTTAAGAAACGCGAGACCACCTGGATGGCGGTCTCGCGAACGCTTGATTGCGCACAGGCAACCGGGAGTTTCCTCCGTGCTGACGATCGCCTGCCCCGCACATGCGGGTGCTACTCCCCGGCAACGGGAACTTTTCTTGATATAATGCCGAAGGTGGGACTTGAACCCACAATCCCGTCAGGGAACACGAGTTTGAGTCGTGCGCGTCTGCCAGTTCCGCCACTCCGGCCAGCGCCCAAATTTTACCACAACAACAGGACGAGATGAAACTTGGAATAATTGGCTTCCCCCAATCAGGAAAAACCACCCTTTTTAATGCCCTGACGCGCGGCAACGCACCCACCACAGCTTCGGCTGGGCGGATCGAAGTCCATACTGCGGTAGTGGATGTACCCGACCCGCGGGTGGATACCCTCTCGGCCATGTTCAAACCCAAGAAAACCATTTATGCCAAGGTCACTTACGCCGACATTGCCGGGCTGGATAGCGGTGTGGCCAAATCCGGGATCTCCGGACAGCTTCTAAACCAGTTGTCGCAAATGGATGGACTCATCCATGTCGTCCGTTGTTTTGAAAATGGGAATGTGCCTCATCCGTCCGGTAGTGTGGACCCGTCCCGCGACATCGCTGCCATGGATGGCGAACTCCTTCTGAACGACCTGATCGCCGTCGAACGTAAACTTGAAAGGCTGGTGGAGGAACGTAAAAAAGGGGGAACGGATAAGGTTCTGAACGAGCGCCAGACGGCTTTGTTCACCCGCCTGCATGAGATTCTTACTGCAGAGAAACCCCTGCGGGGTGTGGAAATTTCTGCGGAAGAAGAGAAATTCCTCTCTGGCTTCGGTCTCTTGACACGAAAACCTCTGCTTGTGCTGTTGAACCTGGGGGAGGGACAGGCGGAGCCCAAGGTGCAGACCAACTCGAAGGTGGTGGCGCTCCAGGGCAAGTTGGAGATGGAGATCGCCCAACTGCCACCTGCCGATGCTGAGATCTTCATGTCTGAATATGGGATCAAGGAACTGTCGCTTAACCGCATGATCAGCATTTCCTACGATCTGCTTGACCAGCAGTCATTTTTCACCGTAGGAGAGGATGAAGTCCGGGCCTGGACGACCAGGCGTAAAGCCACGGCGGTTGAAGCAGCGGGTGAAGTTCATACCGACCTGGCACATGGGTTCGTGCGGGCTGAAGTGATTGCCTGTCAGGACCTAATCGAATTGGGCGGGATGACCGAAGCAAAGGCTAAAGGCAAACTGCGGCTGGAAGGCAAGGAATACGTTGTCAAGGATGGTGATATCGTCCACATCCGCTCGAGTCTGTAATTTGTAAATGGAATTATTAAAAGCGCGCCTCGATACAGGGACGCGCTTTTTTTTTACATAATCTTGCTAATTACGCGTCGTACTCGGCAGAAGCCTCCTCGATCATAGCTGCTGGTTCGTCCTCAGGCTTACGGTCCAACATCTGCATCGACAAGGCCACCACCTTGGTGTAATATTTGGTATCGCCGCCTTTATCATCGAACTTGTCCGTTTTCAGGCGACCTTCGAGGTAGATCAGGCTGCCCTTGTGAAGGTACTGCTGGCAGACCTCACCCAGCCGGGCCCAGGCCTCCACATTGACCCATTCGGTGGCTTCCTTGTTTTCCCCTTCCACCGTCTTCCAGCGCTGGCTGACTGCCAGGCTGAAATGTGCCACCTTTTTGCCGGTAGGGGTGGAGCGGGTTTCGGGGTCCTTTCCCAGACGGCCGATCAATTGTACACGGTTTAGTGCTGGCATTTAATTACCTCCTTTAGCTAAGAATAAAAAGTGATTATCATTAGTGTATTGATGTTCAGACAATTGTCAAGATGGATATAGGGATATTATGAAAATTGTTACTTCAATCCACGACCTGCGGACTGAACGCCACCTTTTATCAGGATCAGTGGGATTTGTACCCACCATGGGGTTCCTGCACGCCGGTCACATATCATTGGTGGCAGCTGCCAGGGCTGAGTGTGATCATGTGATCGTCAGCATCTTCGTGAACCCCACCCAGTTTGGACCGAATGAGGACCTGGCTAAATATCCGCGTGACCTGCCGCGCGACCTGGCTTTGCTTGAAACTGCCGGAGTGGACCTGGTCTGGACACCAACAGTCGAGGTCATGTATCCTACCGGGTTCCAGACTTGGGTGCAGGTGGAGGCATTGACTCGCCGGCTGGAGGGCGAAGTCCGACCCACTCATTTCCGCGGTGTGACAACTGTAGTCGCCAAGCTGTTCCACGCGGTCGGCCCGGACAAAGCATACTTCGGTCAGAAGGACGCCCAGCAGGCCGCCGTGGTGCGACGCATGACGAAAGACCTGGATATTCCGATCGAGATCGTTGTCTGTCCCACCCTGCGCGAACCAGATGGGTTGGCAATGTCCAGCCGGAACATGTATCTTTCCCCCGCGGAGCGCCAGGCCGCGACGATTCTCTTCCGTGCCCTCAGCGCGGCTAAATCGGCATATGACTCCGGAGAACGCATTGCTGAAAGACTGCGTGCAATAGTCAGCTCCACGGTTGTTTCCGAGTCACTGGCAAAATTGCAATATGTTTCTTGTGCCGATTATGATTCGCTGGAGGAGTTGGAAACGGTGCGCGGCAAGACTCTCATTTCTATGGCAGTCTTTATGGGGAAAACGCGTTTGATTGATAATTTCGTAATTGGATAATCCAGCGCGGATAGTGTTGAGGTCTGATAGACCTCGATATTAGCTATAGGTTAATCCCCCACTGCAAGATCCCGGTTTGACCCGCCCCTGCATTTATTAATTGAGAGGAATACCTCCTCCTCACGGGTACCCCGGAGGTTGCTCAATACCCTGTTTATCCATTTGTTGACATGGGTTTAGTTAATAACTGTATGCGGGTTATATTGCCTGGCTGCTTCAACATAGAAAGTTACCCATTTATTCATTTCCCCCCGCGTGCCTGTCACCCATGGACATTGGGTGGGTGTCCAATCCAGGCGATACCGCCCAACCTCGTCGCGATTATTTTCAAGGTCGACCCAGGCCGCTCGCAGTCTCTCATCTCCGCCGTACCCCATTTTACTTAATGCATATAGAACCTCATACGAATTCGCACGCCAGGTAATGGGAAATGACAGGATTTGTACATCCCGATTAACTGGAACACCTGGGTGTTTGGATTGATAGATGCCCCCCCGTCGCAGGAAATAGTTTACCAATTGCTTACATCTAAGCTGATCCCAGTATTCGGGGAATTCCGAAAAAGCCAAGAGTGCCTTGACTGAGCCGCGGAAACAACTTTTCACTGATTTGGTCCTGGTTTTTCCTTCGTGGATGTCGCATAAATAACCCCCGTCCGTGCGATATGTTTTGTTCAGCAGTTCCATTGCCCGTTTTACGTGCTTGTCATCTTGAAAACCTAAACGTACAAAAGTCCGGATGTTGTACCCCAACAGACAGGAATAATGTCGCAACCAGTCTCCATCCGGTTGCTGCAATGCCAGATACCGCTCTGCAGCTTTTTCCACTTGCGGTTGGGTGCGATCCACCCCCAGCTCAGAAAGATAGGCAAGACAAAAGTGTGTTGTTGCGAAGGAACCATAATCAACCCCATCTCCAACCACCCGTTGAGTACGCGGATTTTTCTGGAGCCAGAACCCTTCCGGGTGCATTTTTTCGAGCAATGATTGTACTGGGTGAGTCTGCAGGATTGCCGATTTTGCCTGTATTACCTCGGGATCGTCATCGTTATATTTGAGGATTTCTTTGAGAGTCCGATAACGCACAGAAGGATCATTTTCTTCCAGCAACCAGGTAATAACATCCCTTTTTGTTTCCATTCACTGGCCTTTATTATCACACCTGCTCGAACTTCTCAACGGGTACAACAAAGATGGTGGCACGCTTTTCACCTTCGGGAGCAGGGCAGCAGGTATCCTTCAAGACCTGGATTGCCGAATCCACTTTCTCATCATCCACACCCACCAGCAGGGTGGTCACTCCCCGGCGTAAAATGCCGCCGGTTGAAGCGATGCGCGTCACGCGGAAATGACCGTCTGTCAGCACCCGTGTGACCGGGTCCGAGTCCACATCCCTCAGGATGGCAATAATCATTTTCATGGTGCACACTCCTCGGCCTCGCGAAAGACGAAGCTCAGAACTCCTCGAACCGTTCCACCGGGATCGTAAAGACTGTCGCACCACCCACCGTCACTGGCACCGGGGTCGGCAACGGCAATGGTGAACCTTCCAGTGGGATGGCGAGATATTCAACCCTCTGGCGGCAGGATTTTTGCAGTGCCACCCTAACTTCGTCTTCCTTGCCCTCCGGCAGGCCTACCAGCAACGTGGCGTTTCGCCGTCCCAGGAAGCCGCCGGTGCTTGCCAGGTGAAATACAGGTACGCCCAAAGCACCCACGGCACGTGTCGCCAGGTCCACGTCTTGTTCCTGGACTATGGCGGTCATCAGAAAACGAATTGGGGAATTATCCATACGAACCTCCTATTCGGGGCTTCGACCCGTGTGAGATTCAGGATGATTTGCAGGAGTCATGCCAGGCGAAATGACTGCATCGGTCGGGTCTTCCAGCTTGATGGTCTGTCCATCAGGAAATATGACTGCAGTTTCTGCAGCGTGGCGGGTGACAGTCAGACCCCTATATTTTACCGTAACTGGCCATGGAAAAGGGTTCTTTCCGCTTAAAACCACCCTGTACCCTGACCCTGGTTTACCCGTAGCGCATTCGAAGCGGACTCCCAGAGTTTGAAGGAATAAACCCAGGGGGGCCAGCCCTTGAACTGGATTCCGTTCCCCGATGCCTTTCCCGCTTGCGGCGTTGTAAGCATGTGCGAAAGCATGTTCCTGCTTGAGAGTTTGAATGACTGCCGCCATCAACCTGGTTGTCAAGCCAGCTGCTTCCGGCCTTAAACCATATTTCAGGAGCCCTTCGCCGATCAAAGCATTCCAGGGCAAATGGACGGCGTTACAGGCGGGAGGGGATTGCTGGGAGGCGGAAGTCTTTGTCTTCCGTGAACTTGAAATTGCTTCGTCCCGTGCTGGAACCGGGACTAACTCGTCCCGTGCTGGAACCGGGACTAACTCGTCCCGTGCTGGAACCGGGACTAACTCGTCCCGTGCTGGAACCGGGACTAATTCGTGAACAGGGATACCGAACCTTCCCCCGAACCGATCACCCGCAAGAATGATCCTTTTAGCCAGGTCGACCGCGCGGTCTGCCGTGGGAATGCCAGCCCACAATGGCATGAAGAGAGTCACATCTTCGGTGGAAAAGTCCATGGCTGAGATTGAAACCCGGTCGCGTTTTTCCAGCCCGGTTACAACCATTTCATCCACGCTGGAGTAGACCAAACTGGTGGTGGCGACAGCCACCCCCGCTCCCCACCGGAAATCTTTTTTCTCAAGGTGTTCAGCCTGGGCCATCTTGTTGCACAGTCCGCGTAGATTTACATCCGGTCGGCGCGTGGATTCCCCAACCAGTTCCAGCCTGATGAGCAGGCGGACTGGTTCCCGGAATCTCCGCCTGGGGGTGAGGGTTCCCGCACCCCGCCGGGAACCAAGCAATTTCCCTGCCGGGCTCAGGTGGGTGTCCCGGTCGCGCATATGGTAAAGTGCACTCTCGGCATCCCAACATTCTTCAGTCAGGAGAGAAAACCGTTCCGATTCCTTTTCCCAATTATTACGCTTTTCGGGCTGCTCGAGTGCCTCGGCGATCAATGCAAGCGCCCGGGCTTCCCTGCTCAGCAATGCCGTCAGGGCCGGGCTTTCTGAGGTGGAGATATCAGCTCCCTGGCCGTCCGCCTGCCAGATGTCGAACATTGGGTTATCTTCGAGCCCGGTTTGTAAAAGAAGATCCCATTCAGGAAAGCCGTCGCCATCCTGATCGTGGGAATTGTCTAACCAGCATTTGATAAAGGCTTCCAGACCAGGTTGGACTTCACGCAAAAAACTCAGGTCCCGGGTTTGCTGGAAGGTTTGCCAGGCCAGGTTTGCCAGCAGAGGGGCAGCCAGCCAATGCCCGCGTTGACCGGCGAGGCTAGGCTTTCCATCTATAGCGCCTGCCTCTGACTGCCCGACGATAAAGTTGCGCACCAGGCCGGCAGCCAGTCCAGGTGATCCCTGGAGCTGACTGGCGAGCCAGTTGGCTTCAAGGATCGATTGTCCACTCCACAGGTGGGTGTAATCACTCCCATCCCCGCGCGGCGAATAACCCTGGTCCGGTTGGCGGGTAAACACAAAGCTTGGATTGGGAAGATATTGGCTTGAGCCGAAGAACAATCCAAATGCGGTCTTTTGACTTAGGGCGAAAGCTGCATCCCAGTCCGGGTCTCCGGTGTGTATATCGATGGATTGGGAGGTGTTGACCATTTCGATCTTTGCGCGTTCTGCTTCCCAGTGCCTGGCTGCAATGCTGCGTGCATGTTCGAATGAATCCGTTGGGGTAGCAAGAGCCGCCTGTGCCCAGGTCAGTGTGCGTGTGCCTCCGCCAGCCAGGGCCAGGTTAAGGGCAAGAGAGGGGTATGGACCCGGCCCGGGCTGGGGTCCGCCGGTGAGGAAGATGACCGGTGCGAGGTCTGCGCAGCGGCCTGCCAGGACATTAACCGATTGCATGGAAAGCGGTGCAAGGCTTTGTCCATCCATAGGAGTAAGTTGTCCACACAATTCAAGCAGGAGGTTCTTCGGTTCCTCATCAATGTTTGTCACGGTTATGCGTCCTGCCGTGGAGTGGGAATCGGGTACCCAGTACTCAGCCGACACAACCAGGCTGGTGAAAGGAGAAAAATCGAGCGAGAGGAAATTAGGAAAGAATCGATGAATGCGGGGGGGAAGGGAAAATACTGCCGGATCGGAGACAGACTGGTTGCCCAATGAGAAGCGGGGAAAGAGGCGCATCCTGCGGGAACGCAGCCCGTAGGTGGTGGACAGGGATAAGGCAGGCGGGTCACCCCTGCCGGTTTCGAGTTCCCAGATATGATCGTTGACGTAATCGGGAATGCAAAAGCGAAAGTCTGCAGCCAGGGTAAGGGCAAGCGGGTCACCAGGGCCGAGATTCCATTCACGCATCAGGCTAGTATACGGGAGTTTGGACTGGAGGTCAAAGGTTTTGTGCTAGAATTATTAAAATACTGCGACGATATATGCCAAAACCCGAAGAACCGCGTGATAAATTCCACCGTTTGGTGGACCCGGAAGGTGAAACACAAGCCGAGCCGCCAGCCGAAGAGTACACCCCCGGCAGCGGAACGCGCCCCATCCGCCATCCCGCGGTGGACGAGAACGGGATGCCGCTGCCGCGTCACGTGGAAGAGATTGATATGGGGGCGACGCATGTAAACCAGGCTGCTTATGAGCATACTCCCACTCCCACAGCAAGACGACCGAAAATAGCCCCGCCAATACCCCCTGTCACTGTCCGCCAGCCTTTCAACTGGTCGAAAGCGGGCGGTTGTATGCTGCGCGGACTGATCATCAGTATTTTTATCGTTGTAGCTCTGGGGCTGGTTATGACCGCAGTCGGAATGTATGAGTATTACTCAATATCTGCCAGCCTTCCCAGTGTGAGTGATTTGAAGCAACGCGCCTCGCAGTTCGAAACAACCCGCATTCTCGATCGAAATGAGGATGTGTTATATGAAATTAACGATCCAAACGCAGGCCGCCGTACTTACGTCCCCTTTAATGAAATATCTCCCTTCCTGGTGGCGGCGACCATCTCGACCGAAGATAAGGACTTCTATACCCACGGTGGATTCGACCCGCTTGCAATTCTGCGTGCTTTCTGGCAAAACATCACCAGCGGAGAAACCGTCTCGGGTGCTTCAACCATTACCCAGCAATTGGCGAGAGCTTTGCTGTTTACACCCGAAGAACGCGGTCAGAGAACCTACTTACGAAAAGTGCGCGAGGCCATCCTATCCTCAGAGATCGAGCGCCGCTACAGCAAAGACGAAATCCTCGAGCTCTACCTGAACGAAATATATTACGGCAACCTGTCCTATGGCGTGGAAGCCGCTTCTGAGACCTATTTTAGCAAGACCGCCGGGCAATTGACCCTCCCTGAAGCAGCTTTTCTTGCCGGTCTCCCGCAAGCCCCTTCGGTATATGACATCTACACCAACCGGGATGTCACCATGGTTCGTTACCAGAACGTTATCATGGGAATGCTTGCATTGAGCATTGAACGGCACTGCATCTATGTCAGCAACTCCCCGGGCTTGATCTGCGTGGATGGACCCGCCGCTGCAGAAGCCATCCAATACATCCAGAACCTGTCCTTTAATCCTCCCACAACGGTCATGCGTTACCCGCATTGGGTGCAGTATATCCGCACCCTGCTCGAACAACAATTTGACCCGCAGACGATTTACCGTTCCGGTTTTACCGTCTACACCACCCTTGATCCTGACCTTGAAGATGCCGCCCAGCAATCTGTCACCACCCAGGTGGCAGCTCTGGCGGACTTGCATGTCACGGACGGAGCACTGGTGGCAATAACACCATCGACAGGCGAAATCCTGGCAATGGTCGGGTCACCTGATTTTTTCAGTGATGCCAATGCCGGGCAAATTAATATGGCAGTCAGTCCAACCCGCCAGCCGGGTTCGTCCATCAAACCTTTTACGTACCTCGCAGCTTTTGAAAAAGGTTGGACCCCCTCCACGCTCATTTGGGATGTACCTTCGGAATTCCCGCCCTCCGGTTTACCCAATGACCCGAACCCACCCTACGTGCCAAACAACTTTGACCATAAATTCCACGGCCCGGTCACCGTCCGGACGGCGCTGGCAAACTCTTACAATGTCCCGGCGGTCAAAACCCTGCAGTTTATCGGCGTCTACGATGACCCATCCACGCCCCAACAGGATGGCTTCATCAGTATGGCTGAGCGCATGGGCATCACCAGCCTGACCCGGGATGACTACGGCCTTTCCCTCACGTTGGGAGGTGGAGAAGTCAGCCTGGTGGAGATGACTGGCGGCTACGCAGTCATTGCTAACAGTGGAATGCGGGTGCCCCCCGTGGCGATTACCAAAATCGTGGATTTCCAGGGCAATGTAGTTTACCAATACCAGATTCCGGCAGGCGAACAGGTTATCAGTTCTGAACACGCCTTCCTCATGTCTTCCATACTCTCCGATAATTCCGCCCGTGCACCCGTCTTCGGCCCCAATTCGATAATCAACCTGCCCTTCCAGGTGGCGGTCAAGACTGGTACCTCAAACGACTCCCGTGATAACTGGACGCTCGGTTTCACACCTGACCTTGCAGTGGGTGTCTGGGTTGGAAATGCTGACTTTTCTCCGATGGTAAATACCACTGGCATAACCGGGGCTGGGCCGATCTGGGCTGAATTCATGACCTATGCCATCAACCGCCTCACCTCTGGAAATCCAACCCCGTTTGTGCGTCCGGCGGGAGTGGAGGAGCACACTGTCTGTAACGTGTCGGGTACGCAACCGTCTCAATGGTGTCCGAGTGTGCGCGAGGAGTATTTCGCTCCGGGACAACCACCCCTGCCCCCTGACCAGGACCTGTGGCGCAAAATTCAAGTGGATACCTGGACTAACCTGGAAGCCTCCCCTGAATGCACGGATGCCTATATCGATGAGGTCATGGCGATCAATGTCGTCGATCCGTCGGCTCGCAAATGGATCACTGAGGATCAGCAAGGCCAGCAATGGGCACGCGATATGGGGTTTGAGAATATATTCTTTGTTCCCGATCGGAAGTGTGCAGCCTCCGACCCGCGTCCGACTTTGAAATTTATCGGACTGGAAGACGGACAGACAATAATGCAGAATTTGCTTAATATTAATATCGTGGCTGATGCCACCAGTGGATTCCGTTCCTGGCGATTGGAATGGGGTGTGGATAGTGACTCGGGAAACTTGAATACCTTGTTCGGTGATATAAACACGCCTGTTTCAACTCCGACCAATGTATATACCTGGGACCTGACTGGAATACCCAACGGGGAGATTACCATGCGCCTGTACATGCAAGGAGATGGGAATACCTATGCAGATAAGAATATTCACTTTAACCTGATTCTGCCCACCCCCACCCCGACCCCCACACCGACCCCAACCGAAACGCCCACTCCAACCTCATCCATCACACCTTCTCCAACGGAGTCTCCAACCGAGACGTCATCTCCGACCGAGACTCCCTCCCCATCACCCATCCCTACAGATACCCCCTAGTAAAATGCCCTGAATCGAAATCCGGGGCATTTTTCGAGTTCAAGCGCAAGTTATGGTGTGACGATCGGCCTCCAGGCGGGATCAAACTCCATGGAAACCGCACTTGTCAGGCGAACGATGGCTCCCGTTCCATCTGATCTGATCAAATATATATCGTAATCCTGGCGGCTGGGATTCCCACTATCCTTGCTTTCATATATCACCCAGCCTCCGTCCGGTGAGAAATCCCCGTGGGTTCCACTTGCCCCTGTTCGCATGTGAACTACAATTGAGGTTTGTGTATCAAAACTCATCAACCAGCCAAGTTCCTGGGCACCCTGCGTCTCACTAAAAAGGATGGTTGTCCCGTCTGGCGACCAGTCAGGGAGGAAATTCCATAGATCTGCTCCCCTGTGGATGAGAAAGGATGGACCGAGGCCGGCATCGCTCATCACCCAGATTTGAAGGGAGTTCGTGAGAGCGCTGTGACCGGTGAAGACGAGCTGTGTCCCGGTTGGCGACCAGGCTGGCTGCATCGACCAATCTGGCAGGTGTATATCGCCGGATGAGCCGGTCAGGCGGGTGACCGTGTTACTTCCCAGGGTCAGGACATAGATCTGGGGCGAGCCATCGCGCAGGGAGGTGAAAGCGATCCGCTTCCCGTCTGGTGACCAGGAGGGATTGAAATTTCCTTCTGCCCCGGTCTCCAGCGGGTCTGTCAGATCGCTGCCATCAACATTGATGATGTATAAATTCGCGACTGGATAGCGGTCCTGGCGCGTCAGACAAGGAGAAATAAAGACCAGGCGAAGTCCGTCCGGGGACCATGCCGGTTGGCAGGCACCGAAGGTCTGGTCAGTTACCTGTCGGGAGTCGCTGCCGTCTGCGTTCATGATGAAAATCTGTGGCACTCCGGCGTGATCGGAGGCGTAAGCAATTTGGCTGAGACCTCCGCCAAGGGAGGTGGGAGTCGGCTCCGGTGTCTCGGTTGGCGTGGTTGTGAGGAATGGTGTGAAACTTGGCAGCGGCGTCATGGTACCTGTAGAGGGGGGTTGCAGGGTAGCTGAATTGCTTTGTGGTGCCTGTGGCTGCAAACTGCTTATAATCTGAACAGAAGGTGTGCCAGGGCTTGAAGTATGCAAAGAACTGGGCGTAGAAGAAGGCAAGTCGCCAAAAATTGCATTTGAGATCGGTGACCAAAAGACGAGGATGGATATAAGGGCCACTATGATGGTCAAAAGGAAAAAGGATATGAAAATCCACCAGCCGGTGGTGCGAGCCTTCCCGGTGGGGGTGGATGGTGGCGGCGGGATTGGAGGCTTCCCTGGTTCATTTGGTAATTCATCGGCGAGCTTCCGGTTTTCTCCGGATTCCCGGGATTGTGGCGGCGGAGTGACCACAATCTCTCCCTCCGGAGGATTGGAATTACTTCTTGAATCCAACAGGGCCTGCTTGAAATCCTCCGCGGACTGGTAGCGCTCCTCGGGGTGGACCGCCATGGCTTTCTCGATCGCGGCTGCCAGGTTGCGCGAGACCTTCGGGTTGCGCTCCCGGATGGGGACTAATTCGACGTTATCCATGACGCGCGCCAGGCCGTCTTCAGGGATAACGCAGGTCAATGCGGCGTACAGGGTCGCGCCGAGGGAGTAAATGTCAGTCCGTGGTCCGGTGCGAGCCGTGCCGTATTGTTCAGGGGGGGAATACCCGGGGGTCATGGCGCGCGCCCCGGTGGTCGTGGCCTGTCCTTCTTTGACAAGCTTTGCAAGACCGAAATCCACCAGGTAGATATGACCGTCTTTGGAGATGCGGACGTTGCCTGGTTTAAGGTCGCGGTGGATAATGGACGGTTTGCGGGTGTGCAGGTATTGAAGCGCGTCGCACATGGCCACACCGATCAGGAGACATTCATCATCCGATATGGGACCGGTGCGTTCCATCCGGTCGCGCAAGTCTTCCCCATCAATATAATCCATGATCAGGTACTGGCCCTGTTCCGCGATCACAAAATGATCGGTCACACGCGGCAGGTGGGCGTGACGCAAGTTTGCGAGGATTACTGCTTCCAACCGGAATTGGCGGGCGTAATCTTCGGTGGTGAACAGGTTTTCTTTTACTGCCACATCCACGCTGAGATTCTCGTCCACGGCGCGATAAACCGATCCCATGCCCCCCTGGCCGAGAATTTCAACGATCCGGTAACGTTTATGAAGCAAGGAGCCGCGTTCTAGTTTCGCGCCCATGGCGGGATGATTATATCAGAGCCAAAAATCGGCGGGGTATTTTGTATGGAAACCGCAAAGTCTCAGGCTGCTTTTCCGGCCAGCTTCAATCTCACAAAAATCCAGGGTGCACCGGCAGAAACCCAAGCGCCCACCAGGGTATAACGAATATAGCGCAATATGAATGGAAGCAAGGCCTCTCCATCGGGGGCAATTAATCCAAAGAGCACGTCCAAACCCACATAGAAGATGAGAATACCGACTGCACCCACCACAAAACGCAGGATACGCTTCCATATTGGGCCGTTTGTACTGAACCCCCCCTTGCGATCGATCCAGGCGAGCCCTGCCAGTAATCCGAACAGGGTGCCGGCGGAAACCAGCGCACCTTCCAGCGAAACAGCCTGGCTGGCGAATGCAGCCCATTCCGAGGGCGGCTGCCAGTTGGAAATTCTTAACCACAGGTAGGGGATGAGGGAAAAGAGAATGAGCACCAGGGATCCGAGGAAAGCTCCTAAAACCTGTTGCCCCAGGCTCATCTTTTTTAGCCACTCAACCACCGGTTTCCAGAAACGTAGAACGAGCCAAAGCGTGATGACTCCTATCAACCACCCTAAAATTACATCGTGCGGGAAGTGGACCCCCAGGTACATGCGCGAGATGCCTATCAGCAGAATGATCAGGATCGCGATCAGCCAGCCCCACCACTTACGCAGACCGGCTGCCAGCATTCCCCACACACCCACTGCGATCTGGGCATGTCCGGAAGGCACGCCGAATGACGTCTCACTGGCGTACCTGATCACATCCGGGCTTATCCAATATGGACGCGGTCCATGCAATGCCATTTTAAGGGCGTCGTTGAAGGAGGTGCTTAAGAGAAGAATAAATCCAACACGCAGACCAATACTTGCTTCCAGGCACCAATAAAGTGCCGGCAGGAGGATAAGAAAAAAATATTCGCTCCCAAAGAATGAGAAGGCTTCCATGGGCGTTTTCAGCCACCCGCCCAGGTTTTGAAAGAAAATATTCCAGGTAATGCCAACGTTCAGGATGGTTTCCACGGCCTCACTCCTTGAGATTGACGGTTATATGGTAAGTATTGTACACTCAATGGATGAAACGCGTGCCCGACCGTTTTTGGGATTTTCCCTCGGCAGCCATCCTTACCCTGGTCCTGCTGACCGTCTCCGAGCGGCTGTTTGCAACAGACTGGGCTCCTGGACTCGAGATCGCCGGGTTCCTGGCTTTCCTGGGCGTCCTGGTGGGTCTGGGGCTCGGTACAAGCCATTTCAGACCGCTGGGCATCTTCTGGCTCGCTTTCGGATATACCATTACGGTCATTCCATTGGTGGCTGCGGGGATATTTTATCCAGACATTTCTTGGGCGGAGCGCATGTTCAGCCTGTCCGGTCGACTGGAAAACGGTATTTCCCTTTTTGTCTCTTCTCAACCGGTCCCCGATACGATCCTTTTTGTCATTTTTACCGGGCTAGGATTCTGGCTCATCAGTGTGCTGGCAGGGTATACATTGACAAACGGGGGGAATTTTATCGCCGCGGTCGTTCCATCCGGGATTATTTTGTTTATTATCCAGCTCTATGATTCAAGTGTGGGGGATACCGTGATAATCCTGGCGATTTTTGCATTTTTGTGTCTCCTGTTGCTTGGACGGTTGACTTACGTGCACAAGCGTATATATTGGAAGGCAAAGCGGGTCTCATATTCTGCCGAGTCATGGAACGACATAAACATAGCCATCCCGGTCGCTGCTTTCGTCTTGATTCTTGTAGCCTGGCTGACGCCTGCCACGGGACGACCGGTGATTGCTGCCAAGATCGCGTGGGAGAATATAACCCGCCCGTTTGAAAAACTGCGTCACGACCTGAGTAATGCCGTGACTGGTTTGAAGGGAGGCGTGCAGGGAACCATCGTTGATTTCTACGGAGATACCCTTTCACTTGGCCTAAGCGCTTCCAGCGGTGATAATGTTTACCTTCGTATCAGCGTTCCGCTCCTGGGAGGAGCAGACCGCTACTATTGGCGGGTCCGCACCTATGATCAATACCTGAATAACCAATGGCAGGGTGTTGATGCTTTGACCGAACCCTTCACCCCCGGCCAGTCTTCCATTCAACTGCCTGATGTCCACGGTCTTGCCAGTGAATTTGTATTTACCACCCCTCAGCAAAATTTAAGCCTGCTGGTCACGCCTGCAAATCCGATTTGGATCAGCCGACCTTCCGTAATGAGTTTCTCCCCGGCGACAGAAGGTATTGTCAATCCTCTCATGTTTCGCGCCGACCCGCCGATCCTGATCGGCGAGCAATATGTCGTCCACGCCATTATTAATAATCCCACTGTCCTCCAACTCCAGCAGTCGGGGTTGAGTTACCCTGCCTGGGTTCAAGACCATTACCTTCAATTGCCCAACAACCTTTCCTCCCAGATCACTGAATTGGCCCGGACCATAACCGCAGGTGCAGGGTCTCCTTACGATAAGGCAATCGCCATAACGAATTATTTGCGCTCGACGATTACCTATTCCGCCACGGTGGATGCCCCGCCGCCTGGTACCGATCCGTTGGAATGGTTCCTTTTTGATACTCGCAAGGGTTTCTGCAATTACTATGCCACCGCCGAGGTGATCCTGCTGCGCAGTGTGGACGTCCCGACCCGGATGGTGGTCGGGTTTGCACAGGGAGAGTACTCGCCACCCGACAAGTACACCGTGCTCCAGAAGGATGCCCACGCCTGGCCGGAAGTCTTTTTCCCTGGGATCGGGTGGGTGGAATTCGAGCCAACCGTCAGCCAGCCCGAACTCAATCGCCTTCCTGGCCTACCTTCACCCACACAGCAGCCTTTTAACTCCACCCAGAATCCCGGGCAGAACAACGCGGGCTCGACCCCCACCCCAAATCGGGAAGCTGGAGGGAGTTCCGGGAATGGAGGTGGGCCCACCAGCCTGGTGACCTGGATGTTGTTCTTCGGGTTGGTTGTTATTTTTATCGTTGGAGGTGTGGCAGCGTACACAACCGGTTTTCTGGAAAAGGTTTTCCGGCGTGCTCTGCCGGTATTCCGTAAACCCATTCCCAATCTTCTGCTCGACGCTTATGCGAGCCTCTCTCTCGCGCCCCCTGGTTGGCTTAGGCATTGGGCATATGTTGCCGGTCTGAAGCCGATCGAGCGTTCTTTCGGAGTTGTATATCAAAGTCTGCGCTGGCTGGGGGCCAAACCCTCCCCCGCCCGGACACCTTCTGAGGCAGCTGCTGTGCTGATCGAATACCTGCCTGAAGTCGCGGGTGAGATTCATTCCCTGCTGAAGGAATACGAGCGCGCTATATTCAGCATCCGGCACCCCGACCTGATGACAGCCCGCAGGGCTGTCCAGTCGATCCGACGCCAGGCATTGCTCATGGTCATTCTCCAGCGGGTGACATTTCTGAGTGGATTCTTGAGAAAAGCTTCCCGAACGCCATAGTAATATCTTTCCCGATCCATTATCGCAGTTCTTGTACTTTTAGGGTAAACTAGGTGCAAGATGACCCATGTTTCCCCAACCTCCCTGAATGAACAAATCCTAACCTTGAGTAAATTGACCGGACAAATGCGCACCACGCTCCAGGGCGTGGGAGCCGGCCTGCCAGCGGACACGCTCGAAAAGCTCTCGAGCCTGGAAAGCACCCTTTTCAAAGTCAGCAGGCAGGTAATTACGGTCGAAGAGGAGCGCAGCAAACTGCTGGCACTCGCAAATACCACCCAGGCAGTCAATTCCAGCCTGGAATTGGACGAAGTATTGCAATTCGTCATGGATACCATCATCCGACTGACGGAAGCCGAGCGCGGCTTTCTGATGTTACGCGATTCCAGGGGGCAGATGGCGATGCGCATTGCACGCAACTGGGAACAGGAATCGATCAGCCCCAATGAGTTTGACATCAGCCAAACCATTATCAAACGTGTCATTGAAACCGGCGAACCGGTCCTGACCACTAACGCCCAGGAAGACCCGCGCTTCGGAGGTCAGGAATCCATCGTGGCATATAACCTGCGCTCCATTCTGTGTGTGCCGCTCCAGGCCAAGACTGAACTCATCGGTGTCCTCTACGCTGATAACCGCATCCGATCGGGTATTTTTAACGAAGCTGAACGGGACCTGCTGAAAATCTTTGCTGACCAGGCAGCCATCGCCATTGAAAATGCCCGTCTCTTCGCCTCCGTCCGCCACACACTGGACGAAGTGACCGGACTTAAAAACCTGATGGACAATGTTTTTGCATCCATTGCCAGCGGCGTCATAACTGCCGATGTCAGGGAGCAGGTCACATTGTGCAACCGTGCTGCGGAGGGGATTCTGGGTCACGGCAGGGACGAGATCATCGGACGCCGGCTGGATGACGTGCTGTCCACCTGTGCGGGGGACATCCGTGCTCACCTGATCACGGTCCGGGAGACTGACCAGTCTGTGATGGGGCTGGAGATAACTCACTGCATGCCAGAGCGCGGCACCTTGGAATGGAGGCTTAACCTGTCGCCGCTTAAAGATGCTGACCAGACCACACAGGGCGTTGCCATCGTCCTCGACGATATGACCGAGCGGAAAAAATTGGAAGCGCAGCACCGCCTGCTTGAACGCATGGTCTCTCCGGCAATGCTCGACCAGATCAATCCCGACAGCCCGAAAATCGGCGGACAGCAACGCGAGATTACCACCTTGTTCGCCGATATCCGTGGATTTACCAGTTTTAGTGAGAAGAATTCCCCCGAGGAACTGGTCGCCGTGCTTAATCGCTACCTCGCCGCCGGTGCCGAAGCGGTCCTGGCACAGGAAGGCACGGTGGACAAATTTCTTGGCGATGCAGTCATGGCCTGGTTCAATGCACCTCTGCCGCAACCCGATCACACCCTGCGTGCCGTGCGGGCTGCCCTGGGGCTGCGCTCTGCCATCAGAAAGCTGCATGCCGAGCTCCCGCCCGAAGCGCATCTATCCTTTGGAGTGGGTATTCACTTTGGCAAGGCCGTCCTGGGCTGGATCGGGACAGAAAAGCGGCTCGAGTACACTGCCATCGGTGACGCCGTCAATACAGCCAGGCGTATCCAGGAAAACGCTGCCCGGAATCAAATTTTAATCAGCAGATCAGCTTACGAACGCGTTAAAAAAGATGTTCAAGCCTACCCGCATTTCCCATTGTACGTGAAAGGGAAAAGTGGACCGGTGGGCGTCTACGAGGTGGTCGGGTTGAAGTGAGCTATGGTCGAGTTAAAAACGAAGCGAGTGACAGCGTCACTCGCTTCGTTTATTTTCAAGGCGCATTATTGTTTCGCAGGGACCAGCCTCCAGAATAACACTCCCGCCAGGAGCGCCATTCCAGCTCCAAAGAAGAATGGTGCGGCTGGACCGAACCCATTCCAGCCGAATGCGCCCTGCCATAATAAGCCGGCAATGGCAGAAGCAGGGAAAGCGGTCAGCCCGATGGCGGCATTGTACAAGCCGTAAGCCGTCCCGTGCCGTTCGGGGGGCACCAGGTCCGCAATAAGAGCCTTGGCAGATCCTTCCGTGGCCGCGTAATATATTCCATAGAATCCGAAGAGTGTCCAAATTTCCCATCCAGTATGGGAGAGGGCGAAACCTAGATAGACCAGTCCGTAAGCGATCCATCCGAAGATAATGAGACGGCGGCGTCCGACCTTGTCGGAAAGTGCCCCGAGCGGGCCTGCCAGGACTGAATAGATCAGGTTGAAGGTCATCAGCATCAGCATGATCTGGAGCACGTCCAGGCCGCGCTCCTGGGCTCGCAGGATTATGAATGCGTCGGATGAGTTTCCCAGGGTAAACAGGACCAGCACCAGCATGAACAACTTGAAACGGTTGTCCATGCCTTTCAGGCTGAGGATGGGGACAGTGGACTTGCCGCTTATGGCCACATCCCGCGCACCGATGGCCAGCACCACAACTGCCAGAACGGCCGGGATTATGCTGACCAGGACGGCGATCTGGAAGGTGCTGCGGGTGAGGTCGGCTGCCCCTTTTTCGGTCAGCCAGACGATCACGGCTGCGATCAAAAGCCCGAAGAATGCGCCGGCGGTGTCGCCAGCCCGGTGCAGGCCAAATGCCAGGCCGCGCTGTTTATCGTCGATGGACCCGGCCACCAGTGCATCCCGAGGTGCGGTGCGGATACCCTTCCCCAGCCGGTCGGCCACGCGTACTCCCAGCACCCACTCCCAGGTGGCGGCGAAATACATGAACGGCTTGGCAATGGTCGAGAAGGCGTAGCCGATCACGGTGATCCATTTGCGTTTACCGAGTCTGTCCGAAAGTCCCCCGGAGTAAATTTTCATCAGGCTGGCAGTGGTCTCCGCCAGTCCCTCGATAAGGCCGATCACTGCCGTTCCGGCTTTGAGCACATTTGCCAGGAAGAGCGGGATCAGGTAGACGATCATTTCGGAGGAAATGTCGGTCAAGAAGGAAGTGGCCGTCACGATCCAGACGTTAATGGGCAGGCTGCGAAGACCGGTTTTTTTGATTTCCATGGTTGCTCCGTTGTGGCAGGATGGGCGAATTGTACTCCCGTCTTTCAGGTTTGCTGAAAATCATCTTTACAGACGTATTATGCGAGCTGCTAAAGTTTGTCTAAGCTCCTTTTGAAGTGCGGCAACCAGCGTGGTACAGACTGGCAGTATTCCTCATATGCAGCTCCGAATGTCTTGCGCAGGTGCGGTTCTTCGTAGAAGATGACAAACAGGTGGGAGCTGACCGCCACGATCACTGGGCATAACAGGAGGGCTCGCGAGGGATGCCAGAGGACATATCCAAGAAAGACTGCCACCACGCCTAGATAGATCGGGTTGCGGACGAATAGATACAACCCATTCACCACAAGTTTCCTGGGGGGATCGGTGGGAGATGGCGTGCCGCCACCCCGCACGGTGAAGGCCCAGGCGCACCACAACACCAGCGCGGCACCCGCGGCCCACAACGGGACCGCCAGCCAGCGGAATATCCCGAATGAAAAAAGAGCGGTATCTGTCTTTACCAGCCAGATGGGCATCGCTCCCACCAGGAGACCGGGAACGAGCAGCATAAAGAGGGTGGTTTTGAGGGCAGTCATTGCGAATCTTCACTCCGGTCTGGCACGCGATGGTTTCTGCGACACGTTTCAGAATTTGGAACGAAAATTTTTGATTTGGAAAATACAGACCGAAATATAAGAATGAGAAACCGCCAAGTTAAGTTTTAGGCGCGGGTTTCAGGTAATACAGTTCCAGGAAATTGAAAGTGAACGATAGCAGGAAATTGGTTGCCATCCCTTCGGAGAAGCCATCATTTTGAAAACCGGACAGGGTAAAAAGTACCCCGGTAGTGGCTGCCAGGGTTGTGGCAAGCAAAGCCAGGCTGCCAAAGACCTGCACGCTCCTGACACCGGATCTCAGCGCCAAAATGATGCTGACAATGGAAAAAAGAACCAGCCACACTCCCAGGCTGGCATGCGCCACCGCCACGATCCCTATCTGGTTCAGCGCTTCCGATAGTCCACCGAGCGAAAATCCGAATGGAGCCAATGTTGGCTGGTTGGAGACGTTAACAGCCATGCCCAGTTCGAATTGAAGGGCAAGCAGGGCCAGGATGACCATCACAATGATTCTTGTTGCCGATAACTTTTCCGCTGGCATGACAAATTCCTCCTTATAGAAGGGTTTTAAGGGTAGTTATATTCTTAGTAATTAAACAGGTAAAGAAAATTTATTACTTAAATTCTTAATATTGCCAATTACAACCGTGTATTCAGGCGCACCAAAATAAGAAAATAATCTAATTTTATATATTAGCCTTCCTTTAATTATGTCTTTTGGAGTGTCAATTTCATAAGACCCATCAATTAGGAGTTTCCAAGAATGAAGAACGGAATTCGGTGCTGATTTCTCTTAGGTAATATTTCCTACCCACTTTCCAATATCGTCCGTTTCACCTTTTATAGCGGAAACTATCCCTAAATCCTCGATCTCAGCGATGCCAAAATCGGCAACAGCAAATCCATAGGCAATCTAAGCAAGCATGCGAGCAAAATTAGTTGGCTGATAACGAATATTAAATTTTATTTTCCCAGGACCTCCATGCTTTTTTCGAAGTTTTTCCTTTGCAATTTCCCTAGCTTCACTCATGAAAAAATTACCCGTCCCTTGAATACCTAGTTGATATGGTCGATCATCAAGAACTGCTGGGGGCATAAAAATTGGCAATATCAAGAGTATTGGACAATCATCAATTGGAATTCTAATAAATGATCTAGAATCCCCCATTTCGATTATTGCAGGTACTTCATTTTGTGGCGCTCGCCTCGATTTCATATGTAAGGTACGCCTCGGCAATAAAAAAGTATGGCGTAATACATCAAATTCAAAGGCTGATGTTATTGACCTACATGTTTCACAACTGGCGTTACGCAAGGTGAAATTTCCATTTAGCCCAAACGGAATTATGTGTTCTTCAGATAACGGAATATCAGATCTTAAACAATATATGCATTTTCCAACATCTCGGAGGACAACTCGGCGTGTATCGAGAGGGGAATTGTTTGCCATAAGATCATCTTTTATCAATTAATATCCCAACTCCTTCATGATCTGCGCATCGTCCTTCTTCCCTCCCGCGCCGAAGAGCTCCTGCCAGAAATTAACGTCATACCGCCGCGATTTCACCGGCAGCGGCATCGGCACACCCCAGCCCAGCAGGAGCACTTCCTCCTTGGGTTGCAACCGTGCCAGCATGCCGCGCAGGGACTCGCGCCCGGAAAGACCCGACAGCACTGCACGCACGTCGTCCTCGTCGCCCAGCCAGCCGGAGATGCGCGTGCCCAGTTGTGACATGACCTCGTCGGAGATCTGCGACGGGCGTTGGTCGATGATCAGCAGGGTGACGTAGTATTTGCGCATTTCACGCGCAATGCTGGCGAAGGTGGTCTGCCCCGCCATCTCGCGGTTGAGCAATTTGTGGGCTTCCTCCACCACGATCACCAGTTGCCGCGGCTCGGTCTTGCCATGCGTACGAAAATCATTGGTCTTATCCTCCCACACCTGCTTGATCTTGCGGGTCAGCAGGTTGGAGACCAGCAGGTAGTCGAGGTCGGTCTCGTATTGCCCGAACGAAAGGATGACGTGCTTGCCTGCCTCCAGTGATTTGATGATCTCCCGGATGGCATCCGAGGCGGGTTTTTCGACGATGTAATCCTTGTGGAACAAACGCTGTAACTTGGAATGCAAGCCTTCGGCGGCAGCCACGTTGACGCCCGACCTGTTTGCCCAGGCTGCCACGGATTGAGGTGCAGGGACTTTTTTCCCCTCTTCGTTTTCAATCACAGCACCGTTTTCCATCTGGCGAAAAGCTGAAAACCAGTTCTGCCGGAATTCGGTATAAAGCGCATCCAGCGTGGTGGGGGTGGTCTCCTTGAGGTTCAGTTCCTGGGTCAGCAGTTCAATATCGGCGGTGGAAATATCCGACATGGCGATCTCCAGGTTGAAATCGGGGGTCCTGGTGCGGATGGTCGTCCCGGCTCCCAGCCCCACCACCTGTAATCGGCTGGCGAACTTTGTTTTTAACCCCGTTACGCGCAGCCCTGTGTCGGAGGCGGTGTCGTCGAAGCCATACTCGTTGTGCATGTCGTAAACCAGGACGGAGGCCTTGCCCTGGCGCATCAACCCTGCCAGCACGATGCGGGTCAGGAACGACTTCCCGGTGCCGGTGGCGCCGAAAACCCCCGCCGAACGCTGGACGAACCTGTCCAGGTTGATGCAGACGGGATGTCCCTGCTCGCGGGTGGTGCCAATGACGAAGTTGTCCTTTTCGGACGGGTCGCCGAAGATCTCGGCGATGTCGCCACCCGAGGCCAAGCGGACGGGTGCGTGGTGCGGCGGCACGGTCTTGACCGGCAGCGGGTGCGGTGGGTTATCGGCTTTTTCCTTCATCCAGGCAGGATACTCCGGGGAGGCGGGGTCGGGGCCGCGTTCCAGCATCAGGGCAGGCAGGACTTCGAGGTTGGTGTAGAGCGTCTGACCGTGCAGAGCCTGTGCCAGTGCGGGCGGGAGCCGCGTTTCGGTTTGTTCGTCGGCAAAGCGCGGGTCGGTTGCGCCAAGCTGCAGGTCGGTGACCAGCCCGTAAAATTGCCATTCGCCGGAGGGGATCACCACGAAGGCTCCTTCCTGTACTTCCTGGGATGGAACGGTAAGGCGGGCCCGGAAACTTTCCTTCAAGCCTCCACCCACGATGTATCCGATTTCAGATTTTGGATTTTCGATTTTAGATTGTTGATTATCCATAATGGCCTCGTTATCGTAGATTCACCCGAGCTGTCTTGATGGATGCAGTAAAGATTGCTACCAACTCATCGGCTTCTTTCATCAGGTCTTTAAACTGTTCTACAGGGGATATTCCTGCCTCTTGTAATAATTCCATCCAGGAAAAGCATTCATCCGCTTCTTCCAGAGAAATTCCAGCCTTTGCAATAAAATCTGCTTTTGATTTTCCCCCGACAAGCAGCTCGATAATTCGCTCCCACGGACATTCCGGAACGCAACAATTGGTGTCCAATCGTCCATGCAGGGGACGTATTAGGCAAGGTTTCAACCAGTTTGATCACACGCAATCCAAACTGTTTTGTCCTTTGCTTCAGTTCGTCTTCATTCATGAAAGACTCCTTTGCCTTCCACTAATCTAAAATCATCAATCACAAATCGAAAATAGTGAAACTATCCCCCTGGTAGTTAGGCGTCTTCCAAAATCTTCAATGCTTTATTAATGTCTTCGCCGATCATCTTTTTCTTGCTTTTCTCGACGAAGAATGCCGGTCCCGCCTGGACATAGGATGGCAGGGCACGCGCCCCGTGGAATGTGAACTCCCCACCTCGGATTTTGTAGGTTGACCCGGCTGGGATGGGACGCGGCTCAGCATTGCGCCTTGCGATCATATTGATGGACTTGATGGCCACATCACCCATCAGCAAAAATACTTTGACGTTCTGGAAAAGGGCGATCTCTTTTTCAAGCAGGTGCGAACAGGCCTGGATGGTTTCGGAGGCAATGCCGTACCCGCTCTTACTGCACTTGACCGCTGTGGTCATATAAACGCCCAAATCGAGCAACTCTTCGACGGATTGCACCTTCGCACCGGCATCCTGGAATGCCAGCAGGGTGGTCCGGGCAAAAAGAGACGCCTGACCGGCATAATAATGATCGGCCGGGTTCTCCGGGCTGGCTTCGGAAATGAGCAGGATGGAAACCCTTGCCGGATCGATGTCGATATTTGGGATGAGGTAACTGGAGCGGCGCGTGTCGAGGCAGGGGAAATCAATGCATTGTACAATTTGGTCTGTTCTCATCGTTGCTTCTCTTCCATAATTCGTTGATTAGCGAGAGTGATGTACTTTTCTTTTGTTTCGTATCCAACATAATGCCGGTTGCTTCTAAGTGCTGCTATCGCGGTCTGCCCGCTGCCCATGAACGGATCCAGGACGATTTCGTTTTTGAAAGAATACATTTGGATCAACCGCCTCGGCAGCTCGACCGGGAAGGGGGCGGGATGGCCGATCTTCCGTGCCGGCTCGGCCGGGAAATTCCAGACTGATTTGTTGTATTCCAGGAATTCATCCCGGCCGATGGTGTTTTCACGGTTTTCCGGATTCTGGCGCTTGAATGTGCCTTTGCAGAAGACAAGAATGTATTCGTGCACATCCCGCAGGGTGGGGTTGCCCGCCGATTTCCAACTGCCCCAAGCTGTGGAGGGGGAGGCGCTGGCAGCTTTGTTCCAGATGATCTCGCCGCGCATCAGGAAACCGAGGGCAATCGCCTGCTGCGCGATGAAAGCATGGAGTGGGATATACGGCTTGCGTCCCAGGTTGGCCACATTGATGCACATCCGTCCACCGGGCACCAGCACCCGCTTCGTCTCCTTCCAGACACGCCGAAGAAATGCCAGGTAATCTTTAAGCGACAGGTCCTGGTCGTATTCCTTGCCAACGTTGTAGGGCGGAGACGTGACCATCAGGTGTACCGAGAGATCCGGGAGTTCGGTCATGGCCTCTGAGGAGTGGCAAAAAATATGATCGAGCGATCCAGCAGGAATGGGATTCTCGATGTATTTCACTTCCTTTTCCTGTTTTTGGTCATTATAGAGTTTGCCGGCATAAAACGACGAAGAATCATGTCCGGACCGGCCGGGAGATCCAAATGCAGAGGTTTGGGTGGATTTACGTCTCGACATAATGAGTAGCTCAACCACAAAGCAACTGTGTTGAATGTCAAGAAGGAAACACAGGTTGCCAGAATGTTTGGGTACGAATCATTGCATTTAAGATCGTTAACAACTTGCGCATACAAGCTACGATTGCCACTTTCTTCTG